>LXOW01298147.1_pt1 | contig 28284 bp, 26 predicted proteins | sample 1368591 | NCBI WGS metagenome assembly LXOW01 (sample SAMN04884650, study PRJNA319009) | bovine gut metagenome | isolation source: Cow rumen | host: Bos taurus | place: Italy: Legnaro (PD) | collected 2014-07-09
GGAAAAGCGCGGCGTGAAGTGCATCGTGGCGTCGTTTGACACGGCAGCCTATGCCGGGCAGCATCACCTGAGCATAGAGATGGCCGCCAGAGAGTTGCGGTACAGCTGGTTTGAGCAGGTGGCAAAAGAAGAAGGCTGCGAGGCAATAGCCGTCGCCCACCACCAGAACGACCAGGCAGAGACCGTACTGATGAACCTGCTGCGTGGTGCCGGACTGCGGGGATTAGGCGGCATGCGCGCCAAGAGTGTCAATCCCGTGACAGGTGGTGAACCGATGATCATCCGTCCGCTGCTGTGCACAACACACGACTACATTGTCCATTACCTGCGCGACATACGCAAGCTGGACTGGATGGAAGACTCCACCAACAGCGACACCACCATCCGCCGCAACGGCATACGCGCCTGGCTGGGCGAAAGGAGCAAGGGAGAGATAGAGAACATCTGCGCCACAGCCGCCTATATGCAAGGCTATGCCGACATGCAGGACAACCGTCAGACCCGTGCACGCGAACTGGTGGAACTGTATGAGCAACTGAAAGACTACCAGCCGAAAGACGTGGAAGCCATCTACGAGGCAATGCAACGAGGCGAAAGCGGCAAGTGCTTCCCCACACCCAAAGGCACTTTAGTCGTGAAGAAGCATGGTTTGGCGTTTAGCGTTTAGCGTTTAGCGTTTAGAGAAGTTTAGAGAAATATAAGGAAATGCAACATTTTGGAATAATAGGAAAGCCGTTAGGGCACTCGCAGTCGAAGAAATACTTCGACAACCTGTTTGCGACACAGCACATAGACGCCGACTACACGGTACGCGAACTGGAAGCGATAGAGGAAGTCGTTCCGCTGCTGGACCTGCTGGACGGCATCAACGTCACCTCGCCGTACAAGGAACTGATCATACCCTACCTGAACGAGATTGACCCTGTCGCCAAAGAGATAGGTGCAGTGAACGTGGTTTACAGGCATCACGGCTACAACACCGACTACATAGGTGCCATGGCCGCACTGAAACCGCATATACGGCCGACAGACAAGAAAGCACTGGTGTTAGGAACAGGCGGTGCGTCACGCGCGGTGCGCTATGCGATGCAGAAACTGGGACTGGAGGTCAGTACCATCAGCCGCCAGAAAGGCAAAGGCGACCTGACGTATGACGAACTGACAGAGGACGTGATAAAGGCGCACACCGTCATAGCGAACTGCACGCCGTTAGGCATGCGGCCCCAGGAGAACGAGAAACCCGATATACCCTACGAGTGGATAAGCGGGAAGCACATCCTGTTTGACTGCATATACAATCCGGAGAAAACGAAGTTCCTGGAAGCAGGCGAACAGCAAGGCGCACAGATACTCAACGGTGAACAGATGTTCAGCGCACAAGCAAAAGAAGCAATAAAGATTTTCAGAATATGAACAAACCCATCTATTGGATACTGGTGGCGGTGTGCTGCATGCCGCCGGTAAAGACACAGGCTCTGACCCTGACAGAGGATGAGCCGGTAGTGGTGTATTACATGCCGCAGACCCAGTTGGTATTCACCATTGAATATGACGAGATAGTGACCGAGGTAGGTCCGTTCTACCAGTACTCAGCACGCTACCTGGGCACGAAAGACGTAGTGACCAAGGCCGAGAAGCAGTTCGTGCTCCGCAACGTGACATTCCAACCCATAGCAGCCGCCGACACGACACGCAGTTACGTAATCAGCGACAAGAGCGGCAAGCTGCAACTGGTCAGCCTCTCGCCGTTCGGCACGCTGGCTGGCTATAACCTGCCCCAGGATGACGCACCCAAGCCCTGCGACAACCGTCACAGCAAGCCCGGCAAGAGCGGATGCGAGACACTGGTGGGCACAGAAACATCCAACCTGATGCCGCTGCTGGAAGAGCAGCTGATGGCATCATCGACAGCCAAGATGGCGGAAGGTGCAGCCAAGCAGATATACCGCATCCGCGAGATGCGCCTGAACCTGCTGGCAGGTGACGTGGAGAAATATCCGGCTGACGGCAGTACACTGAAGCAGGTAATGAAGGAGATGGACAAACGCGAGAAAGATCTGACAGCACTGTTCATCGGCCGACGCGCCGTGACACACCACGTACATCACGTGACCTATACGCCGCAAAGCGCAGGCAGCACGGATGCAGACATCCTGTTCCGCTTCAGCCGTCACTTCGGTATAGTGGCCAACGATGACCTGAGCGGCGAACCCGTGACCATACAGATTGCCCGCTCGGCTCACCAGACAGTCAGTCCGGAGAAGCCTGCGCAGAAAACACCTACTCTGTACTACAACCTGCCGGGCAACGGACAGATGACCGTCACCTACGATGAGCGCGAACTGATCAACCATCCGGTTGAAGTGGCGCAATGGGGCGTAAGCGTGCCCGTGAACAACGTGCTGCTGAACGGCACGAACCATATAACGTTCAATCCGATGACCGGCGCACTCATAAGCGTAAGCAAATGACAATTGACAATTGACAAAGAATAATTGATGAGAAAATTAATAACGAGTATATTGGTATTGGGCTGCAGCCTGCTCTGCACGGCACAGGAACTCAACTGCCGCGTGACAGTGAACAGCGACAAGATTGAGGGCTCGAACAAACAGGTATTTGAGACCCTGCAGAAATCCGTGGAGGACTACATGAACACCACCAAATGGACGAACATGACCTTTGCCGACATGGAGCGTATAGAGTGCAGCATGATGATAGTAGTGGCAAGCGTGAGCGACAACGAGTACACCTGCGAGATGACCCTGCAGAGCCGCCGGCCTGTATACGGAACGTCATACAGCACTCCGGTGCTGAACATCCGTGACAAGTATTTCAACTTCACCTATCAGGAGTTCGACCGCCTGGACTTCCAGCAGAACACGTTCACCACCAACCTGACGGCCATGCTGGCGTACTACAGCTACCTGATTATCGGTTTTGACCTTGCCACATACTCGCGTATGGGCGGCCAAGGCTGCTTTGAGGCATGCGAGGCCATCGTACAGGCCTGTCAAAGTGCCAGCATGACCGAGCATGAACAGCAGGCATGGCTTGCCTATGACCGCAGCAGCGGCAACCGTAACCGCTACGCCATCATCTCCAACATGCAAGATGCTGCATTCAAGCCGTTCCGCGAGTATATATACGAGTACCACCGCCTCGGTCTGGACCAGATGTCCGCAAACGTGGCCAACGGTCGTGCACGTATCGCCGAGGGCATGGAGGTACTGCAGAAAGCCAACGCCGCACGTCCGGCGACATATATAGTGACCATCTTCCTGGACGCCAAAGCCGACGAACTGGCGGATATCTTCCACGGCGGAACGGAAGCGGAAAAGCAGCAGGTGTATGAAACGCTGATGCGACTCGACCCAACCCGTCAGAACACCTACGACCGTATAAACGAGAAGTAATGCTACAACACTTAACCATACATAACTACGCACTGATTGCGGATGTGGACTTGTCGCTTGCGGACGGCTTCACTGTACTGACCGGCGAGACCGGTGCAGGCAAGAGTATCCTGCTCGGAGCACTGGCTCTTGTCATGGGCGCCAAAGCCGACACACGCACGATAACAGAGGGTGAAGAGAAGTGTGTCATCGAGGCGACGTTTATGGACAAGAACGAGGAAATCCTTATACGAAGAGAGTTGAACCGAAACGGACGCTCGCGTTCGTTCGTTAATGACGAAGTGGTCAGCATGGCGGAACTGAAGGATTTGAGCGCGCGGCTGATAGATATACACTCCCAACACCAGAATCTGTTACTGGCCGACAGCGGCTTTCAGACGGACGTCGTTGATGCCATTGCACAGAACGCCAAACAGCGCGGAAGTTATACCGCAGCCTATGAGCAATACCTGACGGCAGTCAATGCGTTGAATGACCTGCAACGGCAAGCCACGCAAGCGCAGAAAGATGCGGACTACATCCAGTTCCAGCTGCGCCAGCTGACCGAGGCCAATCTCCATGACGGCGAACAGGAAGAACTGGAACAAGAGGAATATACCCTATCCCATGCCGAGGAGATACGCACCAGTCTGGCAGAGGCGATAGAGACCTTGAACGGCGAGAACCGTTCCGTGCTACAGGCATTGCGCGCCATACATGTAGGCGACGTGTCGCAAGAGCTGCAGGAGCGCATAGAGAGCAGTTATATCGAACTGAAAGACATAGCCGAGGAAGCGGAAGACCGGTTGAACAACGTGACCGCTGATCCGCAACGTCTGGAAGCCGTACAGGAGCGGCTGATGCTCATACAGACCCTGCTGCGCAAATTCAACTGCCGAACCGTAGACGAACTGCTCGAAGAACAGGCACGACTGGAAAAACAGTCACAAGTGCTGGAGCATTTCGACGAGGAGATAGAGCGGCTGACGCAAGAGAAAGAGGCGGCATACAAGAACATGGCCAAGGCTGCGGAGGTGCTCACCCAATCGCGTCAGGCTGTATGCAAGAAGATAGCCGAACGGCTGATAGCCGACCTCAGTCAGTTGGGCATCCAGCACGCGAACATGCAGGTAGCCATCACGCCTGCGGAGGAATATACCGCCACGGGGCATGATATAGTGGACTTCCTGTTCGCCGCCAACCTCGGCCAGTCATTGCAACGTGTAGCCGATGTGGCGTCAGGCGGTGAGATAGCGCGTATCATGCTGTCCATCAAAGCCCTGACAGCGGATACCTCCGCACTGCCGACCATCATCTTTGATGAGATTGACACGGGCGTCAGCGGCAGTGTAGCCACACGCATGGGCGATATTCTCCGCCGTATGGGTCAGAGCAGACAAGTGATTGCCATCACCCATCTGCCGCAGATTGCCGCATACGGCGAACAGCATATCAAGGTATACAAACAGGACACCAAGACACGCACCGAGACACATATCAGCACACTCAACGCAGACGAACGGGTGACGGAGATTGCCACCATGCTCAGCGGCAACACGCCGACACTTTCCGCAATACAGAATGCCAAAGAGCTTATTGCGCAAGCGATTTGAAGATTTGAAGATTTGAAGATTTCATGCAACCATTAGCAGAACGGCTCAGGCCACGAACATTGGATGATTATATCGGTCAGCAGCACCTGGTAGGCGAAGGCGCTGTGCTGCGGCAGATGATTGAGAGCGGCAACCTGTCGTCGTTCATTCTGTGGGGACCTCCGGGTGTGGGCAAGACCACGCTGGCGCGGATCATCGCCCATCAGCTGGAACGGCCGTTCTACACGCTGTCGGCCGTCACCTCCGGTGTGAAGGAAGTGCGCGAGGTGATTGACAAAGCCCGGCAGGTGCGTCGTACACAGCAAGGCCTGTTTGCCGGACAGACCGACCAGCGCTCCCCTATCCTGTTCATCGACGAGATACACCGGTTCAGCAAGTCGCAGCAGGACAGTCTGCTCGGCGCAGTGGAGGAAGGACTGGTGACGCTGATAGGTGCCACGACCGAGAACCCGAGTTTTGAGGTAATAACACCGTTGCTCAGCCGCTGTCAGGTATATGTACTCAAGCCCTTGGGCAAGGACGATCTGCTGACACTGCTGCATCGTGCCTTGGAACAGGACGAAGTAATCCGCGAACAGCATATAGAGGTCAAGGAGACCGAGAGCATATTGCGCTATGCCGGCGGCGATGCACGCAAGATGCTGAACATCATCGAGCTGGTCAGCAACTCCGGCACAACGGTGATCGACAACACGACCATCACCCAACTGCTGCAGCAGAACCCTGTTGCGTATGACAAGGACGGTGAACTGCACTACGATATTATCTCCGCCTTTATCAAATCCATCCGCGGCAGTGACCCTGACGGTGCCATCTACTGGCTGGCACGGATGATAGCCGGAGGCGAAGACCCGAAGTTCATTGCACGTCGGCTGGTTATTTCCGCCAGCGAGGATATAGGATTGGCCAACCCGAACGCCATGCTTGTCGCCAATGCATGTTTTGACACACTGACAAAGATCGGCTGGCCGGAAGGACGCATACCTCTGGCAGAAGCAACCATCTATCTTGCCACCTCGCAGAAGTCGAACTCCGCCTATCTGGCGATAGACGAAGCACTGGCGGAGGTGCAGCAGAGCGGCAACCTGCCTGTGCCCTTGCATCTAAGGAACGCGCCGACCAAACTNNGACCAAACTGATGGAGGAACTGGGCTACAGCGAGGGATACAAGTATGCGCACGACTTCCCGAACCACTTTGTCAAGCAGCAGTTCATGCCTGACGAACTGCAAGGCCGCAAGTTCTGGCACGCACAGGGCAGTCCGGCAGAGCAGAAAATGGCGGACTGGATGAAGCATCTGTGGGAGAGTTAGTATAGAGATGAGAGTTTAGAGTTGAGAGATTAGAGATGGCAGGTATTTACGTACACATTCCGTTCTGCTACTCGCGATGCGCGTACTGCGGATTTTTCTCCACTACGGAACTGTCGCAACGGAGCACATACGTAGATGCGGTATTGAAGGAGTACGAACTGCGTGCGGGTTACCTGCCGCATGACGAACCGGTACGCACTATCTATATCGGAGGCGGCACGCCCTCGCAACTGGCCGACACGGATCTGGAGCGATTACTGCGCGCCTTGCCGGTAACTCAGGCTGAAGAGGTGACGATGGAAGCCAATCCTTCGGACATAACGGAAGCCCGGCTCAAAGCCTGGCAGGCCATGGGGATAAACAGGCTGAGTATAGGCATACAGTCGTTTGACGACGGATTGCTGGCTTTCCTCAACCGCCGCCACGACAGCAGGCAGGCAAAGGAAGTAATCCGTCTGGCGCTGGACTCGGGCTATACGAATATCAGTATCGACCTCATGTACGCCCTGCCCGACCAGACGATGGAACAGTGGCAGGCGGATATAGAGACGGCTCTGACATTCGGCGTGCAGCACATATCCTCGTACTGTCTGTCGTATGAGCAAGGCACACCGCTGTGGCGGCTCAAGCAGAAAGGTGCGGTACACGAGACGGACGATGACCTCGCCAACGCCATGTACGCCCTTCTATGCCAACGGCTGAAAGAGGCTGGATACAGCCATTATGAAGTGAGCAACTTCGCTATGCCCGGATACGAGAGCCGGCACAACAGCAGTTATTGGGACGACACGCCGTATCTGGGTTTGGGAGCAGGCGCACACTCGTACGACAGGACATCAAGGCAATGGAACGCAGCCAACTTGCACAATTATCAGCGCGACATAATGAACGGCAAGATACCCTGCCAACGCGAGCGATTGACTGAAACGGAGAAATACAACGAACGCGTCATGCTGGGTCTGCGCACGAGCAAAGGCATCACAGCCACTGACGAACTCCTGAAGAAAGCGCAGCCGTACATCGCATCAGGCAGACTGCGGCATACTGACGGACAACTGATTGCCACACCCGACGGCATCAACATACTGAATACGATTATAACCGATTTAATGAGAGAATAAATGAATAAGAGAGTCAAATTTCTATTATGGTTCTGGGGCTTGTTTACAGCAGGCGTTCTGGCATTGTATCTGATATTTGTAGCCATCGTCCGTGGCTGGGTAGGCTATCTGCCTCCGCTGGATGAACTGCAGAACCCGAAGAACACCTATGCCTCGGAAATATTCACCGAGGACATGGTGAGTATGGGACGGTACTATATCAAGGAGAACCGCGTGGGTGTCAAATATACCGACCTCAGTCCGTATGTGATTGACGCACTCATCGCCACGGAGGATGCCCGCTTCTACGAACATACGGGAGTGGACTTCAAGGCCTTGTTCCGTGCCGTACTCAAGTTAGGTCGTGCCGGTGGCGGTTCAACGCTGACGCAGCAGCTCGCCAAACAGATTTGGTCTCCGCGTGCGAACAATATCTTTGAGCGTGCATTGCAGAAACCTATCGAATGGGTGATAGCCACGCAGTTGGAACGTCTATACTCCAAGGACGAGATACTGCTCATGTATCTCAATCAGTTTGACTTCCTGTATAATGCAGTAGGTATCCAGTCGGCATCGTACGTGTATTTCTACACCACTCCGACCGACCTGAAGATTGAGCAGGCCGCCATGCTTGTAGGCATGCTGAAGAACCCATCGCTGTACAATCCTATCCGTCATCCTCAACGTGCGCTCAACCGCCGCAACACCGTACTATCACAGATGGTGAAGTACGAGAAGATCACTCAACAGGAATTCGACTCCCTATCCGTTATGCCGGTTGAGATCAAGTATCATTCTGTGGATCACAAGCAAGGCATGGCACCGTACTTCCGCGAGTTCCTGCGCCTGACGCTCACTGCCAAAGAGCCTAATCCGCACAACTACTCCGAGTGGAACCAACTGCAATACGAGATAGACCGTCGTGAATGGGAGAACAACCCCTTATACGGTTTCTGCCAGAAGAACGTCAAACCTGACGGTTCGCATTACGACCTCTATCAGGACGGCTTGCGCATCTACACCACCCTGGACTCGCGTATGCAGCAATATGCAGAAGATGCTGTCAGTGAGCACATGCGCGACTTGCAGAAGCGTTTCTTCAATGAGAAGAAAGGCAAGTCATACGCACCGTTCTCACGTGACCTGAGCAAAGAGGAGATTGACGGAATTATGACACGCTCCATGCGTCAGACCGACAGGTATCGCTCTCTCAGACGTTCGGGAAAGTCCGAAGCTGAGATTCGTGAGATATTCAACACGCCCGTACCGATGCAGGTATTCAGTTACGACGGGCAGATTGATACCGTAATGTCTCCGCTGGATTCCGTGCGCTGGAACAAGCACTTCCTGCGTTGCGGATTCATGTCTATGGATCCTCATTCCGGTCATGTTAAGGCATATGTCGGCGGTCCGGATTTCAAGCAGTTCCAGTACGACATGGTTACCCTCGGACGCCGTCAGGTCGGTTCAACCGTCAAGCCCTATTTGTACACGCTTGCGATGGATGAAGGAATGTGGCCGTGCGACAAGACAATCAACGACTCCGTCACTCTTATTGACGGAAATGGTGTAGCATGGACACCGCGCGACGAACATACCAAGAACCAGGGCGACACTGTTACCTTGAACTGGGGACTGCAACAGTCATCCAACTGGATTTCCGCCTACCTGATGTCACTCTATACGCCCAACCAACTCGTGCGGTTGATGCGTTCGTTCGGCATTCAGGGTCAATTGGATCCCGTTGTATCCATTTGTCTCGGCCCGTGCGAGGTAAGTGTCAAGGAGATGGTCGATGCATACACCACCTACCCCAATCGCGGTATACGTGTTGACCCATTGTATGTCACACGCATTGAGGACAAGCAGGGTAACGTCATTGCGTCGTTCCAGCCCCAACAACGTGAGATTATTTCCGAACTGACTTCATACAAGATGATCTACATGCTGCGTAACGTGCTTGACCACGGAACAGGCGTGCGTGCGCGGTTCCGGTACGGACTGAAGATGCCTGCAGGAGGCAAGACCGGCACGACCCAGAACAACTCCGACGGCTGGTTTGTAGGTTTCACGCCTTCGCTGGTCAGCGGTTGTTGGGTAGGCGGTGAGGACCGCGCCATTCACTTCGACAAGATGTCTGACGGACAGGGAGCATCCATGGCGTTGCCGATATGGGCATTGTACATGCAAAAAGTGCTTGCAGACGAGAACCTGCCGTACGATCCTGAAGAGCAGTTCGACGTACCGCCTACTTTCGATGCTGAAGCAGGCTGCCGTTAACAACATTGGTATAAATACAATCGTCCGCCTACCCGAAAAGATAGGCGGACGTTTTTTTATGGTGTCCGAGATGGACGTTAGACAATCAGCTCACTGATTAGAAGAGCGGACTGGGATAAACACCCTGATTGACGAGTGACTGTATCTTGTCAACAACCATCTGACGGTCGTCGGAATAGGTGACACCGAACCACTTGGACGGCGTGTCAAGCACCTCACATGTAGCCTTGCCGGCCTTGATAAGGTCGTTGACCAGCGTCGGGATATAGAACTCCTTCTTCAGTTCCTGACCATTTTTGGCAATGAACTCCTTGAAAGCATCCTCCGAGTAACGGAAGTACTCCGGTGTGAAACCCCACATGTTCATCGATACTGGTGTATTCTCCTTCAGAGGATAATCCACGCCATCTTCGGTGAAGACAATCTGCCCGTTCTTACGCTCAATGTTCGTGCGCTCCACAACATCGGTCAGGCAGCGATTGGCATCGGTCTGACATACGCCACGACTGACCGAACCGTTTTCACTGAGTGTGTTGCACACACGGTAACCGACCATGCAGTATTGGTTCTGCTTGCCCTCTACCCCACGCAGGAACTCAGCCAGTACAGCAAAACTCTCTTTGCCATAGAAGTCATCGGCATTGATAACGGCAAACGGTTCGTTAATCACATCCTTGCCCATCAGCACGGCGTGGTTCGTTCCCCAAGGCTTGGTGCGCTCCGGATTATATTTGCATCCTTCAGGCACTTTGTCCAGACTCTGGAAGCATACCTCGCAAGGCACTTTGTCAGCATACTTGGCAATCACAACACGACGGAAGTCCTCCTCAAAATCCTTGCGGATAACAAACACAATCTTACCAAACCCGGCACGCAATGCGTCGAATACCGAGTAATCCATGATTGTCTCACCATTCGGTCCGAGTCCGTCCAATTGCTTCAATCCTCCGTAACGGCTGCCCATACCGGCAGCCAGAATAAATAATGTAGGTTTCATACTTTATTTGTTGTTTTAATCCGCCATTGCCGGCGGATGAGTTATGTTATTCCGATGTATCTATTACGATACGACCATTTTCATTTCTCTTGTGCTTGAGCCACAGGCCATACACCTCGCTACAGTTGCCTGCTGTGATGAATGACTTGATGTGACTATCCTTGATGAACTTCATCAGTTTGGCAAACTCGTCCTGCGTCAGCAGAGTCTGTATCTCAACCTTCTCCGTCTTGTTGAATCCGCCACGTACGTTATACAACGAGCAGCCGCGGACCAGATCATATACGATATACTGACGGATGCGTTCATGCTCGGGACTGATAATACATACTCGTTTGCGCTTGGAGAACGAAGCGGTGAAATAGTCTATCACCAGTCCGTTGATCCACGTACCGATCAGACCGATAACCACCATGCGGAAGTCATTGATGAAGAACGCCGAGCAGCAGATAATCGCGCCGCCTATGCTGACCGACGCACCGATATCGAAATGCAGGTACTTGTTGATAATCTTGGCGAGGATATCCAGGCCGCCGGTTGAAGCATTGATGCTGAATTCTATTGCCTGGCATGCAGACAGCATGAACACAAAACATACCAGATCAAACCACACGTCACCCATTCCCAGCCCCGCAGACATCACCGAGTCACGAACCTGTTCCAGCACCTCCCCTGCCCGGCTAAGCAAATATGGATTGCCGTTAGCGTCCAACACACTCTCGCCGGCCTGCAGCCGCGACAGAATGTCAGGATTATCAATCACCTTGTGCGTGAAATTGGTATACGGATAGATACGATCCCACATCTGCGTCAGCGGACCGAGAATCATTGCCGTATAGACAGTCTTGGCACCGAACTCGTTGCCGATTAGCAAGAACGCCAACAACAGGAGAAACGCGTTGATACCCATTACCAGATATGAGAATGTATCTGCATTGCCGCCAATCACGGTATTGATAACGATACTCAAACCGGAAATCGTACCGACTATCAAATGAGACGGCATCAGGAAATAATACACGGAGGCTGCCCCGACAGACATTCCTACGGTCATGACAATCAGCTCGCGCCAGAACTTTTTCGTACGCAAAGCATGCCAAAAGTCATGGAAAAGTGTAATCCAGTATTCCTTTGTAAAGTGTTCGTTCATGGTTCAATATATTGGCTATTCGGCTATCACGAATTTTGCAGTTCGCCGTGTCAGCTGGCTGAGCAGGATCACTCGTCCTTTTCGCTCCTGTTCTATCAGTTCCGGCGTTGTGCCGCGGATAGTAAGCAATGACAGATGTTCGTTGTACGTGACGGCAAAGTGTTCGTTCAGCATTTGCAGCGCTTTCTTCAGGCTGCGCGAGTTATCCACACATACCGACACTGTTACAGCGGATGATTGGATAAGCGAGACTTTCAGCCGGCATCGCTGTATCACATCGAAGATCTGCGTCAGACTGTCCTCCAGCACAAACGAGAAGTCCTTGGCACGCATGGTTATCAGCACCTGCTCTTTGCGCCAGATATACACCGGCACATTAACAGGTTGCGTCGGTGCAGATTTGATAATCGTGCCCGGCTGCTCAGGATGCATGAACGGCCGGACATACAAGGGGATATTCTTGTTCTCCAGCGGACGGATGGTCTTCGGGTGAATGACTTGTGCTCCGCTGTATGCCAATTCTACGGCTTCAAAATAATTCAGTTCGGGGATAAGTACCGTATTCGATTCCAGACGCGGATCCGCATTGAGTATGCCCGGCACATCCTTCCAAATGGTTACGCTTTCTGCATTCAGGAAGTTGGCAATCAATGCGGCCGTATAATCCGAACCTTCACGTCCCAGAGTTGTGCGGTGACCTGTGTCGGTACCGCCTATAAATCCCTGCGCCACGACAACACGCGTATGGTACGGGTCGTGCCATGCATGCTGCATTTTCTGTGCAGACGCCTGCATGTTCACCTGAGCCTCACGGAACGAACTGTCAGTAATAAGCAGCTCAGGCATGTGCCACAACTGAGTCGGCACACCTTCCTGGTTCAGGTATGCCGCTACGATAGAGGTGGACATCAGTTCACCGATTGACACAATGGTATCATACAGATCGTCGTATGCGGCATCCTTGGCGCTGCGATGGGACAGCACACAGCCCAACACATCGTCAGCCACCACATCGCGCACGCTGACTCCTAAGGCAGAGGCAATCTGTTCGTGGTATGCCAGCAGTTCTTTCCACTGGCTCTCCACCCCGCTTTTGTCACCCTGCCCGATTGATTCCACTATGCGCTCCAGTGCATTGGTAGTTTTGCCCATCGCGGAAACAACGACAACCAACTCGTCCGTCGTCTGACGAACGATATCGAGCAGGTTCTTTACGCCCTCCGCATCCTTGACGGATGCACCACCGAACTTAAATACACGCATAGTTTCTGTCTATACTATATTTGCCATCTGCATGGCTGTCACCGCGCCTTCCACACCTTTGTTACCCAAGCGTCCGCCTGCACGGTCGAGTGCCTGCTGCTTGTCGAGCGTGGTGAGTACAGAAAAAATGACCGGACATCTGCCTTCCGCATTCAGCATGGTCACGCCTTGCGTCACCGACTGGCATACATAGTCAAAATGCGGCGTATCGCCTTGAATAACGCAACCGATGACTATAATGGCGTGGGGTTTCTCACGATTCATCAACACGCGTGCAGCGTATGTCAATTCCACCGTACCCGGCACATGCGTAAGTGAAATGTTATCCGCATCCACGCCATGCTTGATCAAGGTCTGGCGTGCGCCATCCGCCATAGCGAATGTGATATCACTGTTCCAGTCAGCCACTATAATTGCATAGCGCTGATGTTTGAGCACATCAGCGCCAGGCAATACATTGGGGTCATATTGACTTAAATCCGTAGTCATTATTCAGACAGAGCAATGAACTTGTCAATATCCTGAGCCTCATTAGCGGCAGGATAGTTGTTCTTGATAGACTCAAACGCCTTCTTGGCGGAAGCCTTCTTGCCCAGTTCAAGATATACCAGTCCGGCTTTCTTCAGGCTCATCGGCGCGATAATCTCATTGCCGCTCTTGGCTGCGGACTCAAAAGCGGATACAGCCTTGTCATACTCCTCCAGTTGAACATAGGCATCACCCAGCAACTGATATGCTGCAGGAGAGATGTTGGCATCTTTTGCCTTGAACTTCTTAAGTTTTGCGGCAGCCTGCTCATAGTCGCCCAACTGATAGTAGCAGATACCTGCGTACAACGAAGCCAGCTTGCCTTCCTGGAAATAGCCGTACTTGGCAGCAATCTCCTCAAAACCGAGACACTCCGCCTCATCGCCATGCAGTGCTTTCTCAAAGTCACCCTGACCGAAATATACGACAGCCTTGGCATTCTCGTTGCTCGCCTCTACATGTTTGGGCTTAATGACATACGTATTAAGCAGCACCCATGCAAAAACAACCAGCACTATACCAAGGATAGTCCATTCGATAGCGTTCTGGTTCTTCTCAATCCACATTCCTGCAGTTGAAAGTGTCTCTTGTACATTTTCGAGGTTTTGATCCTCTTTCTTGAATTCATTCTTTGCCATAATATTTTGTTATTTATATATTCTTCCGCTTNNATTTATCGGTTCATACGCAAATCGGCTACAAAGATACAAAAATTTTTGCATATTTGCAAGACTTCCGTAACTTTTTTCAAAAAAAACTTATTTCCTTTCGTTATACTGCTCACGCGAGTACAATATTGCCTCCGCTTGTCTGAGCGGATTACGCTTCTTTTGCCCGGGTGCAAATACGAATACCTCTGCCGTTACCACACGTGCATGAACAGGGTCCAACCACGTATGACTGACATACGGTCCGCCCATTGCCTCACCGCCTTTCATCTTCCACAGGCCACGCACTTCGGCAGTATAGGTGCTGTCGACAGTCAGTACGCGTAACTCCGGCGGAAAGACCTTGTACTCGGTGCCCATATATGAGCCTTCAACTCCTGCGGAGATGAGCGGCGCAAGTACTTCGTCGCGTTTGGCGTTCAAATACGGCAGGGTAAACGTCTCGCTATCCGTATAGGGATAACTGTACACCACCAAGTCACGACGCAGCGAGCCTTTGTTGTTGCACGCCCACAGCACTTGCGTATTGGCCGACAGCCCAAAGGTGGTTGTAGCCTCCAACACAGTATCCATAAGAAGCATATAATCGTTAGGCACCAGCATGTCGCATGCAAAGTTCCTGTTCAGGCGTGCACGAATATCCTTGTCCGTGGCCGCACGGTAGAATCGCAACTGCCGTGTCATCTCCTGACTGACAAACCAGTCACGCACTTCCGTGCCATGCTCCAGCCAGTATGCAAGGAATGCATCTGCCGATGGAGCCTGAATGCGATATACAGCCTGGAGGGTTGACCACACCTCACGCTGCGCTTTGATTTTCACTTGCGAATAGCGCACGCTGTCAATGTCCACATACAGGATGTTTCTGGTAGGTTTCAGCATGTTGTCAAAGAGTGCCGGAGTAACATGCATCAGTTTGAAATACGCCTCTTTCTGGGGCATGCATGGCATATCCGCACCCAGCACCGCACGTACTGCATCGTACAAAGTGCTGATTTCCTCTATATAACTGCTGCCGTCGTTCGTCTGCAAATGCGCCTGATGCACCTGTTCCAACTGGGCGGTTGAAAGAGGTGTATTGGGCATTACAGCAAGGCACTCATATATCGAACCGGTAGCCGATGTGAGTGTACGGCCGCCTTTTCCGCCACAACCTGTCATCGCAACAACAAGTATCATGCAGAGTACTACGTATTTACATAAGGGTTTCATCGGGCTTTTATTAGGCTATTAACACGTGATAAATATGTGATTAACACGTGATTGAGTTTATATATGACTTAATCATCCCTCCAGCGGGAAGAACAAACCGTTTTCATTACTGTTGAATCAGCTTCACCATCCCGTTCAGCCACTATCAGGTAACAAGCCGACACCGTGTCCGCCTCTATCATCTCAAGTGCCGCCTGTTCTCCCAGCACCATACAAGCGGTAGCCAATGCATCGGCACGCATACAACTGCTGCTGCGCACCGTTGCGGAAAGCAGGCTGTGCTGCACCGGATAGCCTGTGCGCGGATCGATGGTGTGAGAACGCTTCTGCTCGCCGTCGTAGTAGAAGTTCCTGTAATTTCCTGACGTTGCAAGTGCTATACCCTTCGTCTCCAGGACCTCCTGAACCTCGTTTTTCGCACCCGAAGCGTCGTCAATCGGCCGTGTAATACCTATTCGCCACGCATTGCCTTTGGCGTTACAGCCTTTGGCGACCACCTCACCACCTATGTCTACCAGGTAGTTCTTGCAACCGTTACGGCATAAAAGGTCAGCAATAATGTCACAACTCTGCCCTTTGGCTATAGCACCGGCATCCACCTGGACAGCAGGGTCTGACTTACGTAGCACAAACCGTGCTGAACCGTCATTCATCGGTTCAAGACTGAGTTGCTCCATGCCCACATGCGGCAGCAGACTTTCCACCTGTTCCGCCTCGACATGCGCTCTATTCTTCAGCCCGAATCCCCAGAGGTTGACCAGCGGCGCAACAGTTATGTCAAATGCGCCGCCAGACAAGCGATGCACATCCTCAGCCGTGCGGTACATCTGTACGAAGTAAGCATCCGCCACACTGTCCGTACCGGCATTGATCCTGCTGAGCGTGGACTGCGGATTGAACATACTCATCGAGGCGTCAAATGACGCAAATGCAGCCTTAATTGAGTCATGCAGGTCACCGGTGCTCTCATACTGAACAGCATAATACGTACCGAACACATGCCCCTGATTCGTATGGTATACGGCATTGGGCTTATCCGGCACTATGAGCAACACGGTCGCCGCAAGTGCAATCAGTGCGGTTGATATGAGCAGTCGCTTGCGATTCATGATCAGAACCAAACGCCCAGACCGATGCAACCGTTCAGTTTCTGATTGTATAACTTGTCATCACCGGCTGCAGAGATAAAGGCATTCTCCTTGTTAATCCTGTCTGTATTGATGCTACCTTGAGCGAAAAGGTCCAGAGTGCAGACATCAAACTCCCACTCCTTGCCCAGACGAGCGAAGATGTTTGTCACAGCAAACTTCTCATTTCCATAGACATTACTTGCCCACGGAGAGAAACCCACTGCCACGCTGAGTGTTATGTCAAAGGGCAACGGCTGGTCATATCTTGCCTCAAAATAGGAAGAAAAAGCACGTTTCTTTAATCCTTCTTCGTCTTCGATAAGGTCATCACCGGCTACCATCGTATTCCACGTAAGGGTCAGCGGGAAATCGCACTTCTCGCTGAAATCATAGCCAATGGATACTTCTGTCTGGCTTGTGCCGGCTGAGCCTTCAACCGGATCAAACTTGCCCCAGTTGAAGAACGGACTACCGCCAAAATAATAGTAATGCGTAGCCCCGAGCTTCAAACCAGCAATGCTGAAGTTAATCATAATATCAACCTCCGGAATAAAATATGTATTCGGGTTGCCATCTTCCGTCTCGGGCAGACCTTTCTGGAACTTCCAGTCAGAAGCACCTATACTACCCCATGCTCCAACACGCAGAGAGGTCAGATCGCCGTCATAACCGATCTCTACATCCGGCTGAAAACTCAGACCACCGTTGTATAGACCACGCCACATGTACGATGATACGACTTCGGCACCTGCATCATAAGCAAACTCCACAGCNNTCGTTTTTATTTGTTTTTTGTTTGTTATTTATTTGTTATAAATATTTTTGTTTTTCATTATTTCCAAGTCACACCGGCGTGGATATTCCACAGCGGCTGCAAGCTGCTCGGGTTGAACACTACGGCTCCCCCAAGGTCCACGGCACAACCTTTTGAAACCTGCCATGACTTGCTTGCTTCAATTGCCAGATTGACAACGGCGAACTTCTTCTCAAACCCTGTATACATACTGCGCCACGGCGTCATACCGATCACGCCGGACAAGGTCACTTCATGCGGCAAGGGCTGGTCGTACCGCGCCTCAATATAGGTCGAGTATGCACGCTTGAGTTCACCTCCGACCAGGTATCCGTCACGTCCAAAGGTGCGTGTGCACCACATCAGCCGCAGTGGCACCTTTTCTGAAATGCGGTACGATACGCGCCACTCTGTTGTCACACCTCCGCCGCCGGGTTCGTGATTTCCAAAGTCAAAATAACGTGACATTGTTCCATCACGATAGCGGTCGAAATAATACATGTGAATAAACATCACCGTCAGGCCGCGCCACCTGTAACCTATAGCGACATCAACTTCCGGATTGACACCGGTGACCGGTTTACCCAAGGCGTCACGTTTGCCCCAGTCCCAGTCTGTCGTTCCGACATTCCACCATGTATTCAGGAAAAAGCCGTAATAACTCACTTCGGCTTCCGCTTGCAAGCTCAATCCACCGCAATACAAACCGCGCCACAAGTAGTTGGCATCCAGTTCCGCATGAGCGAACCACGCAAAATAGGAAGGCTGCTGACTCTCAACGTGTGCAGGCAATGTGTCGGTTTGGGCATAACAGCGCATCACAAACAAAGAGAGCATTACTCCTACCAGTACGGGAAGAGTAAGCCCTCGATGTCGGTATCCCCCATTGCGAAGTGAGGATATCATCTCGTGAGTGTTAGATGTTGTTTTTGGCCTCCCACGCAATGCGCAGAGCGACCTCCAGGATGCGGGTGTCACCCAGCATCACAATGCCACCGTCAGGACCCGGCTCAATGTGGTATCCGGCATCAGCAGAACCACTACCGTTGAAATAAGCGCGAACTTCATCAGCATTGATGCCCAACTCGGCAGCAATCTTATCCATGCTGCCGTGCGGCAGACTGTCCTTCACTTCACGAAGACGATTAAATGTTGTACGTGTCATATTATTAAATTTTAGTTTTTATATTTGCTGTTTCTTTGGTGCAGTCATTTCTGCCCTTTGTTTTGCGCTCTCAGTTCCGTACTGGATATATCAAACAGCGGTGCCTCATCCAGAAGATGTATCTCATCATGCGTTCCTGCTATTTCGCGCTTTATGTTTTCCAGTCCTTCCTTGCCCCGCGGATAGACGTATATCAGATAATTTGCCTGTATCGTATCCCACTCTCTCCACAGCCGGCGTATATTCCAGTTATCCTGCCCTATCAGCAAGGCAAACTGGTGTTCGGGATAAGCCTTTTTCAGTTCACGCAATGTGTTGGCAGTGTATGACGGTCTCGGTAATCCGAACTCAAAGTCACTCACGCGCACGTGCGCTATTCCTTCTATTGTATGTTCCTTTTGCAGCCGTTGTATCTCCTGTCGTGCTGCTTGCAGGCGCTTCTGCTCGTCGGCAAGTATGGTGTTTGCTTTCAGCGGGTTGTTGGGCGTTACCATCAGCCATACCTCATTCACTCCGGTATGCGCAGCCACCCAAGCCGCCAGCCCTGTATGGCCGAAATGCAAGGGATTGAACGAACCGCCGTATATCGCTATCAACATGCCTACCCTATGAACGACGCAATCTCTTTATCCAAGGCACGTTTGGCTTCGTTCAGATCATCGTTGACGAGTATTGTGTCAAACAGTGGTGCGTCAGCCATCTCTGTTTCGGCCTTGGCAAGCCGTTCCTCTATTTTCTCCGGCGAGTCTGTGCCTCGCTTTGTCAGTCGCTCACGCAACGCCTCGATTGATGGCGGAGCGATAAAAATGGCACGTGCCTTGTCGCCGAACATCCTTTTCACATTGATGCCACCCTTGACGTCTATATCGAACACTACGTGATGTCCGGCACTTTCTATGCGCTCAATCTCAGAACGCAGTGTTCCGTAGTACGTACCTTTATAGACTTGCTGCCACTCGACGAACGCATCTTCGCCAATGAGCGACTCAAACTTGTCCCGGGAGATGAAATAATACTCCCTGCCGTCCTGCTCCTGCCCTCGCGGAGCACGCGTCGTAGCACTAATACTTAGCTCCATATCCTGACGTGTGTCAAGCAGATGCTGTACCAATGTCGATTTGCCGGAACCGCTCGGAGCGGAAAAGATGATAATCATACGTCTAAGCTATTAGAAGAAGTCGCACATACAAACTTTGTATAGTTGCTGCTTACGATAGTTCTTGCCAAAATCCAAAGGTACACTCCACAGACTCACGCTCAATCGCAGACCGACACTCGCACGATGGTATTTCTTTACGACGGGCGTTTCGCCCAACTCGTCATCACGAAGCATTTCAATGCCGTTCGCACGGTTACTCTCCAGTACCGAACTGTACTCTCTGCGGAAAATCGGATTGTTAGTATGCTCATCAACCGCATATTTCCACATCATTAGCGAAGTGTTTCCTGTGACAGCGGGCTTGTAACCAATAGGATCATACTCCAAGTATGCGCCTATCGCGAAATCCGTGTTGTCGCCGACCTTGAAACTGTAGTTCAGGTCAATCATCGCAGTAATGTGATACGAATATTGCGGATACGCGCCGCGAGCCATCGTATGCAGCCCGTTCACCGTACGCGCCTGCGTACCGGCGGCCAACTCGGCTATACGCTCATCCGGAATGTCACTACCGCTTTGTCCTTTACCAATCGTTACGCCGGTTGAGGGATAATACAATGAAACATCAGCATCCTTGATACGCTGCCAATAGCAACCATGTACCGGTACGCCGACTCGTGCTCCGAGGAACATACTGAAATCACCCAAGAACAGGCCAACCTGTATCGGGGCGGAAGCAATAATGAGCTGCTGTGTCTCAGTAAAACGTCCAAGCGTGTAACGTACATCTACGCCATCAGCATCACCATCATAATCATACCATTGTGGTACGTGATAGTTGTCTGCATACCCTATTCCGCCCTCTTGATTAGGATCTTTCCCAACAAATGTACTTGCCGCCACATCTATACCCAGACCCAAGCGTACACCTATATAATAAGGTGACCGGTATTTCCATGAGAAGTCCATACCTACATTGTAGTTCGGCATGGGCTTGCCATAATCTGAGTTATACAGCAAGGCATTTGCACCCACACGCGCAGCATACTCAAAAGCATGCTGTCCACGCATGGTTGCCACGCCTGACAAGGCTACGCATATCGCAAGCGACAGGCGTAACCATGACAGACGTGCTGTTGTTAGTTTTACCATTGTGTTGATAACATTCGTTGATAACTCTTGTAGCGCCACTGGGCATTTTCCTTAGCGGCGTTGAACAATTCCTCCGCCTCGTTAGGATACTGCTTCATCACGCTCGCGAAACGCACCTCACCCTTGAGATAGTCAACGAACTTATCCCACTGAGGTTCTTTTGAATCGAACTGGAACGGGTTCTTGCCTTCAGCCTCCAGCATCGGGTTGTAACGCCACAGGTGCCAGTAGCCGCACTCAACAGCCTTGGCCTCCTCAGCCTGGCTCTTGCCCATACCGGCTTTCAGGCCGTGGTTGATACACGGAGCGTAAGCGATGATGAGCGACGGTCCGGGATAAGCCTCTGCCTCACGGATAGCCTTCAGGGTCTGCGCCTGGTCTGCACCCATAGCTATCTGAGCTACATATACATAGCCGTAGGTCGTGGCAATCATGCCGAGGTCTTTCTTGCGTACGCGCTTACCCGTAGCAGCGAACTTGGCGATAGCGCCGATAGGCGTAGCTTTCGAAGCCTGACCGCCGGTGTTGGAGTACACCTCGGTATCCAGAACAAGGATATTAACATCCTCACCACTGGCGATAACATGATCCAATCCGCCGTAACCGATATCGTAGGAAGCACCGTCACCGCCGATGATCCACTGGCTGCGTTTAACGATATGGTCTTTGTATTTCAGGATCTCCTTGCAGTCGTCGCATCCGCATGCCTCCATGGCTTTCACCATCGGCTCGTACAGACGCTTGGTTACTTCGGCGTTGTTCTTGTTCTCAATCCACTCCTTGAACATGGCTTTCAGTTCGTCGGAGCACTTGTCGCACTCCTGTGCTTTCGCCATCAGAGCAGCCAGACGCTCTTTGATCTTCTTGTGAGCAATCTGCATACCCAGACCGTACTCGCAGAAGTCCTCGAAGAGGGAGTTCGACCATGCAGGACCGTGACCCTTCGCGTTCGTGGTGTACGGAGTAGAAGGTACAGAACCCGAGTAGATGGATGTACAGCCTGTAGCGTTGGCAGCTATCTCACGGTCGCCGAACAGTTGGCTGATGAGTTTCAGATACGGTGTCTCACCGCAACCTGAGCAAGCGCCCGAGAACTCGAACAGCGGCGTTGCGAACTGAGAGTTCTTCACGTTAGCCTGGATATCCACGAGGTCCTGCTTGCTTGATACCTTCTCAGCGCAATACAGCCAGTTCTCTGCCTCCGCCTCCTGTCCCTCCAGCGGAACCATCTGCAGAGCCTTGCCGGTCTTCGGGTTACCCGGACATACATCCACGCAGTTACCGCAACCGAGGCAGTCCATAACGCCGACCTGCATACGGAAGTGCATACCCTTCATGTTAGCCGGAGCCTTGATCTCAATCATAGGAGCATTCAGGCCCTTTGCCTCCTCCTCATCCAGTACGAACGGACGGACGCAAGCGTGAGGACAAACGTAGGCGCACTTGTTACACTGGATACAGTTGTCAGGGTTCCATACCGGAACGAAAGCAGACACACCGCGTTTCTCAAACTTGGCTGTTCCGCTTGGCCATGTACCGTCAGCCACCTCCTTGAAGGCGCTTACCGGCAGCAGGTCACCATCTTGAGCGTTAATCGGGCGAACAACCTTGTTCACGAACTCCGTACCGTCCTTGGGTGCTACCACATCAGCAGCAGCGTCCAGTTTCGACCAAGCCGGATCAATTGCCAGTTCCTTATACTCGCCACCGCGGTCAACGGCTGCATAGTTCTTGTTCACTACATCCTCACCCTTCTTGCCGTAGGACTTGACGATGAAGTGCTTCATCTCCTCAACGGCTTTCTCTACAGGTATAACGCCTGTGATGCGGAAGAATGCCGACTGCAGGATAGTGTTGGTGCGGTTGCCCAGACCAATCTCCTGTGCAATCTTCGTGGCGTTGATGTAATATACCTTGATTTCGTTGTCTGCGAAATATTTCTTTACCTTGTTCGGCATGAACTTCACGAGTTCCTCACCTTCGTAGATCGAGTTCAGCAGGAACGTGCCACCTTTCTGTAAACCGCGCGTCACGTCGTACATGTGCAGGTACGCCTGTACGTGGCATGCCACGAAGTTCGGTGTCGTTACCAGATAGGTCGAGTGGATAGGCTCGTCGCCGAAACGGAGGTGCGAGCAGGTGAATCCACCGGATTTCTTACTATCGTAAGAGAAGTAAGCCTGGCAGTATTTGTCGGTCGTGTCACCGATGATCTTAACCGAGTTCTTGTTAGCACCGACGGTACCGTCTGCACCGAGGCCGTAGAACTTAGCCTGGAAGAGCCAGCGTCACCCATAGCGATCTCCTCGCCAACAGGCAGAGAAGTGAAGGTGAGGTCATCGTTGATACCCACGGTGAAGTGGTTCTTCGGTTGCGGCAGAGCGAGGTTCTCGAATACTGCCAGCATCTGTGCCGGAGTGGTATCGTTGGAACCCAAGCCGTAGCGGCCGCCTACAACCTCTATATTGTTCAATCCGAGTTCACTCAAAGCATCCTTTACATCGAGGTAAAGCGGTTCGCCGTTAGCGCCCGGCTCTTTGGTACGATCAAGCACGCAGATACGTTTAGCGCTCTTCGGCAGTGCCTCCTGCAAGTACTTGAGGCTGAACGGACGATAGAGGTGTACGTTGATCAGACCGAGTTTCTTGCCCTTGGCAGCCTCATAATCAATCACCTCGCGGATTGCCTCACAGGCTGAACCCATGCAGATGATTATATTCTCGGCATCCTTGTCACCGTAGTATGAGAACGGACGGTATTTGCGTCCGGTGATTTTGCTTATCTCGTCCATGTAGTCGGATACGATATCAGCAACATCGTTGTACCAGCTGTTGCATGCCTCACGGTGTGTGAAGAAAACGTCGGGGTTCTCAGCCATACCGCGCATTACGGGACGCATCGGACTTAATGCACGCTCGCGGAACTCCTGCAGCGCCTTCATATCTACCAGCGGACGCAGGTCTTCCATATCCACTACCTCTACTTTCTGATACTCGTGCGAGGTGCGGAAGCCGTCGAAGAAATTCAGGAACGGCACGCGGCTCTTGATGGTTGCCAAGTGCGCTACACCTGCCAGGTCCATTACTTCCTGCACACTGCCTTCTGCCAGCATAGCAAAACCCGTTTGACGACAAGACATGACGTCTTGATGATCACCGAAGATACACAGCACATGACTGGCCAGTGTACGAGCCGATACATGGAACACGGTCGGCAGCAACTCGCCGGCAATCTTGTACATGTTCGGAATCATCAGCAGCAGTCCCTGCGATGCGGTGAACGTTGTGGTCAACGCACCTGCCTGAAGCGAACCGTGTACAGCACCTGCTGCACCACCCTCGCTCTGCATTTCCTGTACCAGAACAGTCTCGCCGAACATGTTCTTGCGACCTTGAGCTGCCCACTCATCAACGTTCTCCGCCATGGGCGACGACGGAGTGATGGGATAGATGGCGGCTACCTCGCTGAACATATACGCGATGTGTGCAGCTGCAGCGTTGCCATCCATTGTCATAAATTTCTTTTCTGCCATATTTGCTTATTTTTTATGCTGTGTATTTATATTGGTTATTTGCTTTTTCAGGCGCATAGGTCTGTTAGTACAGGAAGCCGAAGAGCCACAACGGTATAGCGTTGCCGCGTCCGTACTCGATGTTCGCCACAGCCGTCGGACGGATAGGCGTACGTACCGGCATCTTCTCCTTGACGTCGAAGTAGTACTTGCCGTCGATCACGAACATGGCGTTACGCTCGGTCGAGTTGATCTTGTGGCACGAGTGGATCGAGTTGTAGAAGAATGTCTCGGCTATATCCTGGTTCGTGATATCACGCGCAAAGTTCATGTACGCGATGTTCGTGTTCTGCAGGTAAACCTTGCTCGGCTTGCTGGGGAACGACTTGCCCTCATCGTACAGCAGGTTGATCAGTCGTGCACGCTGCATGTAGCCCAGATAGTTCATCGTCGTAGCACGCGATGTCTCTATCTGCTCGGACAGCGTCGATACGTTCGGCACGTACGGAGCGTTCTCCATGATCAGGTACAGCAGTTTGCGTATCTTGTTCAGATACGGCACATCAATCTGCTTGATAATGAGCACATCCACCTCCAGAGCCATGTTCATCGTACGCAGCAGCTCCTCGTTGAAGTTCCTGTTCTCCAGGTACGACGGATAGTAGCCATGATGCAGATATGCATCCATGTACTGCTGCGGGCGAACCTGGCTCAGCACTTCACGGGCAATAAGCTCATGGTGCTGCAGGATGTCCTCCAGCGAGTAGGTATCCAACTGCACGTGCGCCTGAAGGTTCAAATACTCACGCAGCGAGAAACCACGCAGGTTGTAAATCTTCACAACACCGTTCAGTTCCCGGCACTCCTCGCCCTCCAGATCCATTACCGGTGAAGCTGTAAACACAATGTGCAGAGCCTTGTATTTGTCATGACACAGGCGCAGCTCATGTGCCCAGTTCGGGTACTTGAACACCTGGTCAAGCAGCAGTGTCTTGCCGCCTTTCTTCACAAACTCGGAAGCGAACTCCGTGATGGAGTGCTGCGAGAAATAGAAGTTGTTGAAGTTCACGTACAAGGTCTCACCGGGTGCTTCATGTGGCAGACGGCGTGCTTTCTCACGAGCATAAGCCAGCAGGAAATCAGTCTTACCGACACCACGACCGCCTTTGATGGCAATCATACGGTCATTCCAGTCTATTTCGTCCATCAACTGACGCCTCATGGGCACCTGAACGTGCTCAATCAGATACTTGTGTNNTTACATAATCGGCTGCAAAGATACAAAAAATTTTTGATATATGCAAGCATTTTGTAAAAAAAATGTTACAAAAATGAAATTTCATGACAAATAAATGTTCCTGCAGACGATTTTTTACGTCTTTTCACTTCACATTGATGAAGGGAAGAGGCGAATTGCCGCCCATATATGCGGGCAACTTCCCGTCCCATTTCTCAATGGCGTCCTGACGCACAAGCAACTCGTTCAGACTGGCAGCCACGGTACGGTTGTAATACGCCTCGCCGTCCGCCTGAATACGCAGCGCTTTCGCCTCACCTTCCGCTTTGGCTATGGCAATCTTGGCGTTCGCCTCGGCCTGCTTGACCAGATTTTCGGCTTTCAGTGCTTCCTGAATAGCCTGGTTCTTGGCCTCGATGGCATGCGACAGCGACACCGGCGGAGTGATTTGAGAAGTAAACTCCTCTACCAGAAATCCTTCCTCGTTCAGCGAGTGCTCCAGCATCACGCGTACCTCTGACTCGAATTGCGCGCGAGAGGCCATCAGTTCGTCCGAGGTGTACTTGTTTGCGGTTATACGGTACGCATCATAAATAACGGTACGCATATATCCCTCCTCGATATCACGCAGCGGCTTGCGGTACTTGGCGAACACATCCACAGCCTTGTCCCTGTTCAGGCGGAACGCCAGTACGGGGTCCATCGAGAACACGGCGGCATCCTTTGTCGTCACGGTGAACGGCGAGTAATCCACGCGCTGCACATATACAGGGTACGAATAAACGCTTGTCGTTACAGGGTTGTAGAACACCCAGCCGGTAACAGGCACAGCGTCAAGCTTGCCCTGATCGGTCAGCGAGAACTTCTTGAACTTGATACCCACTTCCGAGGTATCGACAACCGTCATACATGACGCGATGACAATCGCCACCAGTCCGATGCAGACTGCCGCGGTCACAATCTTCCTTGTCGGAGAATTGCTTACAGTTACATTTGTTGCCATAATAGTATTGTGTTTAAGTTGTTTACATTACAAGCATGCAAAGTTACGAAAAATATTTTGTATTTGCAAATATTTTTCAGAAAAAACGACAATTAGGGCTTCGTTTGTAATCCGTTCACCGCGTTCTGCAGTCCTGCGTTGAAAGCGCCGGGCAGAGAACACCCGTGTGCGAGAAACAGCAAAATGAACCCAACAACAGTTCGCGGAAACAGCTGCAAAAACACAAATTATGCAGAAAGGCGGTTATTGTGAGTTGATTTCTGACTACTTTTTTTGTGAAAGTATTGCAAATGTCAGATTTTTTATGTATCTTTGCGGTCTGTTAGGTCAGGAACAATCCCGGCAAACAAGAAAAACAAATGCAATATGAAACAGTTCCTATTCGTATCAGCGCTGTGTTTGTCAGCAGCCGTATGTTTCGCCCAGCCGCCCCGCGGAGGTCACCATCATGGTCATGACCATCAGGTTCCGCCTCATCACGAGCGCATGGAGTGCGCTACACCGGAACAGATAAGCATGACCGCACGCGTCATCAGTAACCAGTCGTTTGATGACAACAAAATGGAAATCGCCAAGCTGGCCGTAACACTCGCGCACTTCTGCACAAACGACCTTGCGCAGATTGCCTCCCTGTTCACGTTTGACGACAAACGTCTGGAATTTCTCCAATACGCCTACCCTTACTGCACGGATCCGCAGAACTATCCACTGCTGCGTGACAGTTTCTCATTCCAGTCGAACTACGACAAGCTGATGGAAAGCATCCGTCCGCCTCGTCCGAGACGCTAAAGAGGAGTTGCTGCCGCTAGGTGCGGCTGTACCTCGGCGAGGTCAATTCGCTGCACGCGGCTGCCCATTGACGAGGGGAAAAGTGCAAAATACGGGTCGGTAGAATAATACCATTTGATATCGGCAACCTGAGGCGAAGACGCAATCCTTCGGTGCATTGCGCGCATTCGCTGCTCCATGCGCGGCACAGATTTAATATAGTGCTGCCCGTCCTGCATGGTGATTATGGCAAAGATACGCGGCCGTGGTTTAGTGCCTATGACCTGCAGACGTTCCTCGCGGGAGGTGCGGTGAGAGAGCGTAATATGGCGGCCGAACTTCTCATTGATTTCCTTCATCATCTGCCTGAAAGTCTGTCCGTGGGCAGAGGTGTCCTGCAACTGGTTATAGGCAATATAGTAATGGATCATCTCATGAATGAGCGTGTCCTGGAGTTCGGTCTCTGAGAAATCGAAACGCCGGCTGATGCGGAGCGCAAAATCGGAGAAGTGCTTTTTGCCAAAGAACCCTACCCGCTTACGGCAGGTCATCTGTCCCATATACGTGCGCGCGTTCGTTAAATGAATAGGCGGGACAGGTAATGTCCCGCCAAACATCTGACGATTGTACAAATCGAAGTGCTCGCGAATATATTCAACCGTGGGTTTCATATCAGACCGCTTCGCTAAAAGAGCAAAGACCGCTTACGCTAAAAGAAAAAAGCCTAATTACTTATCCTTTAATCTAATTTCAAAACGGCGAGGAAGGCTTTCTGGGGAACTTCGACGTTGCCAATCTGCTTCATACGTTTCTTGCCTCGTTTCTGCTTCTCAAGGAGTTTGCGCTTACGGCTGACGTCACCGCCATAACACTTGGCGAGCACCTGTCTCTTATACACATCTGACGCT
>LXOW01407289.1_pt2 | contig 28251 bp, 24 predicted proteins | sample 1368591 | NCBI WGS metagenome assembly LXOW01 (sample SAMN04884650, study PRJNA319009) | bovine gut metagenome | isolation source: Cow rumen | host: Bos taurus | place: Italy: Legnaro (PD) | collected 2014-07-09
TGGGCATGTTGCCAATGTTGGAACCTCAGCTTTGTAGTGAGTTCTTCTCTTCGCGCCTCTTGTATGAGACTGTCTTCGTTTAGGATGTGCCATTTTACACTATTTTTTAATTATTACTTATCTATTTTATCTTTCAAATCTTTCATCATTTGTTTCCAAGGATTCTCTTCGTCATCCTCGTTTTCCGCCTCCGACTGAGAGAAATNNCGACAAGATGATATATTCATAAATCAAATCACTCAGGTCGAACTCACTGTCGTTTTTCGTGATGATAATCACATCTTCATCGTCGTCGTCTTTTTCGGCACCGTATTTCAGGTAAATTTCTGCCGAATCCGCTATTGCCTGTTCATAATCATCACCGCATCTGTCGCATTGAAGAACCACTTTCCCTTCAAAATTCATCGACAAAACGAACATTGTCTCCATTTTTTCGATGCCTAAATGAAGGTTCACAATTCCCTTTTTCACCTCCGAATAGTCTCTCTCTTCGAAGAAGCTGTCGTTTATAACATATTGATAATCAGTATGTCCGAACNNATCGTGAATTTGTTCAACTCGTTCTTCATTTTATCCAATTCGGGGTGCAAAAATACACTTTTTTTTATTACGAATTACAAAAAATTATTAATTTTCAAATATGTCACTCCCTTCGGTCGTGAAATATGCTGCTTAGCAGTATGTGTGTTGCTTCGCAAAATGTGTTGCCTTGGCAACCATATTCAGCCGAAGGTTGCACATTGCCCCAAGGGCATCATATCACGCGTTAGCGTGCCATATTAAGAATCTCGTCAAGAGATTCGTAAAGCGGATAGAACGCCTCATCTCCGAATATATTTCTCGCTATATATGCCTTAAACAATTGTCCCGTCATGCGTTTCGCCACTTCTTTCTGCTCGTCAGTGCCGGTAATCTTCTTTTTCTTCGCCTCTTTCAGAATATCGTTCCACATGGCGTCGGTGAACTTGAAGTTCTTGTCGAAATTTCTCTCGTCGCCATACTTCAAGAGCTCGTCGCGATGAGCGTCGGAATAATCGAATGCATACTGGAAAACTATGCTCGCATTGACGATTTTATTGAAGAAATACTCTGTCGAGTCATTTTTCAGTGGCACGTAGACATCTGGCATGATGCCACCGCCACCATAGACAGTCTTCCCGCCAGGGGTGATGTATTTCAGCGAGTCGGCGAAGTGTATGCTGTCGGCATTGAACATCTCGCCCGATTCGTATCTGTCGTAAGCTTCGAGGATGTATTTCTCTTTATCGCCGTCATACGGTTTCTGGATGCAGCGTCCCGTAGGCGTGTAATATCTTGCCACAGTGAGTCGCAATCCGGCACCGTCGCCGAGGTCGAACTGTTCCTGAACCAGGCCTTTGCCAAACGAACGGCGTCCGACTATGGTTCCTCGGTCGTTGTCTTGAAGCGCGCCGGCGACTATTTCACTTGCCGACGCAGAGCCTTCATCGATGAGTATGGTCACAGGGGTGTCCTCGAGCATACCGCGCCGGCGCGCGAAGATATACTGCCTGTCGCGGTGCTCGCCCTGAGTGTATACTATCAGACTGCCCTTGGGCAGGAACTCATCGGCGATATCGACGGCTTCTACAAGATAACCGCCAGAATTGCCTCTGAGGTCGAAAATGAGCTTCTGCATGCCCTGAGCCTGCAGCTTCTTCACGGCTTTCACAAACTCCTTGTGTGTGGTGGCGATAAACTTCTCGAGCTTGATATAACCTGTGGTATCGTCAAGCATATATGCCACATCGACGCTGTATGTCGGGATGACATCGCGGGTGATGGTGAAATCAAGCAACTCCGGCACTCCACGGCGGAACATCTTTACATTTACTTTAGTGCCGCGTGGTCCCTTGAGAAGCTTCATCACCTTATTATTATTAATGCCCACGCCTGCGATGAGGCTGTCGCCAACATACACTATCCTGTCGCCAGCTCTTATGCCGACCTTCTCCGAAGGCCCGCCTTTGATGGTGTTGATAATAGTGACGGTGTCTTTTTCTATCCTGAACGTCACGCCGATGCCCTCAAAGCTGCCTTGAAGGTCCTCGTTGACTTCCTCCAGGATCTCAGGCTCGAAATACTCGCTGTGAGGATCCATCTTGTCGATGACACTCGTCACCGCGTCAACCTGAAGCTTGTCGATGTTGACGGTGTCAACGTATTCATTTTCAATGAGATAAAACACCTTATCGACGAGGTTCATGTTGCCACCCTTATTAATAAAGGAGTTGGAGGCGTCGTTAGACCTCGCGATAACTATACCCAGCAGCACGCCAAAAGCTACTGCTAAAGCAAGCCAAATCGGTGTTAAATGTTTCTGTCTCATTATATTGCTGCGCTCGACAACTCAATGGTGCCGTTCATTCTCTTGAACAATCCTTGCAGCACTGTGCCGGGACCGACTTCAATCACCTGGTTGACGCCAGCGGCTATCATGTTTTCCATGGTCTGTGTCCAGCAGACAGGTGCTGTGAGCTGTTTGATGAGGTTAGCCTTGATAATCTCAGGGTCGGTCACTGCCTGACCTGTAACATTCTGATACACAGGGCAGATGCCTCTCACGAACTTGGTCTTCTGGATAGCCTCGGCGAGCTCTTCGCGTGCCGGCTCCATCAGTGGGCTGTGGAATGCACCGCCGACTTTCAGAGGAAGAGCGCGTTTTGCTCCTGCCTCTTTCATCTTCTCGCATGCAATCTCAATGCCTTTCATGCTGCCTGAAATAACTACCTGACCTGGGCTGTTGAAGTTAGCCGGCACCACCACCTCGCTGATGGAATTACAGATAGTTCTGATCTTGTCATCTTCAAGGTTGATGATGGCTGCCATAGTGCCTGGGTTGGCATCGCAAGCCTTCTGCATTGCCATGGCGCGCTGTGACACAAGCTTCAAACCGTCTTCAAAAGTCAAAGTCTGGTTTGCAACCAATGCCGAGAACTCTCCCAAAGAGTGGCCTGCCACCATGTCAGGCTTGAAATCGTCAAGCATGGCTGCCAAAATCACTGAATGGAGGAAGATGGCCGGCTGTGTGACCTTGGTCTGACGCAAATCTTCGTCAGTACCCTCAAACATTATGTCGGTAATGTTAAATTTCAAAATTTCATTAGCCTTGGTAAACATCTCCTTGGCCTTTGGGAATTTGTCGTAAAGATCCTTACCCATTCCCACAAATTGTGCTCCCTGTCCGGGAAAAACGTATGCTTTCATAGTTATTTTTTAATTTCTTTTTCCAAAAAATCTCAATAAATAAAGGAATAAATTGATAAAATCAANNAATCTTGGTCATAGTGTCGTTGTTCTCAATGCCAGTCATTCCGATTTGTTTGATTTTCTGCACGTCGTAAGCTGTTAATCCTGTGAAGATTACGACTCCGGCTATACTGATGATGTAGTCAAGGCTCTCGCTATGCATGAACATATTGACCAGTGTGGCGAGGATGATACCAAGCAACGCCATAATCAGTATCGAGCCGAGCTTGGTGAGGTCGGTTTTTGTGGTATAACCCACAACGGCCATGATACCGAACATTCCAGCTGTGATGATGAACGTCTTGAATATTGACGCTGAGGTGTAGGCTAAGAATATGAAACTCAAGCTCATACCCATCAAAACGGAATATACGATGAAGAGAATCACCATGGTGGAGGCTTTCATTTTTGCCACGCCCATCGACATGACCAGCACCATGATGAAAGGTGCCAGCATCACTATCCAACCGAGCAGGTTCATTGAAGTGCTGCCGTCGGCTCTTTCAGAGAACATCATCATGATAAGACTAGGGTCGGTGCCGAAGAGATATGCTGTCAATGCTGTGATTCCTAGTGCTCCGAACATCCACATGAAGACATTCGACACAAATGAATTCGATAAAACTTTTGTCGAATTTTGATATTCAAAATTGTTTTCCATATTTAATTTTTTGTTTTCGTCATTTCGAGCTTGTCGAGAAATCTCCTGCAAACTGAGTCGGAGATTTCTCCACTCCCTCCGGTCGGTNNCTATTAAATTTAAAAACTCTGCTCGTGTTTCGCCGCGTTCAAAGGCTCCCACGAAATCTGATGTCGTTGTCACGGAATTGAGCTTCTGCACACCTCTCATGCACATGCACAGATGTCGTGCCTCGATGACGACGGCGACTCCCAACGGATGCAAAGCCTCGTTGATAGCTTCTTTAATCTGTGTTGTGAGGCGTTCCTGTACCTGAAGACGACGTGCGTAGACCTCGACCACTCTCGCGATCTTGCTCAAGCCGGTGATATAGCCGTTCGGGATATATGCCACATGAGCCTTTCCAATAAACGGAATCATGTGATGTTCGCACATCGAAAACAGCTCTATATCCTTGACCACCACCATCTGACGGTAGTCTTCCTTGAATCGTGCTGAGAGCAGGATCTCCATCGGATCCATGTTATAGCCCTGGGTCAGAAACTGCATCGACTTCGCCACGCGGAACGGGGTCTTAAGCAGCCCTTCACGGTCAGGATTCTCTCCTAAAAGCTGTAAAATCGCCCTGTAGTGCTCCATCAGCTTCTGTGTGCGCTCAGGGTTGTAATGCTCAATCTTCTCGTAACCAATCAGTTCGTTATTGTTGTCCATCAATTTTCTTATCTTTTTTTGTAAGTTTGTATGTCTCGAAGACACTGTAAATCAAATAATAAGCGAGAAAAGTTATGGCAAAGCGCTTGCCGTCTTCCCTGAAGTTGAAGGCGTATAAGAAAATGATACTCAGGTAAACCATCATCTTCACAATAGTCGATGCCATGTAGAAATTGGCAAACCTGCGCATGTCTTTCTGCTTCGCTTTCCCGCTTAAATAAAACATCACAATACTGACGATGAAGAAGAAACCAACGATGGCTGGCCACCATATTGTCAGTATGTTGCGCGCAAAGACTGATGCCACGATGATGACAAGCGTCAGTATGCACAATTGTTTTATGAATTTGTTCATTTCGCCGGAGTTTCAGTGACTTTCTGCGACATGTCGCACTTACCTGTGAAGATTGAACCCACTTCGATGAACAGTTGCTTTGTGTAAAGCTCGGCTTCCATGCGTGATGTCGATTTGAGAGAGGTCAGTTCTTCAACTCTTACTATGCCTTTGACGTGTCCCGAGATATCGGCGCTGTTGCAAATTATCTCACCTTCCACAACACCTTGTTGTCCAATGACAACCTTGCCGGTTGATTTCATTGTTCCGATAATTGTGCCGTCAACACGGATGTCGCCGGTAGCACTGATTTCGCCTTTAATTGTAGTACCGTTACCAATGAGGTTGTTTCTTACAGGTACTTCCTGATTGTTTGAACTCATATTCTTATTTGTTGTATTGATGCCAGAAATCCAGATATTCGTCAACGTTTTTCTCTTGATAGAATATCGGATAATTCGACACCGAGATGATTAATACTTTATAATTTTCCTCGTCAATTCCTCCAAAGACATAGTCGTTGAGGAACAAAGCCGTCTGATAATCAAGGGCTTTGTCGACGTTTTCAAACTTTTCAACTGTCAGCATGGCATCATCTTTGTTAAGCATGAGATTCTTGATTTTCAGCTGATCCATGCGGAAATTGTTCTTGTTAAAGTCGCTGAGACGCACTTTCAACGGGTTGATGCGCACTTTCTTGTTGCAAATCACAAGTATGAAATATTCGTCGTTTGGACGGAATGTGTAAGGTGATTCTTTTTCAACGATCTTGTCGTCTTTCGGACGAGCACTCTCGATGTTCAAACCGAGGTCGTACATGTCGTTAGCCTTCAGCAGCACATCCAGAGCAAATGGCTTGATGCTGCTTTCAGGATATGTCTGGATGAGTCGCAGCAATGAATAAGCCATGGAATCAACCACTTCGACATATCCCAACGAGATGGCGTTCAAAAACTCAAAACGCGGCATGTAAAGGGTGTCGCCGTCAAATTGCTGACGTGCCTTCTTTACGTTCATCATAACACGCTGATACTGACCGTTTTGATAAGCCTCGAAGGTCTTGGCGTAAAGCTGTTCCGCCTCGGCGCCTCTCTCATTGGCTTTGATGAAGTATTCAGGGTCAAGGATGATTTTAGCCTGATTTGAGTCAGGATATTTCGTCAAGACGAGGTTCTTATACTTCTCGGCATCGGCGGTCTCGTTACGGCTGCTGTGCATCTTGTAAAGATAATACCATGCCGACACCTCGTTTGAGTTGTCAGGATAACGCTCGGTGAGCTCGGAGTATGCTTCGATGGAGCGCGGGTAGTCACTCAGATCGTTGTAATAGATGAATCCGATATTGTTGAGAGCCTCCGCAATCTGTTGGTTTGCCTGGTCTTTAGCACCTTGTGTGAAAGGAATCTGCTTCAGGTAATAGCCGCGGTCAAGCGGGGTGTATTGCGTGGTGTCTTTGCTTATCTCGAGAGCCTTGAGATAACTCTCACGCTCTTCTTCGCTCATCAAAGCAAGCTCTTCTTCCGAAAGCTCTTCCTGCGGCATCTCCTGAGCGAAACTCTGTTTGTTTGAGATAAACCAGTAGTCTTCAAGCATACGGTTGCCCCATTTTACCTTGAAATCGTTCATGCCACGATTTCTTGTTGCGGTATTGTAGAAATACCAGTTGCCGTCGTTGCCTGTCGGCACTGTCGATTCCGTCTTGTCGTTACCTCCGTTCAAGGCTATCTGTTGCTGAATCTCACGCTGTTCCTCAAGACGTTTTTGCTCCTCTTTATAATCTTCAATCACCTGGTCGATTATCGCATTACGATGGATGGAGTCCATGTCAGCAAGACGCAGCAAACTGTCTTGTGTGTAATATACTGTGAGGTTGCTTACGAGGTCGGTGAGCATGACGGAGAGGTTGAGCAAGCTGTCGTAGCCCGGATAGGTGCGGTCCATCGTCATAACAGCAGTGTCGAAATAAGCCTGACTGAGGATATAGTCGTTGTTGCCAAACAAAATGTTGGCGCAGTCGAGCGACGATTTTATTTTCTGCATGTTGTTTGTGGTGCTTGTCGCCACTGATCTTCTCAAGTATTTCACGCCATCGTCGACATTTTGGTTCTCGAGTGCCACACCAGCCATAGCATAATAAATGCGGTCCTTGAAGTCGGTGTTCTTGCTGTCCTTTAGCATGTTGTTCAACATCTTCATGATGGTGGTGGTGTCGGCGTCGTAGCATCTCGCAAGATTCATCTTCGCCTCGAAAGTCATCTCATACGAAGGGTGTTTTCTGATGACGTTTTTGAACTGCTCTGTAGCACGTGGCTTGTCGTTCTGGTTTTGATAAATCTGACCGAGAATAAACATCGCACGAGTCTTGTTGTACTTGCCTTTTGCGGTGAGAAGGGCGCTGCGCAGATACTTCACGGCGTCGTTTTCCTTGCCCATCGCGATGTAATAATCGGCATAAACAAGGTCGATGTTGGTACGTACGTATTTCGGAATCTTTTCGTCTTCGTTGTCGCTTGCCACGAGTATCGCTTGCAGCATCGACTCGGCTTTTTCATACTGTTTTGTAGCGATGTAAGTCTTTGCTAACCAAAGTGTTGCAGTGAATCTGTCGGGACTTTTACGAAACTGTGTCGCTGCGTATTCAAAGGTGCGTCGGGCAGGGACGTAGTCCTGTTTGTAGAAATGAGCCTTACCCATGTCGATGAAGGCGTCGTCAATCCAGCGGACACGTTCCTCGTTGTTGAAACGCATGGAGTGTTTCTGGATGCAGATGGCGTCCTTCTCAATGGTGCGGTCCATCGGCTGGTTCAGCGCCAAAGCATTTTCTTTCGTGCCATAATTGAACACAGGCAGCGTCTTGGTGTAGTCGTCTTTCACGTTGTCGCGGAGCGTTTTTTCACCCTCTTTCATGCTCTGATTGCCGTTCCACCACACGTTATAATGGCTGGTCATGTTATGCCAGACACGCCGGTTCCACTTGTTTTTCTTTGTGGAACACGACGCTAACACCATGATAGCCAATAAAATAGCTAAGACGCTGAATATTTTATATGATCTCTCTCTCATCTCTTTCTTTGCCTAATATCCGAAACTGCAAAAATAACAAATTCGTCTGTATAACGGGTTATTTTTTAAAAAAATTATAAACAGGTATAATATTTTGACGAATTTTTTGTAATTTTACAAGCTGAATAAAAGGCTATTTTTGAATGGAAAATTTTATTGTATCGGCACGAAAATACAGGCCTTCGACCTTTGAGAGCGTCGTGGGGCAGCATGCCATCACCTCGACTTTGCAGAATGCTATACGCAACAACACTCTTGCGCAGGCGTTTCTGTTCTGCGGACCTCGAGGCGTGGGCAAGACCACATGCGCCCGTATCATGGCGAAGACCATCAACTGCCTGCATCCTACTGACGACATGGAGGCGTGCAACGAATGCGAGTCATGCGTGAGCTTTAACAACAACGCGTCGTTCAACATCTTCGAACTCGACGCGGCGTCAAACAGCGGTGTTGACGACATCCGCGCCCTCATCGATCAGGTTCGTATTCCCCCGCAAATCGGAAAGTACAAGGTCTACATCATAGATGAGGTTCACATGCTGTCGGGCGCGGCGTTCAACGCGTTCCTCAAGACCCTCGAAGAACCGCCGGCGTATGCAAAGTTCATCCTCGCCACAACAGAGAAACATAAGATCCTGCCGACAATCTTGTCGCGCTGCCAAATCTTTGATTTTAAACGTATTACGGTCGAAGATATCGCCAAACATCTGCGTAATATCGCAGCAAAAGAAGGCGTGACAGCCGAAGACGAGGCCCTCAACATCATAGCTCAGAAAGCCGACGGCGCCCTCCGTGACGCTCTCTCGATTTTCGACCAGATGGTGAGCTTCTCGGGCAACAACATCACATATAAAGATGTCATCACCAACCTCAACGTCCTCGATTATGAATATTACTTCGGCATGGTCGAGAACATCCTCGCCAACGATATCAATTCCATACTCCTGCTGCTTAATGAAGTGATTAACAAGGGTTTCGACCCGCAAAACTTTATCCAGGGCATGGCAAACCATCTGCGCAACCTGCTTCTTGGCAAAGACCAGCGTGTTGTCGACTTGATGGAGGTCAGCAGCCAGCTGAAAGCACGTTACACCAAACAAGCAGAACGCTGCAGCACCGAGTTTCTGCTGAAATCACTTGACATCGCCAATGAATGCGACATCAACTTCAGAAGCGCGAATAACAAGAGGTTGCATCTGGAGGTGGCATTGATGAAGATGGTTTCTAAAGTTGAGAGTGAAAAGCCTAAAGTTGAGAACAAGGTTGTAAATAATCCTGTTAATCCTGTTAGTCCTGTTAATCCTGTCAATCCTGTCAAAAATGATAATGTAAATCAGGTTAAACAAGACGTGTCACCTGTGCAACCTCAGCCTCAGCCTCAGCCGGTCCAGCGAGTGAAACGAGCTGGAACGATTTCCATTTTGGACGAAGGACCGAAGAAAAAAGAAGACGACGCTCCTGTCGAGGTGAGAAACAACCCTTTTACGCAGGAGATGCTGGTCGGAGCGTGGACGAAATTCGTTGAGAAAAATAAAAACACCTCTCCTAATTTCGTGGCCGGCATCGGAAAGTATCAACCAACGCTGAAAGAAAATAACGAGATTCATTTTGAAGTCGATAACATATTGGTTATCAAAGATGTAAACAATATGGGCAAGCTCCGTGAACATCTGTCGAAGTCGTTAGATAACAACCAGTTCACGCTCGTGCATCATGTGGTGGAGACGCCGAAAGACGACATCGCCTACACCGACCGCAGCCGTTTCGAAAAGATGGCAGAGATGAATCCTAATGTTTTAACGTTAAAAAAAGGTCTCGGACTTAATATCGATATATGAGTTTTAAGAAATGGTTCGGTCGTAACTACCTCAAAATGAGGGGTTTTACCTTCGTAGGTCAGTTTCCGGAAGGAGTGAAGAAAAGCATTGTCATCGAGGCGCCGCACACCTGCATCGAGGACTTCGTGATAGGCCGCTGTTTCTTCTGGATGGAAGGTCGTCAGGTGAAGTTTCTGGTGAAGAAAGAATTTTTCAAAAACCCTATATTACGCTGGGGTTTGAACAAAATGGGCGGCATCCCTGTCGACCGCAGCAGAGGCAACAATATGGTGGTTAAGACAGCCGCCATTTTCAGGCAATACGACGAGCTGAATATTGTTATCACGCCCGAAGGCACCCGCAAACGCGTCGAGAAGTGGAAACGTGGATTCTATTATATCGCTGAACTGGCGCAAGTGCCTGTGGTTCTTGGATTTATAGATTTCAAGACGAGACGCTGCGGCTACGGACCGTACTTCGTCCCATCGGGCGATTTTGACAAAGACTGGCCAATGATCGAGGATTTTTATCGCGGGATGCAAGGAAAGACACCGGGAAGATTCAATTTGGAATGATTTTAGAAAATGAAAGACTGGTATAAAAATTTTAAAAGCAAATTCAAGATAGTCATCGTACATCCTGAGACGTACGAAGAGAAAGGTCGTTTTAACATGAGTAAGATGAAATTCACCAATATGGTGGTCATCTACTCGTTGCTACTCATAGCGATAACGACATGCATAATATTTTTTACCTCCGTTCGCGAGCTGATTCCGGGTTACACCGACGTCACCCTTGACCGACGCCTTTACAACATGGAACGCCGCGCTGATTCATTGGAAGAGGTGTTTAATCACCAAGATCAGTATATCGAGAATCTGAAACGCATCATCAATGGCGAGGAAGTTGATGTTGACATCAAAAGGACGACAGTCTATCCGAACCAGCCACAAATGAATGTAACTAAGATACCGACATTCTTTGTACCTGTTAACGGATTGGTTACCAATCACTTCAACAGCAACAACAAGCATTTTGGAGTCGATGTGGTGGCAAATGCCGACGCTGTCATCAAAGCAACCGCTGACGGTACGGTGGTGTTCTCCGATTGGAGCGTTGAAGGAGGTTATGTCGTTGGTATTCAACATGATAGTAATATCATCTCCATTTATAAACACAACGCCTCGGTGCTCTGCCATGAAGGCGATGTGGTGAAGGCCGGCGATGCCATAGCCATTGTCGGCGACAGCGGCACGACATCAACAGGACCGCATCTTCATTTCGAGTTGTGGGTCAACGGAAGAGCCGTGGATCCGGAAGATTACATTTCTTTTGAAGGAAAATGAAAAATTCTTAAAAGAATTCCATTAATTTTCGTATTTTTGCATTTTTGAATTTTTAATATTGAAAAATGGTAGTATTTATTAAGATAATTCAGCTGATTTTAGCTCTTTCAATCCTCGTAATCATCCACGAATTCGGACATTTCATCGCATCAAGAATCTTTGGGGTGAGGGTTGAGAAATTCTATATGTTTTTCGACTGGAAATTCTCTATTTTCAGATGTAAAAAAGTCAACGGAGCGTGGAAATTCAAGTTTTTCTGCAAGAATGAGCCTGAAAAATACATCACTCACGAGGGAATAGACCCTGTCACGAAGAAAAAAGAATACGAATACGAGCCAATTGACTTAAACACATTGCCTGAAGACGACTGGCGCAGGGCAGAGGACTCGACAGAGTTCGGTCTCGGTTGGGTGCCGCTCGGCGGTTATTGCAAGATTGCCGGAATGATTGACGAGTCGATGGATCAGGCGCAGATGTCACAGGAGCCGCAGCCGTGGGAGTTCCGTACCAAACCGGCTTGGCAGCGTTTCATCATCATGATCGGCGGCGTGTGCATGAATGTCATCCTGGCTTTCGTAATCTACATCGGACTCATCGCAAGCTACGGCGAACAGTATATCTCGACAGAGGAAGTCAACAAATACGGTATCGCTGTGGATAGCCTCGGATACAACCTCGGGCTTCGTGACGGCGACAAAATCATCACCGTGGGCGGCGAATATATCGAAGACTTCAGCCAGATTCCTATGGCTTTGATTCTTGAAGACACAAAATATATCGACGTTGAGCGTGATGGTCAGGAGATGAGGGTGGAGCTGCCTGAAGATGCTGTCAGTCAGTTGATTAAGGCTCGCTCGATGTTCATCAGCACAAGGATGCCATTTGTGGTGGGCGGATTCTCAAACGGCTCGTATGCCGAGAAAGCAGGAATGCTGCCTAACGACCAAATCATCGCGATAAACGAGGTGGAAACGCCTTATTTCCAAGACTTTAAGAAAAATATCGTCAATTATAGAGACCAAGATGTCGACATGATGATAGTGCGTGAGGGCGACACCATGGTGATGCCGGTGCATGTGGGCGGCGATGCCACGATAGGAGTGTATGCTGCACAGATGCTGGAGATCTCGACAAAAGAATATAGCTTCTGGCAGTCGATACCGCGCGGCTTCAAGAAAACCGGCAAAGAGCTGAGCGACTACTGGAAACAGCTGAAACTCATCTTCAACCCGAGCACCGGAGCTTACGAGAGCCTCGGAGGCTTCATCGCCATCGGAAGCATCTTCCCTGACTCATTCATCTGGGAACAGTTCTGGCGTATGACAGCATTCCTCAGCATCATCCTCGCAGTGATGAACATCCTCCCGATACCGGGTCTCGACGGCGGTCACGTGCTGTTCCTCATCTGGGAAGTGGTGACAGGCCGTAAGCCGAGCGACAAATTCCTCGAAAGAGCTACAACGATAGGATTTATCTTCCTGCTCATCCTCATCATCTACGCGAATGGCAACGATATCATCAGGCTCTTCAGGTGATTAATATTAATAAGGTGTTGAAAAAGTGTTGAAAACTTTAGAGTTTAGACAATAAATTGATAAACAAGGCGTTATAAAATTCAATGCGTAAGATAAAATACATATTGTTATTGGTGATTAACATGTTGGCAATCAATGTGTTGAAGGCTCAGCAGATGCCGATTTTCACCAATTACAGTGATTCTTACGCGATAATAAATCCTGGTTATTACGGTTTGAGCGAAGGCGTGAATGCGATGGGAATTTACCGTAACCAGTGGGCTGGATTCAAAGATGACATGACGGGTGATGTTGTTTCGCCGGTGACGTTTTTTGCATCTGCCGACCTGCCAATCAAGGTGTTGAGAGGCGGTTTGGGACTTTCTTTGATGAAAGACCAGCTCGGTTTTGAGAACAATGTGGCGGTAAACCTCGGTTATTCATATCATTTTGACCTTGGTGCCGGTACATTGGGAATGGGTTTGGCTTTCAGTTTCGACAACCGTAAAGTCGATTTCGGAAAGGCTAAGCCATTGAATGACAACGACCCTGTCATCCCGACGAAGGAACAGAGCGACATGCTTATTGATTTTAACTTTGGCTTGTTCTACATGGTTCCTGAGACGTTTTACGTGGCGTTGTCAACCACAAATCTGATGGAGGCGAAGGGCAAGGCACTTGAAGGCAAATCCTCGACAAGTGCAAGTTTTGTTGGTGATAGGACGTTTTATCTGGCAGCCGGATACGAGTATCAGTTCTTTAATCCTAAGTTCATGCTGAACCCGTCCATACTGATTTTAAGCGACATAGCATCGACACAGTTTAACCTCAGTGCACGTCTTTGGTACAATAATAAGATGTGCTTTGGCGTTAACTACAGGTATCAGGAGTCAATAGACATTTTGGTTGGCTTCACTATCAAAGGAATACAGATCAATTATGCATACGATATCAACACTATGGGTTTGAAACTACCGGGTTCGCATGAGGTCTCCATCAGTTACAACTTTAAGTTGGACTTGGAGAAACAGCCTCGTATATATCGGAGTATCAGATACTTATAAAAATTGTTGATAAAAAAATGTCAAAGTTGAAATGTTTTTGTCGGAAATAATGAAAAATAATATACTTTTGGACACTTTTTTAAAAAGGAATAAAATGAAGAAGTTTGTGTTAATGAGCCTAATCGCATTGATGTTTGTTGGTTGCAGCACCAGCGGCGATCAAGGTGAATTGGTAGGCGTAAGAAAGAAATCAAAACCGTTTTATCAACCGGATCCTTACGGCATGGTATTTGTCCCGATGGGAAGCTATACCATGGGTGCAGGTGGTCAGGACATCGCAGGCAGCAACTTGTCGCAGCCTATGACTATGTCTGTTTCAGCATTTTACATGGATGAGACAGAAATCACCAATAACGAGTACCGTGAGTTTGTGAACTACGTTCGCGACTCTTTGGCTCGTACATATCTTGGTGAGGTCGATCCTGACAAATATCTCATCACTCAGAACAGAAAGACTGGTGAGGTTTATGATCCGCCATATCTCAACTGGGAAGAAAAGATTGATTGGCGCAGCGACAACCAGGAGTACAGAGACGCTCTCGAGCAGCTCTATATCCCTGAGAATGAGCGCTATTACGGCAAGAAAGAGGTTGATGCGAGAAAGCTCGTTTATCATTACAGCTATATCGACCTCAGAGCAGCTGCCAAGAAGGAATTCAGAGAGGGTGCTGACTATCGTCAGGGCGCTTTCGCAAACCGTCCGCAGGGCTCATCAGACCGTTCGGTGTTCGTGCGCAATGAGGATATCAACATCTATCCTGACACATTGGCATGGATTTATGATTATTCATACGCTTTCAACGACCCGTTGACAGAGAAGTATTTCTGGCATCCGGCATACGACCACTATCCTGTTGTCGGTGTCAACTGGAACCAGGCTAACGCTTTCTGTGTGTGGCGTACCGAGAAGCTCAACAAATACTTGGCAAAGCACAAAGGTCAGACAGGCTTGTCAGAGTTCCGTCTTCCTACCGAGGCTGAGTGGGAGTGGGCAGCACGCGGCGGCCATCAGCTCAACCCATATCCATGGGGCGGCCCTTACACACGTAACGAGAGAGGCTGCTTGAAAGCCAACTTCAAGCCTATGCGCGGCAACTACATCGCCGACGGCGGTCTCACCACAGTCATCGTGGCTCATTATCCGGCTAACGACTGGGGCTTGTACGACATGGCAGGCAACGTGGCAGAATGGACGTCAAGCGCATTCGACCCGTCAGCATATAACGTGATGTGGGATATGAACCCTCAGTTCACATACAATGCCAGCGAAAACGACGACCCGATCATGAAGAGAAAAGTCATCCGCGGCGGCTCATGGAAAGACGTGGCATACTATCTCGAGGTGACGACACGCGCCTATGAGTATCAGGACACAGCGAAGTGCTACATCGGATTCCGCTGCATCCAGCCATTCCTCGGCAGACAGAAAGGTGACAACCCATCAAAGTCATCAAGGGTTTATAATTAAAAAAAGAATAATAAATTAAAAAATAAAAGGTAAAATGACATTTAAAGAGTTTTCAGAAAGCAAGAAGTACAAAAACTTCATGGCTAAGGTTTATGGTATTGGTGCATCCATCGTTTTGGTTGGCGCTTTGTTCAAACTTACCCACATGTCGTTGTTCGGCTGGTCGGGTGCAGCTAACACTATGTTGACACTCGGTCTGTTGACGGAAGCTATCATTTTCTTCTTCTCAGCATTTGAGCCGGCTCACCTCGAACCAGACTGGAGCTTGGTTTATCCTGAATTGTGGGACCTCTATCATGGCGACGGTCCGGCACCACAGGCCAAGAAACCAGCTGCAGGCGCTAAGAGAAATGAAGGTGGCAACGCCAACAATGATGTCATCACTGACAAGCTTAACGAGATGTTTGAGAAAGCTAACATCAACTCAGCCACAATGGAAAGACTCAGCATGGGTCTTACCAAACTCGGCGAGAACGCATCAAAGATCGCTGACGTTAGCGAGGCTGTAGCAGCAACAAGCAACTACACCAAGGCTATGAACAAGGCTTCAGAAACTGCTATGGAACTCGACGCTCAGATGTCGAAGACAGCCACCAACGCCGCCATGTTCTCTGACACAAGCAGAAAGATGAACGACACAATGGCTCTCTATATCGAGAAAGTCAACGCATCTGCAACATCAACAGAAAATCTGAATCATCAACTCAACGACCTGTCAAAACGCATGACAGCAATGAATACCGTTTACGGTAACATGCTCAATGCAATGAACATTAAGGCCTAAGATTTACGAGAAATGGCAGCAGCAAAAGAAACACCAAGGCAGAAGATGATCGGTATGATGTACCTGGTCCTCACAGCCTTATTGGCATTGAATGTCTCGGCTGACATTCTCGATGCTTTCGCCATCGTGAACGACGGTCTGGAGAAGACAAATGCCAGCGTTGAGAGTAAGATCGAAGACTATTACAACATCTTTGAACAACAATATAGCAGACAACCTGAGAAGGCTCAGATTTATTGGGATAAAGCTAATGAGATCCGCGTGAAAACCGACGAAATCATTAACTATATCGAGAAAGAAATCAAAGTGCCGTTGGTCCTCGAGACAGAAAATATTACTGAACAGGAACTTCTTGCAAGCAAAGACAGTAAGAAATCGCTGATCAGAAACGTTGATAAGATTAACCCTGAAAACCGCCGCGTTTTCTACGAATTCGACCTTAACAACATCGGTGCTAAGGACAAATACGACGCAGCGACAAACTACATGATTAACCAGGGTAATGCTACTATTCTTAAAGAAAAGATTCAGCAGTATCGTACATTCGTTGTGAGTACTGTGGAAGACGCTGGCATCGCCAACTATAACAAGTATGTCGGACTTCTCACAGATTATGACCTCAATGGTGATAAGATTATCTACACAGACAACGACGGACAGGAACTGAGCTGGGAAAACAAGAATTTCGAGCATATCATCCTCACAGCTGAAATAGCTATCCTCAACAAGATTGTGGGTGAGATTCAGACTACTGAATACGACGCTATCACAGCTTTGTTCAAACAAATCGGCTCATCCGACTTCAAGTTTGAATCAGTCAAGGCACGTGTTATCCAGAAGAGCGACTTCATCATCAAGGGTCAGAACTACGAGGCTGAGATTTTCATCGCAGCAGCTGATACTTCAAAGGCTTTCGACGTGAAGTATTTCATGGGTACTGACGACTATAACAAGGCAAAAGGCGAACCTGTGAAGTTGAACAGTAAGGAAGGTAAGGTCATACTAAGCTTCCCGGCAACTACAGTAGGCGTTCAGAAGTATGCAGGTCGTATCGAGATTCCTCGCCCGGATGGCACAATGGCATTCTACGACTTCAACGAGTCGTTCCAGGTGGCTCCGCCTTCAGTGACAGTGGCTCCTATCAACATGATGGTCATGTACGAAGAGCTCCAGAATCCTATCTCAGTGTCAGCTCCAGGTTTCACAAGCGACGATATCACCATCAACGTTGAAGGTGGCAAATACACCAAAGGCGCTACCAACGGCGATTATTTCGTCGAGGTGAACAAAGGTGCCAAACTGGTGAAAGTTCACGTTTCAGCAAAAGACGACAACGGCAAGATGGTTGACATGGGCTATCAGGAATTCCGCGTGAAGATGGTCCCTGACCCGGTCGTGAAAATCGGTGACATCACTGGCGGTAAAGTCGATAAGGAGGTGCTTCTCAGCATCGGCAGAGTGATGGCTGTGATGAAAGACTTTGATTTTAAAGACTTCAACTACACTGTTGATTCTTACACAGTTTCAACATATAGAGGAACNNGACGAAGTGATTGCTCTTATCAGCAACGCACAGGCCGGACAGAGAATCCAGTTCCAGGACATCTGCGTGAAGAGTCCTAAGGGCGAGATTAGAAACGTGGGTTCAATTAACATTCAAATAAAATAATATGAAAAAGTTAGTTTCAATAATCGTAGCAACAGTTGCATGCCTGTTCTTAGGTGCTCCAGAGGCATCGGCACAAATCACCAGCGACACATATAACGACGGTTTGTATGTTGAAAACGCCACTGGCATGAAGAAAATCATCCCTAATCCGGAGATTCGTGAGGCTGACATTTTATGGAAGAAAAGAGTCTGGCGTGAAATCGACTTCCGTCAGAAGATGAACCTCCCGTTCTACTATCCAAGAGACAGTCACCAGAACTGGAGAAGATTCATCGACGTCATTATGGACGCTTTGAAGGAAGGCAGATGCCAGGCCTACGAAGTGACAGTGACAGGCGAGCTTAATAACCCGTTGCCATATTCAAAACTCATGACAGGTCTGAATTCTGAGAAACATCAGGCTATTTACGACGACTACGGCAACAAGGTCGGCGACACCGTCATCTCAATCTCTTTCAAGCCTGAATCGGTGACACGCCTTCGCGTGATGGAAGACTGGTATTTCGACTCACACAGAAGCCAGATGATGGTGAGAATAGAAGCCATCTGCCCTGTGACAATGCGCGACATCAACGACTCAGTGCAGATGCCTAACGAGCTGTTCTGGATTCCGTTTGATGAGGCTACACGCACAGTGTTGTCAGAAGCTCCTGTATATAACAGAAGCAACTCAGCAGCACGTTTGTCATACGACGACCTCTTCATGAAACGTCAGTTCGACAGCTATATCTACAAAGAAGAAAACGTTTACGACCGCAGCATTCAGGACTATGCCACTGGCATCGACGCTCTTAAGGAATCGGAGAGAATCAAACAGGATATCATCGATTTTGAGCAGAATATGTGNNGATGGATTTTTATCCGTCTCTACAATTTTTTTCTTGTTTAATCCAAAAACACTTCGTATCTTTGTAGATTGTTTAAACATAAAAAATTATGACTGATATTAAGGTTGAATTAAGCCATATAAAAGGCTTTATCTCTGAAAATCAATTAGATACATACAGAAAGAAAGTGGCTGACACTTTCAACACAATCTATTCGCGCACTGGAGCGGGTAATGATTTCCTTGGCTGGGTGAATTTACCTATGTCGATAAAAGCCGATTTCATTAAGGATATCAAGGCTAAAGCCGATGAGTTGCGCAAGAAATCGGAGGTGTTTGTTGTCGTCGGCATCGGTGGCTCATACCTCGGAGCACGCGCTGTCATAGAGGCACTGTCGAACCATTTCGCACAGCTCGTCGACACAGGCAGCCCGAAAATCATATACGCAGGCCATAACATGAGCGAGGATTATATGCACGACCTCATTAAGCTTCTTGACGAGAAAGACTACTCGATGACAGTCATCTCGAAGTCAGGAACGACGACGGAGCCTGCTGTGGCATTCAGAATTTTGAAGAATCATATCGAAAAGAAATACGGCAAAGAAGAGGCTCGCACACGTATCGTCGCCATCACCGACAAGGCTAAAGGTGCTTTGAAGGTGCTGTCGGACAGCGAAGGCTATAAGACATACGTGGTGCCGGATGACGTCGGCGGTCGTTACTCGGTTTTGACACCTGTCGGCTTGCTGCCTATCGCAGTGGCTGGCGTCGACATCGAGAAGCTGGTGATGGGCGCTCAGCTGATGGAGAAATATTGCCTTGACAATCAGAATGAGAATAATGAAGCTGCAAAATACGCTGTGGCACGTCAGTCGTTGTATCATGCCGGCAAGACCAACGAGATTTTGGTGAACTACGAGCCGCGTCTTTGCTACTTCAGCGAGTGGTGGAAACAGCTTTATGGCGAGAGCGAGGGCAAGGATGGTAAGGGTATCTTCCCGGCAAGCGTGACATTTACAACGGATTTGCATTCTATGGGGCAGTACATCCAGGAAGGCCTGCGCAACCTTATGGAAACCGTCATCAGCGTTGAGAATCCAGCCAACGAGGTGAGGATCCCGCAAGACGATGCCAACCTCGACCAGATGAACTACATCGCGGGAAGAAGACTCAACGAGGTCAATCAGACGGCGGAGAAAGCCACTATTCTGGCTCATGCTGACGGTGGCGTGCCAAATATCCGCATCGTGGTGCCGAGAATCGATGCCAAGGTGCTCGGACAGCTCATCTATTTCTTCGAGATGGGATGCGCGCTGAGCGGCTACATGCTTGAAGTCAACCCGTTCAACCAGCCAGGCGTCGAGGCATACAAGAAAAATATGTTCGCACTCCTCGGCAAACCGGGATATGAAGAATTGAGAGAGAAATTATTAAAACGATAAAAACAGTCATTTCGACTGAAGCAAAGCGGAATGGAGAAATCTCCGATGAACTACAATGACATTGAAATAATGGCCCCTGTGGGCTCGTATGAAGCCCTTTCAGCAGCAATTCAGGCTGGTGCCGGAAGCGTATATTTTGGCATAGGCAAGCTCAACATGCGCTCGAAATCGACGAAAAACTTCACGCTCGATGACCTGCACACCATATCTGAGACCTGCCACGCTCATGGCGTGAAAAGCTATGTGACAGTGAACACTGTGGTTTTCGATGAGGAAATGGACGAGATGCATGCTCTTTTGGATGCCATCAAAGCCAACAACATCTCCGCTATCATCGCCTCCGACCAGAGCGTGATACAATATGCACGCAAGATAGGGGTGGAGGTGCACATGTCGACACAGTGCAACATCACCAACATTGAGGCTGTGAAGTATTATTCACAGTTCGCCGACGTGATGGTGACGGCGCGAGAGCTCAACATCAATCAGGTGAAGCATATCACCGAAGAGATTGAGCGTCAGCATATTACGGGACCGAAAGGCGAGCTGGTGCGCATCGAGGTGTTCTGCCACGGAGCCTTGTGCATGGCGGTGTCGGGCAAGTGTTATCTGAGCTTGGATAACTTCGGGACGAGCGCCAACCGCGGTGCCTGCGTGCAGCCTTGCCGTCGTGGATACGAAGTCACAGACCGTGACAAAGAAATCACGTTAGCCATTGAAAATGAATATATTATGTCGCCGAAAGACCTCTGCACATTGCCATTCCTTGACAAGGTGTTGGCGGCAGGAGTGAAGGTCTTGAAAATCGAAGGCCGAGGCCGTTCGCCGGAGTATACCAAGCTGACGGTGGGCGTCTATCGTGAGGCTGTAGATGCAATAAATGCTGGCACTTTCACACAGGAGAAGATAGAGAAATGGATCGACCGTCTGCGGAGCGTATATAACCGCGACTTCTGGGATGGCTACTATCTCGGCAGAAAGATGGGCGAGTGGACCAAGAAATACGGCTCGCAAGCCACCAAGACCAAGCTTTTCGTCGGCACGATCACCAATTTCTTCGCGAAGATCAACGTGGCTGAAATCAGGATGGAGACGCATGACCTTAACGTCGGCGACGAAATCATGATAATAGGTCCGACGACTGGAGTTTATGAAGATACTATAAAAGAGATACGAGTTGACTTACTGCCTGTAAATCAGACAGTTAAGGGCGAGCTTTGTTCGATTCCGGCACACGACATAGTGCGCCGTGGCGACAAGGTTTATAAGATTATTGAAGCGACAGAAGACGATGCAACACTTTAATTTACATACACATAGCACTTTTTCCGACGGCAAGTCGCTGATGGAGGAGACCGTGGCGGAAGCCATCAATCAGGGCATGCACACCTTGGGCTTCTCAGACCATAGCAGCGTGCCGTTCGAGAGCCGCGTCTCCATCCCGATGGATAAAAACGACGAGTATGTTGGTCATCTTAAGGAATTGAAAATCAAATACAAAGACCAGATTGACATCCTCGCTTCGATGGAGATGGAGTTCATCCCGGGCATTGTCGTCGATTTTGATAAGATAAAAGCACAATACAAGCTCGATTATCTCATCGGATCGGTGCATCTTGTTGGCAAAAGCCCTGATACTCTTTGGTTTATCGACGGGAAGAGCATCGAGCCATACGACGAAGGACTGAAAAAATACTTCGGAGGCGACATCAAAAAAGGTGTCAGAGCTTATTTTGATCAGGAAAACGAGATGATAGAGACCGAGATATTCGATATAATCGGGCATTTCGACAAGGTGAAGATGAACGCGCGCGGACGTTATTTCCAGGAGGACGAGAAATGGTACCGCGACATGGTTCTTGAGACCCTCGACCTCATCAAACAGCACGATTTGATAGTGGAAATCAACACGAGAGGCTTCTACAAGCAGCGTTACAACGGCTTTTACCCTTCGGAGTGGCTGCTGCCTCGCATGAAAGAGCTCAACATCCCGGTAGTTATCAGCTCCGACGCACATCAGTACTGGGAACTGACATATTTCTTCAAGGAGGCGGAAGAGGCGTTGAAAGCTGTGGGATATAAAGAGACAATGTGCTTCCGAAATGGATCATGGCATGCGGAGGAATTGATATGAACGCAATAATCTTAGCTTTAGCGATTCTGCCGGTCATCATTTTGGCCTGGTATATCTACAAAAAAGACAAATACGAGAAGGAGCCTTTTAGGATGCTGCTGCTCGCGTTTTTCCTCGGAATACTGGCTATTCCATTGGATATATTTGTCGTAGCCGTCATCAATGCTATAATCCCAGGCAAAACGGTGTTTTACAGCGCTTTTTTTGAGGCCGGAATACCTGAGGAGTTCTGCAAATGGGTGCTTTTCATGCTCGTGATTTGGCGTAACAAGAATTTCAACGAGCCTTTCGACGGCATCGTCTATGCCTGTTTCATTGGTCTGGGCTTCGCTGGCGTTGAAAATATCATGTATGTCTTTGGTAATGAGACGGTTGGAGGTGCTCTGTCAACAGGGGTGGTGCGGGCATTGCTGTCGGTGCCGGGTCATTTCCTCTTTGCCGTCATCATGGGATATTTCCTCGGGATGGCGAAATTTAGACCTGAAAAATGTGGTAAATATTTGATACTCAGCTATTTATGCCCGATGCTGGCACATGGTCTCTTCGACTATCTGTTGATGCTGTCGTCAGCTTTTTCTGAGAATAACTTGGAATGGATGGGTACGCTTTTGTTTATCCTTTTCATCTATCTTGACGTAAAAATGTGGAAAATCGGAGTTAGAAATATTGCTAAAATGCAAGAAAATTCAAGGATTGAGCATAACNNTTTTTAGCTATTACATTGATTATCAGCGTTTTATGCGCTAAAGCAGACGAAGGAATGTGGCTGCCTTACAACCTCAGCGGCCAGAGTCTTGACGAGATGCAGCAGCTTGGATGCAAGCTCACTGCCGAACAGATTTTCAACCTCAACCAGCCGAGTCTGAAAGACGCCATCGTGCAATTTGGCGGCGGCTGCACCGGCGAACTCATCTCTCCGGAAGGCCTTTTGCTTACTAACCATCACTGCGGATTGAGCTATGTGCAGAAACACGCCACAGTGGAGCACGACTACCTCACCGACGGCTTCTGGGCTTACAGCAAGGCCGAGGAACTGCCGAATCCAGGCCTGACAGTGTCGTTCCTGGCAAATGTTGAAGACGTGACAGAGTTGGTTCTCGAAGGCGTAACCGATGAAGAGACACGCAGCGAGGTAATAGACAATAACATCGAAAAGATTATCAAAGAACGTCAGGGCGAACGCGATGTCACCATCGAAATAGTGCCATTCTATTCAGGAAACCAATACATTCTTTTTGAATATGACGTGTATCGCGATGTGCGTCTCGTGTGCTGTCCACCATGGGGCATCGGCAAATACGGCGCCGACACCGACAACTGGACATGGCCACGCCACAAAGGCGACTTCAACATCTTCAGAGTGTATACCGACCGCGACGGAAAGCCAGCAAAATATAGCGAAAGCAACATCCCAATGCAGTCGAAACACTATCTGCCAATCAATATCAAAGGTGTGAAACAGGGTGACTATGCCATGATTATGGGTTATCCGGGCTCAACCGACAGATACTCAACATCTTACACAGTGAAGAACCTCATTGAGTCAGACTGCCCGGCTATCATCAACTGCCGCACCACCAAGCTCAACGAGTACCGCAAGCACATGGATGCCGACCAGGAAGTGTTTATCAAATACGCTTCAAAACAGGCTGGCGTGTCAAATTATTGGAAATATGCCATCGGTCAGCAGAAACAGTTGGTGCGTAACCATGTGTACGACAGACGTTTAGAGCAGGAAGAAGACTTCCGCGAGTGGGTGTTTGAAGACCCGTCACGCCAGATGGTCTATGGCGATATTTTTGATCAAATCCAAGAGAAATGGGCTATCTTAGACGATATCGTGATGCCTATGACATATCTGCGCGAAGCAGGATGGAACGGCGGCGAGGCTGTTTCTTTCTCACGTAGATTCATCAGAATCAATAATATGCTCAACGAGAAAGCCTCAAAAGAAGATATCGCTAAGGTGGCAGAAGGTTTGAAAGCACAGACAGCCACGTTCTTCAAAGACTACGACAAGGCTCTCGATATGGATGTTACCATCGCTTTGCTTAACCTTTTCTACAAAGATATCGACAGATATGTCCCCTTGATGATTGCTGAGATTGGTGCCAAGAATAATGGCGACTTTACCGAATGGGTCACAAAAGCATTCGAAAAATCAATCTTCGTTGACCAGGCAAAACTCGAGAAATGGCTTGAAAAACCTAAGAAACTCGACAAAGATCCTATTTTTGCCTTGACGATGGATATCATCAGCACTTATGCCAATGTGGTTTATCCTTTGTATGAAGAGGCAGGGATTATCGGTAATGCCGGCGAGCGTCTTTATATGAAAGGCCTCATGGAGATGCAGACTGAGCGTAATTTCTACCCGGATGCCAACTTCACAATGCGTCTTACTTACGGCACAGTGGAGCCTTACAAAGGCGCTGACGCTGTCAATTATAACTATTACACCACAATGGACGGCGTGATGGCGAAATACATCCCTGGCAACTGGGAGTTCGACATCCCACAGGATGTGCGCGACCTCTACGAAGCCCGCGACTACGGCCGTTATGCTGACGAAAACGGACAGCTTATCGTGAACTTCATCACCACCAACGACATCACCGGCGGTAACTCGGGAAGCCCTGTCATCAATGGTGAAGGCGAGCTTATCGGCCTTGCTTTCGACGGCAACTGGGAAGCCATGAGCGGCGACATCATGTTCGAACAGAANNTTATTATGGTGTCTTGAAAAAGTAGGTGGAGTCAAGAATATAATTGACGAATTAACTATTATTGAATAACAAAATTGGTTCTCATTTTGAGAACCAATTTTTAAATTCACTTACTTTTGCTTTGCTTATTATTATCTGCTCAGGTATCTTGACTGATAGATTGAGCGATAATTTATTACCAAACCATATCGTCAAATCTTTAACAGCTTTGCGCGAAACGATAAACTGTCGGTTTGCACGGAAAAAGTCGTCGGGATTGAGCTGCAGCATGATGTCGTCCAGAGTCTGGCTCATGTAATAGGTGTGCTCGTCCAAAGTGATGGCTTTCACCGTCTTTGTATCGATGTAAAAATATGCGATGTTGGCGGTTGCTAACGGGATGAGTTTGTCACGCTCAGGCACAAGGAAGCATGATTTGTAGTTCTTTTTCATCCCAATTTGGCGCATAAGAGCATCGATAGCCTCGTTGTTGTTCGATTTTTCACCCACAAGAGCGTTGAATTTGTTCATTGCGCGTGTCAAATCATTGCGGTTGATAGGCTTCAAAAGATAGTCTATGCTGCTGACTTCAAAGGCTTTAAGCGCATATTCATCGTAAGCGGTAGTGAATATGATAGGGCAGGTGATCTGAACCTGTTCGAAGATAGCGAACGACGAGCCGTCGGCGAGGTGTATATCCATGAAAACCAAGTCAGGCATGAGGTTTTCGTCAAACCATGCCACGCTTTCCTCTATCGACTGCAAAGTAGCAATGACCTCGGTGTCGGGTGCCACTTCGGTTATCAGTTTTTGCAGCGACTGTGCTGCCAAGACCTCGTCTTCGATAATTAAAGCCTTCATAATCAATCATTTTGTACTAATGGAAGTTTCACGCAGAATGTGCTTCCGTTGTCAGTTATTTCAACTGTTTTATTCCATTTCAGACGATAACGCTCCGTCAGGTTCGCAAGCCCGATGCCATTGCTTTCCTCAGGTGTCGCCTTTGCCTGTATCGGGTTTGACACAGAGATGCTGTTGTCGCCCGTAGCCACCGTCACCACAAGAGGCTGCTTTGATGAAATCACATTGTGTTTCACAGAGTTCTCTATCAGTGACTGTAATGATAACGGTAAAACGCTGGAATTGTTATATTTAGCATCAATATTAAATTCAAATTTCAAGTTTTCGCCGTAGCGAATCTGCATCATCTCACAATATGAATAAACGCATTTCAACTCTTCTTCCAAGCTGATAACTTCCTTATTTTGCAGGGTGTAACGAAGCACTGACGACAGCTGTTGAAGGTAATTTTCAGCTTTTTCTGTATCTAAAGTAATGAGCGACTGCAAAGTATTTAAAGAATTGAACAGAAAATGCGGGTCGAGTTGGCTCTTCAGTGCCTCGAAACGAGTAAGGAGGTTTTCCGAACGCAACGCCTCATTTTCAACGGCTATGGTTTTCTGATAATACTGCGACCTAAGTAATTGAACCACAATGAGAACCACGGCCGACATGGTCAAGTCTCTCACCAAACTGTCCTTCATCACGTTATATAAAAACTCAGGTTTAGGATGGATTGGCGCTAATGCCGCTCTGGTGTAAACAAATCCGATACCGAATACCGCCGCGATTAGCAATGAGCCTAACACGATGAGTGTCAATTCGATATATTTGTTTTTATATGAAAAACTTAAAATCCTTCTATTGTAAATGAGTATCAGAAAAACTATTATATAGCTTGTTGTGGTGAAATAAAGGAATCTCCAGATGTTGAAATGATGTGGGTATAAGTTGACTATCTCGCTGGAAAACAGTGTATTTCCAAAGAAAAACGACAACATCATGATGACGTGGAAGCCAAGGCTGATGATGATTGCCACGATGGCAACAGTTTTCATCGGGAGATACTCAGGTGCAGTTTTTTTCTTCATAACTATAAACTTATCGGACACAAAAATATACTTTTATGTCCGATAATTAAATTGTTTTCTAACTGAAATGACATTTTTCGATGTTGAAACGTCTTAACGGTTTTCCATCAGGAAGCGTTCCACTTCGATACCTGCCATGGCGCCGGTGCCTGCTGCCACGATAGCTTGGCGGTAGGTCTTGTCCTGGCAGTCGCCTGCTGCGAAGATGCCTTCCACGCTTGTTGCAGTCGACTTTGGCTTGGTGATGATGTAACCTGTCTCGTCCATTTCAAGTATTCCCTTGAAAACGTCGGTATTTGGCACATGACCGATAGCCTCGAAGAAGCCGTCGATTTTCAGTGTGCGTTCTTCGCCGGTCTTGTTGTTGACCACTTTAGCGCCTTGCAGTGTGCTCATGAATCCGCTGACTTCGCCGAACAGTTCTTTAGTGTTGGTGTTCCAGAGGATCTCGATGTTAGGGGTGTTCATCACGCGGTGCTGCATTGCTTTTGAGGCGCGGAGCACGTCGCGGCGCACTATCATATACACTTTGTTGCAGAGATGAGCGAGATATGTCGCGTCTTCGCAAGCGGTGTCGCCGCCTCCGACCACTGCCACGTCCTTGCCGCGGTAGAAGTAGCCGTCGCATGTGGCGCATGCCGACACGCCGCCGCCTTTGAACTGCTCTTCAGTCTCAAGGCCGAGATAACGTGCCGATGCTCCTGTTGCCACCACTATGGTGTCAGCCAAGAGTTCGTCGCCGAAGTCTGACTTGCAGTGGAAAGGACGTTTTGAAGCGTCGACTTCGATAATCGAGCCCATGCGGAACTCTGTCCCGAAGCGTTCGGCCTGACGGCGCAGGTCGTCCATCATCTGGTTGCCCTGTATGCCTTCCGGATAGCCCGGGAAGTTCTCAATCTCTGTTGTCTGTGTCAGCTGTCCGCCAGTGAGCGGTCCTTCATAAATGACAGTTTTTATATCGGCGCGGCCAGTATAGATTGCAGTGGTGTAACCTGCAGGGCCTGAGCCAAGGATAAGGCATTGAATGTGTTCCATATTAATATAATAAGGTGTTGTTTTAATTTTTTTGCAAAGATAGTATTTTTTTTGACGTCATTTCGACCGAAGTGGAGAAATCTCAAAAAAATAAACAATGTATGGGGTTTTTATTGACATTTTTAATGTCCTTCTCGAAAAACTCACAGTACCCTGTGGTAGGTCGTTTTTCTGCGAAGGACATTAAAAATGTTTAATTACAAATTCTATATTCGAATTGTTCTCAGTACCCTGTGGTAAGTCGTATTTCTGCAAATGGCATTAAAAATGTTTAATTACAAATTCTATATTCGAATTGTTCTCAGTACCCTGTGGTAGGTCGTTTTTCTGCGAAGGACATTAAAAATGATTAATATAGTGATTGTATTCAAAAAAGTTGTAATTTTGCAGCGCGAAAGCTTTCGGGGCATGGTGCAGTTGGCTAGCATTCTTGCATGGGGTGCAAGCGGTCGCCCGTTCGAGTCGGGCTGCTCCGACGTTTTTTAAAGCTATAATCAG
>LXOW01188741.1_pt1 | contig 28198 bp, 22 predicted proteins | sample 1368591 | NCBI WGS metagenome assembly LXOW01 (sample SAMN04884650, study PRJNA319009) | bovine gut metagenome | isolation source: Cow rumen | host: Bos taurus | place: Italy: Legnaro (PD) | collected 2014-07-09
CAGGCCGAGCTGCGTAAGAGCGAGCTGAAGAGCGGCTCCGTACAGGAGTTCGTCGCCATGCTCAAGCGCATCAGCAACGAGCGCGAGACCCTCAACCTCCAGAATGTCGAGGTGTCAGCATACGCTTCGCCCGACGGTGGTTTCGCACTCAACGAGAAACTCGCCAACAAGCGTCAGCAGAATGCCGAGGGCTATGTCAAGCAGCAGATNNATGTATAAGGATCCCGAGGAGCGCGAACAGCAGATCAAGAACATGAGTGCCGGTTTCCGCGAGCTCGCCGACGGCATCCTCCCCGAACTGCGCCGTGCACGCCTCACCATCAACTACGAGACCATCGGCCGCGACGACCAGCAGATCCAGGAGCAGTTCAAGAGCGACGCCTCACAGCTCAGCGTCGAGGAGATGCTCTATGCCGCCACGCTCACCGACGATGCCGCCGAGAAGAAGGCTATCTTCCAGCAGACCGTCAATCAGTATGCGCAGGACGTCCGCGCCTACAACAACCTCGCCACACTGGCTTGGCAGCAGGGCGACTTCGCCGAGGCACGCCAGTGGCTCGACAAGGCGCAGGCCGTCAACGCCAACTGTCCTGAGGTCTTTGCAAACCTCGGCATGCTCGCACTCCAGCAGGGTGACCTCCAGGCTGCCGAAAACTATATCAGCAAGGCTGCCGGCGCCTACAACCTCGCCGAGGCTCTGGGTAACCTCCACCTCGCACAGGGCAACTACTCGCTGGCCGCTCAGGACCTCAAGAATGTCGTCTCCAACAGTGCCGCTCTCGCTCAGCTCCTCAACAAGGACTATGCTTCGGCTGCTCAGACACTGCGTGCCGTGAAACCCGCCGACGCACTCACCGACTACCTCCAGGCCATCGTCTGCGCCCGTCAGGGTAACGAGGGCATGGCAGGCTTCTTCCTGCGTCAGGCCGTCGACAAGGATGGCAAGTTCGCCACCTACTCCGCTAACGACCTCGAACTTCGCAACGTCGAAAAATAATCCGTGAGATCCGTTATATCCGTGTTCGTAAAAAAATCCGTAGTCGCTTAAAAATTCGTAAGATTCGTGCGATTCGTGTTCGTAAAAAAATCCGTTCTATCCGTGAGATTCGTGTTCTTCTTCGTCGGTTTGTTGCTGTCGTCCTGCGGGGTCGACAGCAACAAGTTCCGGCTGACCGGCCGACTGCGTAACGTCAATCAGGCCGAATTCCTCATCTACAGCCCCGACGGAGCCATCAGCGGCATCGACACCATCCCCGTGCGCGACGGACGGTTCACCTACGAAACCGAGCTGCGCCATCCCGCCACCTTCGTCGTCGTCTTCCCCAACTTCTCCGAACAGCCCGTCTTTGCCGAACCCGGCGAAGAGGTCGACATCAAGGGTAACGCCTCACACATGAAGGAGATGATCATCAAGGGCACCGACGACAACGACGAGATGACGGAGCTGCGCATGCAACTCAACGAACTCATGCCGCCCGACGTCCCCAAGGCCGTAGGCACATTCATCGACAAACACCCCCGCTCGCGCGTCAGCCGCTATCTCCTGCAGCGCTACTTCCTCGCCGAACCGCAGGCTAACCTCGAACAGGCCTACGTCCTCGCCGCCCTCCTCCAGAAGGAGAACCCCGACGACGAACAGCTCGCCACGTGGAAACGCCAGCTCGACGGCCTGCGACATAGTCAGGTCAACGGCCGCCTCACCGATTTCTCCGAGCGCGACATCAAAGGGCGCAGCGTGTCCCTCGCCGACCTCAAGGCGAAGGTCAACGTCATCACCGTCTGGGCATCGTGGAGCTATACCAGCACCGACATCCAGCGTCGCCTGCAGCGTCTGAAGAAGAACAATGGCGCCAACCTCTCCGTCGTCAGCATCTGTCTCGATGCCGACATCAAGAAGTGCCGCCAGAGTGTCGAGCGCGACTCGCTGCCGTGGAAGACCGTCTGCGACGGCCGTATGTGGCAGTCGCCACTGCTCTCGCGCCTGGGCATCTGCGATGTCCCCGGCAACATCATCCTCAATGCCAGCGGTGTCGTCCAGGCCCGCAACCTCGCTCCCCAACAGCTCGAAGATAAAATCACCCAGCTGCTGAGATAATCCGTTCAATCCGTTAAATCCGTGGTCTTAAATAATTCGTAAGATTCGTGCGATTCGTGTTCGTCTAAAATATCCGTTTAATCCGTTAAATCCGTGTTCCTAAAACAATTCGTGTCATTCGTGAGATTCGTGTTCGTAAAATAAAAATCGTGGTTCTATGATGAAGTCCGTGTTTAAGTGGTTCCTCCGCGTCGTCCTGGCGCTCGTCATTCTGGTGGTCATCCTGCTCGTCACAGGATTCTGCCTCGTCAATTCCAACTCCGTCCAAAACGAGCTCGTCCGTCGTGCCAAGACCATGCTGCAGGACAAGCTCCAGACGCGCGTCGACATCGACAGCGTCAGCATCAACCTCGTCACCCTCAATGCCGAACTCTACGGACTCTACGTCGAGGACCGCCAGCAGCGACCCCTCCTCCGTGCCAACCTCCTCAAGGTCAAGGCCGACCTCATGCCGCTCATCATCGACGGCGTCGTACGCATCGAGGAGGCACGCCTCAAGGGCATCCATGCCGAGATCCACCACATCCGCCACGACTCCATCGACTCCGTGCCGAACTACAAGTTCATCCTCGACGCCTTCAAGCGCGACCACAACCCCGACCAGAAGGCCGTGCGCAAGGAGCTGAAGAAGAAGAAGCAGAAGATAGCCCTCTCCATGTCGCGCCTCACCGCCGAGGATATCGACGTGCAGTTCAACCAATACCGCTTCTCCCTCGGTGCCCTCGCCTTCAAGGAAGGCAAGAACAACAAGCTCGGTGTCAATATCGAGCGCGTCTCCGCCCACTGGGACCGCACCAACAAGAAAGGGTGGCAGGTCAGCCATGCCGCCACCATCGCCAACATCGCCCTGCGCAGCGAGCGCGAGGGCGAAGTGCTCGCCGACATCCGCGGCGTCCATTTCCGCAACGACAACCACCACCCGCGCAAGAATGCCGGCAAGCCCAAGCGCGGCTTCTTCGATGCCGAGCATGTCAACGCCTATGCCGACATGAAGCTCAACGTCGACTTCACCAAGCCCGACTCCATCTTCGGCCGCCTCGCCGAGTGTACCGTGCGCGACACCATCATGGGTGTCGACGTCCGCGACTTACATACCAATTTCTTCCTCAACAAGGAAGGCCTCCACCTGCGCGACTTCTTCGTCCAGCAGATCAACACCACGCTGCGTTTCGACAAGGGCCTCATCCAGCTGCCCAGCAAGAAGCAGGGCCGCCCCTTCCGTTTCCGCACGTCGTTCATCCATGGCCGCGCCATCCTCAAGGACATCTCGCGACCCTTCGCACCCGTGTTGAAGGACTTCTCCGAACCCCTCCTCCTCAGCCTGCGCTTCAGTGGCGACTCCGCCACGCTGCGCTTCGACAATGTCCGCGTCAATACCGCCGACAAGCAGCTGCAGGTCGCTGCCCGCGGCACCATCAGCGGTCTGAAGAACAAGACCCAGCTGCGCGTCCATTTCGATGTCGACCACATGGAAGCCAAGGGCGGCAGCAAGGAACGCATCATCAAGCAGTTCCCCGTCAAGCGCCTGATGATGAAACAGCTCCACGCCCTCGGCACCATCCACTATGCCGGTTCCTTCAATGTGCTCTATAAGAAGGAGGAGTTCCAGGGTCGCCTGACCACCGCCGCCGGCGCACTCAATTTCTATTTCGCCCTCGACGAGAATAACAAATACCTCTCGGGCCAGGCCTCCACCGACTCCCTGGAGATTGGTCGCGTCATGGATATGAAGGACATCGGCCCCGTCGCCGCCTCCGCCACGTTCAAGATTGACATCTCGAAGCCCCGTACCGCCATCATGCGTAAGCGCCTCGGCGGCAAGCTGCCCATCGGCGAAGTCCACGCGCATGTGTCGCGCGCATCCTATAAATTTGTTCGCACGCGCGACCTCACCGTCAATATCGTCAGCAATGGCGCCGTCGCCGAAGGCAACCTCGACGCCCCCGGCAAGTGGATGGACCTCAGCTGCACCTTCTCGTTCACCAATACCAACGAGATGCAGAAGACGAAGATCAAGCCCAAGATGAAGCTCCACCTCTTCGGCAAGAGCGACCTCACCGACGAGGAGAAAGCCCAGCTGAANNCTGCGCAAAGCAGAGAAGCAACAGCAGAAAGCCGCCGAAAAAGCCGCCAAGGCCGAGGCCAAAGCCGCCAAAGACGCCGCCAAGGCTGCCGAAAAACAGGCCAAAGCCGAAGCCAAAGCCCAGCGCAAAGCTGAAAAAGCCGCCGCCAAAGCCGCTAAAAAAGCCGCCAAAGAACAGTCTAACGACTGATTTAGTCGGTTTATCGCGCATTAGCGAGAAACATTGCAAGCAGCAAGGGATTCCTGAAAATGATGATGAAAGGATCATGGGGTCATTCCCGACCCCATGATTATTTTCAAGCACAAATTCTTTGCAATTCCTGACTGATAAGGATTATCTCATCCATGATAAGACGCTCCCGCTCCTTCGAGGGCTTTTTGGTACCATTAATATATTGAGCCATTAAACTTTGGCTGATGCCAAGACGACGGCCTACCGCGGAAGCATTCAGCTCAGGATGCGACAGGAAAATACGCGAGATTCCTGTCGGCTCTGGGTCATCATACTCAAAACTCTCAAAGCTGACATCTTCATCAAGGTCATACCAGTGTATCCCCTCGTCATCTATCTCATAGTTGGCACGCTCCTCGTCTGTGGCATTACGCAATCTTCTGTAATAGAGAAGTGACTGCCATAGTTCACGTCCATCGTCTGTCAGACCGTAAATGCGGTCGTCTGCAAACCAAATCTTAGAAATCTTCATTTTTCACGCTCCCTCCAAAATATTCATTCCATTTCTCAATCGCAAGTTCCTTGTTTTCTTCAAGAACCATCTCAGCAGCTTTAATGTCCTTTGGCTTAAGACCTTCATTCTTGACCAGTACAATACCTTCAGGCAAAATATCGAATTTCGCCTTTCCGTCAGCACCTTTCACATGTACATGAATTGGTTCGTGCTCACGTGAATAGAAGAAGAATCTCATTCCAAACATTCTTAATATCTCTGGCATAATCTTATTGTTTTATTTGTTTTATGCTGCAAATATAGGTAATAATTTCATAACCTCCAAATTTTTCTCCACTTTTTTATCCTTCTTCCCCCTACGCAGGGGGATAAGAGAGNNGAAACGGAAGCCGCGCTGAAGTGACTTCCGTTTCCTGTTTTATTCTTTAAAAAGTGATCAGAGGAATCCATGACTATCAGAATGCGAGGATGGGGCGAACGCGGGTGCTGTAGGGATGAATCTTTTGTTCAAAGTCCTGCTTACCTCCGAAAGAACTCCGAAATTTGTCGCATCGACCTCCAGCGCAAGTAAGGCTTAACTTCGCTTCACCCAAGGCTTAGCCCCCATTCTTGTCCGATTGAGGTACGTTTGTTGTCCGTTTTATAATCGGACAACAATCGGAGGAAGGACGGCGGTAGGCCTTGGGTAGAGTGGAGTAATAGTGGACAAGAATTAGAGAACATTCGGAGAACATTCAGTATAAGTCATTTGGTTGACTAAGACATCCTTCAGCTGCATTACAAGAAAAAATGTTATCAAAAGAGGTTAAAAATGAGGAAGAAGAGCGGTTCTTCGACAATTTTTGACTACCTTTGCAGATGTTATTGAGAACAAGGTTATGAAACATCACGTATTGAGAATAATAATGGTAGCAGCCATTCTGCTGGTGTTGACGGGCTGCAAGGAAGGTGACACGGGCAATAAGCGAGTTCCGCAGGCTGCGGATACGCTCTACACGGCGGCATATGCAATGACGTTTGTGGATACAGAGCCGGAGCGGGCACTACAGCTCATCGACTCAGCCAGGCTGGCAGGCAACCTGTCGGATGTCCGTGCCGATATCCAGCGGGCAAGAGTCTATGGACGGTCGCACGCGGAAATCAGAACCGACTCTGCCATCTTGATTGGCGAGCGTCTCATGCTCCACGACTCTGTCAAGGCCGACTACGACCTTCAGCTTGACGTGGCCGAAATCCTGCTCGATGCCTACCGATTAGAAAGGGACTATGAGCAGGCTCTGCACTGGGCCACCCGGCTGAGCGATGTCTATCGCGAACACGGCATGCGCCAGATGCTGTCCTACAGCAATGCCGAGATAGGCGCCCTGATGGTTCGCATCGGGCAGCAGCAGGAGGGACTGGCACGCATCGACAGCGCGGTACAGCAGTTGGCAGGGCATCGACATTACACGGAAATGAACCTCGCCCTGCTCGCATTGAAGCGCAAGGCTGATGTATCCGCAGAAATAGGACGCTACCAGGAGACAGCAGATGCCGCACAGCAGATGCTCGGCATGCTGGATGACTTCGAACAGCATCCTGCCGATTACTATGACCAGAGTAACGGCTACAGTGGTATCACCGTTGAGGAACGTCCGCGCTACATCGACTTCTACCGCAGTCGGGCATACTCATTCCTCGCCTTGGCCGCGGCATCACAACATCAGCCCCAGCAGGCCATTCGCTATTTCGACCTCTACGGACAGACGGATGCGAGCCAGACCCTGCATGGACGCTATGTGACGACACCGGTACTGCATCGCCTTGGACGCTACGACCGTATGCTGGCCATCTATGACGAGGTAGAGCAGTCGATGGCGGACGACACGCTGAACGCCAACTTCGCCGATATTTTGCGTGGCAGAGCCGAAGTTGCCGAGTCACAGGGGCATTCCGTCGCCGCCAACGGTTATTGGCGACGCTATGCCGACCTCAGCCAACAATTGAACGATTCGCTTCTCAAGGGTAAGGCCCACCTCTTTGCCGCCCGCTACCACGCCCAGGAACAGCAACGCGAGATAGAGCAGCAGCGAGCCAGCAAGCGCATCGCCAATACCATCAGCATTGCCACTGGCAGCCTCGCCCTGCTGATTCTTGCCTTTGCCCTGTATGCCTTCCGCCAGTGGCGTATCACTCAGCAACGCAATCGCATCCTTGCCCAGCAGATTACCGAGGCGGTGGAGTATAAGAAGAAATACCGTGAGTTGAGCATTTCGGCAGAGACGTCAGTTCATCCGGCTAAACCAGAGTTAGCCATCTCCGATTTCACCGAACTCTCCGACGAGCAACTCTTCCTCTGCCTACGTGACCTGATAGAGAACGAGCAACTCTTCCTCCAACCCGACTTCGGCCGACAGTCGTTGATTGACCGCACTGGTCTCTCGAAGGAGCGCATCGGTGCCGCCTTCGCGCAGGGCAGCGACAGTGTGTCCCTGCCGGCCTACGTCCGCGAACTGCGCCTCGACTATGCCATCCGCTTGCTGAACGACCAGCCCGACCTCACTGTCGAGCAGGTCAGTCAGGCCAGCGGCTTCACCAGTGCCGACACCTTCACCCGCAACTTCCGCGCCAAGTACGGCATGACACCCACCGCCTACAAGCAGACGAAAGGATAGCTTTTCCACTTTGACAATCCGCCGTTTTATATCCGACGGATTGTCGTTTTCGTCGAAATATCGCTTAAACCACCCGATTATTTGTCTGAAACCACCCGACCATTTGTCTGTACTCTAGTGAGTACGGACTTTTATTTGTAATTTTGCCAACGAATTACTCTAGAAGAGTAAAGAGAAATAGAAAAAAAATAAAGAGAACAAAATAAACTATGGTGGAAACAACAACATTAATCGTTCTGCTGGCCGTTGCCCTGGTGGTGATGGCTGTCGTGGTGTGTGCACTGGTGGTGCGCCTGATACACAAGAACAACGAGCTGAAGGAGAAGAACGACGTCATCGTGCGCGAGGTGCGTCGCAACCAGACGCTCATCGACCGTGCCGTGCAGCAGGGTGTCAGCCGTGCTGCGATGCTCTCCGTCTCCCTGCTGCTTTTGGGCAGTGTAAGTGTGCTGACATCGTGTTCAAAAGACGACGAGACGATTTACACGCCCGACCCGACTGACGCACCCTCGACGAGGCCGCTGGTGACGGTGGTCTATAGCCCCGATGCCTTGGGCGACCGGTCGTATAACGACCTGATATACACGGGCGTTGAGGATGTCACAAACCTGAGAGAAATACGCACCCTGCATCTGTCGCCAGCAACGAAAGAGGAAGGGCTGGCCTATCTGGAGGACATCTTCCGGCAGATGGAAGCGCCGGGCGACACCATCCGCCGCCTGCTCATCGTGGCCAGTTCGGACTACGACACGTGGCTGCGCCAGAACAACAAGCGGCTGGAGGGCAATCCACGTGCCGACCTGCTCTACCTCGAGACCTCTACACCCTTAGACGGCAAGGGCTCCACCATCTACATGCCCTACTATGGTGCCATGTACGAGGCGGGTGCCATCGCGCCCCATTTCTATCCGAAAGCCCTGTTGATAGGTGCCAACCCCGACGACAAGCCCGTCAGCGACGCCATGCAGGGCTACAAGGACGGCTATGCTACCGACTGGATTCCTACGAAACCGTGGATGAAAAAACGCCTCACGACAGTGTACATCGGCCAGCATGCCGGTGAGGGCTACGGCATTTATGACTCGCAGGCCCTGAAAATGCTGCGTGACTACGAAGCGCAGGACAGCGACGATTCCTACGGAACGGCGCTTATACCCGTCTGTGGCGGTGCCAATTCCGTGTTCATGCGCTTGTCCCTGACTATTCAGAATTACATCGTCATGGGTGTCGACGTCGTGGGGCAAATGCCCAATTGTCAGTATTCTGTCGTGAAGCACGTCGACTGGGCCATGATGGATAACATCAAGCTCTGGTTCTCCGGCGAAGGCATGCCCAAGCACCAGTCGCTGGGTCTCGCCTCAGGCTATACCGAGTTGAAAGTGCATCTGCGCAATTACATCACGCAGGAAATGTCTATGGAAAGAGACCCGATAAGCGAAGAACTACTTAAGCAGATTCATGAAGAAGCCGTCAAAAAGGAGGAAGAATATTTAACATTTAACATTGAACATTGAATATTATGACTACCGCTATGAGAAGTAATAAATGGGCTGCCGCTGTTGTGCTTATCCTCTTGACGATGCTCACCGCCTGTAAGGACGGCGACACCGTGACAGAAATCGTGCCTGCCCGCCACTGGGTAGAGAAGACCGTGGCCGTAGTGGCTCCCCTGAGCGATGCCGCCTCGAAAGAGCCACTGGAGCGCGTTGCGCGTATGTTTACGCGCAACCTGACCGAAGCCCAGCGTCAGGACACGCTGGCCATCAGCCTGAACATAGAGTGGTACAACGAGGATACGGAAGACATGACCGCCCTGAGTAATACGCTGGCAGGGCGCGACGACATCACAGCTATCATCGGCCCCTTCGGCAATGATGCCGTGGCGGCCTTTGCCCCAGCCTGCCACGATGCCAAGAAGCCGCTCATCGTGCCCACTGCCACCAGCGAGGAGATTCTGCGCCGCTATGCCGTCAAGAAGGTGAAAGACAACAAAAGCGACGACCCCTTCCTATGGGCTCTCACCGAGAGCGATGCCTCGCTGGTAGAGACCATGATGAGTTCGTTTGCCGTCTTTAATGAGTATCGGGGCTATACCCGAGACTCATGCTTCTTCTATTCGCCAGCCACCACCTACGGGATGACTTTCGAATACTGGGCACCCTTCTTCGCCGAGAACTACGACATCACCCTGCTCGAGAACTTGCAGTATCAGGACAAAACCGAACTGGCAACAAAGATGCTTGCCGCCCGCAATCGCGACGGATTTGGCGTCACCAGTCGCGGCCAGATTGCCAGGTTCTGTGCAGTGGAGAATATACAGCAACTGTACGACCTCATCAACGAGTATCGCCAGGTGCTTGCCAAAGCTGTGGGGACCGACGTTGCCACCATATTCGACTCTCCGTCGAGTAACCTCTTTCAAAGTTATTTTGTTACCGCCAACACTTTTTACGCCATGCCCGACATCAGCCAGCGGGTGCTCTGGGACCTTGACGACAGCGCGGAAAAAGTGCTCAACGGCATCATGGGCTTTTCGCCGTCCGCTGACCCCACCACCGGCTTCGTGGAGAGTTACCGGCATTTTTACGCTTGGTATCCCTCCTTTGCTGAAAGCAAACTCTACGACGGCCTGATGCTGGCAGCCTTCGCCGCTTTCTACCGTGAGCACAATCCCGCCGTGGGCAGCATCAACGATGCCATCATCGCCATTACCAAGGGCAACGGCGGCAAGTTGGACCCTGCTGTGTGGGACGAAACCGAGATGACCAATTACCTCAAGAGTGTGGAGAACGGTCAGCTGCCTGCCTTCCGAGGAGCCTCCGGCGACATCGCCTTCGACCCGGCATCCTACGCCCCTGCATCGCACACCACCTATCTGCAATGGCAGATTTGGGATGGACTGTTCGTCACCCTGGGCTATTACGACGACAGCGGCAGCCAGCGTCTTGTCAACAATACGGAGGCGTGGAAATACCTCTACGACCAGAACCAGGCCGAGGCCGACTTCGCCAGCCAGTCGGGCCAGGGCGCTAACATCACCTACCCCGCACTGACCGACCAGTATGCCGTGCTCGTGCAGGGCAGCCATGAGACGGACAACGTGCGCCACATGGGCGACGTGATGATGATGTACCAGCTGCTGCGCAAGGGCGGATTCGACGACGACCACATCATCCTCGTTGTCGACAAGGCCACTGCCGCCGACAAGAACTATGTGATACGTGCCGACGACAACGGTCCCGACCTGATGGGAGGCACCGACGGACTGCCCGCCGCCGTCATCGACTACGACAATGCCGGCCTGAGTGCCGCCGACATCAGCAGCATCCTCCTCGGTGTCGAGTCCAGCCGCCTTCCCATAGTACTGCCTCGCGATGCCGGACAGAACGTGCTGCTCTTCTGGAGCGGACACGGTGGTACCAATGCCTTCAAATGGCGCAATGATGACTTGAACAACGGGTTCACCTCCGCACAATTGCAGCAGACCGCCTGGCTGATGCGCAGCAGCGATGACCCCACCTGCCGCAAACTACTCGTGGTGGCAGAGCCCTGCTACGGCGAGAGCGTCATCAGCGCACTGGACGGCATCGACGGAGCCTTGGGCATCAGCGGCGCCAACCGCTACGAGCAGTCGTGGGGCGACAACTGGAGTGTGAAGGGGGGATGGCTCTGCGACCGCTTCTCGCTGAACTTCTACAACTGTCTCTCCGACAATCCACGGACTAACTACCACGACCTGTTCCTCTACCTGGCCAAGCACACCATCGCCTCGCACGCCCGGATTGTCAATGCCAACCACTTCGGCAACCTTTCGTCAGCCAACCCCGGCGAGTTCATCATCTATGGAAAGTAAACAGGCTTTATATATATAATAAGGTATAAGACCATTATGACAAGAAAGTTATCGAACATTGCGCTTGCAGCCGTGCTGATGTGCGGCCTCAGCCTTGTCGCCGCCTCGTGCAGCGACAAAGACAAGGAACTCTCCGAGGAGGAGAAGCAGCAACAGGCCGAGCTGGAGGCCGACCAGGACATGGCCGATGCCGCCACGTTCTGGCAGGTGGTGGGCCAACTCACCGACGACGTGATGCCCGACGACTGGCGGAATGCCACCTACGCTCCCGCCATCGGCGATGCCGACGGCACGGACAACACCGTGCGCATCGTCAACACCTCCGACATCGAGACCGCCGCCGAGCGCTTCTCACAGTTGACAGGATCCTCCGTCACGGCCTCCACCACGACATACACCTACCAGAACGACCTCGTGGGCACGCTCACCTACCGCCAGACCGGTGGTGCGTCGCTCGCCACCGTCGATGTGGACATCAAGCAGATGCCCGGTCTGCAGCAGATCGTCTACAAGACCCCCGAGCAGATAGCCGACGGCGCCAACGGCTCGTTCAACGGCACAGCCTACTACCGCTTCGGCGACGTGGTGCGCAAGCAGAACGTCGACGGACTGTGGGACTACTGGATCTGCGTGCGCCCCGCCTTCGGTCCTGCCAGCAAGGGCGACAGCCACTGGATCACGCTCAGCAAGCTGCCATCGCCCTACGTGAAGACCGTCAACAAGACAGTGAACCGCGTGCGCCTCACCCACATCATGCCCAAGAGCCTGGGCACCAACCGCGAGCACATGCAGAACATGGCCGAACTGCTGTATGCCATGACCCACGCTGAGACCTGGGCCACGAACCTCGCCACCAACAACGGCTACAAGACCCTGAAATACTTCAAGGACTTCGACTATAAGAAAGTCTACCAGTACAACAACGCCGCCTACTTCAGCAGCGTGTGCCAAGGGATGCCCGATGCCACGTTCCAGGAAATCTTCGGACTCTCGAAGCAGCAGATGGCAGCGGAACTGGAGGAGGACGGCCTGCACTTGGTCTACAACACGGCCACTATGAGCGGCAACAACATCTCGCTGAACGTGGCCAAGTATTCCGGCACGAACCTCAAGACCGAGACGCTCTACAAGCAGACCACCACCCACGACACCGAGGCGTTCGACATCTATGCCATGACCAAGAACCACTACATCACCGCCAACACCGCCGGCCAGGGCACCTACAAGATGTGGGTGTGCCGCTATGCCACCGGCGCCACGCTGGCCAAGGGCAGTAGGGAGACTCCCGCTACCTTCGACAAGTATAGGCGGCTGCCCAACTGCGAGGACGTATTTGTGTATAACCGCGACGTGGCCGACCTTGACCTGGCCAACCTGCGAAACATCGCACCGCAGATCACCGACGCTGCCAACAACGACCAGTGCTACTACCACTGCGGCGACATCATCAGTTATCAGGACCGCTTCTACGTCTGCGTAGAGACCCCCACCTTCGGCGGCACGGCACGCTTCATCACCCTCAACGACCAGGCGACCCACACCACAAAGGAGTTCCCGTGGTCGGAATATGACATCCCTGGAAAAGATGTGGTATATAATGACGACATGGCATCGGCTGAGACCGTCACCAAGTGGATTGCCAATATCCTGATGGATGACGACATGTGCGAAAATGTGGCGGCACGCATGGCCGACCATCATCCAGACTACGTCAGGCAGGTGGCGCCTGAGGACGAAGACATACGTAAGAACCTTGTAAAAATACTATTTGACGAAGACCATATTATCACGAATGTACATATGGGCAGTGCCGTAGGTGCTGCCAATGAGCATATTACGCCATACACCTGGGATTATCTGTACGAAAAAGACGCCAATGATCCCACCGACGCTGATGTCATTCTATATGCTCCCGTTGACTGTATGCTGGCAGACAGGATGAGATACAGCACATCGCTGACAGGCCACACCCAGCACTGGGTGCCTTATCTCATCTGTTTCAAGGAAGGCAACACCTATCAGAACAACCTCCTTGGCCAACTTAATGAAGCGGAACAGTGTCAAGTGACAAGCCACTTTACGTGGAAGGACATGGGTCTCTTTGAGTACAAGGGCAACAAACTCAACGATATCGCCACCCGCCCGTACCACATAGTTAAAGTGGCCATGTATTGGGTTCACAAAATGTTGGGTAACAAAGATTATACGCATTTCCCGGTGTTAGACTTCACTAAGGACTATCGTAACCATCCCAAACAAGCGATAAGGAATGAAGCTGCGGAGTCTCCCAACAGATGGACTTGGATGAATGTCACCTCTCGCGAACTCACCTTCACCGAGGATGGGAAGAAGAAAACCCAGTACGAGAGCGTGTGGGTGAAGAAAGAACAGTAGTCCAAGAGAATTGAAGATTGAAAATTGAGAATTGAGAATATGACAAAAAGATTATTTGACTTTGTACTGATGACCGCCATGACGTGCGGCCTCAGCATCGTCGTCGCCTCGTGCAGCGACAACAACAAGGAACTCTCCGAGGAGGAGAAGGAGCAACAGGCAGAGCAGCAGACCGACCAGGACATGGCCGATGCTGCCACGTTCTGGCAGGTGGTGGGCCAGCTCACCGACGACGTGATGCCCGATGACTGGCGGAATGCCACCTACGCTCCCGCCATCGGCGATGCCGACGGCACGAACACCGCCGTGCGCATCGTCAACACCGCCGACATCGAAACCGCTGCCGAGCGCTTTGCCGGGCTGACGGGTACCGCCGTCACGGCCTCCACCACGACGTACACCTACCAGAACGACCTCGTGGGCACGCTTACCTACCGCCAGACCGGCGGCACGTCGCTCGCCATCGTTGATGTGAGCATCAGGCAGATGCCCGGCCTGAAGCAGATTGTCTACAAGACCCCGGAGCAGATAGGCGACGGTGCCAACGGCTCGTTCGACGGCACGGCCTACTACCGCTTCGGCGACGTGGTGAAGAAGCAGAACGTCGACGGACTGTGGGACTACTGGATCTGCGTGCGCCCCGCCTTCGGACCTGCCAACAAGGGCGACAGCCACTGGATCACGCTCAGCAAGCTGCCCTCGCCCTACATCAAGACCGTCAACAAGACAGTGAACCGCGTGCGCCTCACCCACATCATGCCCAAGAGCCTGGGCACCAAGACCGAGCACATGCAGAACCTGGCCGAGCTGCTGTATGCCATGACGCACTCCGAGACCTGGGCCGCGAACCTCTCTACCAACAACGGCTACAAGACGCTGAAATACTTCAAAGACTTCGACTATACGAAGGTCTTCAAGTACAACAACGACGTCTTCTTCAAGGACGTGTACCAGACGATGCCCAGCAGCGTGTTCAAGGAGATCTTCGGACTCTCGAAGGAGCAGATGGCAGCAGAACTGGAGGAGGACGGCCTGCACCTGGTCTACAACTCGGCCACCATGAGCGGCAACAACATCACGCTGAACGTAGCCAAGTATTCTGGCACGAACCTCAAGACGGAGACCCTCTACAAGCAGACCACCAACCACGAGACCGAGGCGTTCGACATCTACGCCATGACCAAGAACCACTACATCACCTCCGTGACGGCCGACCAAGGCAATTTCAAGATGTGGGTGTGCCGCTACGCTACCGGCGCCACGCTGGCCAAGGGCAGCCGGGAGACGCCAGCCACCTTCGACAAGTACAAGCGGCTGCCCAACTGCGAGGATGTGTTCGTATATAACCGCGACGTAGACAAACTCGACATGGCGGACCTGAGGAACACGCCGCCGCGCGAGAGCAAGGGAATGAACCTGACCGACTTCTCAGGCTTCCCCCACTATAGCCACGGCGACATCCTGCAAGACCAGTATGGCCACAAGTGGGTGGTCATCTACCAGGCCGGCAACCCAGACACCGATCCCCAACATGTAGGCGAGAAGGCACCCTTCGCCGACCTCATCAGTTTCGATGGCATCACCTATAGCGCCGACCACAAGCGGGCCACCAACCTGCCCACACGCATGCAGGCCATACGCGGTGCCTTCTGGCTTGAGCAGTTCTGCCACGGACTTGCCCGCTTCAGCAGTCTTTCTAACGATGATATGAAAGCCGAGACCGGTTGGCCATTTTGGGGCAGCAGTTGGTGGAACCTACTGCAGTACTGCGAGGTAGAGATACGCGACTACTTCCAGCAACTGACGGCACAAAACGGCGATCCGCGCGAGGGCAGCATGACCGCCAGCATCGCCTACGACGATGGTTCTGGCAAGCAGCGGCTGCTGCGCTGGGTGAGGTTCAACCAGAAAGGCGATAACTACTTCTACTGGTATCTGTCCGACGTGTACCCTAGCAAACCCGATGCCGAGACCGTATTCTACACCCACGACCAATACAGCGACGTACCCATCTACTTAGAGGATATAGCCAACGAGCAGATGGTGAAAACTTATGCTGAGGACTCCTACGCCCGTCAGAGCCTCCATCAATTCGACAATTTAGCCAACAATACCCCCCCAAGCCCACGTCAGCCACGCAGCACCGCCGATGTCCACGCCACCGACGTGCGCAACTACTTCTACAACCGTACCAAGTGGTCGCTCCGCACCTTTAACGGTGACATGTGGAACGCACCGGTGCTGATGTTCCGCATGACACGCGTCTATGACCGAGGCGAGCAGGGATGGTCGGATACCAGTGTGGACGGCCTGCACCTCACAAGGATTGCCCAGCACGACTGGAATACCCCTGGATTCCCAGGCGAGGAGTTGCAAAACCGGTCTCTATTCAGAGAATCTTACTGGATTAATATTTGGAATGGCAACTGCTATCCAGCCGATGCCCCCTCAGACTGTTGGTACCTCAACGGCTATCGTATAGCCTTCCCCACCTGGCGCATGTGGTAGAAAATAGAAAATAAAAATAGTAAATCGAAAATAGTATATTAACATTCAACAAAAATGAGAAAAACATTCAAGCATTTACCTGCGCTCCTCGCCACACTGGCACTGAGCGCCACGCTGGCTGCCTGTAGCGACAGCGACATCTACAGCATCAAAGAAGCGAGAATCGACGGCAACACAGCCGTACTCTCACAGTTGGAGGCCTGGAGTTACACCACCGACTTCAACCTCGTCACCGACCAGGACGCCGAATGGACGGCTAAAGTGGAGTGGGACGCCGATGAGACCAGCCAGCCAGCCTACGTCTATCCCAAGAAAGGCAAGGGCCCGACCACACTCCACATCGTCACCCTCGACAACACCACGCAGCAGAACCGCACGGCCACGCTGAAAATCACCTTCCCCAAGGACGAGTCGAAAAACATCACCCAGACCATCACCCAGAAGTTTGTCCCTAACAACGGGGGCAACAACGAGGAGTACAACGCCGTGCAGGAGGCCGGTGCCAAGGCCCGTGGCGTGGGCTACGGCTATAACGCCTTCGCCGGCTACTGCGACGTGCGCACCGCCACACTGCCCATCCTCGAGGTGGACCGTATGCTCACCGAAAAGCGCATCACCTACGACTATTCCACTGTCGACATCAGCCAGGTGGAGGAGAGCGGTGCCAGTGCCGAGGAACTGGGTCGCAAACTCAACGCCTCGCTGCATCTCGAGGGACAGGCCTGGGGCGCCAGCGCCACCGTCGATGCCTCGTTCGACATCGCCCACAAACAGAACGAGAGCAACGAGTTCGCCTGGATGGACATCAACGTGGAGACCTGCAGCGCCAGTCTCAACGATGGACTGGAAAACATACTCGTGGAGTATATGACCGATGGTGCCTGGGCCGACATCAACGGCGACAGTGTTGATACCAGACGTGGCAAACGTATCAACTATCCCTCGACGGAAGACGGCTTCAGGCGCTTGGTACGCGACTACGGCACCCACCTCGTCGTGGGTGGCGTGCTGGGCGGACGCCTCCACACGCAAGTCACCTGCAACACCACCAACATGACCACCGCCTTCGATGCCAAGGCCTCATTAGAGGTGACCTACGGCGGCACCTTCCTGAGCGACCTCGACGCCAAGGTGAAGGCACAGATGTCGAAGGCACAGGCCTCGAACCACACCGCTTTCTACTATAAGGCCAGCGTGCGCGGCGGCGGACAGGCCGACGGCACCAAGAACGCCCTGCAGCTGGTGCTCGACAAGATGTCGAAGGCCCGCCAGGGACTCGTCAACACCGCATCCTACAGTTACGACGACGCCCTGGAAGTGTCCATCCCCGACGACAGCAAAGAATATGAAGATGCCGCCAAAGAATGGAAGGAGAGCCTGATGTTCAACGGCAACAGCGAGAGCGAGATGCAGGAGTGGCTCGACAACCTGGCACTCATCAGACTGGATGGCAAAAGCGACCTCCAGCCCTTGTATGAACTTGTCGACAAGCAAAAGAAACCCGAGCGCTATGAAGCCTTCAAGAAATGGTATGAGGAAAAACTGATGAAAGACCCCACCATTCTCTACGACAGGCCGAAGAGCCTTATCAACACCCCGCCCACCATCATCGGTGAGGATGTGCTTGGGACGATGGAGGACGCCAGCACCAGCCAGTCGCTCATCCGCGACATCTACCTCAGCGACGGCAACCACGTGGCACGCGTCTGCTCCGAGTTCATCCCCGCACTCAACCCCTCGAAGCGCATCAATGTCATCTACCCTATGGTCAATGGTACGCCACGCTACAACCTCGGCATCTATCTCGGCGGCGAGGCCTCCTATCCCCACTACGTCAGTTGGGGACAGTACGACGACCCCTCGACACCCCTCATCACGCCCATCGGCAACACGGAGGTGGGAGGTTACAAGCAGGTATATCTGCGCGGCAACCACCTCACCGTATTCCCCGACGAGAACATCGAGGAGAGCAAGTATCTGCAGACCACGTCGAAGCAATACATGCTGGAGATGAGTTCCTACAAATATCCGCTGGTGAAGATCAACAACTACATCTACACCCGCGACCTCTTCGATGCGCGCACCTATCAGAACGGCACGCCGCAGATGTCGGGCAAGTTGTACAAGGACGGCGGCGACATCCATGCCTTCTCGCCCTACTTCCACTCGTCGAGCCCACTCAGTGAGGTCAGTGACATCAACTGGTATCTGGTGAACAACTACACCTACAACCTGCACAGCTGGGGCGGCTTCGCACCCAACGGATGGACGGTGCCCTATGCCTCGCAGTATAAGAAGATGCTCGAGAACCTCACCAACATCCCCGGCAACAAACCCGACGGCACCATCGGGGCATCGTTCCTCAGAAATGGTGTCTATGGCTTCGACACCGGCGCCACGGGATGCATCATCGTGGGCTATAACACCTGGAACAGCACTTCAGCCGACAGAGTGGCCATCTTAAACACTAAGATGCTCTATCTAGGCGCCCTCAACGACGAAGACAAGGATGATCTGGACGGTAAAACCACCGTGTACACGAAGATAGGCGATCTGAAGACAGGAGCCACCTGCGACGCCCTGACCGTCGAGGTGTCAACGGGAAATGCGGCCATGATCTACTACAACGAACAGGCACCCACACTGCTTGACTCTACTCCATTCAACGGCGATAACTACTTCCCGGAGAACCTGCGCGGCAAGGGAGAGTGGAACAACTACGCCGGCCGCGGTAATCCCATAGAATACATCAAGTCGCTCACCTATCCCAGTTGCTTCGTCTGCTATCCCATCATCATCTGCCAGAAGGCATTCAAGTTCTGACGGAGCCGTAGCCACTAAGGAGTACATTTCTGACAGCGAAGCAGATACTCCACAAACTCAGGCTGGCGGGGGTTCNNGGCCTCTGTTCTGCGCTCACCGCGTGCAGCAGCAACGATAATACTCCAGAAACGGACAACAATCCGCTGGCCACCCAGCTCAATGGCTGCTGGTGGAGCCAGCACGATGTGGGGGGTACCGTCACCGTCGATGGAGGCACGACAAAGACTTACGCGAAAAAGCTTCAGGCCTGTCGGTTCGGTGCGGACGGCAAGGCCGAATGGATGAAACTCCTCCTTGACAAGGACGGTGGCATCGTGAAAGCCTACGGCGCAATCACTACCTACGACGAGGACGGTAAAGTGTTGAACGAGATGCCTGACATTCTGCACTACACATCGACAGCCGATGGTGCCATTACCATGCAGATGCAGACAGCTTCAGCATTGCCCGGTCTGCCCAACAGCTGGCAGCTCAAATACCAGAACGGCATCATCAGCGGCACCGACGACGGCACTGCCTACGAGCTGACTCCCGCCACCGCACAGATGGAGAAGATACTCACGCTCTATAGTCGGGAAGTATGGCTCGCCGAAAATGATGCCGACCTCAGTGGTGCCAACGGCGACTATGACGCGCTGCTTGCACCCGACCTGGCCGGCGTAAAGTACGAGATTATTAGGGACACAGCCATGTGGAAATTCGACATCCTTTCTAACGTGTACAGTGCCATGACGTTAGACCATGACATAGCGGCAGAACTTGAAAAGATGAGGAATGAGGCAGAAAAGCCACTCGACCTCACGAAGCGCTCGGCCCCTGGTGCCGGTATGACACGCTCGACCTACGACCCCAAGGTGGCATGGATTCCCTCTGGCTTCCGCTATGTCGACTATACCTACGAGAGCGTTGACGAGCAGGGCAACCCCGTTACCCTCTCCTCGCGTGTCTGCTGGGGCGTAATGATGGGAGTCGGCAGCTACTACTTCGAGTTCCGTCCCTGCGACCTCGTGCTCTGTGCGCACTCCACCATTGCCGACGACCTGCAAGCACCCACCAAGGATGGCTCGATTGAGACGCTGCTGCTGCAGGGCGACCGCGTGCTCATCCTGCCCGACTACCTGGGCTACGGCGCCAGCAAGGACCGCGTACACCCCTATATCAACCACGACCTCTGCACCCGCAACAGCATCGATGCGCTGAAGGCCGGCTACAAGGTGTTTTCCGACAGGTGTGGCTTCCCGCTCCATCCCGACTGGAAATTCTATTTGATAGGCGACTCGCAGGGCGGAGCCAACATGCTGGCCACGCAAAAGTGGATAGACACCCACGGCGACTTTGCCGACCGCTGGCGCTTTCAGTACAGCTACTGCGCCGTCGGTCCATACAGCCCACGCATCACCTTCGAGAAATACTTCGAGCAAAAGGTGCTCGACTATCCCGTCGTGATGCCCCTCACGCTGAAGGCTATGTTGGCCGCCTATCCTGACATTCTGGGCAAGTGGAAGGAGGACGACTTCTACAGCGAGACCTATCTGCAGCATAAGAGCGACATTGACCTGATGATTAGCAGCAAGGAGTTTTCCGCCAACACCATCAACAGCGTCATCTTCCAGATGTTCCCACACACGGGAGAAACGGGCATCAAGCCTGGCGAGCAGATTTACATGACCGACATTGTTAACCCTGAGGTGTGTGACATGAACTCAGAAAAGTGTAAGGCACTCTTCCAGTGCTTTGAAAGAAACGACCTCACCAAAGGCTGGACCCCCACGCACCCCATACACCTCTATCACGACAAGGGCGACACCTATGTGAGCTATGCCAACTCAGAGGCCGTAGTGGAAGCCTTCCCCGACAAGGCCACGCTGAAGGAGCCCGACCATGTTTATGCCGACCATATCAAGACCTGCGTCTTCTGGATGCTGTCCGTCGCCTTTGGGCTTTGGTAATATAATAATAAGGTAAGAACACAATGAGAAAGCTATTTTATTGGGTGTTTGCCGCCACTCTCGTCTGCGGCGAAGGTATGCTTACGTCGTGCACCAATAATTCTGCCGACAATCCCGTTGTCACCCCACGACAGCGCGTCATCAACTTCGAAGGTATCGACAACGCCCGCGACATGGGCGGTCTCGTCATGCAAGACGGCCGCATCGTGCGCTTCGACATGCTCGTGAGGAGCGGCAAACTCGCCAAGGCCACAGATGCCGACGTGGCCATCCTCCAGAGCCAGTATCACCTGAGCGACGTGTTCGACTTCCGCTTCGACCTGGAAATGACCGAAGCCCCCGACCGCGTCATCGACGGAGTGACCTACACCAACGTCCCCACGATGCCCAAGGCACTCATAGAAGCCCAGGCCGAGATGGGTGCGGGCTCAGGACAGTTATCGACTCCCGGCACGGTGGAAAAACTCTTGGAGTACGCCTTCGACCCCACGGTGCAGGAGTTGGCCAAGCAACTCTATCCGCTCATTGTGACCAACCCGCAGTCGCAGGCCAACTACGGTAAGTTCCTGCGTGGCGTGCTGGCTGCTAAGGGCGGCGCACTGTGGCACTGCTCTGAGGGCAAGGACCGCTGCGGATGGGGGTCGGCTCTGCTCCTGGCTGCCCTCGGGGCCAGCAGGCAGGTCATCGTCAACGACTTCGACAAGTCTAACGAGAGTTATGCCGACCAGGTGGAGTATCTCTCTGCACAGGTGCGCGACAAGGATGGCGGCGCGGCTGCCGTAGACTTCATACAGGCTATGGTGGGCGTGAGCACTCCGAACTTCGAGGCTGCGCTCGACCTGATAGACCAGACCTACGGCTCGATGGACCAATACCTGGAAAACCAACTCGGATTCTCCAAGGAAGAGCAGATGCAACTCAGAGACAAATACCTCACTGCCGCCAAGTGACGGGCTAAATCAATCGAGTAGGAGGTGAACACTAATCAGAGGTGTTCACCTCTTTTCATGTTCACTTGTCCTCTCACACCACCGTACAAGCGGTTCCGCATACGGCGGTTCCTCAGCCTTTCGGCAGCAACGCCACACTCTGCACCTTTAGGTAAGAGATAGTTAAAACAAGTTTTTCTCTGCATTCGCTGCTCGAAAATTTGGAAGTATCAAAAATAATGTTTAAATTTCTCCTTTGGAGAAGATACTTTCGCTCGAAAGAACAAAGAAAAATGAGTTTTCCTTTGGTTCTTTGCTCGCTTATTCGTATCTTTGCAGGCGTAAAGATATCAATATGGAAGAAAACGACGTAATGTTAGCAGCAGAACCTGCCGCAGCCTTGCTGAGCGAGGAGGTGAGAAGAAGTGGTATTCTTAGTCAGGTGATGAAATTGAGTCAGCCCGACAAGGTTGCTTTGATAGCGTATCTGAAAAGAGGTATGGAAACGGAGGAACCTTTCAAGACTGATGAGTTTGGCAGAATCAAACTGACTAAGGAAATGAGAGATGCTGCAATGAAAGCAGAGCGTGACTATGAGGATGGTAAGTGCCTTACCGAGGCTGATTTTAAGGAAAGATTTGCTAAATGGCTTTAGAAATCAGCTATAGTCCCCAGTTCTTTGATAATCTGGAAGGGATTCTCAATTTCTTTGATGAACGCAATGGAAGTGACAGCTTCAGTAAGAAATTGCTGAAGATGATTCACAAGCAGATAAAGCTTGCATCTGCCATGCCAGAGATTGGTCGTCTTACGGACTTTCCTGGTGTAAGGATATTATTTGTGGAACGTTTCGCCATCGATTATCAGATAAGGGACAATGTGATTCTGATTATTGATATTTATTCCTGCCAGACGGATCCTGATGCCAGGGTCTTTAGCGTCGAAGACCTAAGATAACGAACATTATAACAACTTCATAGCCTCACCCTCCATCAGGGCGGTGAGGCTTTATTATGCAAAAGAAAGTCATATATTTTAAACATTTGAGCGTTCCCGCTTAACGGGAAGCGGCTTAAGCCTAAGGGCTAAATATAAAAATAACAATTAAAAACAATAACAATGAAAAATCAATTTGAGTCGCAGCTACGACTGTATGAAGTACTGCAGAAAAAAACGTAACTAACCGCGAACTTGCCCGCCGTTTAGGCATATCTGAACAGCAGATAGGCAAGTTTGTAAACCATAGGGCAGATCCATCGCTTACGCGACTCCACCAGATAGCCGATGCTCTTGGATTGCGTGTCAAAGACCTTTTCGAACCTATAGACTGAACAAATCTTCCATTGTCACTACGGCATAAATGCCGCTGGAATATTGGTTTTGCTTTAGACCATAAGTGGTGACGAGAACAGTGTGTAGAGCCTCCTTCGCCTTAGTAAAATGTGCGAAGGTGGCATTGCGCTCACGAATATGCTGTTCGTATTTCTCGGTCAGGACAAATTCTGACTGGCAATACTTCATCTCGCACACATTGATTACGTGATCGCCACGGCAGAGCAGCAAATCAATCTGTACACCAGACCATTCGGTGCCGTCTTTATCAACTTGTTTAGGTGATGACCAAGAACAAACGTTAGTGAGTACCCCTTGGATACCCAAAGCTCCCCGTATTTGGCTGATATGATGCAAGCACACTTGTTCAAAGGCATATCCTGCCCAAGCATTGCGGGCACTTTCCTTGATGTTTGACCAATAATGCTCATCAAGTCCTGTGCGATTACCTATGAACTTCAGGTAGTAGAACGAATATAAATCTGTGAGCTGATAGATACTTCCTTTTTCTTTTTTCCCAAAGGGTGTGTATTTGCGCACAAAGTCACATTTGCACAGATTATCCAATACTTCTGTCAATACCCCGCCATCGCTAATTTTCAGTGCCTCTTTAATTTCCTTTTGACTAAGACCTTTATTCTTTGTGGCGACAGCTTCTACCACCTGCCGATAAATAGTTGACGATTTGAACAATGAACGGAACAGGAAGTCGTATTCCGTGCGCAACGGTGCTTTCTCGTGGAAAAACAGATTGTCGATATTTTGGCTAAAGGGGAGTCCCTTCTCCAACATATCAAGGTAATAAGGTATTCCCCCAAAAATCATATATGCTTCCAAAATCTGATATCGATTCCATATAATACCCTTGCGCAACTGTAAAAACTGTTCAACTTCAGAAAGAGTGAAGGGTGCAATATATATAGAACGCGATGAGCGACCGTATAATCCTCCTTTGTTGCCTACGACATTGTCAAGCATCCACGATGTGGCTGAGCCGCAAACCACCAGTTTCAGTCCGTCACGAGTCGATCCCCACGTATTCCAGAAATAACTAAAGGCGGATATAAACTTCGATTTTGGTGTATCCATCCATGGCAGTTCATCGAGAAACACAACAATACGCTTTTTCTTCATCCCCAGCAAGTATTCTTTCAATTGCGAAAAGGCTTCGAACCAGTCTTTGGGCATAGGCCGTACTTCGTTGCTATATTGGAAAAGTGCATCTCTAAACAAGGTTAACTGGGTCTTCATTGGAGTTTCGAAACTACCAGTGAAAAAGAAGTCGAACTTCTCATCAAAAAAATATTTTACGAGATATGTCTTTCCTACACGTCTGCGTCCATACACTGCTATCAGGCGCGCCTCTTCTTCTTCGCAGATATTCTTTAGGATATGCTGCTCATACTTTCTGCCGATGATACGATTATCTTTATCCATACGCTATATTATTCGTTCTTGTACGAAATAACAGGTGCAAAGATAAGAATTATTTTTGTAATAAGCAAATATTATTGCTCCAAATCTATGTTTTTTTTATACTTTTGGAGTAATTATAATTTATATTGGCTCCAAATCTTGCATATTTCTATATATTTGGAGCCTCTATAATAAAAGACTTAGGCTGACATGTACCACATCAACGTCCTTGGATTGTGTGTCAAAGACCTTTTCGAGCCAGTCGAACTAAACGTATAGGTTTAGTAATGCTTTCGCGCCATTAATTAGTGGCGCGAAAGTTTGTTTTATACCCAAAAGTGTTTGTAATTTCGCAAACGGAAAGCTGGCCAGCTCGATCCATAAAACAGTTTTTAGTAATCAAAAAAAAAGAAAACTATGATCAAGAAGAAAAGCAAACAGGCATCAACGGCGAAGGAGTTGTCTTCGACGTTGATGCAAATGGCTAATTGGCTGAGGTACAAGAAAGGGTGGCTTCCTGACGCTGCTACGCGGCAGGCATGGCTGTGCCAGCACGCGCTGGAGGCTCTGGGCGAAGGCGTGGTGCAGTTGCAGTACTTGAAGAAAGACGGCTCGAAACGCATTGCCCGCGGGACGTTGTGCAAGGGCATTTCTGAGGCTTACGACAACTATGAGTACAAGGGCAGCGGTGGTGTGAGAAAGACTGAAGATGGATTTTTTACTTTTGCCTATTGGGACTTGGACGAAGAGGGCTTCCGCTCGTTCAATGCTGCTCGACTGGATGACTATCTGGTCACGCAGAAAGATTAATAATGTCCCGCGAATGATTATGGTTGTCCCGCTGAAAGAGCAGATAGGGCAGATAAATATTTAACATAGCTATTTCAGCCATTTCAGCCATTTCAGCGGGACTAAAAAACAACTAATAAAGGAAATTATGACTGATCCGGATTATTGCGAGATTGACGTGACGGCACGGGCGACGCTGGAAAAGCGGACGGTGGTCATCGGCTCGGGAATGCACCCCTGCGTGGAGGGCGAGACGGAGCCGGACGGCACACGGTCGTACGTCACCATCAGCGAACCGAACGACGACGTTCGCGACCTGTACAGGAATCAGGAAATGAGCCCTGCTGAAATCTTCCACAATTGTGAGAAGGTGGTGAAGGAGCTGAAAACGCTCATACTCTCGCGGAAGATTGAAGGCTGCACAAGCCTTACTTTCGCCCGCGTCGACCTGACTGCGCTGCACGACAGCCTGGCAGGTTGGGATGAAACAGAATTTGAAGTTTATGAATGTTGATTTTAGTAAACGCGAATTACCATATAATGAACCACGAATTTACCACGAATGCAACGCCACACTCTGCTTGCAGAGAATTATTAATGATAATTAATGGCCAATTAATGGAATTCGCAACGCCACACTCTCAAAGAGAGAATTACATGTTAAACGTAAAAAAGTAAAGTATTATGTATGTAAGTAATAAATTTGACATCGGTGATGAGGTTTACTTCATCAACCCCAAAAACAAGCCCTGCAAGGCTAAAGTTGAACACATCTACATCCATGTGAAGGACGATACGTCTGTACCATTTCCAGAGCCCGATATAACCTATATCCTTGACGTTCCCGACGGTGAAGAATACTGTTACGAAGAAGGTCAGCTGTATCTCTCTGAATATGAGTTAAGAGACGCTTGGATGAAGGACTTAATCGAGTTTGTGTAGTATGGCAAGTGGATATTATCCTGCGGGTGCGGAGCATGATCCTAATGCACCCTACAACCAGAGCGACCCGCCCGAAGTGGAGGTGGAGCTGACGATGGTTGAAACGCTGACGAAGAGCGTCCCGCACTGCACCAACAAGGTTTGGCGCGTGTACGACGAGGAAGGCTACGGCAGCTGGGAAAGCGACGGTTTCAACCCCAACGAGGAGTGGACGCAGAACTACTGGACGCTGGAGCAGACGCTGCAGCTGGCTCTCGAGGAGATCACGGCTGTGCGCGCAGAGGCTGAACGCCAGCAGCGGCAGTTGGAGGAACACTACGGCGTGTGTCACAACACGATACCGGGCTATTTTCATCCGACGGAGTTTGAAGTCAAGCGACGGCAACAGTTGAGCGACGCGATGGACCGTGTGCGCCATCTGAGAGCCCTTGAAGATGCCCTGAAGGACTGGGAGTATGAAGACAGAGAAGTAGAATTTAATGTTTAAAACGAAGATGACTAGATCAAGACTATCGGATGGCGAGCTGGCCGCACTGGCGGCTCGCATCCAACAGAACTATAATTACGACGACCGCAGCGGACTGCTTGTGAATAAGCGGACGGGCAAGGTGGTGAGAGGCAGAAAGGGCGCACAAAGAAATGGTGAATACCGTTATTTGAATATGCACTTTAGTGCCTCTGGCAAAGATTGTCAATTCCAAATGCACAAAATAGTCTGGGCTTGGCACCACGGGCGGTTTCCGACGCTGCAGATAGATCACATCAACGGCAACGGCTTCGACAACCACATCGGGAACCTGCGCGAAGTGACGCAGTCGGAGAACAACATGAATAGGCTTTACCGTTGGAAGCCCAACGCGAAGACGGGATTGCCGGGGGTGTATAAAAACGGAAGTGGCTATCAGATATTCGTCGCGCAGCACCGCTATTACTTCCGCGACCGGTTCGAGGCGTTCTATCATCTGACGCTGCTAGGCAGGAGGTTTAGATAAGAGGTAATCTCTTACCTCTCACCTCTTACCTCTTACCTCTAATTTTTATATTAACAATTTTCGACCAAACGAATTTACAATTATGCAGATTTCAGAATTAGCATTACAGAAGATCAAGGATTTTGAGGGCTGCCGCCTGACGGCTTATCAGGACGCGGCAGGAGTATGGACCATCGGCTACGGCCACACGAAGGACGTCAAGCCGGGCGACAAGATTTCGCAGTACTGGGCGGACGACTGCCTGCAGAAGGATATCGAGCAGGTGGAGGCGCAGATAGACGAGCTGGGATTGCCGCTGAGCCAGCCGCAGCTGGACGCGCTGGTGTCGTTCGTGTTCAACGTGGGCATCGGCAAGTTCAAGGAGTCGACGCTGCTAAAATACATCCGTGCCGGACGTTCAGAGAACGACATCAAGTGGCAGTGGCGCAGGTGGATTTATGCAGGCAATCCCGCCCGTACAATGCCTGGACTCATCAAGCGACGCGAATGGGAGAGTATCCGCTTCTTTAGCGTTTGTTAGGATTAGTAGACACCGTACTAAATTTAGTACGAATTAGTAAGAATTAGTATGGAATTAGTACGATTTAGTATGGTGTTTACTAAATTTTAGTAAAAGTTGAATAATAAGAACTATAAAAAAACAACAAAATTATGGAAGAAAAAAAGAATACTTTGCCGAGTGTTGACGAGGCAAAATTACGTATCAAGTTGTACAGCGATTTGTGCACTGACTTGAAGGGCTTGAAGCGTGAT
>LXOW01113955.1_pt1 | contig 28171 bp, 20 predicted proteins | sample 1368591 | NCBI WGS metagenome assembly LXOW01 (sample SAMN04884650, study PRJNA319009) | bovine gut metagenome | isolation source: Cow rumen | host: Bos taurus | place: Italy: Legnaro (PD) | collected 2014-07-09
ACCTCCGCGCCGACATGTTCCTTCCGCTCCACGTCCGTCTATATCCCTGCCGCACGCGGTGTAGGACAGCCGGTTGTGATAGCGGATAATACGCCGCGTAGATCCAATTGGGACGGCGGACCCGGTGAAGACGACGACCCTATTGGTACGGTCCCCGATCCCGCCCCCCTCGGCGATGCCCCCTGGATCCTCCTGCTCCTCCTCTCCGCCGGATACATAGTCTTCCTCCGTCTTCGCCGCCACTATTTTTTAGGCTTTGTCGGCAAAAAATAAAGAAAATTACACTAATTTTGCATTTTTTTGCGAAAAAATTTGGTCAATTCAAAAAAAAGCAGTACTTTTGCACCCGCTTTCGAAAAAGGAAGCGAAAAAATGATCTTTCAAATACGAAAGAAGTAAGCGGAAATAGCTCAGTTGGTAGAGCACAACCTTGCCAAGGTTGGGGTCGCGAGTTCGAGTCTCGTTTTCCGCTCCTTTTTTTTTAATTTTTTTTTGCCCAGATGGCGGAATTGGTAGACGCGTGCGTTTCAGGTGCGCATGCCGCGAGGTGTGCAGGTTCGAGTCCTGTTCTGGGCACTCAAGCGCAGGTGGTGAAATTGGTATACACGCTACTTTGAGGGGGTAGTGGTCGCAAGATCGTGTGAGTTCGAGTCTCATCCTGCGCACAAAAGTGATGTAATCGCAAGATTATGTCACTTTTTTTTATGTTTTTTGGCATTTTTGTTGCGTATGTTGATTTTTTTATATAATTTTGCGCCCAAATGAAAAAATCGATACGCGGAATACGGAAATGCCTGGCCGTCCTATGGATGGTATTCCTCGGGACAGCAGCCTTCGCTGAGGAGGATGCGTTACTGATGGTGACCACCGGCACGGACAGCACCGGTATCGATACGACGTATTATGCATCTTTCCCGGATGCCCTGAAGAAAATCAACAAACTCCCGCAGGCCTCCATGGTGCTGCTGGGCGATGTGGGATTTGAGGGCAAAGCGAAATCGCAGGCGATAAAGACCAATCTGACGATCGATCTGAACGGTTATACCTTGGGCGACATGCTCAGCGGCACTTCGCTGCTCAGTCTGGGCGTGGACACGCTGATGCTGCATATCACTTCTTCCCGCCCTGGCGGAAGGATTGCCGTCACCCGAGCGTATAACGGCCGTATCTACGCCATCTCGTGCAGCAAAGGAAAACTTATTCTGGACCATATCACCGTTGACGCGCGCAATACGGCAATCTATGACGAGGACACCTGCAAGAGTGTCGCCGTGACGGCCGTCTCGATTGGAAATATCGCCTCAGCTCAGATAAGCGATTGCTCCATCTATGCTTCGGCAGACGGCAACGCGACAGCCATCGGAGGAAGCGGCAACGCAAACACTTCGGCTCAACTGGAGATTCAATCCTGCGTTCTACATGCCGAGGGTCGGCAGAGAGTGTACGGCGTTAACGGCTACGGTTCTCTTTCCGTTGCGGACTGCGCAATAGACGTGAACGCTTCCGGCAATCCCGCCTACGGATTGTATGTCAACAATCGCCATGACTCGGTACTGATGCAAGATGTACGCGGTATAATAATGAACACGCGCGTGCGTGTCTCCGCGCTCAAGCAGGCATACGGTATCTACGCGACCGCACCGCTGACCATCACGAATGACAGCATCCGAACCACCACGGAAGAAGAAAGTGCTTATGCGCTATACACCAATCGGAATTCGGCGCTTTTCGTTCTTTCCCGCAGTCTGTTCATCGCCGAAGCGGGTGGTACCACTGCCAACGGTGCACACCTGAACAAAGGGGACATAGAAGCGGAGAACTGTCTATTCCGCGGTACTTCCCGTCAGGGCGCGGCATCCGCTATAGTTGCCGCTAAGTCATGCCGCTTGTCCGTCCGGGAATGCGATCTCGCAGCGAAAAGTACAGAGAAAGCACAAGGTATCAACTGCTACAACAGCTCCTATATCTCGGATTGCAAGATAGATGTGTCCTCTTCCGGAAATCCGGGATACGGCATCTATATCTATAACCTGAACGACAGCATGCTTCCCTCCTATAAGGAAGCAGAAGTACACCGCACGCGTATAACGGTCTCTGCGTTCAAGCAGGCGTATGGTATCTATACGCGCGCCAACACAATTCTAACCGACAACACGGTATCGGCAAAGACGGAGGACGAGAGCGCAACCGGTTTGTTTATCCTAAACAACCCGCTCGTATGCCATGCTTCGCGCTGTTCGTTCCTGGCCGAGAGTGCGGTTAAAGCGTATGCCATAAAAGGTATGACTGCCGGTACGCTTGACAGTTGTACGCTAACCGCCAAAGCCACGCAGAGTGAGGTTTACGCCCTGCATATCGGTACATCCGAAGACAGCATTCGGGTGGATGACTGCCGGCTGTTATCCGATGCACCGGAGAAGAATAATTTTATCAACAAGAACGCCAACATGGAAGGACGGTTGTTGTTCCGCAATGGCTATTATTCGCACGACACCAACCTGCGCATGTATTTGCCGGAGGGATACGGCGTCTATCGCCTGTTCGACGGCGAACCGTACCGGTCCGGCTACCGCTATACTGTCCAACCTATCGCCAATCCCGATGCGGTGGTAGCGCGGATGTACAACACCCGCACCGGCGCACATATAGCGGATTACAAGCGAGTGGCGGATGCGCTATGGTATGCGATGTTCCACAACGAGAATGAATTGACCATTGTGGTGATTGCGGACTGCCAACTCGATTGGTCTACCTATATCGTTCCGAAACATACCACGCTGGTAGTCGGTTATACAGAGGACCAGAAGGCCGCGATCGGCACGAAAGCGCTTCGCTCCGATACCTATTCCCGCAAACGATTCTGCTTTGCACGGCTGGAACTGCTGGACGATGCCGAACTGATCGTGGAGGGTGTGCTGGAAGTGAGCGGCGTGCAGCAGACAGGAGGCAGTCTATGCGGTACTGTATCCGGAGCGTTTGGGTACGGACAGATACATCTGGCGCCGACGGCATCTATTGTGATAGCCAAGGACGCACGCCTGCAGGCTTGGGGATATATCACGGGTTCCGGCATCATCACTGCCAAGGCCGGTGCTGCCGTATATGAGTTCCTGCAACTGGGCGGATGGAAAGGAGGAACGGTCACCTACACGATGTTCAACAACAAATACAAAGTCTTCCCCTTCACCCATTTCTTCTACCAGAACATCGAGAGTCCCGTCGTCTATCATGCCGGCAGCAAGGCCTTCGGTTCTACAATGATTTCTGTCAGCTCCTATACCTCCGTTCACGACGATATCCGTCTGCTGGGCGATACGGATGCGATGTTTGTCTTTGCCGGCACAAACGGATCGGACGCTACGGTCCGCAAGGAATATGATCCGCTCACCGACCGTATCATCTGGACAACCAACGGCGACATAGCGCTGGATCAGTTAGGACTCTATCTCGATTTTGGAATGGGGCAATATGATCTCCTCTCTTCGCAGTACGTGCTGCCGCTGAATACCAATATGACCATCCGTGCCCATAGCGGTACATTGGATATCCGGCACGACGTGCTGATGCCTCCCGGCGCACAGGTAGAGATCGGTCCGGAAGCCGGCATGCATATTCCGGAAAATGCCAACCTGTACCTGTATGACACCGATCAGTGGGGTTTCTACGGTTCGAACCACAAGGGCTATGATACGGTCTCTTATTCGCCGAGTTGGGAAGTTTGTCCGCGCGATTCCATGTTGGTTGACGCGCGTATAGAGATGAGCGGTACAGCCGTTGTGGACGGAGCGCTCTATACGACGGAGAGCGGAGCGGCCATCGTAGGAACGGACAGCGTAGAAGGAAAGATCATCTTCACGCACGGGGCTGCACCGAACGGCGTGGTTTATCAACTGACCGGCACCTATGACTCGCATCAATATACACCTTCCGTCGCTTCGATGCCGGCATTACTCAATGCCGATGAATCCCGCACCCGTACGAAGGACGCCAAAGAGGGCGCAGTATATACCTACGCCCATGGTTTGTGGTTCGATCCTGAGATGGAAGATGTCATTTCCCCGCAGGAGAAACGGACCGGAAGACTGATTCTCGAAAACGGTACGGTGTATATCGTCACACCCGACGGCAGACGCTATACATTGCTCGGTTTACCGGGCTGATGCTTCGCCTCCTCGAAGAGGGCTTTCATCGTCGGGTTACCATAGGTAAGTTTCTTCACCGACAGGTCCATCGCATTGTTGTTCGCCAAACGCAATTGGTTCGCCGAAGTGGTCAACGCCTCTTTCACTTTCTCGAGGTTGCGGATGGAAGTATCAATCTGCTTGATAGCCTCCTCGTAGTTCTTATGCGCGCTAAGCACATGTTTGCCGAACGCATCCTGGAACGCCGCTAACTTATCTTCGAAATCCGTCACATCCACCTGTTGCTCCTTGACCTGCGCCAATTCGCGGCGGGTGTCGAGGCTCTTCTTGTTGGCCTGGCAAAGCAGCGTGATAAGAGGAATGAAGAACTGCGGACGGATGACGTACATCTTCTCGAAACGATGACTCATATCGACAATACCACCGTTATAGAGTTCGCTATCGGGTTCGAGCATCGACACCAGCACCGCGTACTCGCAGTTTTTCTTCTTGCGGTCCGAATCGAGTTTGGCCAGGAAATCTTCGTTCTTATGCTTCGAGGCGGTGTCATCGTTCTCGTTCTTCATCTCGAACATGACAGACACGTATTCGATGCCGTCTTCGCTCTTGTCGCGGAAAACGAAATCACCTTTGGTGCCACCCACCACTTCGTTGTCTTTCTCGAAATAGGCATGGGGCATGATGGGCCGCAGCAGTTGGTTGAAGAGCGTGGAGCAATGGATCTCGAGCGTCTCGCCCACCATCTTCGTGGACTGACGGAGCTTGAGGTCCTTGTAATACTGCACCTGCTCCTGCGCAGCCTTCAGTTGGGCATCAAGGCGCATGTACGACTCCGTCGCTTTCTGGCGCACTTCCATGACGGCCAACTGCTTCTGCTGCTCGGCTTGTTGGTTCTGCGCCTGCAGCTGCTGGATCTGCGCTTGCAGTTGCTGGAGCTGCAACTGGTTCTGCACTTTCTCGGTCTGCAACTGCGCCGTCATCTTCGCCTGCTGGTTCTGCTCTATCTCATGAAGCCGACGACTCAATTCGTGCTCAAACTCGGAGTTCTTCACTTGGTTCAGCAGCGCCGCGTAGTCATTCTCATCTACGGTAAATACGTTTCCGCAATGCGGACATTTCAGTTCTTTCATAGCGTATTTTCAAATTCTGTGACAAAAGTACTGCTTTTTTTTGAATTATGCAAATAAAATTTGTGTATGTCCGAAAAAAGTTGTAACTTTGCCGCGCAAAGTTTGTGATTATGAGAAAGTATATCTTTATTTTGTTAGCGCTAATGGCGATGAATAGCCATGCACAGGTAAGTGCCCTCTTGGGCGATTGGCGCACAGTGGACGACAAGACGGGTGAGAAACGGTCTATCGTCACGATCTACAAGGGTTCGGACGGACTGTATTACGGCAAGATCAGCAAGATGCTGATGTACACGGACCTGGATCTGAAGTGCGACCAGTGCAAAGGCGAAGACTATAACGCGCCGATTGTAGGACTGGTGATCATTCGCGGTATGAAAGCCGAAAAAGGCGAACTGGTCGGCGGTAAAGTGCTGGACCCGGAGAGTGGAAAATTCTACTACGGTAAGATATACCTCAAGGACGGCAAACTCGTACTGCGCGGATCGCTGGACAAACGCGGATTCTTAGGACGTAATCAAACATGGGTGAGATGAGACTGGTTTTTGCATCCAATAATGCGCATAAGTTAGCGGAAGTGCAGGCGATCATGCCGGCAGGTGTGGACGTGCTCAGCCTGCGCGATATCGGTTTTGCGCAAGAGATCGAAGAGACGGGTACGACGCTGGAGGAGAACAGCATGATAAAGGCCCGCACAGTAGCGGACTTTATCAGCCGTCAGCATTCAGCCGTCAGCATTCAGATTGACGGGGTGTTCGCCGATGATACGGGATTGGAGATTGATGTGCTAAATGGCGAACCCGGTGTCTATACAGCGCGGTGGTACTTGCAGGATCCCGGCGCAGAAGAAGCAAAGACAGAATCGGAGAATTTCGCTCGAAACCGCGCAAAAGCTTTGCGGGAACTGAAGGACAAAGCCAACCGCGAGTGTCAGTTCCGAACGGTGATTACGCTCGCGTTCGCATCCCTCGGACATGTACCAAAACCCCGTTTTAGTAGGGAGTCCTCGGGCGCTCCGCTCTCCCCAAAAATTAAAATTTTTGAGGACCCCAAATTTATTCAGGTAGAAGGTATTGTGCGCGGAAGGATAACGACGGAAGAGTACGGAGAAGGAGGATTCGGGTACGACCCGATCTTTATTCCCGAAGGCTATGACAAGACTTTCGGGGAACTGCCGGCAGAACTAAAAAATACCATCAGTCATCGTGCACGCGCATTAGCGGAATTGGTGAAGGTGTTAAAACGTTAAACTGTTAAATTGTTCAATCGTTCAATGGTAAAAAATCGATACATAGCGGTTATTGCTCTTTGTGTGCTGTTCTTGACCCCCATACGGGCAGGAGAATGGACCACCTATTTCGCGTATAACAATGTCACGCAGATTGCGATGACCGAAGACCGTGTATATGCGGTGTCGGACGGCAGTCTTTTCAGCGTCGATAAGCAGACGGAGCAACTGAAGGTATACAACCGTCAGTCGGGTTTGCATGGTTCAAACATCACCTGTATCGGTTATGACGAGTCATCCAAGACGCTGGTCATCGCCTACGAAGCGGGACGTATCGACCTGATGAGCGCTCACGGCGTACAATATATCACCGACCTGTATAACAAAGATATGACGCAGGAGAAGACCATATACAATATCTCCATCTATGGTCGTACTGCCTATCTCTCCACGCATTATGGCGTACAACTTTTTGACCTGCGCGACCACCGATTTACGGACAGTTATTGGTTACGTCCGGACGGTGAGGTGACGCCCATCAAAGATGTACTGCTGACGGCAGATAGTATCTATGCCTTCGCGGATGACAGTCTGTACTGCGCTAAATTGACGGATAACCTTGTAGATTATCATTTCTGGAAGCGTGAGAAACGCTCCTCGCGTATCAGCCCGGATCCGAATAAGGGCGTGCATTACCACGATGCGCTTAGCGACTGGTATGCCGGCAATGCAGAAGGTATCGTGCGTCAGACGGCTACGGAGCGCTTGAGTTACAAGCCGGAAGGTCCGTTGAGCAATATTCCCTACTCCCTGCATTACGACCAGGGACAACTGTTCGTACTCCAAGGAGGTCGGTGGTCCTCGCAGTATAACCGCCCGGGCGTTGTGATGCGCTATGACGGTGCGCATTGGACGAATATACCCCGAGACGCTATTGCCTCAACGCCGGGCGAGAGAGTGCTGGATTTCGTGAACGTAGCTATAGATCCAAGGGATAAGAACCATTATTTCGTGACCAGTTACGGTACAGGCTTGTATGAATTCCAGGGTTCGGATTGCATCCGACATCTGATTGCTTCGGATGACACGCCTATCGGTGCAGCAGTGCCGAATTCTCCCGCTACGTACACGCGTTTGGACAACGCAATATACGATACGCAAGGTAACCTGTGGTTATTAGATGCCGGCGAGGTGGATTACCAATTGGTGTGTCTCGATGCAGAGGGGCAATGGCACGGACTGCCGCTTATCGTAGGGACTGAACAGATCCCGCTTCATACACCGGGCGGACTGGTATTAGACCAACAGCGGGACCATTATAAATGGATGGTGAGCGCACGCTATAACACCGGTCTATTCCTGCTCGATGACGGAGGCACGCCGTTTGACGCAACAGACGACAGAGCGATTGGTCGTAACGAATGGATCACGGAAGACGGTCTTGATGTAACCGCGACCCAGATATACGCCTTGATGCAAAGTCGCGACGGACGTATATGGATAGGTACGGATGTCGGCATCGTGATTATCGACACGAATACGGATTACTTCACTTCCGACCTCTGCACGCGGCCGGTATTGCTGGATCAAAACGGCGAGAATCCCATGACCGAACTGAAGGTTAACGCGTTATGCGAAGATACCGAAGGACATATATGGGTAGGAACAGCGAACCTGGGAGTCTATGTGCTGAACAGTACCGCTACGGAGATCCTTGTGCAATATACGACCGACAACTCCTCCATGCCGTCCAACGGTATTCTATCGCTGGCCTGCGATGACAAAGGAAAGATGTATATCGGCACCGGTAACGGACTGGCGGCATACGATAAATCCGCCATACCGGAAAGCACTCTGGGTACGACCGATGAGGACGGCCATGAGTTGGGGTCGATCCAACAATGGCGTTTGCACCTCTCGTACACCAACCCTACGCAGATAACAGCTTCGCCTTCCCGCATATACGCTGTGGCCGACGGTTCGTTATTCTATTTCGACCGCGCTGCCGAGCAAATCGAATATATGAGTAAAGCGACCGGACTGAACGGTAGCACCATCGTCAAGATTGCATACGACAATCCTACGCAACAGTTAATCGTAGCTTACGACGACGGACGAATGGACCTGATAGACGAAGAAGGCAATGTACGTCAGATGCCGGATTTGCATATGAAGGCAAGTTCACTGTCCGTAGCCATCAACTCCATCTCTATCGGTAAGAAATACGATTATCTGGCGATGTCGTTCGGCATCATCGCCATCAATCCGAAAAAAGCAGAGATAGCCGACACCTATTATATCGGCGAGGAAGCGGAAGCTATCAACGTAGATTTTGTGGTTGAATCCGGCGATTCGATCTATGCGTTCACCGATGGATTTATGTATAGCGCGGCGCTGCGCGACAACTTAGTGGATTTCTCCTATTGGCACAAACGCACGTTACCGGCAGGCTCTATATCGAATGCCTTCCTGTTCCGCAACGCCCTTCATATCTTGCTGAACAACCGATTATACCGAATGAACAATGGCGTTTGGGAATGCGTTGTGGGCACGAAAATGCAGTGGGTTCATGCAGAAGGCGGACAATTATTGGCCTATATCTCCAATAAGTTATACCGTATCTACAGTGATTATACCTTCGCCGGATTAACGAGCAATTACGCTACCAACGATGCGCTCTATTCCCAAGGCGAGTATTGGTTGGCGGAAGAGAATTACGGTCTGGTTCGCTTGAACAGCCAAGGGGATGAGGTCTACCATACGGAAGGTCCGAACAGCAATATCGGTTATTTCCTGCATGCGGAACACGGGCGTATATACACCACCAATGGCGGACGCTGGGCAACGCAGTTTATGCGTTATCCGTATCTGAATATATACCAGAACAACGACTGGAGAAAGATTATGCCTTGGGAATTGCGTGCCTCTTCCGGCGATTGGGCTATTGATCCCGTCAGCCTTGCCGTCGATCATTCCGACCCGGACCATTTCTATATCGCGACATATACCGCCGGCGTTTTTGAATACAACCATGGTTCTATCACGCAATACGGAGAGGAAAACAGTACGTTGAAAATAGTTGTTGCCGGTGTGGATCCACGCTACTACACGCGTACAGACGGTGCGACGATGGATGAGCAGGGTAACCTGTGGATTCTGAATGCGACGGAAGTGGGTTATCCGATTCATGTCATGACTCCGGACCACCAATGGCATGCCCTCGATGAACAAAGCGGAGGACAGAACGTCGTGCTCATCACGCCTTCGGGTATATGGACCGATCGCCGAAGTACCAAACGCAAATGGTTCTTAGACCAGCGTTACACTCCCGGCGTATTCTTACTCGATGACGGAGGTACTCCCACCGACGCAAGCGATGACCGCTGCCTCAAGCGCAGCACGTTTGTGGACCAGAACAACAATACCCTTACCCCATCCTATTTCTACTGCTTTGCGCAGGATCATACGGATCGTATATGGCTGGGAACGGAGAACGGAATCATCCTTATCCCATCTAAGACAGATTTCTTCACGAGCAACAGTTGCCGCCGGATCATCATTCCGCGTAATGACGGAACAGGTCTGGGTGACTACCTGCTGGGAGACGAACAGATCAAATGTATGGCGGTGGACGGCGGTAACCGTATGTGGATCGGAACGGCTACCTCAGGTCTGTATCTCATCGAAGACGACACCATCACCGTAGCGCATTTCACGGAAGACAATAGTATGCTACCTTCGAATGGTATCCAATCCATCACCATCATGCCGACCACTGGAGAAGTATTCGTAGGCACCGACAAAGGTATTGCCTCCTACCGCAGCGACGCCAGTGAAGCGCAGAAAGATATGAGCAATGCGTACGCCTACCCCAACCCCGTTCGTCCGAACTACGCAGGCAACATCGCCATTACCGGACTGATGGAGAATACTGTGGTGAACATCGTGGATGCAGCAGGAAATCTGGTATGCAAAACCAAGAGTCACGGTGGTACTGCGGTCTGGGACGGTAAGTTATGGGACGGTCGTCGCGCCACACCGGGTGTGTACTCCGCGCTCTGCAACGCCGCAGGCGGACATACGGTGGTTAAGATTCTCGTGATACGATAATGTCCGGCAAGGTTCAAACGGCAATTCGCAGTGCGGTACTCTTTCTGATACTGCTCTTCCCGAATATCTATGCCTGCTTCATGGCCAGCGACGTGGCTTCGCCGCTTAAGACGATAGCCTATCTGCTGGTAGTGGGTATTGGCGTTTGTATCCCTATGCTCTTCCTTCGCCGACGAGCGTATTTCTTCGTCTTGGGAATACTGACGCTCTTCTGCGCACCGATAGAACTCGCCAGCCTGTACTTGAATCATAACCCTGCTACCGCCACCTTTGTGGGACTGTTCTTTGCTACCAACGGACAGGAAGTAATCGGTATACTCGGCGCTATATGGCCCTTGGTAATTGTGTGGCTGAGTGTATGGGGATGCTACTTCTTCCTGGCCAACCGCCAACCCAACGAATGGATGCTTCCGCGACACCCGAGCGTATGGATAGCAGGCATCGGTTTGCCGGCACTTCTGCTCGGCGCGACGCTGTTCTTCAGTATCTATGCCAGACGTATCTACCACTTGCAGCGCCCTAAGGAAGTAGCATCGTTCGCAGTCGATTTGACCTTCATGAAGTTCTATAAGATCTATCCGTATAATATCTATCTGAATTCCTTCCGCGTGCTGGCGGAACGACGGGCAATCCGGCAAGAGCAGGAGGACCTGCAAACCTTCCGATTCGGGATAGCAACCGCTGCGGATTCCGTACCCGAATGCTATATACTCGTCATCGGCGAAGCAGCACGCAGCGCACATTTCGGACTGAACGGCTGTGCACGAAACACAACGCCTCATTTGGCGCAAAGAAAGAATCTCGTCTCCTTTCCGCATATCTATGCCCAGGCAGGCACCACGGAGCAATCTGTGCCGCATATGCTGAGTCGTATTCCTGTCACGCGACATAACGCTATTTGGACGGAGAAGAGTCTGCCGGAGGCCTTTCAGGAAGCAGGATTCCGAACGACCTGGTTAACCAATCAATCGCGTGTCCTTTGCACCGAGCGCATCAAGCACGCAATGAACCAATGCTACGAGACAGGCAAAGATATGAGCGTCACTGACAACTACGATGCCCTCTTATTAGATCCGCTACAAACGACCTTGGAAGATTGCGCTGACAAACAGTTTATCGTACTGCACACAATGGGTAGTCACTGGAGGTACGACTCCCGCTATACACCTGATTTTGAGCAATTCACTCCTGCGTTGGGCAGCGATTTCCAGTTGTCGATGATCAGTCCCGCCAACCGTGAGAGACTCGTCAATGCGTACGACAACACCATTCTCTATACCGATTGGTTTTTGGACTCATTGATAACTATGACGGAGAAACAACATATTCCGGCGGTGATCATCTATCTATCCGACCACGGAGAGAACCTCTATGACGATGAGCGGAACCTAGTGCTGCACGGTAATTACAGCGCCAGCCAATGGCTTTTCCATGTACCTTTGATTATATGGTATAGCGATGAATATGCAGCCTTGCACCCGGATAAGATCGAGCAACTACACGTGCATGCAGCGACGTGCGACAACTCATCCATGCTCTTTGCTTCGATGATCGATGCGGCCGGACTGCGCTATATAAACGATACCGCGAGTAACGCGGCAATGCGTACTCGCAGTATTTTCTCTTCCGACTATTGCGCTCCCGACACACTCTTCGTGCTTACCGCCGAAGGAGCATGTGTTGCATTGGAGGAACGTTAGCCTTTGATTAACTTCATAAACTCCTCGCGGGTCTTGGCTTGATTGAAGACCCCTGTAAAATCGGAGGTCACCGTCATAGCATGCTGCTTCTGCACACCTCTCATCTGCATGCAGAGGTGCTCCGCCTCAATGACCACCATCACACCCAGCGGGTCAAGGGTCTTCTGAATACAATCTTTGATCTGCGTAGTAAGGCGCTCCTGCACCTGCAGCCGACGGGCAAAAACATCTACCACGCGGGCAATCTTACTCAAACCCGTGATGCGCCCGTTGGGGATATACGCCACATGCACCTTACCGAAGAAAGGCAGCATATGATGCTCGCAAAGGGAGTAGAAATCGATATCTTTGACCACAACCATCTGACGATAGTCTTCCTCAAAGAGTGCCGAACGCAGGATTGCCTCCGGGTCCTCTTTATAGCCTTTGGTCAAAAACTGCAAAGCTTTACCTACGCGGTGCGGCGTCTTCTTCAGTCCTTCGCGCTGCGGGTCCTCGCCAATCTGCACAAGCGTTGCTTCCACCGCCTTCTCGATAGCGGCAGTCACTTCGGGGTTACTGTGAAACTCTTGCAAATCCATTACTGCAAAACTTGTATTTTATCCCGTACAATATACGTGTCACCCATCACTTCCGGGAACAGCTGAACGATGATTTTCTTATACTCCTTTGCCTCTTCATAGGTGCGGAAGTCACCCAGACGCACTTTCCAGAACGGCGGCATATACTGCACATACACCGTTTGGTTTATTCGGTCTTTGATCTTCGCCTCCAACTCCAAAGCCTCTGTCTTAGCTGCTTGCTGCTGGTTAGACGAATAGATCTGCACGCGGTATCCGTCTATCTCCACCCACTCCATCTTACCTTGCAGCGCCGCTTGCAACAGTACACCTACCGCCGAGTCTTGCAGCACTTCCACTCCCGGCATCGAGTCCAGCAGATTATGACTCAATACTACGTGCGACGGGTCATTGGCCTGCATCCGAAGCGCAGCGCACAATATACACAATATGATTGTAATTCTTTTCATCTCGGTATAAACAACAAGTTCTATGCCATTAATAACGGAAGGACGAACCGCCGACGAACTCGCGCAAGAACGAAGTAGGCGGAATCTCGCGCTCGGGAATCGGTACGAAATACTGCAGGAACTTCAGCAGTCTATGCGCCTCCGTATATTCCTCGCAGAACTTCGGCACCTCTTGCAGGATCGGTTCAGCATGGCGCTTGAGCACCGCGAACTCGAAGATAAGAGCCGAATTGAACATCACATCCGCTTCTTCCTGGAACGGATATACCCATTTGGTCTCGCCGCGCACTACCGACGGACAACGGGCTATCGTCTCACGAGCCGAATAACCGCGGTACTTGTAGTCGCGTACTATACGGCGTAACAGACGGATATCGGTGGTCGGGATCCAGTTATGGTTATCAATATTGATGGTCGTCAACGCAGAGACATAGATCTTGAAAGTCAGATTCTTATCTACATCCGGCAGAATGCACGGGTTGAGGGCATGGAGTCCTTCAATCACCAGCACGGAGTCTTTCTGCAACTTCAGTTTGTTGCCGCGGAAGACCCGCTCGCCTTTCGTGAAGTCATACGTCGGCAGGTCCACCTCTTTGCCGTCCAACAAATCATGCATCTGCTGACGGAAGAACGGCAGATCCACCGCTTCTACATGCTCGAAATCCCATACACCGTTCTCATCCTTCGGGGTATCGACGCGATTCACGAAATAGTCATCCATAGAAAGCACTTCGGGACGCACACCGTCCACCAGAAGCTGAATCTGCAGACGTTTGGAGAAAGTTGTCTTACCGGAAGACGAAGCACCGGAGATAAAGACGATTTTCGGGCGTTTCTCCGCAATCGCATCGGCTATCTGCGCGATCTTCTTCTCGTGCAGCGCCTCCGCGAGCTTGATCAATTCAAAGGATTTATTCTGTTTGCAAGCTACGTTGAAATCACTTACATTATTGATTCTCAGCAGTTTATTCCAGCGGTTGTACTCCTGGAAGATGGAGAACATCTTATCCTGCGTCACCTCATCTTCAAGCACTGTCGGATTGTTACGATTCGGAATACGAACTAACAGACCATCCTGGAAAAGGCGAATGTCGAATACATTGATATAACCCGAACTGGGCAGCAGCACATTGGTGTAATAATCGATATAATCGCCCATACGGAAATAGCGGCAGTAAGGATTACCAAGCGCCTCGAAGATCGACGACTCGTTGTTATAGCGGTCGGCGAACATCTTAATCACCACTTTCGTCTGCTTCTCCTCCTCAATGATCGGACGATCCTCGGCGATGATCTGCAACATGCGCGCTTTGATAGCCTCCACCATCTCTCGCGTCATCACAGGCGGTTCTTTCTCATCTCCCGGGTCGGTATCTTTATCGATATGCCACTGCAGCGTGCAGTAATAGCCCTTGCTGATCGGGTGCTCTACGCGCAGGTCCATCTCCGGATATAACTCATTCACCGCTGCACCTAACACCATGCTCAGAGTACGCACGTACGCACGCATGCCGGCAGGCGTACTCGCATCCAAGAACTCTACATCTTTGGGTTTGTACAGCAAGAAATCCAAGTTCTCCACCTGATAATTCACCAGCGCCGCAATGATCGGGAATTTCAACTGAATACCCAAGCGATCCTTGAGTTCGATCAGCGATATACCCCGCGGCACTTCATGGTACGTACGCGTGTTCTTGCAATAAACGGTGATGGTCTTCTCCATATATCTAACAATTAGCGTTTAACGATTAATGAGGGCGTCTATTTCCAGCGCCTGCGTCAGCAGGTTCCGCATATCCGACAGACGCACTTGGTTGGCAGCATCGGAGATTGCTTTCTCCGGCTCAGGATGCGTCTCGATAAATAGTCCGTCCACTCCGACAGCCAATGCCGCGCGCATCAGATAAGGCACCATCTCGCGGTTACCTCCCGTCACACCGCCCGGCGTAGACGGTTGCTGCACGGCGTGCGTAGCATCGAAGATCACCGGACATCCGAAACGGCACATCTCCACCAACGAAGTCATATCCACTACCAAGCGACCGTATCCGAAAGAACTACCGCGTTCAGTCAACCATACGTGCCCTTCTCTCGCCGCACCCGGCGCCACCTGCTCGATCTTCTCTATCGCCCCGCCGAGGTCCCAAGGCGCCATAAACTGCCCCTTCTTCACATTGACGATACGTCCCGTAGCTGCAGCCGCCTGCAGCAGGTCCGTCTGGCGGCTTAGGAATGCCGGTATCTGGATCACATCCGCTACTTCGGCCACCGGCGCGCACTGCGCCGACTCATGCACATCCGTCAAGATCGGCAAACCCAGTTGCGTCTTCACGTCCTCCAGGATACGCAATCCCTCTTCCATACCCACACCGCGGGCTGAAGCGGAAGTACGGTTCGCCTTATCGAAGGACGACTTGAAATAGAGCGTGATGCCGAGGTCATAGCAAAGGCGCCGCAGCGTCTCCGCTGTCCGCATCACTGTCTCTCTATTCTCTATCGCACATGGGCCGCTGATAAGGAACATAAGCTTATTTTTTTGCCGTTGCTTCTTTCTCCGCTGCGTTACGTTGCGCAAGCGCCGAGTCTTCTACACCACGGAAGACACGCGCCCACTGCACTTTCAGCTTTCCTTCGCCACCCTTCTCGGCTTGCGGTAACCAACTCTGTGCCAGGAAGAACATCGCCTCCTTCGGCAGACGGTTCGGCAAACGAAGAATCTCAAGGTTATTGACGTACCAGATCAGCTCGTGCTTCGTCCAACGGAAAGAATATACATAGTACATCGAGCGCAACATACCGCGCAGGTCCGCCATCTTTATATGGTCACCGTTCACAAGACCTAACTGGTGAATATTACCGTTATAATGATAGAGGGCAATCATCGGATTTTTCTGCTTGCCGGTGGTCAAACCGAAGAAATGATGACCTGTTCCCTGGCTGCGCACTTTGGCCATAAACAGACCGCTCTCTTGCGCAAAAGCATCCTTGGTATTCATCACATCGGAGGTATAATCGAATACCTGCTCGATGAATCCTTTCTTCTCATCCCATGCCACTGCTTTCTTACTCTCCTCGCGGGTCTCGATATCCATACGACCTTCTACGAAGAATGCATTCTTGCCACCATTATAAGCCTGACGCTCGGTGGTACGGGAATGACCGTCTTTCATCGCAGGATTGGCATAACCGTAGCCCGGTTTCCAATTCTTGGAACTCGACATGTCATCGTCGAAAGCGGGACGGAACAACTCGGCCCAGTCGATCTTCTCTTCGCGCTGCTCAAAGAAGAACTTGATATCATCCGATTTGGCCAACTCCAGATAGCGTTTCTCTTTCTGATACTCCTCCGAGTGCTGCCAGCGCTTGGCGTCCGCCCACAAATCGTGACGTTTCTTGAAATCGGCCGTACTAACCTCTTTCTCCAATTCCGCCAATTGGCGCAATTCTGAAGAGTTTAGCACCTTCGTGTAGTTCTTATAGTACGAAGAATAATACAGCATGTTGTACGAACGGATCTTCGAATCCGTAAGGCATGCTTTCAGACTCTTGATCTTCGCAAACTCCGGTGTCTCGCGGAACTTCAAAAACTCCTGGAACTCCGGATCCTCCAGCGCTTGCTTGTAACGGCGGATAGAACGCGATTCCTCCAGACGCTGGAACGCAGTCATCTTGCGTCCCTCATCCGTATCTTTATACTTACGCGACACCAATTCTTTCTTGCGTGCCTGGAAATCGCTGCTCTCAACGATCTTCTTCAACGCATTGTACTCCGCCAATTCAGGCGATTTCTCAATCTGACGCCAGCGTTTAACACGCTCTTGCATGTCATAGATGGTTTTCTCAAATTGCTCGGTAGAGAGCATTTTGCCGGTTAATCTGGCCGTAAACAGGTTCATAAAAAACTATGTTTTATTGATTATCGATTTCTTGGTATAATTCTTCGAGCGTATCCACGAAGATTGGTTTGCAACTCTGCTGCGCAGGGATAAACTGCAGTTGTTCCATGAGCGCTATCTGCTGTTTGAGCGGTTCATAGAACCCCCGATAGTTCAGCACATAGATCGGTGTACGATGTTCGCCGACGATACCGGAGGACGTAGCATCCATCATCTCGTCCAGCGTACCGTAACTGCCCGGCAGGCATACGATCACATCCGAATTGGACCGGATAATCTGCTTGCGCTCGGACATGTTCGCCACCATAATCAGGTTGTCGCAGTTATCCGCCTGCCGTCCGGCAGCGATGATACGCGGCGGGATCACGCCGATGACGAAGGCACCGGCCGCTTTCGCCGCCTCACTCACACGCGTCATCAAGCCTCCCGTAGCACCTCCGTATAGCAAGGTGTGACCCTGCTCGCCTATCCAGCGACCCAAGGCGTCACCTAACTGCAGATACTCCTCCGGTATCGCATCCTTTGCCGAACAATAAACAGCGACTCGCATTATGCGTCGATATTAGCGTACGTTGCGTTCTCTTCGATGAACTCGCGACGCGGCGCTACATCGTCACCCATCAGCATAGCGATGGTACGATCGGCCTCAGCCGCATTCTCGATCGTCACTTTCTTCAGCAGACGACGAGCCGGATCCATCGTGGTCTCCCATAGTTGCTCATCGCTCATCTCACCCAGACCTTTGTAACGTTGGGTCTTGATCTGCTTCTCGTCACCGTTACCGTACTCCGAGATGAAGGCTTGGCGCTGCGCATCATTCCAGCAGTACTGGCTGTAGTTACCCTTCGAGCACTTATACAGCGGTGCCATCGCGATGTAAAGGTGTCCTTGCTCGATCACCTCTTTCATATGACGGAAGAACAGGGTCATAATCAGAGTAGCAATATGCGCACCGTCCACATCGGCATCGGCCATGATAATCACTTTATGATAACGGATCTTACTCAGGTTCAGCGCTTTCGGATCCTCTTCCGTACCAAAGGTAATACCCAGCGCGGTGAAGATATTACGAACCTCTTCGCTCTCGAATACCTTATGCTCCATCGCTTTCTCCACATTCAGGATCTTACCGCGCAACGGAAGAATAGCCTGGTGCACGCGGTCGCGACCGGTCTTAGCCGTACCACCTGCAGAGTCTCCCTCAACCAGGAACAACTCGCACTCCGCTGCATCTTTGCTCACGCAGTCCGCCAACTTACCGGGCAGACCGCCACCGCTGAGCGGCGATTTACGAAGCACACTCTGACGGGCATTGCGCGCAGCAATACGCGCCTGAGCGGCAAGAATAACCTTCTCAACGATCTTCTTCGCATCATCCGGATGCTCCTCCAGGTAGTTCTGCAACGCCTCGCTCACAGCCGAATTCACCATACCGGCTACTTCGGAGTTACCGAGCTTGGTCTTCGTCTGACCCTCGAACTGCGGCTCGGCTACCTTGACCGAGATAACCGCCGTCAGACCCTCACGGAAATCGTTCGGATCAATAGTGGAGTTACCGTCCTTGTCTTTCAGTTTGGCCTTCTCCAGCATCTTGCTGTCCTCCGCGTATTTCTTCATCACACGCGTCAGAGCCGCACGGAAACCGGCTACATGAGTACCACCCTCGATGGTATTGATATTATTGACGTACGAGTGTACGTTCTCATTGAAATCGGTGTTGTAGATCATCGCTACCTCTACCGGCGTGCCGTATTTGTCCGTGTTCAGGTGGATCACCTCGCTAATCAGCGGGGTACGCGTACCGTCGATGTAACGAACGAACTCACTCAGACCCTTCTCCGAGTAGAACTCCTCGCGCTTGCAATTACCCTCTGCATCGATGACACGTTTGTCCTTGAGCACGATCTTGATACCCGCATTCAGGAATGCCAACTCGCGCATACGGTTCGCCAGAATCTCCCAGTGGTAAACGGTCTCCGTAAAGATCGTGTCGTCCGGCCAGAACTGCACGAACGTACCCGTCTTACGCTGCTCCCAGTTACCCGTAGCTTCCTCTTCGGTAATCGTATGAACCGGAGCCAGCGGCTTACCCTTTGCATAGTCCTGGCTGTGGATAGCACCGTTACGATACACCTCTACGTGCATCTTCGTACTCAGGGCGTTCACACAGCTTACACCCACACCATGGAGACCACCGGATACTTTATAACTGTCCTTGTTAAACTTACCACCGGCGTGGAGCACCGTCATAACCACCTCCAGCGCACTCTTGTGCTCCTTCGGATGCATATCCACCGGAATACCACGACCGTTATCCTGAACCGTAATGGAATTATCCTCATTGATATGCACCGCGATCTCATCGCAGAAACCCGCCAATGCCTCATCAATGGAGTTGTCCACTACCTCATAAACCAAGTGGTGCAAACCCTTCTGCGATATATCGCCAATATACATCGCAGGGCGTTTACGCACCGCCTCTAATCCTTCGAGCACTTGAATACTCGATCCATCATACTTTTCGTTTTGTTCTTCCATTTTGTATTGTAGTATTTATCTATTCTTTGTTATTTCTCGCGTGCAGGCGCGACCCGAGCGCGCGCACATACACATTCAGGCCACAAAAGTACAAAAAAAAACTGATATGTGCAAATACTTTTTATTTTTTTTACAAAAAATAATAAAATTTACACCCATTTGCACAAAAAAAAGAAGAATCACCGTTTGGTGATTCCTCCGTTTGACCTAAATTGCGTATTGCTCAGCTTACGCCAACTTATTGATAAAGCGAGCCAACTTCGACTTGAGGTTAGCAGCCTTATTGTTGTGAATAATGTGACGTTTAGCCAATTTATCCAGCATAGAACTTACCTTGGGCAGAGCCTCAGCAGCTGCTGCTTTATCGGTTGTCTTGCGCAGATCGCGCACAGCATTGCGTGCGGTTTTTGCGTAGTAATGGTTGTGTGCTTTGCGCGCTGCCGTTTGGCGAATACGCTTCAAAGAGCTTTTGTGATTTGCCATCTTTGTTTTTGTTTTTTGCCCGACTCGCGGACGATTTAGTAATATCCTTTAGCCTTGAGAGGATCGGCCTCAGGACTTGACTTTAGGGAAGGTCTTTAGTAGTGCCAAGGGGAATCGAACCCCTATTGCAAGAATGAAAATCTTGAGTACTAACCGTTATACGATGGCACCGTTAGACGAAAAGCGGGTGCAAAGGTACTGCTTTTTTTTGAATTGACCAAAAAATTCGCAGTTTTTTTTACAAAAAAATGCAATTTAATCGTTTTAAGTACTCTTGTTCGGGTTGTCCGGGGGTCGGAATAAGCTCTATAAGCGGGCCGCCGGACAACAATCCCAAAGCGTCCAAATCCATGATAGTAGAGTATCCCGAGCGGGCGATGATATGCGTCGCACCCGTCAGAGCCGCCGCCAATTCCGCATCCTCCATATGCGGCACAATAGTGATCTTTCCCCGTCGGATACGTGTATTCGGACGATGCATCAAACCCTGCACAATCAATACCGACTGCTCCGTATCCTGATAGCGCGCCAACAACTCCTTCTCCAGCATCGTACGTTGCGGTTCCAGACCACTCAACACCGCTACCACCTCATACTTCTGATCACTCCGAATACTCTGATTATTCCGAATCCTCCGATCAAACCGGCTCAGCGGCCCGATATACTCGATTTTGTCGAGGGGATTCGCTACATGTCCGAGTTCTCCACTCAGGCTCTTCTCCAGGTCTGCATAGTCCGGCACCCACACCTTATTATATCGCGTATATATACGTGCGTGCAGGCGCGCAGCAAGCGGTTCCAACCATCGCCAACCCTTCGGCAATAGAATATGCAACTGATGCGTCATATAGACGCACTCAATAGCTGATAACTGATGGCTGACGGCTGACGGCTTCTTTAGATATAATCCGAATCTGTTATCCGAGACCACTTGGTCGATGTGCTCTTCTTTGAGCACCGCCTTGAGAATCGCATGGTCCCTGATCGCCCACATCACCAGTTTAGGCAGCGCACAAAGCATGGCACCCACTTGACGGGAACCCTTGCCATACCGCAAGTTCAGCGGCGCCAAGTAGACGTATCTCAGTTTCGGAAAATGCTTGCGAAGTAGCGTCAGACTCTCGCCGTCACCGCCTAAGATCACCTCATGCCCTTGCTCCAGAAAACGGTGCACCAGCGGCACACAACGGCTGGCATGTCCCAGCCCCCAGTTCAATGGTGCAACAAGAATCTTCATGCAGAAATAGAGACTTCCAATCCTTTCGCAATCAACGGCGCCGCAATAGCTTCCATCTGTTCGCGAGGAATCTTACATAGGTTTTCTTCGGGCGTCTTGCGGTCGATGACATAGATCATAATCTGCTTGGGCCGCAGCGTCTCCACCGTCCGATACCATGCCGCCAACTCTTCGGGCGTAGTGTTGTCGATCGGTTGACCATTATGTTCGCCGCGCAGGAAGCAGGTCTGCAGAATAAAATCGCCTTCGAACTGCGCCAACCACTCCATAATCGTCTGAACGGTCAAATTCCCGTTCACCGGCAAATCGATGCGCCGCATCATCGTGTCTGTACCCGCATCCAGTTTCAGAATACGGTTGTCGCANNAAGAAATCCGGGTGTAAGGTCGGTTCGCCGTTTCCGGAGAAGGTGATCACATCCAGATCTGAATGCTGAGAGCTGATAGCTGAGAGCTTTTCTTCCAGCGCCACCCTTACTTCTTCTCTCGTCGGCAACTTCGGATGCGCCACCGGTTCATTCCATCCGCATTCGCAATACACGCAGTTGAACGTGCATAACTTATGCTCCAGCGGCATGATCTCCATACCGAGACTGACGCCCAAGCGGCGGCTGTGAATAGGACCGTATGCGATTTCTCTGAATAGCATTCCTTCGTCTGTTAAATATTTATCACTCGATTTCCGAGGATCTTGCATATCTCGTTGCGCTGCGCGAGCAACTGCGGATGGTGTTGCAGCAGTAACATCTGCCGATCCACATCGCCCTTCGCTTGTGCCTCCTTGAGTTCCGCTTCCAAGTTCGCAATCTGTATATTGATCACCGTCAACTTGATCTCATAAAGCAATTGCGTCACCAGTTCACCCAGACGACTCTCATCCTTCGGCACTACATCCTGGTATTTCTCCGCGATCATATCGACAGCCAACGCACAAACAGCCGGGTCCGGATGGAACTTATAGAACGTCTCCGCCTTGAAATCCGGTTCCTTGCAATGCCGCTTGAATTCATCGATGATGGTCTGATATACCGCTTGCGGCGGTTGGATCTCATCGCCTTCCAGCGTATAGATGATGATCTCGCCGATCGTATAAATCGCACCGTCCACTTCCATCGGTCGCTCGCCGTATCGAACCACCAACTGCAGCAGGTTATAGTAGTTCTGCTCCAGCGCCGTCTTCGGTGCCTTGGGTGCTCTCGGCGCAATCGGAACACTCTGATTATTCTGATTATTCGGAGTCTCCTCCGCCACCGCAGTAGCCTGCTCTGTCTCTGCGTGCTCCTTCGCCTTCGCGCGTTCTTCGGCTTTCTTGCGGCGCAGGTTCATCACCTCCACCGTCAGCACTTTCTCACTCATATGGAGTCGCTCCGCGCTGTCTTTGATATATACCTGGCGGGTGATCAAGTCCGGGATAATGGCGATCGATGAAGTGATATCTTTAATCAGCGCTGCGCGTTTCTGCGGATCGTCTCCCGCATCTTTGCTCAGCAGCGCCGACTTGAACCGGATAAAATCCGTTTGATGTTCTTCGATATAGCGGATAAACTCCGTTGAGTCGTGGTTCTGTGCGAAACTGTCCGGGTCTTCGCCATCCGGCAACAACACCACTTTCACGTTGAATCCTTCTTCCAGGAACATATCGATACCTCGCAGCGCCGCATGGATACCCGCTGCATCACCGTCGTACAGCACCGTGATATTACTCGTGAAGCGCTGGATAAGACGTATCTGAGGTTTGGTCAACGCCGTACCTCCACTCGCTACCACATTCTCGATACCCGACTGATGCATGGAGATAACGTCCATCTGACCTTCCACCAGATAACACATATCCGTTCGCGCAATCGATTGCTTGGCTTGGAAAAGACCGTATAACTCATTGGTCTTCGAGTAGATCAGGCTGTCCGGCGAGTTGACGTACTTGCCTACGTTATCCTTTTTCTTCAGAATACGCCCCGCGAAGGCCACTGGCTTACCGCTCACCGTGAAAATCGGGAAGATGACGCGGTCGCGGAAACGGTCATACAGTCGGCCGTCTTCACTCTTACCCACCACGCCGACACCGATCTTGGTATCCACGTTATTGGTGATAAACTCCTCCTTGAAGCCCTTATCCTTCAGCGCCTGCGCCAGCGGACTGCCTTTCTCCGGCGAGTATCCCAACTGGTACTTACGGATGATGTCGTCGCGCAAACCACGTTCGCGGAAATAACTCAGACCGATGGCCTGACCTTCCTGGGTCTCCCATAACTGGTCCTGAAACCACTTGTTGGCAAACTCATTGACGACGAACATCGACTCGCGGTTGTCCTGTCGCTGCTGTTCTTCGGCGGTCATCTCGCGTTCCGGCACCTCGATGTGGTATTTCTTACCGAGTTGCTTGAGGGCATCGACGTACGAGCACTGCTCGATCTCCATGATAAATCCTACCGCGTTACCGCTCACGCCGCAACCGAAACATTTATAGATACCCTTCGACGGACTGACGGTGAACGAACCCGTCTTCTCGTTGTGGAAAGGACAAAGACCGATCAGGTTCGCACCGCGTTTGCGGAGCGTCACATAATCGCCGACCACCTCTTCGATCTTAGCGGCCGCATGGATGCGTTCTATGACTTCACGGGGTATCATTCACCTCTCAACACTCAACACTCAACATTAATCCCTGTACCAAAGGTACACTCCCAACTTGATATTCCATTGATCCAAACGTCCGCGGGTGTGATTGCCGGTAGAAAAATCGGCGTTCTTGTAGGGGTTGATCAGACCGAAGTCATACCCGCCGCGCAGGAAATAGCGCTTGTACTGGAAGCCTGCACCGACACCCCAGGTCACATTCAGACGCTTCAGGGCGTTATCGGCCGTCTTATGCGCCGGGTCCAAGTCATCATTCCCGACGTTGTATGCATTAAAGCGCTCGCCGTAGATCGTCGTCACCACATCCGTGATCGGGTCCCACTCCTGCTTGTCAATACGCATCGTGAAATCCAATCCGCACTGGATAGACGGACCCGTGTAAAGCATCAGATAGGTCTCTTTCGCCACCTCGAATTTATACTGCCAATCGACGAATAACTCCAACTGGTGGTACGTGATCAACATGCGACTCTTCGGATAATTGTACATCGTGGTGGAGTTCCATCCGCTATTGGAAGCACCGAAGGTATAGTTCAAACCGATCGTGCTACCGAATCCCGCTACATAACTGGCGTCGTACGTGAGACCTACCTTGAAACCGTTCAACTTCACGGTGTTCGCCAAGGTGTCTTTGGATGTCGGACTGTTCAGTCGCAGGATCGGCTGAGCCCAACCGATCTGAAAACCGAAACCCTGTTTAGGCAGATCCACAGCGAATACACTCGTCGCCAGAACTACCATCATCAATGTTACTAAACTCTTTTTCATATCTGTAAAATCTTAAATCTCAAATCTTAAATCTACAATTATTCCGTCTTACGGAATACATCCTCCGGACTGATCGGCCGTACCTCTTCCGCCCAGAAGAAGTTCGTCAACCGGTCCGCTCCGCCGGGAATCTGATCGATTGGAAACATGATACCCGTCGTCTCTTTGGTGAACCGCAGACGGTAGATATTCCGATTCTTCACATACGCCCGGATATAACTGCTCTCCGTCGTATTCAAGCCTGAATAGCTCCCGTCGTACTCATCCTTCGGATAGTAGATCGTCAGAGCATTACCACTCACGTCTATCGTATGCACCTCGCCGTCCGTCAGATACGCTGTGATCTCCTTTCCGCTCATCTGATTGAAGATATCGAGCGTGTCTTGCATCACGCATATCGCGTTTGGAGCACCTACCGCATGGTCCACTGCGCCGTTCACGATATAGACCACAATACTGTCCGCCGCGATCTGTTGGTTCGCATTCCAGCAGATAGGTTTCGTATACAGGTGGATCGTCGAATCCGAACCCAGGTACACCATCGAATCGCATACCATCTGCATGTCGTCCCGGTAGATGCGTGCACCGTGGTGAGCACGCACGCGCCGATAGGTACTGTCCGCCAAGGCTGAATCCGCAAAATGAATCTCCTCCGTAAACAGCGTGTCGGCATGGATATAAGCGATATGCACGCTATCGAACCAATCCACCATCAGCGCACTGTCTGTCGCATATCCTCTGCTGTCTTCTTCGTACATCTGACCGTATTCGCCGTATAAAGTTGCCCGTCGAACCGTATCACGCATCTCCATATGACCCAACACCTTGCCAAAACCGATAGACTTGTCGTAATAGATCGTGTCACCCGTCATCGACTTACCGTCATTATGCTTCACCAGCGACCTATCCAACAGCATCGACTGCTCGTTCTCCGTGTTATACCATCCGCGCGAAGTGGTGATCGTCGTCTCCTCTTCGTACACAATAGTGGTCGGACTGACGATATCCGTCACTTTCGTATCCGCATGGTAGATCAGCGTGTCACTCGTCAGCACGAAATTGGGGTTCGTCAAGTGCACCTCCTGGCTGAACAGCGCCTGCTTGGTATTCGGCACATACTGCCCGCGCACAGAGATAAGGGTGTTCAGCGAGTCCTTAACCACTCCGCCGGTATAGTAATAGGCTACACCCCGCGCCCGGTCGTAATTCATACTGTCTGTCGTCAGCACGGTGGGGTTCTCTTGCATTCGGCCATGCACCAGACGCACATTCCGGCGCATACGCGCAAACTTGGTGTTTCCGTTGTAATACAACCGGTCGCAGAACCCCTGCAGCGTGTCGCCTTGCTCAAAGCGTACATGCCCGAAAGCGTCGAAAGAGTTCGTCGTCTCGTAGAAATAGGCGCTGTCGCAGAACATGAGTGCATCGTCATGCCGAAAACGCACGTTCCCTTTCAGGATCTGCGCATCGGCAATCCGCTCCTGGTCAAAACTCAAGGTCTCCGACCGCTCCAGATACACCATCGTCTGAGAAAGTGAAAATTGAAAATTGAAAATTGAAAGGAAGCAGAGAATGAGCAATCCTTTCACCTTTAACCTTTCACCTTTCACCTTATTTATCCTTTCACTTTTCACCTTTCACCTTAGTGTATCCACCCCGGGAATTCAAAATCACAACCTTGCCACTCCGGGCTAATTTGTACAAACGTGGTCTTTTGTTTCTTGAGAATCCATTCTCTCAATAACTCCTGACCTTTCTGCGCCTCGAGCATCGCTTTGATGGTCTGGAAATCATCCGTCAGGTTCGCGCGGTGCACGTCGGTCTTCTTCTTCAGTTTTACGATAGCGCATACCTCGCGGTTCTTCGTCTGATCCATCATCACAAACGGTTGCGACACTTCGCCTTCCTGCATCGCGTAGATCTGCTTCGCGATCTCCGGAGCCAACTCCTGGTACTCAAACCGGCTGCCACCCGTATTGGGGTTGATCATCAGACCGGCATTCATCACCGTGTTCTTGTCTTCCGAATAACGAATCACCGCCTGCTCGAACTGCAGACTGTCCATCAGGATAAAACTGCGGATACTATCCAACCGCTCGATGGCTTTCACCTTGTCCGAGGCACTGATGCGGGGACGAAGTAAGATATGACGGCAGTTGATGCGGTCACCTTTTTTCTCGATGAGCTGGATAATATGATAGCCGTATTCGGTCTTCACGATACGACTCACGCGCTTGGGATCGTTCAGGTTAAACGCCACCTCCGCGAACTCCGGCACCAACTGACCCTTGCCCACAAAACCCAACTCTCCGCCGCGTTTGGCACTCTCCGTATCCTCCGAATAGAGGCGCGCCAACATGCTGAAATCGGCTTTCCCGCTCTGCACGCGCTCCGTGAACTCACGCAGACGCTGCTTGATACGCTCCGTCTCTTCCACCGGCACAGGCGGTTCGAAACTCAGGATCTGCACCTCCACCTGCGCCGGCATCATCGGTATCGAATCCATCGGCAGCGAGTTGTAGTAACGGCGTATCTCCGCCGGCGTCGGTTTGATGTTCGACGTCAGTTTCTGCTGCATCTGCTGGATGATCATCTGGTTGCGCACCGATGTCATCATCTCCTCGCGGATCTCACTGCTGGTCTTGCGGAAATACTCCTCCATCTTCTCCTTCGATCCGATCTGATTGATGTAGTAGTTCATTCGCATATCCACCTGGTGACTCACCGTCGATTCATTCGCCTCGATGGAGTCCAACTCGGCCTGGTGCAGGTAGAGTTTCTGTATGGCGAGCTGCTCCGGGATCACGCAATACGGATCTCCCGCTATCTGCTGTCCCTCGTATTGGGCGCGCAGACGCTCTTCTTCCACCTCGCTGCGCAAGATCGCTTCGTCGCCTACTACCCAAATCACCTCGTCAATGACCTGCGCACGCGCGCACACGCTGCACAATGCCATCAGTCCGATAACCCATAACCGATAACCCATAACCGTTCTCTTATTCATAGAAATGTATTTTTCTGTCCTGTATCGCCTCGTTGTAGAGCCGTTCGCGCTCCTTGCGCATGAACTCCACCTGACGGGCATTGAGTATAATCTTCTCTATCTGCGGGCGGGCATACTCTACCGGCATCGCCTCGCCGCGCATGTTCTTATCTGTGATCTGCAGCAGATAAATCTTCGTTGAATCCGTCACTTCTATGTGGTTGGACAACCTAAGCCTTGCCTCCAGATCAGCCCGATCGATCGGCACCAGACGAATGATCTCCGTCGTT
>LXOW01377508.1_pt1 | contig 28156 bp, 23 predicted proteins | sample 1368591 | NCBI WGS metagenome assembly LXOW01 (sample SAMN04884650, study PRJNA319009) | bovine gut metagenome | isolation source: Cow rumen | host: Bos taurus | place: Italy: Legnaro (PD) | collected 2014-07-09
GAGCAGATTTTGATCGGACCGGAGACAGCTTCTTCACCTTCTGGGAAGATTTCCGCCCAGATCTGAAGACAGAAGCGTTCATGTCCGAATTCGATGAAGTAATCAACCATCTTCGGTTTGTCGCGGACGGTACTCCGCTCGGCAGCCGGAAACGCCTTTCCGCTTTCCTTCGGAACCACCCCGAAGCGTGCCTTCCCGACGACGGAGAATGGCACGGTTTTCGGGCCGATACGGAAAAGTATTCCTTCTTCTTCCGACTGAAGGCGCAGATAGGCGACTACAACGCCTATATCTGGTGCTATCGGAAAGACTGGCTGAACGAACATATGGCCAGAGCTGAAAGAGGAATCCGATTTATCGACGGCGAATATAACGACAAATTCACGGTTTCCGACGGCGGAAAGATCAGAATCCTGTTCGCTAACGGCACAAGCGAGGAAAAGACGTGCAGATACACCGACGAATATCACATTCAGTTCGGTGACGGCAGCGGCCCCTGCGGCATTCAGCACATATGCGAGTTTGCTGAAAGAATCAAAAGAATTGGCGCCACAGTAGAGCCGGTAAACAGCTAAAACATCAGGCGTCGGTCAGGTCATCACGACCTTTCCGGCGCCTTTTTTCTTTTTTTCGGCTTTTCCCGGAACAAAAGCCCCGCGAAAATGCTATAATATAAACAGAACAACGAACAATATCAGGAGTGCAATTCCTTGAAGCTCAAAAAACATACAATCAAGCCATCTATATCTCCTTTTCTGCTTTGTGCCGCTCTGATGATTGCCTTCGCGTTCCAGAAGATGATCGATAACGACACATACTGGATTATCAGAGTAGGCGAGGAGATAGCGAAAAACGGCATTCCCCGCATAGACACGCTTACTATGCACGAGGGGCTAAAAACCGTCCAGCAGCAATGGCTTACGGCGTATATATACTACCTACTGTATTCGACCTTCGGCACAACGGGCCTGCTGGTGTTCGAGCTTGTATTGAACGTCATACTGTTCCGGCTCATAATCCGGCTCCGCCGCGAGTTCGGCGGTCAAGGACTTCCCTCCTATGCGGTAACGTTGTTCGGCGCGGCTGCGACAGTGCTCTTCTTCGGCGTCCTGCGCCCGCAGACCATTACCGCAATAGTATCAGTCCTGGAACTGCTCTGCCTGGAAAAACATAGAAAGACCGGCGATTGGAAGTGTCTGATTGCGCTTCCCCTTCTTTCGGTTGTGTCGGTGAACACGCACGCTGCAACGTGGCCGATGTTTCTGGTATATTTTCTGCCGTTTCTGGTTGAATTTGGTCTGAAGACGCTTATATCTTTCCGAAACGTCAGACAAGGCTTGTGTCGGGACGAAAGGAAGCCCGGGATCAGACTGCTGACGCTGGTTGGATCCGCTGCGTTGTCTTTCGGCGCCGGATTTATCAACCCTTACAGCTGGCGCGGGATGACATATCTGCTCACAAGTGTCGGGATTCCGGAGATCTCCGGCTTTGTTGCTGAGATGAAGGCGCCGTCGATGACGTTTGTTCCGGCTCTCTTTATTACCACGCTTGTGTATATCGTCCTGATCTGTCTCGGCGGGAAACTGCCCATTAGCCACGTATGCCTCGCCGCGGGAACGATATTCCTTGCCCTGATGGCCGCGAGAGGCGCCATGGATATGCTCCTGGCGGCAACGCCGGTTGTTGCCTGCTCAGTTGAAGGCGGGCGCATTGCGAAGCTCACAGAGGCTCTCAGGCGGCTTGTGGACGGATGCCGTGAAGCTGTCGGACGTAAACTCCGGCACAAACCGGGAAGCTGGGATAAAGCTCTGAAGATCTCCGGATCGATACTCGTCGTAATAACCCTGATAACGTCAATAGCAATCGGCTTTGTGCCGGTGTCGACAGCAGACTTTTCGTCCTTCACAGCCGATACCATACCCGAAGCGATAGACTGGGCGGAAGCTAACACTGACATAAGCAAGGACTCGGTTATTTTCGCGGACTATAACAACGGCGGGTATCTTGAATTCAGAGGATACAAGCCGTATATAGATCCGCGGGCCGAGATATTCGTAGCAGCCAACAACGGCGGGAAAGACATATTCGCCGAATACCTCGAATCCGGGAAGAACTTCGAAAAAGCCGGACTGCTTGTGTCGAAATACGGCTTCGAGTATCTGTTCGTGTATCGATCTTCAATGGTCTCCGTATGGCTGCGTTCTGCAGACCGCGGATACGAGAAGCTGTATGAGACGTCAGACGAGATAGAAGGAAGGATAATTGAAGTATGGCGCCTGAAATAACAAACCCCAGAAGGCGCATAGCCCGATTCAGAAGGTTCGTAGACAACGTTTCCGCCACAAACGCCATGAACCTCGGTCTGCGCAAGCTCCCTGAGATACAGATTAAGCCCGCGGACAGCTTCGACAGCCCTACAATGCGGGCCTGCGCCTCTTCTGACGGCAAAGTGATCCTGGCAAGCGACCGTCTGATAGATCTCCCCGCGGCGGATACGGTTTTCGCTGTCTCCCACGAGTTTCGGCACATCTGGCAGAGGACGTTCGCACCGGATATGCTGGTAGACTACAAGCCGAGAGACCAGTTCGACGACACGGTAACGTACAATCTCCAACCCGCAGAAATAGACGCCAACGCCTGGGGCTGCATAGTATGCGATGACCTGCTGCACCTTCGTCCGCTTCTGGAAGATTCGCTCGGACCGGTTGTGTGGGAAGCAATCCGGAAAAGAATGGGCGAAATTGCAAAGGAGTTGAGGGGATGACTGAAAAGAAACATGTTGTGAAAAGCCTTTATCACTTCATAGAAACGCAACATTCGGAAGAAATCATAAAGAAGGTCATAGAAGAACACCGGAACAGCATAAGGCACTACGCATACATACCGCACCTGCGGGACCGCAACCCGGACGGCACTAAAAAGGACAGTCACTGGCACGTTCTGCTGTACCTCGCCTCCACAAGAGAACCTACAGCTGTTCAGGGCTGGTTCGACCGGCACATAGAAGAGACCGCCAACACCAGAAGGCCCGAGCTGTGCGAATCTCTTGGCCTGGCATATGACTATCTCACGCACAAGCTGCACCCCACTAAGACACAGTATTCTGAAGCGGATATTCGATCAGACGATATCGCATTCTTCCAGAAATGCGCCCGTGATGAGGAAAAGAAGCACAAAACACGGTTCAACTATGCGCAGCTGATCCTTAACGGGAACGGAACACCGGAAGCGGGTGGGATCAAGTACGGCTCTTTCGACACAATCGACGTGCTGATAATCAAGGACGAAGAACCGCTTTGGGCCCGCACTACCCTTCTACGCAACGATGAGGGATACTATTTTGCCGACTTCCCGGACATAGTGCCGTTCGGTAGCTGGATAAGAGGGAAAAATTAAAAGATTATAAAACGCGAACCGCCGCAGAGATTCGTCTTTGCGGCGGCTTTTCTTACCAAAAAGATTTTTTCGCGCTTCGCCTTCAACTATTGCTTNNCCCCGCCTATAATATATTCAAACGGCACAAGCCGAAAAAAGAAAAAGGAGAAAAGAACAAAATGTCAAACAACGTAAAAAACAGAATCGTGTTCGACTGCTCCGCTGCCAGAGTAAAAGAAATACTCGAGGCGGAACAGTACGACTGCGATGAAAGCGAAAGCCCCAATGACCGGGTGGATACGCTCGGATCGCTGGACTTTCTGAAGTTAATCCCGGTGCCGAGACGCCTTGCCGAGACAAGAATCCCATGCCGGGAAAATATCGCGATCTCAATCTACCTGACGGCAGAAGCAAAGAAGATGTCGGAAGAAGACCTCAAATTCCTTCTGCTCAGATTGAAAGCGGAAGGATTCGGCACCAAATCCGACCTTACCGAAGAAGAAATCAAACGGTACACCTGGATGTTTTCCTATGAGGAGTTGTATGAAGCCGGAAAACGGTGCGTCGAGAACTTTAACGCGACAGGGTATGTCAGCGCGTCCGACTTCATGCTAGATCAGTGGGAGACCTCGTATAATTGCTTCGAGTGGACAGCCGGAGAGCAAGAATGCAGCTTCCTTACAAGAAACACCGCGCCGCACCCCGTAATCGACGCGCTTGCGAAAAAATACCCGGATGTCACGTTCACATACACCTGGGCAAGCGACGATTTAGGGGAACTTTGCGGCCGCCGCGAGTTCGAAAACGGTGAGTGCGTATACGATTACGAGCCGGAAACCAGGAAAGAAGCCGTCGAGCTTGCTGCTGAGGTCTGGGGAGGAACGCCCGAAACGTACGAACTTGTCCTGAACGCGCGAGGAAGCGACTACGTATACGTTGGGCAAGAGTTCGCAGCTATCGAGCTTTTTGGGAAACCCGCCCTGTTCACGAGCAAACGGCTGTCATCGGAGGACATACCGAAAGGATTGTATCTTTCGCACGTCAGAGGCGACGACGAAACAAGCGGCGGATTCGCAACGCTGGAACCGTACGTGCTGGTCAACCACTACGGTACAATCATCACAAGAGAACCTGTAGACTTCGGAAAATCTAAGTTTATCGAGTTCACCGAGGACACCGAACCGAACTTCACCGGCGAAACCAAAACCTTTGCCGATCTGCTTTCGGCGTAAACACCAAAACACAAAAACGCAGGGGTAGCTTCAAGCCGCCCCTGCCATTTTTCAAAACAAAGGAGAAAGAAAACAATGGAAATCAGAGCAAACAGAGAAGACCTCATCGAATCGCTGACCCCGCTTACTGCAGCACTCGGACGCAACGCGACGAACCCTTGCGTGGAGTTTATCGCATTCGACGCAACAGGCGATCAGCTCACGGCGACGGCTAACGACTTGTCTATGTCAATAACCGTTCCGCTCCCCGCAACGATTCTGACACCTGGCAAGGTCTGCGTCAAGGGTGCAAAACTGCTTCAGGCGCTCGACAAGTTCGAGAAAGACGAGATTAGCCTGGTCGCCGAAGACAGAGCAGCCGAAGCAAGACTTTCTTGCGGGAAAGCCGGTATAAGCATTCCGGCACTTCCCTTCGAGAACTTCACAATGCCGAAAGGTCCCACAGAAGGCGGCACTGTGCTTACGTTGCCCGCCCGAACGCTTAAAACGATGCTGCAGCGGGTTCAGTACGCCAGCGGCATTAACGACAACAGGGTCATTCTGAACGGAACGTACCTTTGTGCCGGAGCTGACGGGCTCACAGCCGTTTGCTGCGACGGGTTCAGGCTGGCAAAAATCTCCGGCACTTGCCCGGAGCCGCCAGTTAAAGATGTCGGCGTCATAATTCCGAGAGCAACGGCAGCCGAATTGGCCAAGCTCCTGCCCACCGGAGACAAAGACACGGTCAAATGCCTGATTTCAGGCAACAATCTTCTGATCGAGACCGAGGGTATATCGATTACGAGCCGCCTTCTGGACGGCAAGTACATCGACTACCGCAGAATCTCGGACTCTTCGAGGCACACGATCACACTCGAAATGCCGCGGAACGAGCTTCTGTCGGTTCTGAACCGAGCCGCTGTCATTTCCGAAGAAAAGACTGCCAGCGCCACAAAAGTGCCGGTAGTTGTCGAAGTGGCGGGACAAACAATGACGGTCTCCGCTAACAGCAGCGCCGGCGCGTCTCACGAGGAAATAGAGATCCAGCACGAAGGCGAAGACGTCAGGATCGGGTTCAACAACAGACACTTGATCGATACGGTCAAGGCCGTCTCGACTGAAAAAGTCCGGATCCTGATTTCCGGTCCCGCAACGGGCGTTCACATTCTTCCCGCAGACGGAAACACGGCAGAAATGTATTTCGTAATGCCGGTAAGGCTGAAAACCGCGTAAAAACGCACAACAACACTCAGAGCATCGGGTCAAACCCGGTGCTCTTTTTTGCTTTCTTCAGCCTTTTCTCCATTTTTATTTTCGGACTTCCCTTCCCCGTTGAAGTGCCGGAATACGAGTTCCCTGGGTGCTATAATATTATCGGAAAATCCAAAGAAAGGTGGTTTAAAATGGATTCAAGAAAAATCGAACGCTGCCCGAGCTGCGGAAGCGGCAAGGTGGAAATAACCGAAACCGCGGAAGGATTCTTCTGCGCGTGCAGATCCTGCGGCGGTCATTACCGCGGAACAGCTTTTTCGACGCCCGAGGACGCACGTACGGCCTGGAATCTCGCAACTCAGGTGTGCCGCGAGCTGTCAGATATACCCGTAATTCTCGGCACGACGAGAAAAATATTAAAAAATTCGGCAAATGCGTAGAAAACCGTCGCAGAAATGCTATAATATAGTAAATGCTTCATTAACACGGAGGGCATTTACTGTGAATTCAGAACAAACAAGCAAGGCAATAGCCGCCGTCGGCGCGCTCGATAAGGCTCTTCCCTATCTCGATGAGCTTGGCACGGGTGCCGATCTGCGCCGAGAAATGGCCCGCCAGCAGCTGGCTATGGTCTCGAATATAATTTCCGGGATTAACTACCAGTCCGGAAAGACGCAGGACGAAGGCGCCGAGCTCTGCAAATCGGTTACAGGCCGCGAATTCAATATCATATACGAGGTCAACCCGAAGGATCCGTCTGCTGACGCGCTTACTATCGCGTCCAGCAGCCGTTCGATTGAGCTCAGAGTTCCCGTTGCATCGCTTGCCAACGTCGACGCCGGTTCTCTCTGGCTGTTTGTGTCGGAACATCTACGCTGCTTCAGAACGTCTGACGGCGAGAAAAACAGCGCCGTAGTGCTTTCCGCACCATTCTCGGCTACGCTCGATCTGACCGCGGAAGACATACCCGGACTTCAGACAGCCGAAATGGCAAGAGACGTTGCAATGGCCGGCGAAATACTTGCCCGCACGTGCGCTCTTACAATCGATCCCAAGGACAGGCTCGCTGCCGAGATACCGAAAAAATCGCGCAATCTGCAGAATCTGGTCAGCGAGGCGATCCAAAACGGTATTCTGAAGCCTGGAACAAAGGAAAAAGCGTCGATCCCGGCGCTGGCGGCACTGTTCAAAAGAGCTGCAGGAGAGCTTCATAAAGCTTCAGACACGTTGCGCGAACTAAATATGGATCCGAAACCGGGAGAAATCAACAAGGTCGAGAAAATCGATCAGGGCAAGACTCCCGAGGAACGTCTTGTCAGCTCGATATTCGGCACAAGAAAGACTGTTCTTATGCCCATAACAGCGTACGATGAGGTCAGAGACGCCGAGGCTCAGGCCGTGACAAGACTGTTCGAGCAGATCAGAGACGTCGGAATCGAAGATCGGGAGACCGGCACAGGCCCGATTGAAAAGATTCTCGGAGCTGACTGGCGCATTGTTGCGTACAGAGATCCTGAGACGCCCGGTATCGAGGGCATACACATAGCAATCGAAACGCCGAGCGGCGCAAGAACCGTCGACCTGTCTCTCCGAGAATTGGTATTCGCGAACTCAGTCGCAACCTACAATTTCGTTGCAAACGATCTGCGGGATGTCCGTACAGACGAAATGTTTGGCGGCCGCGTAGTAAGGCTTGACGCGTCTCTCTACAAGACGAGCATGATGAAAGACGAGGATCTCATCAAGGCATTTGAAGAAGGAAAAGGCCTCGTTCTTGACGTAGCAAACGCCATACTTTTGGAAACAGCAAGAAGCTGTCTCGTCGGTCCGGAGACTGTAAAGTTCGACTGGATTGCCGGATACGTCGAGCATTTCAACGACATGCTGATGGAACACGACGTGCTTGAAAAAGCGATTGCTGATCTGACACGCGACGGAGATATTCCCGTCCCGGAAGTTCCGGCTTCAGACAATCCGGGCGAAAATAGCTAAAAATTCCCTGTTTTAGAGGCAAAATTCCACACTTGCGAGAACGCGCCTGAGAGCCTCTATAAGCGCCGTAAATCAAAAGCGCACAATTTCACGTCCAAACTCAATAAACGCTTCCAGCGGGGCTCACAGCCGGGCTGGGAGCGTTCTTTCTAATATCTGCTCTTCCCCGATTGCGTTTTCAGGCATATTTGCAAGCAGCAAGCTCGCCGGAAAGGCGCAGGCCGGTTCCCTGTCACATTTTCACTTTCTCATTTTTTCACATTTTCATTTTCGCACATTTGCACATTATCATACTTTCACATTCGCATATTTTCATATTTTCACAACCGCACATTGTCACAATCGCACTTTTTCACTTTTTCACATTTTTCTTGACAAAATCCCGGCGGCGTGGTATAATTTTATCACATTCGCACATTTTCATATTTTCACATCCGCACCTTTGCACAATTTCACTATATCATTTTTGCATATTTTCACATTATCACTTTATCACATTTTCATTTTTACACCTTTTCACGCTTTCACTTAATCACGTTTTCACAAAATCACATTTTCACGTTTTCGCAGACGCACTTTTGCACTTTTTCACAAAATCATATTAAATGGAGAAAGAGAAATGGTAATCGGNNTAGGGAAGACTACCACGGCGCAGGCAATTCTAAACGGATCACGGAAACTCGGGCTTAGCACACTCGGGGTGGATATGGATCCGCAGGGCAATCTTACTTTCGGAATGGGACTTCAAGATCCCGCGGGGGAAGGGAAGAGCATTCCAGGAACTTATCAAGTAGTAAAAGGCGAGGCAACAATAAAAAAAGCTATTCGCTCAACCCCGAGCCAGGGCAAAATCGTTCCCGCATGGAAAGACCTCGCAGCCTTCGATACGTCGTCACCGTCTGGGCCGGAACTTCTGCGGCTTGCAGAGCAGCTCAAAACGGTACGTGACAAGTATGACGTTATCGTAATCGACACAAGACCGGGGATACTCAACACAACGTTCAGCGCACTTCTAGCGTCTGATTCAGTTATCATTCCGCTCTGTCCCGACACATACAGCGTCCAAGGCTTCGCCAACATTCTTGAAGAAATCAAGAAAGTACAGAACGCAAAAAAAGCTATGGGAATCGGCGAGCTTACAATTGCCGGAATCCTTCTGACGAGAACGAAGCCGCGTCAGAAAACGCAGGCAACGATTGCAAACAACATTCGGATCGCCTGCAAGCAGCTCGGCCTGCCAGTATTCAAAACGGAAATTCAGGAAGGCGCCGCCATTGTACGCGCAGCGGAAAAAAGACGCAACCTGTTTACGGCTGCTGGAAGCTCAATACCGGCAAAGCAGTATATGGAACTGCTTAATGAACTTAAACTTATAAAGGAGAACTAAAATGGACGCACGCGAAACCGGATCTGAATCCATCTTCAAAGCACTTGGAGTTAATACCTCTTCATTCAATGAGACGCCTGCTCAAACGCAAGATAAGCCCGAAAACGATCAGACCGAAACGAAAAAGCCGGTAACTTCCGAAAAGAAGGAAGAAGATAAAAAAACAGAAAAGAAAAATCCGCCGAAGAAGAAAGCGGCACAGGACAAATCAAAGACCGCACCAGTCCGCAAAGCGGCGCCTCCCAAGCAAGACCCCGCGGAACAGCCAAAAGAAGAAGAAAAGCGGCCTCCATACCGTACCACATNNAAAAGAGTTACCTTAACAGCGTACCTTGCCGAGGTTGTAAAAGAGGATCTCGTGCGCCGGAAAAAAGGCCGTTAAATTTTTTCAAGTTTTTATTCTTTTGAGAAAAAAACGCGGAAAAAAATGCTATAATATATTTGACAGACAGAATAGGAGTTGTTCCATTGCTCCTTTCCTATGTTCTCCGGCGTAGCGGATGCTCACCGTCCTGAGCGAGGCAAGTACAATTCTCGCTTAGGGAATCCTTTTTTGAGATCTCGCGTTCAGATCTGAAACAACCGCAGAACGCTCCGAGCCCGGCCGGAAGAGCCGGGCATTTCTTTCGAAGAAGGGAATAGTAAAGTGAGAACCGATTTATTTCAAAATCCTGATTACCTCAATTGGTTAACGACAACCGAAAAATGCGGCGAAGACGGCTGGTATCCGACACAGGAGATCATTACCGGAACGCTCTTGCCAGAGTATTACAGAACGAAGGGAAAGCCGAAGACAGACGACCGGGACAAGAAGCTGCAGGCAATCCTGTGCTTCTGTCAATGGGTCTGCACTACGGCCGACGACGTGCTCGATGAGAACGTCAGAGAATTGCTTCAGTCATTTCTTGATGAAGAAGCCAAAAACTAAAGATACAACGGACGTGCCGAAAGCGCGTCTGTTTTTTTTCTTTTTGCCGGAAAACAGCTTTCAAAAATACTATAATACATTTAGAAAGCCCGAACAAGGCAAAATATCACTAAAAGGAGAAGAGAAAAAACTATGAACTACGAAAAATGCAAGCGGTGCGGACACCCGCTCGCCAGCATAGACGGTATCGGAAGATGCCTCTACTGCGGCTGGGCGACGGTTCCGTTACCGCCTGAAAAGAAAACCACGTACAGCGCCGAGATAATGGCAGCCGTCGAGTCTTTCGTCAACCGATGCCACGAACGGCTGCTCAAAGGTGAAGGCAGCGCAAAGACCTACCTGAAATACCGCGGAGTAAGCGAAGAGGCTATCGAACGCTGGAAACTCGGCTTTGTGCCGGAAAAACCTGACATTCCGAGCGTCTGGTCGAGAAACCGGGACTTATGGGGAAACCGAATTCTGTTTCCGATATGGGATCAGACCGGCAGATACGTTATAGCCGCCGGAGCTCGCAAATTCCAAGTCGACGACAGAGCAAAGTACGTCAACAGCACCGAAAGCCCGTTCTTCCAGAAGAGAAAGAACCTCTACGGCAGCTGGAATATTCCGGCGCATACCGACGTAGTCTTTCTCTGCGAAGGATACCTTGACGTAATATCAATGATGTCTAAGATGAAAGTCTCGGGAAGACAGATCGCAGGTGCAAAGACGTATTCCGACACTCACGCGGTCGCCAGCCTCGGGACTGCACTAACGCCGGAACAGGCCGCGTGGCTGCGCGAGCGGACAAACTACGTCTGCATTGCGTACGACGCCGACGATCCGGGCCAGGAAGCAACGAAAAAAGCGCTCACAGTTCTCAATCAGGCCGGATTCCCGTACGAGGATATCTCGGTTCTGACACTTTCTGGCGGAAAAGACGTCGATGAAGTTCTCACAAAGGGCGGTCAGATGACGGAGTTAACCGTTTACGACTGGTTCGGAGAACGAGGAGACACAGAAAGCCAAGCAAAGATAATGCTGGGGTGAGTTATGTATCAAGACAACATTGAATTTCAGCTAATGTGCGAACGTTTGAATTCGCACATTGATTGCCTGTCTGTGCTTGATAATCTCAACTCAATGGGGGCTAATATCCACATTGAGAAGAGAAACAGCAGGCAGCCGGAGTTTCTGTGTCTGAACCACGACGATCGAAACTGCGGAAGCTGCAAGATACTTCCTGACGGATCTCACGTAAAATGCTTTGCATGCGGGTGGTCAGCCTCGCCGATCACCCTCGTACAGAAAGCAATTGACACAGGGCTGATCTCCGGTACAACACCGAACTCATTTCGGTCCGCCTGCGAAATAATCGCAAGCTGGACTGGCGATGAAACGGTCTGGGACAAAAAAGCCGAGAAGAGAGAATATGTCGAGCCGTTCCGCATGAACAAATCAGACCTCGATTTGCTTGGCGTCAATGATACGCAAACTCTGAAAAAGCTCTATGAGCAGAGCAGAGAAGAGTTCTGGAGGTTTATTTTCGCCTGTATCGATCTTGTAAGCGAGAAAATCGCAATTGCAAGAGAGATTGAGGACAACCCCGACGTACTTGACGTCCTCGAAGCTCTCTCGACACAAGTCGAGACGATCTGCATTGAAATGAACGAAGGCAAAAAGAAAAACAAGGACAAAACACCGCTATTCATCAAGTAGCGGAGAAAAAGAAAAGGCCTGGCCGCGGTAGATACCGAAGCCAGGCTTCTTTTTTTGTTTTAGCTGTCGAAAAATCCGTTCCAGAACCCCTCGTTAGATTCTCGTGCAGCCTTTTGCTCGTCAAGAAACCGTTTGGAATACTTGACATTCGGCGGAACTGTCATCGTCTGAGCGTATCCGTCAAGCAAAAGCAAATCCTGCACCATTGTGTCGGAATCCAGCCAGACGTAGCAAAGCAGCCGACCGTAGTCGTCCGTCTCGCACGCGTCGGTTTCGAGCCAAACCTTTGTGCCGGCGGGAAGAAGCTGCTTCGAGTAGTCAGAAGCGGACTTGCCTTCTGCTGTGTTCTGTTTGCCAGACTTAGCAAGGTACTCTTCCGTTGCGACGCTTTCCGGTGTATCTACGCCGATCAACCGGATCTTCGTTCGTGTTCCGGCGACATCTGCGTAGAACGTATCACCGTCAACAACGTACGTGACCGTTGCTTCGGTGAGTCCGTCTAAGAAGGCGGTGTCCGTTTTGGCGGATGTTTCGGTCGTTTTGGTTGTCAGCGCACCGATAACGTCCGACACAACGTCTTTGAAAACCGTTCTGATAAGTCCGCCGGAGCAAATTTCCGTAATAGGAAGGGCGGAAATCAGGCAGATTACCAAGGCAATGATGATTTTTCTTTTGAGCTTGTACATTTCTCTTCTCCTCTTTTCTTATTTCGGCATAGCCATTTGATATTATTATAGGTGAGAGGTAGTATTTTTAGCGGCAAATCAAAAAAGTTGATAGCAAGTGTAGAAAAAGAGCGAAAAAATGCTATAATACAGTTAGACAACAAAACGGAGGAAATATCCATGAGTTCTATACCGGACAAATATAACGCCGAGAGTGTGTACACAAAGCAAATCGAACCGCTCATCAAGCAGATCGAAAATATCTGCCTGACTAACAGAATACCCGTTTTCTTTTCAGCTGCCGTGTCCGGAACCGAGAAAAAGACGGTATATAAGCATTCAGGCATATCTCCTGAGACGCTCGGACTTGTTCTTGCCGATAATATGTTCTCGAAACATCTGGCTGTCGTATGCGGCTGCGGAGTGTATCCGCCCGGAGTAGATCCGTTCGCGGATGAAGAAATAGAGCAGACAGGGAATTCAACACGCCTTTCGGATCGGCTTAACGAGGATTCAAATTAGTTTGCTCAAAAGAGTTTTCCACAACCGATTTTCTTCCGCTTCTCTCGCGCGCGAATCAATCAGTCAGTCTTAAATATTTTCAAAAAAATGGTTTATAGATTTTTAGAAAATTTTTATTGACTTTATATTTATTTAGTAATATAATATATAACACTCGAAATGTACCCGTAAACCTCTCGTAATGTACCCGTAAAAATCGGGTAATGTACCCACAAAAAATTTGAAATGTACCCGGAAAACTCCGGAAATGTACCCACGAAAATCGCGTAATGTACCCGTAATAATCCCGTAGTCGTTTAACAGAATTCTGTAAATGTACCCATAAAAATCGGCAAATGCACCCGAAAACCTCTTGAATTGTACCCCAAAAACTCTCGTATTGTACCTGCAAAACTCCGGAAATGTACCCGCAAATGCCGTTTAGATCAAAAAGATGGCTATTAAGCCTAAATTGAACGTCAAAAACGTTAAAAACGGTAAAAACACTGCGTTTATCATGTGATAAAACGCTGGATGATCAGCGTAATGTACCCGTAAAAATCCGTAGATGCAGCTGATAATATCCGTTATGTACCCGTAAACCTTTCAAAATGTACCCGTCAATATCCGTAATGTACCCATAAAAATCCGTAATGTACCTGTAAAAATCGCGTAATGTACCTATAAAAATCCAAAGGAAAGCACAAAATGGCAGATTCAAAACCAAAAATTAAAAAGCAAAAACGAAATGCTGTCGTTTTGAAGTCGCGCGAACTTCAGGGACTTTGGCAGGCGGATTATACTCTTGGGGAATTCAAGCTGCTTGACGCATATCTTGCGAGAATTGACGCACGTGATCCAAGCGCAAAAGTTGTTAGATTCACCAAGACGGAACTTGAAGAGATGTTCGGCGTTACCAAGCTCGACGCTAATGCACTTGAAAGACGTGCAAAATATCTTTCCCAGCCTGTTTTTGTCAAAGGCGGCGGGAGAATGGCCGGTATTACGCTATTTGAAAAATTCGTTTTTGATAAAAACCAGAACGGCGAGTGGGTATTCGAGATTCAGTGTACCGAGGCGGCAAAAAAGTATTTCTTCAACATTGAGAAAGTCGGGTACTTCAAATACCAGTTTGCACGCATTGCCAACCTTACCAGCATTTATTCGTATATTCTCTTTCAGTACCTGATGCAGAATTCCTTCCGTAAAAGCTGGACAGAGGATCTGGAAAAACTAAAACAGATTCTGCGCATTTCCGAAGGCAATGGAACCAATCGCAACGCATACTACGACGACTTCAGGCATTTTAATCAAAAAATACTAAAACCGGCTCAAGAAGAGCTTCGGGTGAAGTCAGGGCTGACTGTTACGTACAAAACGATACTTCAACACAGAAAGGTTGTTGCCATACACTTTGCTGTTGAAGAAGTAATAGAACTTCCGCAGAGTTTTGCGGGAGATCTGCTTGAATCGATTCTTCAGGACAGTAAAAACGCAAGACAGCTTGAAGAACAAAATGCGTCGCAGCTTATTGAGGATTCGGAAACGGAAAATGAAAATACGAGTTCTGACATAACAGTGCAAGACGATTCAGATCAGGAAACTGAAGCGGAAACACAGCTTGCGCTCGCAAGAGAAGCCAAAGAGCAGATTGCTCCGGGATTTGGAGACGAACTGTTCGATGAGTTGTCGGAACTTGATTTGAGATATCTTCTTCAGGCCGCCTGGGTGATTACGCCGGAAAAATATTACAAGGATTCAATCGAACTTGTCGGAGCGCAGACAGCGCACGAGGCTGGAACGGTAATGTTTTTGAAAGAACAGATAATTTTGGCCAAGAGAAACAACCCCGAAGATCTGTTCTCGTATCTGCGAAAATCTCTCGAAAACCTGAAAGCGGGGAAAACCGCGGCGGGAGATAAAACGCAACGTACAGCAAAAAAGGACGACAGCCATCATCCGAGTAATAGCTCCGATGAAATCGATTTCTTCGAGGCGGCGCTGCGCAGATCTTACGGCGGCGACATTCCGCCCGTTCCAGGTCAAAAAAAAGACTGAACAGAGGTAGCGGCGGCGCAATCCCCTCGCTTCAGACATGGGGTTAGCCGCCAGCACTCTGCTATCGGTTCTTGTCATACTACAAATAGTAAACATCAAAAAAAGGAGCACGGCGAATGGAACGTGCGTATAAATTCCGCATATATCCGACGCGGGAGCAGGAATCCCTGATACAGCGCACGTTCGGCTGCTGCCGGTATGTATTCAATCACTTTCTTGCAGAAAGGAAAGAGACATACGAAAAGACCGGCAAGTCGCCTACATTCTTTGTTCAGAACAAGGGGTTGACCGTGCTTAAACACAGCGAAGAAACGGCCTGGCTATGCGACCCGGACAAACACGCGCTGCAAAATGCGTTACGAGACCTCGACACTTCTTTTCAGAACTTCTTTCGCGGAGTAAAGACCGGACGGCACGTCGGATACCCGAAATTCAAAAGCAAACGCGACAGACACCGAAGCTACCGCACTAACGGCCCGTTCCGCTTCGAGGAGAAAGCCGTACGGCTTCCAAAGCTCGGGCTCGTAAAATGCCGAATCAGCAAGAAGATCGAAGGACGTATTCTTTCGGCAACGGTATCGCAGAATCCGTCCGGCAAATACTTCGTATCGCTTTGCTGTACCGACGTTGAGATCGAACCTCTGCCGAAAACCGGTGCGAAAGCCGGCGTAGATCTCGGCGTTAAAGTGCTTGCAACGACTTCCGGCGCAGATATTTACCCGAACAACAAGCGGTTAAGCAAAGCGGACAAACAGCTGCGCAGGCTTGCCCGCGCTCTTTCCCGCAAGCAGAAAGGTAGCAGAAACCGCGAAAAGGCACGCGTACGGCTCGCCTGCCTGCAGGAACGCATAGCAAATCAGCGGCGGGACGATATCCAGCAAGCGACTACCGATCTGATCCGCAAATACGACGTGATCTGCCTCGAAAACCTGAAAGCCAAAGGTATGTTGCAGAATCACCGGCTTGCGAGATCGGTTGCCGACGCTTCTTTCGCTGAGTTCCGGCGTCAATTGGAATACAAGGCGGCGTGGCACGGCAGGACGGTATCTGTAATAGATACGTTCTACCCGTCAAGTCAGCTTTGCTCGAATTGCGGGTTCAGAAACAGCGAAACGAAGGATCTCAAAGTGCGGAAATGGATTTGTCCCGAATGCGGAGCGATACACGACCGGGACGTCAACGCCGCAATCAACATTCTGAACGAAGGACTGCGCCTTCTGGCGTAGCTTCGCCATAAAGGTAGGGCGGGGCGCGCCCGAACCCAACGCCCGGGGACACCGTGTAAGACGCAACAGCGGCGCAGTGGTGGACGAACCGGGAATCCCCCGGCTTCAGCCGTGGGGAGCGTCAAATTTCCGTACCGCGCATTTTTTGAAAAAAGGCAACGGGTGGTAGCCCTGTGTCTTTGATTTTTTCAGGGAGTAGCGGCAATTCTCCCGAGGTCGCAAGATCTCATTTTACTGAATCGTCCTGCGCGGGGACGCAAAATTACCGCACCGCGCACTTAGATTAGTACGATTCCGCGATTTGAGCACGCGGTCTCGCTTCGGGTGTTGCAACTTTTCACCCTACTCCAAGTCAGCAACCCCGTCAGTAATCCTGCGGGCTTGAGGTGAAAACCCAAGCCCTTGCTGACTACCCTAAGTGCTTCGAGCACTACGTTATGCAAGAATATATAGGCACCCGCGGACGTTATACCTAATCTGCGGCTCTGCGGTATGTGGTTAAACAGTCTTGAGAGGTAGAGACAGTGCTGCATGCTTAAAACCTTGCAATAACATTGGGGAAGGTATTCTACGGCAGCACACAGCCGGCTTACAGCATAAAAGTGTGCGAAACTGCGAGAGGAGCCGTGGATTGTGGTTTACATCACCAATCAGAACGGACAGCCGTTGATGCCTACGACAAGACACGGCTTCGTTCGCAGAGCGTTAAAAGAAGGAAAAGCAAAAGTTATCAGACGCTGTCCGTTCACCATTCAGTTGTTGTATGATACCGGTGACGTTGTGCAGCCTGTATCTCTCGGTGTAGACGCAGGAAGCAAGCACATCGGTTTGTCCGCAACAACTGAAACAAAAGAACTCTATGCTGCGGATATTGAAGTGCGCAATGATATTGTAAAACTCCAATCCGCCAGAAGAGAGTTCAGAAGAAGCAGACGCAATCGCAAAACACGGTACCGCAAACCAAGGTTTAATAACCGTACAAAAGCAAAACACAAGGGGTGGTTAGCACCGTCTGTGGAAGCAAAGATCGGCTCTCACATTCAAGCGGTCAAAAATGCCTGCAAGATATTGCCGGTCAAAAGAATTGTTGTAGAAGCAGCGTCTTTCGACTTGCAAAAACTAAAAGCAGACGAGGCAGGTCTTGCTGCGCCGAAAGGCGCAGAATACCAGCAGGGCGAAATGCTCGGGTTCTGGAACGCAAGAGAATACGTGCTTTTCAGAGACGGTCATACATGTCAGTGCTGCAAAGGAAAGAGCGGAGACAAGCGGCTGAACGTCCATCACATCCAAAGCAGACAGATTGGCGGAGACGCGCCGAACAACCTGATCACCTTATGTGAGACTTGCCACACGAAGTATCACGCGGGGTTGGTCAATCTGCCAAAGAGTATCAAACGCGACAAACCACAAAAAGACGCAGTCTTTATGGGCGTTATGCGTTGGATATTCTACAACAGACTGCAGGCATTGTATCCCGGTATGGTATCTATGACTTACGGCTATATCACGAAGAACACGAGAATAACCAACGGTATAGAGAAAACGCATACCGCGGACGCAAGGTGTATCTCCGGGAATCCAAAAGCAGAGCCTGCTGATTGCGTTTACTTCCAAAGGAAAGTAAGATGCCACAACAGACAGCTGCACAAGGCAACGATTTTAAAGGGCGGCGTTCGGAAACGCAATCAGGCTGCATACGCAGTGTATGGTTACCGCCTCTTCGATAAAGTGCTGTACCAAAATCAAGAGTGCTTTATCACAGGAAGACGTACAAGCGGCTCGTTCAAACTTGTAAAGTTTGACGGTACGGTATTAAGCGAAGGCGTCAGTTATAAGAAAATTATACTGCTCGAAAGAGCAAAGCATATCATTACAGAAAGGTTAGCCGCTTCCTCCCCATGTCTAAAGGCAGGGGCATCCGCGGCGGTATTTTGATGAAAAAGTTCCGGCGCGCAGGGAACTAAAATCGCTGCACTGCGCGATTGCCGAAAAACACTTTCTCAATCGCCTATAATATATACAAAGCTCCGCAGTGAGCACAAGAAAACAGGAGAAGAATAAAAGGACTTCTCCTGTCTTTTTTTATTTCAAAAAAGAGGAGAAGAGAAATGGAAAAAACAATCAAAATCCCGTCTGCCACCTTGCTTTTCGGCAAGGGTGAGGGCCCCAAGAATTACGAAGCCGCTGACGGATTTGTAGATTTCGGGGCGTCAATGACCGTAATTCCGGCCATACAGTGTCCGGGAAGACAAAAACACCAGAGCAGCGCCCGCGCCCGCATTGGCCGTGCCGCCCTGGTAAACGCCGACTGCAAAGTATCAACTTACGGCGACATAACCGTAGTTGAAACCGACGCCGGCAAATATGCCACTGACGGTAAGACGGTATGGACTACCGAAGCGGACGGCAAACATCAACGTCTCGTAGACGCACTCGTACACTGGTATGCAAAGCAGAACCGGATTATAAGAGACTACATTGCGGCAAAAAAGGAAAGACGCTCGACAAGGTACGGCGCATTTATAGCGTCGGACGAGTTCTATTACTCGTACCTGATCGAGAACGAGGTCTCTGAGGTCACAGTCGTATACGGCTGTGATGAAGAAGATCCCGTCTTTTCCAAATCGCAGAGTATTCCGTCCGCCTCTAAAGGTTTCCCGTGGTCGGAACTCGACCTTCCGACAGTATTTGACGCACCTGTCGAATATTGCAAGAAAGGTCTTTTTCGGCTTAACTGGAAAGCCGGCGAGGTGTCTCTGCCCACGGGCCAGACCTACGATATGTCCCGCCACGTGATCGATACCGGCTGGTTCGACAGAACGGAGTACATTGACAATCCGGCGTTTGCGCTGACGCTTTCGCGCATAGTAATGTGCGTCGAGGCGATGTATCGGGTATCAGGAAAGACATACGATCCAGCAATCCCGATCAACGAGGCGCTTTCGGACGTCGACGGCGTAGATTTCCGCTCAAATCTGCGAAACATACTGCTGTTCGGCACTCCGGGAACCGGGAAGTCAACTCTATTTGAAGCGATCGGCGCAGCAACCGGCATTCCGGTCGGCTGGATCAGAACCGACGAATTCACGGAGTCAGATAAGTTCACCGTAGTAACAGAGGTAACGGAAACGTCAGCAAACGGCTTCAAATCCGTTGTGCAGCCGTATCTTGTATTTCTGATGAACGGCGGACTGTTCTTCGTGGACGACGCAGCCAACTGCAGACCGTCCGTTCTGTTCGCCAATCTCGGCGGACCTACCGATGCAGCAGGCGTTCTTCCCGTAGGCGACTGGGTGATCCAAAGGCACCCGATGTCGTTTATTGGAATCACAACCAATATTGGCACGGAGACGGCGCAGGAGTTCGATTCGGCGCTGATCAACAGATTTTCCGAACCGATAGAGGTTGAGGCTCTGCCGAAAGAACGGTTTCTTACGGCGATTGCAGTACAGGGAACGGCAAGAAGCGGAGTACGACTTGACGCGCTGAAGATCGTTGCGCTTGCCGAGTGGATTTACGACACAATGGAGTCGGCGAGACAACTGTGCACCCAATGCAATGCGGACGCAGCTGCGAACCTGTTTTCGCTACGAAATGCAATCACGCTTTGCGAAAGCGTGCTCAACGCTCTCTCTTTCTTCGGTAAGACGGGAGTTGTTGAGAAAGCAATCAGAGCTTACTCAAAGCCCCTGGGAGTCGCTGGCGACCAGACCACGGCAAAACTGATCGAGGACGCAATCAAGAGCACCTCGGTTCAGAAGCTCGTAAATGCCGGTATTCCGGTCTAAAAATTTCAACACAAGAAAGGACCCCGCGGCGTAAAAACCGCGGGGGCGTTTTAAAAATGGGAACACTAATACACACTAAAGAGGCAATAGCCTGCCGATTTGAAGCGTACGGACGGTTCTTTGTGAAGGACAACGTAGTGGTCGAGATACGCGAAAATGCCGGTTTCGTCGCAAAGACTGCGCTAATCGATCAGCGTAACGGAACGTATCTCCGCAAGGTGATGATCAATACAGACTTCGATAAGAAGCTCGGAAAGGAGATCACAGACCCCGCAAGACGTGAGTTCCATATGCTCGGTCTTGAAGCGCACGAGCTACTCCATCAGATTCTCACTCCTTTCGATGAGATTTCGAAGAGAGAGAGAAGGCTGCCGGCGTCTGAGCGTAAGAATTACCACCGGACGCACAACCTCTGCCAGGATTATTGGATTGAGGCAGCGAGCCCGGTCATTTTCGCCGGCGCAATACTCGCTGCGCTGATATCAACAATAGCATTCAGCTATGAGGCTGCGCCCAACCTCGAAACGCTGTCAAGCTCGGACGGAAATCATATTGCGTCCGAGGTGTTCAACGCGCTTATAATGGTCGGAGACCGAGGACCCGTCAAGGGGCATTTCTCCTGTCCCGAGGCCAAAAGCGTATTCGACCGGGTTATTCCGTTGTTCGAGCAGATCGGTAACGAAAACAACGCTATCCGCGTTGTCGACCTTTCCGACGAGATTTTTGCCATCTTGAGGCCTTATTTCGCGGCGGAACGCGACAGCCGGATCAACGAGCGTTCCGAAATGCCCGAAGGACGCGGTAACGGCTCCGACAGACCCGAAGCGACGCCGAAGGTAAAAATTAAGAAACCGGCTCCCGAACCCGAACCTGAACCCGAATCCGATGAGGAAGAAGGCGACGAAAGCGGGGAAGAGCGGGAAGGCGAAGAAGAAGTCGAAGATAACGCCGGCGAGGAGCAAACGGACGAAGAGTCCGGAAACTCCGAAGAAGGTGATACTTCTGATGAGGATGAAACCTCTGACGAAGGCGATTCTTCCGACACAAGCGAGGTCGAAAGCGCCGCTGATCAGAACGATTCTTCCGACGCCTCTTCTGACAATGAAACGCCCGAACAGGACGAAACCGAAGACGAACTCGATGAAGACGGATCCGGAGACGAGTCCGGCGAAGAAGAAGCCGAAGAAGAGTCCGTATCAGAAGGCGACGGCGAAAGCCCCGACGATTCCGACACCGACGATAACGCCCCTGAAGGCGCCTCTGACGGCGATACGGAAGAAGAGGATAATTCCGTTGACAAAGACGACGAGAGCGAATCTGACAGCTCCGCTGGCGGCTCCGGGAACGATGAAGGCGAGGACGGTGTTGACAACGAACTCGACGACGATGTCGATGATGAATCCGAAGATGAAGCCGATGATTCCGAAACTGAAGGCGATACGACCGAGGACGAAGAATCCGAGGAAGACACGTCGGAAGAGGATCAAAGCTCCGACACTACCGACGACGGGGACGAAACCGCGGACGACGAGGCTGATGAGTCAGACGAATTTGATGATGAATCCGACAACGAAGAATCTGATGACGTTACGTCTAAAGACGATGCGGATACGTCTAAGGACGACAGCGAAAACTCCGACACAACCGTTGACGAAGACGCTGCTGATCAGGACGAGTGTGACAGAGAAACGTCTGACGATGAAGGCAATTGTGCCGAAGAGTACGATGACGGCTGCGAGGACGGCGACTACACCGACCCGATGGACGCCGATGTGCCCGAAACACCTGAGCCCGATCCGTTCGAGCTGACCGAAGACCAGATCCGCGAGGCTATGGAAGACACAGCTAGGGATCTTGACAGGGAACAGACTGAGTTGGAAAGAAAGCAGGCGGAAGAAAACCAAGACCAGGACATGCCTTCCGGCGGTGACGTTAAACACGAAATGGCCGGATCCGGAGACCCGTGGCTGTACAATAGGCTGCTACAGAAATGCCAAATTCCAATTAGCGTCCTTGAAAAAAAGCTCAAAGCGATTATCAAGGGCGACCGTGGCGGCAAGCAATACGCCTCAACAGGCGGGCATATATCCGTTAAACGGCTTGCCAGTGGCGAACTGAAGAAGGATATTAAAATAAACAGGACGGCTCCAAAACAATGCGAAGACATGCAGGTGCACCTGCTTGTCGACGAGTCTGGGTCAATGGGAGGAGAAAAGGAAAAAGCCGCAAGGGAATGTGCAATCATTCTCTACGAGGCATTTGAACGGCTTGGAATAAAAGTTGCCGTGACAGGGTTCACAACGGACGGATACGACATTATATCCACGCACTATACCACGGAAATAACTCCAGACAATGCCAAGGTTGCCCTGACAAACATTAGCTCCTGGGACTGCAACTGCGACGCCCACAACATCGCGGCTGAAGTCGAGGATATGCTGCAACGCCGCGCATCGCACCGTCTGCTTGTTGTCATAAGCGACGGAGATCCGTGCTACTATGACTGCGACCCGAAAACGCCGGAAGAAATGGTACGCGACGCCGTAATCGACGCACGTAGCCGCGGAATCGACATAATGGCGGTGGCAATATATCCAAATAATAAGCTGAAATACGCTGGTATGTACGGCAAGGATTTCGTATGGGTGTATGATATCAACGACCTTGTACCGCAGGTCATCAAAGTAATGGCCGATGTTGTAAGACGCTGGCGCCGCTAATTTCTACACAACAAAGGGGAGGGGCAATCAAGCCTCTCCCCGTTTTCTTTCTTCTGTTTTACGCGAAACCCAGAGTGTGGTATAATATCACGGGCCGGTTAGCACTTCTTTGTGTATCCGCATCCGGGACACTTGTAATACAGTCCGCCCGGGCCGGGGGCTTTCAGAAGCGCCTTTCCGCATTCGGGACAGCGCTTTGGAGCCTTATCCGGTGGATAATCGGGTATCTTCCGGGACGATCCGTCGTACCGCCCTTTAGCCCAGCAGTCCCTGCAAGTGCCGATGTTGAACCTGTATTCCTTAACGTTCTCTTCGGTGACAACAGATCCGCAGCACCCGCAAAGGAAAAGCCTTTTGCCTGAAAAATCGTATACGGGCTCAGATCCTTCGAGCATAGCCGGTCTGTTTTCTGTTTCGAGCCGCTTCATCAGAGCGTCCATTTCAAAGCGTGCCCGCTTCTGGAGCATAGCTTCTTCGGATAAACGCTTTTGTTCTTCTTCGCGCTTTTGGCACTGACGTTCTTTTTCTTCCTGTTCTTCTTTCTCTTTTTGGATTTTTGCCAGCACGTCGGGCGGAAGCTCGAAATGCTGCAGCAGTTCCCATACAGAATCGTCCGCTTGCAGAACCGGGTATTTGTGCTTCTTATAACGGCCGTGCTTCCCGGTGCCCTTGTCTATTCCACAGTAGTAACCGACAACAAAGTTCAGCGAACCGTAATACTCACGTTCTATATGACCGTAATTTCCGTAAATAACCATTACGTCTTTGTTGGCCATATTGCGAACCATAATACTCTTGAAGGTGTCCTGCCAAAGATCGGCTATCTTCTTCCCGCCTTCGATCTCGTGAATCGGTTCCGGCACGTCTTTACCGAGCAAATAATCACTTTTCTCCGAGGCGTATCTTACAAACTCGCTAATTTTCAGCGGGTGATCCGAATCGGTATAGAACGTTTTGAAACCAGAATATCCGCGCCTGATACGTTCAAGAGGCCGTCCGGCGTCGATCAAGCCTTCAGTTTCCGAATCGAAAAACTGAAAGAACACGGAAACGTTGGCAATGCGTTCGGGGAAGAAGCTGCCTTTAGAAAAGAGCGGCCAGGGACGGGACCAGGTGTAGTATTTTCCGCTCTGCGAGTACCGTTCATCAATTTCCGGATCAGATTCAGCGTCTGCGCCTTCATATGCCTCGGACATATCGAATACCCAGACGATGTTGTATCCGGCGGAAGTGTAGAATTCGTTTCGCTTTTGGAAATCACTGACAGACAGCTTACTATGCTGAAACTCTATTACGGTATTGTTGACCAGAACATCAGCGATGTGCTTCTGTCCGTCAGCCGACACAATTCTTTCTTGACATTCATCCGGGAATCTTTCCTGCCAGGTGCGATGCCATTCGGACATATCATATTTTCCGTTCCAGGAATCACAGCAGGGTGAATAGCCGTCCTTGCTGGGATAGTGAGCGAAATGCCTTGCCCTATGGACTCCGCCGCCGCGAATATATACTTTCTGCTTGCAGGCTTGACAACAGTATTTCTCACCATCTATAGCGTAGTGTATTTTGACGCGATAGCCTTCAGCGTCAAGAGCAACAAAACTCATCTGATTCCCTCCTTAGCAGCGGTATCTCCGGAAGAACTCCGGTTGCCTCTCTTGCGGTATTTCCAGCTAAGGAGATATACGTGATACCACAATTCAGATTCTTCCGATTCGGGGAGCACGTCGTGCAGCGCGTCGAGCGGATTAGACCAGTGGATCGCTATGACGTCCTCGATACGGTTGTGCCGGCGCGAGAAATCTCTGAATCTCGGGCCGCCGAAGAGAGAATAAGCATTTTCGACCGATACGATCTCGTCGCAGGACGAAATGAGATAGTCAAGGCAGATGATGAGCCGCTCGCGTCCTTTCGCACCCTCGGCAAAGAAACCGTTGGGCAGTTTCTTATGGGCGGGAGAAATGCTTTCCTTGTATCGCCGCAGCACTGTCATAGCCTCAGGAGACTGTTTTATTGCTTTCGGGTAGAGCAGGGCGGCAAAGAGCTCGTAGTCGGTAATCTTAGCGTATTCGGGCAGAATGAACGATGAGAGTACCATTTCGAGCCTGAACGCCGACACAACGTCCCTGTTCAGCCCGTGAAGCATTTGCTGGGGAGACCAGTTAAGTATGTCTTCAACAACGTATCTGAGAACCGATTTTGCCTCTTTTTCGGTCTCGACGATAGATCCTTTCGCGAAAAACGAGGGGAAATCGTTAGACTTGCCGAGCAAATAGTCTTGATAAGCTCTTATAAGTTTAGTGGATTTCGCCATAATATGCACTCCTTTCGGGTCGGCTGCTTTTATTATAGCACTTTTCTGCCGGAAAACCGACAGCCGCCGTGCTATAATTTTATTGACAGCCGGAAAATCCGGTAATAAAAGACAGCAGGAGGTAAAAAAACAAAAGGACTCCTGCTTTTTTCTTTCAAAAAAGGAGGAGAACATGGAAAACAGAAATTTCCTGTCAGACGAGTTCCGATTTTACGGAACAGACAAGACCGAGTTCGACGATGTGATCGCCGACCTCGGCGAACACACGATGTCGGTGAAAGTCCGCGGCAGTGCACTTAAATGGTACTGCCAGAGCAAGCTCGACGGGACCGAATACCTCGTTGAAGTCCCTGCAGGGCCTTTCTCTGAAATCGGACCCGAAATCGAGATGTCCGACGCGGCAGAAATGCTTTTAGCGAGCGGATTCACCGAGGAACAGATTCAAAACCTGTTTTCGACGCCCCATATGTACGTGGGAACGCGAAACAACACAACCGGCGAGGTTGAAATAATCCCGTGCCACCCGTCCGTAACCGTCAATATGGCGTTTACCGGAATCTCGGGCCCGGCGCTTGGATCGCCGAACTTCGGGACGGTAACGGTTCTCAGATCGCTCTGCGAAAACCGAAACATTACGCTGGTTATGCGTACGGACGAAAAGGGCGGAAAGAATATCATCACAATCAGGTCGGAGCAGTACATGCCCTACGACCAGAGCGAGGTGATAAGACCGGTAAACCAGCTCGGCGGCAAGCTTGTCGAATGGGTGGTCGAAAACACGATGACGAGAGTTGCTTACCGCTTCGAAAGAGTAGTGAGAATCCCGGTCGGCGGTAACGAGTGGATCTGCAGGCCCGAGGTGGAAGTATCAACCAGCGACAGCGGAGACGGAAGCATTTGCTACCGGCTCTTCTGGAGAAACGGTATCCGAATCACCCTGGCAGGGTATGAGATTTCTCGCCGGCACAGGGGAAAAATCACGCAGAAAGAACGCGATGATATCGACGCACGTCTTCAGGCTCTCGTCGATAAAGCAGGAGATCTCGAGAAGCTCTTTGCCGACCTCAACGCAAAGCGTTTTTACGGAGAAGAATCGGTAACGGTGTTCAAGAACCTTCTTGAAGACAATAAGCATTTTAAGGCTTATTGCCCCCGAGACACAAGGAGGGCGCTTGTGCAGCGGTTCAGCGATACCTACGCCGGGCGGCTGTATGTAACAGGTGCCGAAATCGTTTCCGCGGCGTTGTCTGCGCCGGATAACATTGCGAACCTTACCGCGAAAGCTGAATGCGAGCTTGTCAAGGCTGCGGGAGAATTCCCGTTTATGAAACTTCGCGGCGACATAGCCGTGGCATAAAAACAAAACGAATACAAACACCATTAAGGAGAAGAAAACAATGGAAAAAGGCAAGAAAGTAATATACGGTGTAATTCAAGCGCTGACACCGTACCAGGAATTCGGGTGCGTCGGGTGCACCGTCCGCCAGAAGATCTGGGATAGCACCCAGAAGGCTTATTTCGAAAAGGACGTCACCGCCTGGTACTATGCCAAAGCGGCTGAGTACCTCGGGAAAAAGGACTTCCTGGTCGGGGCAACGGTCATTCTCACCGCGCACGAGGAGCAGGGCAATCTCTATGGAGACGCCCTTCCGGTAACGTGGGGGATGCTTTCAGTTCCCGCGGAGCTTAGAGAACACACCGCTGAAGACAAGCAGGCATTCGAAGAAGCCGTACAGGGCTTGGTGAGGTCTGGTCTCCGTCCGCCCGCATGGACATTGCCGGCAACAGATCCGGAAAGGATCGAAGCTGTGCTGATATCTCTCGCCGGAAAGACCGAAGCTGAAAAGGCTTTCAGGGCAGCGGCGCAGAAGATCATCAGACAGGCGCGATACACTTTCATCGGGCCGGTCGGTAGCGTCAAAGAATTCAGCGGAAACGTCAAAGTTTCAGTTGCTTTCAATCGCTCCAAAGACGAAACCGTCTGGAATGATATAATCTTCTGGGGCGAAGAAGGCCGGGTATCGGCAGCGGGAGAAGCCGCACTGAGGCTCAACCCCGGAGAAATCGTCCTGCTTTATAACATGGTGCGGAACCCGGATTATAACGGACGCAGGCAGTTCNNCGCAGGCAGTTCCGCTCAAATAACAAGCCTAAGCTTCTTCGGGCCTCTCTCAAAGACGCCTGAAAAAACACGCCGGGGGCGGCCGCATTTGCGGTCGTCCCCTTTTTTTCTTATTTTTTTCAAAAAAGCGTGAAAAAGAGCGCGAAAAATGCTATAGTATTAACAGCGGATGCGAAGCCGCCAAGAGAAACAACACAAATTCAAACGGAGGAAACACGAAATGAACGAAACCGAAAAGAAACTCTCCGGCGTTCCGGAGACGGAAACAGTCAACGGCTCTTTCTTCGCAGTTGAAGAGACCGGAACAGAGGAAGCGGCAGAAGCCGCAGCGAAGCCCGCCCGCAACGGCGGCAACAAAAAATCCCGCTACAGCAACGAAGCTGTAATAGTCGGGCAGATAGCCAAGGTCAACGCGGCGAACAGCGGCAAGAGCACGGCTGTTACCGTCAGGACGCGCGTAAGGGGATCTGTCGTAACCAACTACCCGACGGTCGTTTTCTTTGGCGAAGAAGCCAAGAAAGCGGCGCAGTTCAAAATCGGAGACCGAGTTAGGATTGAAGGGCGCCTCCGCTCCTATGATCCCGAGAAGCTCCGTCCCGGCCAGAGCCCTGTTCTGCTTGTCGGCGAGAAGATCGAACTCAACTCAAACGACGAGATCGAAGATGATGAGGGGCTCAGACCTCTTGATCAGATCGATCACCAGGACGTCAACACGTTTGAGATGAGGGGTCAGATCGTCGCCGTTAAGGACGACAGGAGCGACACGTCCATTACAATCAAGACACTTGCGGGAGACCACCTCGCAATAGTCGAATTCCCGTACCTCGTCAGGGACAAGGCAGAGTTTTTCGCAAATCTGCGGGTTAACTCCTTCGTCCGTGCTCTCGGAACGGTGCAGACTGCTAACGTAGTCGTTAATACCGTAGAGAAGAGCAAAAAGGATCCTGAAAAGGAAACCA
>LXOW01191489.1_pt1 | contig 28123 bp, 18 predicted proteins | sample 1368591 | NCBI WGS metagenome assembly LXOW01 (sample SAMN04884650, study PRJNA319009) | bovine gut metagenome | isolation source: Cow rumen | host: Bos taurus | place: Italy: Legnaro (PD) | collected 2014-07-09
CCGTATCCAGGGCCAGAGCCGATGCACACCGTCATCACCTTGCGATTGATGACGTCGCTATTAATCTTGAGCTTCATCTTATACTCCATGCGGTGGAACAGCATGACGAATACTGACACGAGGAATGCCAAGGTGTGAGAACCGAAAAGTCGGCGCGTCTGACGGCGCAGATTCATGATGTCGGCAGTAAGTCCAATGTTAATACAATTCAAGAAATAACGGTGACACTTGTCGCCATGCTTGTTGGTATAGCGAATGCACCCCAAGTCGATTTTACGTACGCGGTGCTGGATGAGCCAATCGATGGTCTGTTCTACGTTATCATCGTCGAAATCCCAAAAGCGCGAGAAGTCGTTGAGCACGCCATTGGGGATTACGCCAAGGGCTATTTCATCACGTACAGCCTTCTCTTCCATCATCAAACAATTCACGGCATCGTTGAGGGCCGAGTCGCCACCAACAATCACGATGGTCTTGTAGCCATTTGATATCATCATCTTAACGAGTCGTTCCACACTATCGGCCGTCTCGCTCTGAACAAAGTCGTAAAGCACCTTGCGCTCATCGAGCGCCTTCTGTATCCTCTCCCAACGCTTGCGCGAGTTGAAGAGTAGTCCTGTCTTGGGGCAATAAAGGATACCCCATCTTGTTGTTTCTACTGCCATAGCTGTATTATTGTATTAATTTTATCGTCCATAGGTAACGTGGCATCAATCCAATGGATGGTGAACCCACGGCGTTCCATGCCACGGAACCACGTCATCTGTCGTTTTGCGAACTGGTGGATGGCTATCTCCAAACGGGTAAACATCTCATCGTAAGTGATGGCACCCGTAACGTATTCTGTCAAGAATTTATACTCCAATCCGTAATAAATCAGGTCTTCAGGGGCTATACCTTCGTCGAGTAAATGGCGTACTTCGTCAACCATTCCTTCGTCGAGACGAGCCTTGAGTCGGCGTGAAATCTTTTCGCGGCGCAACTCACGGTCTATATCGATGCCGATGATGAGTGAGTCGATGGGGGGCACGGTGGTACGGGGGATCGGAGGTACGAGATTTGTATTCTCGCGCCCACGTCCCCCCGTACCTTCGCACCCTCGATATTCAAGAACCGCCGTCTCAATCTCGATGGCACGGATAGCACGCTGACACGAGTCGACATCGGTCTTGTTATGCATGTTAGAACCCGTCTTGGCTTTCAGCGCTTCCAGCATCGTTGTCAACTCATCGAGCGACTTACCCTCCAGACTGTCTCTGAGAGCCTGGTTCTGCGGCACAGGCGAGAGTTTGTAGCCCTTCAGGCACCGCCTCGATATACAGGCCGGTGCCGCCACATAGAATGGGTACTGCTCCCCTACTCTCTATATCCTGATAGGCATCGAAAAAGTCCTGCTGATACTGAAACAGATTATACTTGGTGCCTGGTTCGCAGATGTCGATGAGGTGGTAAGGCACATCGCCATAATCGGCCAAATCCTTACCAGTACCAAGGTCCATACGGCGATACACCTGGCGCGAGTCGGCCGAGATAATCTCACCACCAATCCTGGCAGCAAGATGTGCAGCAACAGGCGTCTTACCAGAGGCCGTAGGACCTAATATCGTTATCATCTTCTTCATCGGCTATTCTGCAATAAATTTAGTACCATTCCAAGTATATTTCTTTTCTGTTTTACCCGTTTTGGTGTGATATGTGAAAACAATGCTGCGACCTACACATGGCAACGTATGGGTGATAGCAGTCACACCATCAGCAGGCGTATTATCGAGTCCTATCTCAAAGAGATCTACAGGCGTCATCTTGCGGGTTTCAGGATTGAACTCATAGAAATCGATACCCGTATACTCCGTGTTTACAGCCCTATCACCCGCAAACATATTGTTGGTCATTGCCACCAATTTGCGCTTTTTGTCGGCGTAGTTCCAGTAGCACAACTCAATCACATGGCGTTCGTTGTAGTCCTCTGACACATAGCCCATATAGCCATTCTGTACGTCAACAATCACAACGTCGCCAGGAATCTGTTTCATACCGTTACGATACAGTTCCCAACTATCACGCATACCGCCAAAGAACTCACCCATATCAGGACGCGCCAGCATGGCCTCAACAAAGTCCTTAACATTTGGTGCTGCACCCTTGTAATCAACTTTGACAGAGTAGTCGGGCTCCTCGTCCTGAGCCATGCTCTCACTCTTTGAGTAGACTGGTTTCATACCATTCCAAGTAAAGATGTGGCGCACGGGGCCGTCATCGGCATGCCAGTCCTGAACAACAATATCCTTACCCTTTCGTGGCAGTTGACAGAATATCTGACAGAACTCCTTACGATCGTGCCAGCGATAGCCTTTCAAGATGTCAGGCTCGGGGGTGAGCTGTTTCTTAGCGGCATCGTAGTCATAGAAGCACACTATCTCCAGGCACGGATCGGTGGGTTTGCCGAGACATACTGCCAGGAGCTTATGACCATTGGAACGATTCCAGTAGCAAGCCGACATATACTCGCCATCGGTACCACCATCGCCTACCGACGCAAAGCCATTCTTGGTATCAACAAAAACGGTGAGGTCGGTTTCCTTGTCGAGTATTTTCTTGGTAACGCCCTGTTTCATCGCATCGCAGACAAAACCCATCATCCACGTAGGCCACGTTTGGTTAAAGCTTTCGAGCATGGTGCTGAAACTGCCGTTAGCCACGTTGCTGATGGATTTATTGGCCCAACCTTTATCGATATCCTCGAGCGAGGTATTCTTATACTGCGGGAATTGGGCAAAAGCAGCCATCGAGGCAACCCAAAGTCCAAGTACAGTGAAAATTCGTCTGTTCATAAGCCCTCCTATTCTATTTTTAAATATTTGTACGTGCGGCAAAGCCGTGTTTCAAATCGTCGACAGTCAGCTCGGTCAACTTATCCTTATCAAGATTCTTCTCGCCAGCCAAGCGGTTTGCCTGAGCCTGGATACTCTTTTCGAACACATTACGTGCGAAACGGGCGTTACCAAAGTTACGATCCTTATGGGCCACCACATATTCGAAACGCTCCTTCAGGTATTTCTCAGCCTCAGTAGAAAGGGTATACTGGTTCTTCTTCATGTACATCTTGAAGATCTGAGCCAACTCATCGCCAGAGTAATCGGGGAAGTCGATATAGCGATTGAAGCGCGACTGAAGTCCTGGATTAGAGTCGATAAAGCGCTGCATCTCGTTCTTATATCCAGCTACAATCACTACCAGGCGATCGCGATAGTCTTCCATACGTTTCAGGATGGTAGAAATAGCCTCCTGACCGTAGTCGTTGCCGGCACCACCCTCAGGAACCAACGAGTAAGCCTCGTCGATAAACAGCACGCCATCGAGTGCCTTGGCAATAACAGAGTCGGTCTTGGGTCCCGTCTGCCCCACATACTGTCCGCAAAGTCCAGCACGGTCAGTCTCAACGGTGTGACCTTTTTTCAGCACACCAAGGTCTTTATAGATACGACCAACGATACGGGCCACAGTAGTCTTACCAGTACCAGGCGATCCGTAGAAAACCAGGTGATATGATACCTTAGCCGTTTTAAGTCCTTTGGCCTCACGCTCTTTCTGTAGCTTGACAAAGTTAGCCAGCGAACGCACCTCTTCCTTCACACTACCCAAGCCAATCAGGTCGTCGAGCTCCTGATAGGGGTCGCCCTCCAATGGTTCGTTTACAATGACGCTGTCTTTCTTCTCTTCAGTATTGACGGTCTGCTCAGTCTTAGCCTTCTCTTCGTCGTTCTCCTCCTCATCGGGCACGAAGATGGCTATGATAATACAAAGCAGGAAACTTCCTACCGACAAACAGCCGCAGCCCTTCAGAAACTTAGATGTAAAATCCTTAAAATCCATATGACTTATTTTATTGCACATTAAACTCACGCCACCAGATAGCTATTCCCTCTGGCAATATCTCATCAAGCGTATTCTGATCACCATCTTCAACGGCTATCAGCTTCCACTTTCCTCCTACTTGGGCAAACAAGGCACCATGCTTATCATCGTCGGCACGCAACCAGACTTCCTGTTTATCATCGTTGTCGATATCAAGCCAACGATACTTACAGAACTTATATTTCTTATCTTTAGAATAAGCATCATACAACTTCTGCAGCTGCGCTATATCCTTCTTCCAAAGCGGAAGTTCCTCGTCTACCATCGCGTGATAAACGGCATATCGCATCTGCGTCATCTTGCCGTCCTGAATATAGTACATACCAGTAGAGATACTCTCAGGTGCACCCTTTGAATAAGCAATCTCAATCACACTGTCGGGAGCCTCAAACAGCGTGATGTGGCTTGGATAATACTCGCCATCGTCATCGGCATGCCATGTTGACATGCCTTCGTACATATAACCCTCAACGGGGAATGAGTAGACCTTATCGCCAGCCATAATCACCTCGAGTGCCAGACATTTGTCGACTTTCTCGCCAAACTCCTTGACTGTTTTGTATTTGCCTTTAAACTGCAAAACACCATAGCTGTACTTATTGCCCTGAGCCGAAAGGAGCGAACGCTCTGCTTTCATCTTATACTCAGCTTCCAACTGCTTAACAACTGCTGCTGGCAGAGGTTTGTTTCCTTGCAGCTGGTGCATATCGATAAGCTTGCGCGATGCGAGATACTCGTCAGTGACAGCCACAAACATACCCCACATTTCACGTGGATTAAACTTCTCGTCGGTAAAGGCGAACTTCAATCCTGCTGCAGGAATCTGCTCACGTCCATGCAGCTCGCCATACGTTGCATCTTCACCATCGGGATTCTTAAGCTGTTCAGCAACATACCTGATACCCAGGCACTTATTCTTAACATTGAGTAACTTGGTATACAAGGCGGCATTGCGGCGAAAACCATCCTGGACCTCCCAGTCCTTAACACTTTCCTCATCGAAGAATTTCTCGTTGTCCTTGGTCTTTTCAGGCTTCTTGATATCAGTCCAATAACACATCATCATGTTCTTGGCACTTTGTATGTATATGAACATGGGCCTAGGAGTGCTATCAACCTCCTCCACCATCTCCATGGAGTCGATAGCAACCGAATCACTATCGTTGACATCGCCTGGAGCGGTGTTGCCCTTATTGGTGCAGGCCATCATCATGCCCACCATACATATTGCTATGAATAATAGTCTCTTCATCACTTACTAGTTTTGATCAGGACCTACCCCACGATTCATAATACTTGAATCCAGCGGATTATCGATAAACTGAGAGCCTCTGTTAACACTCTTGTCCATCGTACCCAGATTCTCACTGGGGTGATAGACCTTACAGTTAATCAGCGAGAATATCGAGTCGAAGAAGAACAGCTTCGAATCGCCCCAGTTGGCAAAGAAGCGGCAATCATCAAACTTCACGCCGTTGTTTCCCCAACCCTCAATCAGTCCATACTCACGATTGTTGAAGAAATCGCATCTTTCAAATGTAGTCAGAGTACATTTGTTCATCTGGATGATGCCGTAGGTACAATCGTGAATGGAAGAATTGATGAGTCTGAAATTATAGGTATCGCGCAGATCAAGTCCGTAGGTACCGCAACCATACAGGTCGCAATCCTTTACGGTAACGCTCGACTGCTCCACCCCAATCACACCACCTGAACAAAAGCCTCCCACGGTGTGCCCGATGGTAAGATTCTCGACCGCACAATTGGCGCAGTTCACAAACTTCAAGCAGAAAGCATAACGAGGATTAACCTCGATGCTTGAGTTTTTTGCACCCTTGATCTTCAGGTTTGACATATTGAGCAGAGCCAACTGCTGTCCGTCAGTCTCACTCTCGCTCAAGATCAGCGACTTTGGCCCTATCAGATCGCTGCTCTGCATGCCCCATCGGCGGTCAGGGTAACCCTCAAACGCCTTCTGGATTTCCAACACATCCGAAAGATTGATATGAGTATCTTCGGCAACGATGATGGTACGATCGCTACCCAAAGCATTAATAAACTCGCGAGCCGAGTTAACGATCCATGTTGCCACACCGTCCATCACTTCAGGGCCGCGACCATCGTCAGCCAATCCTCCTGCATAGTAATCGCCTTCATCCACAAGCTCTCGCAAATCTGCGTTATACTCGGGGCCTTCGGCAAAATTGCGGGTATCTTCAGTCAACTCGGCCAGCGTTTTAGTGGTCAACTCCAGCTGGTGAGTCACCTCTCTTTTGCGGTTCAATATGCGCAAAAAGGTATTGCTGCCCTCGCGCACAAACTGCACCTTACTACCCATAGTGCCATTAACAGGCATCACTGCGTCAGGATTATCTTTCGTGAGATAATACATGCCAGCCGACTCTGCCTTAGACAAACAGAATTTCTGATTACCATCAGCCTGAGTAATACCGTTCATGACAACGTCACCATCCTGGTCGACAGTAGCTGTATAAAGTGCCTTACCATCCCACCATTGGGTTCCGTTTTTCACAATCTGTGCCCGTACGCCACAAATGGCGCACAGGCACAGTATCGTTGTAAGAAAGAAAAATTTCTTCATGTTACTCAGTAGCTACAGTTGCTGCACTCTTCTCCTTTGCCTTAGCAGCCAGTTCCTTCAGTTTGTCCTTGCCCTTGAAAGCGAAGACCCAGATAAGGAAGCCAGCAATTACCAACAGAGAGATGCCTAACAATGGGCGATAGAACAGCCAAGCAATGGCGATGACAATGAGACTCCATACCACACCCACAACGGTGCATACGAGTCCAACACCCCAACCAAAGATACCTGCAATGAAAGGAACAACCTTGAGGATAGTCTCGATAAATCCGAAGATTCCCTTCAATCCGCCGATAACCATCAGGATTCCGACAATACGGAGGATCCACAATATTACGGTATTACCCTCCTTCTCGGCTTCGATAATATCGTCGCCACTCTTCTTACCCATCACCAAGGTCTGGAAACGCTTACCGTTCTTGGCCTTGAAAGGCTTGAAGGTATCGCCATCGACTACTGCCATGATGGTAACCTTAGCAGGAACAACCTGCTCGAAGGTAACACGAACATCACCCACCTCAGGTGAGCCAGGCACACGTCCGAAATAGAGCACATTGCCTGCCTGATGAACATACTCCAGATCCTTCTTGTTCTGGGCATTCTCCATAGCCTTGTTGATGCTATCGTTAACAGCCTTCAACGAGTCGGCTACAGCCTTGGCTGAATCAGAGAGCACAGCTGTCTCAGCAGGCTGCTGGGCTGCTGGCTGGTCCTTCTTCTGCACACCGTAGAAGCGCTCATAAGCCACCTGTGTATTCTTATCAAACTGAGCCAGCATATCCTCAGCCAGAGCCAGATCGAGTGCCTCAGTTGAGCGAATGCTGTGAATCAGACTCTCGTTCAGCTTGTAAGCACCAAACGATACGTTCTCGGCATACTGCTCGGCCTCCTCGATGGTGTTAAGAACCATATTCTTCTTCTGATAAGCAGGATCCTTGAACTGTGCCGACTCAACAGGGCGCGATGTCCACTCCTTGCTATATGTATAGGTGGTAGTTGTAACCTCCTTACCACCCAGTTTATCTTCCTTCTTCTGCTGAGCATGCTCTACCCACTGGTAATACTCAACAGTACGCTTCAGAGCGATAGCCTTGGCACCAATGCCAAACTCTTTATCGGTCAACGAATCTTCAGTGGTTGCCATAGCGGTTCCACAAATCAGCTCGCCATCAAGCGATGCATCCTTCTTGTGAGGATTCTCCATCTCAACATAAGCACTCCCTGCCTCGTCAAGCATCTTTTCAGTTTTCACGGCGCGACCTTCGTTCCACCACAACAATGCTGTACCCAAACAGAACAGAAGTATACCACTTCCAATCGCCTTAAACGAGTTGCCTACTCGGCTACCATAACCTGTAGTTGTTACTTCTTGATAAGCCATAATGTCATAAGATTTTAAATTGATGTTTTGATTGTATATGTAATAATTTTAGTTCCACACGGGTGCAAAGATACTATTTATTTTGCAAATTATCACCTATTTTATTTAAAATATATCATTTTTCGGTCAATCTCTTAACACCCTGATAGCTAACATGGCCCTGATGCTCCAGATAATCCAAGATAAGTTCGGCAGTGATACGACCCATGCCGCGACCAGCATCCTTGCGTTTTGAGGTACTGATAGCTGTGGTATAGCTATTGGTTATAACCTTATAGTTCTTTTTGAGGTTCAGCTTCTTGCCGTCCTTATCAAACAGCACCACACTCTTCAGATCCTTTGTAGCTGGGTCGACGGTATATTCAGCAGTCATACCTCCAACATATGGGAAAATCCGATTGTCGTTATCGTAGCACTTTATCATCATATCAACCAGTTCCTTTCCAGTAAGATTGAGCTCAACAGCCTCGTTCTGGAAGGGGTCGAGTCGCAGCACATCGGATACAGTAAAACCGCCTGTAGCATGCTGGTCGTAGCGTACGCCTCCAGCATTCTGGAAACTTACATCGCCCTTACCCTCAACCACGTAGGCATCGCACATCAGACAGCCCAGTTCCTCGTATGTCTCAAACGGTGTGTCGACCTGAGCCAACACACGATGGAAAGCGGGATTCTCAGAGAAATAACGCACCAGCTCGGCTATCACCTTATTCTCGTTCTTCTGTCCGCGAATCTCAACATTCTCAGCCATACGTTTTACTACCTTACCATCTTCAACGACGATGGTTGAGTGGGTTGCACGCTTCAGTCGGTTGGTGTTCTGGGTAATGAACACGCCATTGTGCATCTCGCCACCCTTGACCTGTGTATGACTATGTCCACCAACGATGATGTCGACCCAAGGCAGTTCTTTCGAGAACTCTACATCAGTCTCGTATCCCAGATGCGACAAGAGCACCACTACATCACACTTCTCACGCAGCCATCTGAACTCCTGAATGGTAGCCAGTGGCTCGCTGAACTTCATATCGGTGGTATTATTGGGATGACTCTCAGGGATGCCCAACGGACTCAAGGCAACAATACCGATAACACCTACCGTCACGCCGCCACAATCAAACAACTGATAAGGCTTTACATGCATATCCCACTTGGAATCAGGATGCACGTTGGCACACAGCGTTGGAAAGGTTGACATATCAATCAACTTGGCTAATCCTTTCTGGCCTGAGTCGAACTCGTGATTACCTAAGGTAGTAGCGTGGAATCCCACGATATTCATCAGCGACACCATGGGATAGGCAGGAATCTCGTACATATCGTTAAGCGGTTCGCCTGAACGATTGTCGCCAGCAGAAAGCACCAACAGATCAGGATAGAGTGCACGAAGCGAGTCGGCAACGAATCCCAATCGCGGCATGCACTCTATGGCAGCGTGCATATCATTGGTACTCAGAATGTGGAGTTCTTTCTTCTCTCCTGCCGATGCGGTCACACCTGCCAGCATCAGCGTCAATACGATAATAGATTTCTTCATAGATTGATTATTACTTATTTAAAATTCAGTCTGCTCACGCCTTGGTAGCTCACCTTGCCCTGGTGCTCCAAGTAATTCTTAATAGCCTCAGGCGAAGTCAAGGTCAGAGTGCGTCCCTGATCCTTACGGTTGGTGGGGCTCACAGCTACAGCATAGCTATTGGCTACGAGGCGATAGGTCTTCTTCAGGTTCAGTTTCTTACCATTCTCGTCGAGAAGCACCAGCTTGGTAATCTTCTTGGTATTAGGATCGATAGTCACATCGCAGGTAAAACCACTGACGAAGGGGAAACGCAATTTGTCGTGATCATAGCATGAAATCAGCATATCAGCCAATTCCTTACCTGTTACCATCGCCTCAACCAGTGCATTCTGGAAGGGATCCATCTTCAGCACATCGCCAACAGTCATATTACCAGCAGGCACATTATCCATACGCACACCGCCAGCATTCTGGAAGCTAACGTCGCCAGCACCTTCAGTTCTGTAGGCATCCACCACCATATTACCTAATTCTTCACGTGATGTGAAAGGCGTCTCAGCTACGGCCAGCACACGCTTGAAAGCAGGATTATCAGAGAAGTAACGGACTAACTCCTGCAGGGTTTTATTCTCGCGTTTAACACCTGCAATGGCAATACGTTCAGCCTTCTTCTCAGTAATCTGATTGCCGTCAAGCACCAGTGTGGAGTGTGTGGCAAATGGCAAGCTCTTCATGTTCTGGGTAATGAGAATGCCGTTGTGTATCTCGCCGCCCTCCAACTGGGTGTGACTATGACCACCTACGATGATATCTACCCAAGGCAACTCCTTTGAGAACTGTACATCAGTCTCATAGCCAAGGTGCGACAACAGAAGCACCACATCGCACTTATCACGCAGGAACTTATATTTCTGAATGGTCTCTAATGGTTCCATGAACTTTATCTCGCTCACACGTGTGGGGTGACTCTCAGGTGTTCCTAATGATCCCAATGCAGTAATGCCCAACACGCCTACCGTGATACCGCCACAATCAAAAATCTTGTATGGTTTCACATGCATGTTCCACTTGGCATCGGGTTCCATGTTTGCACACAGTGTAGCAAAGGCGCCAAGATCAATCAGACGTGCCAAGCCGTCCTGGTTCGAGTCGAACTCATGGTTTCCTACCACTGTAGCCTGAAAACCTATCTGATTCATCAGCGCCACCATAGGATAGGCAGGAATCTCGAACATATCGTTAACAGGATCACCTGAACGGTTATCGCCACCTGAAAGAATCAACAGATCAGGATAGAGTGCACGAAGCGAATCGGCCACAAATCCCAATCGTGGCATATTCTCGATAGCCGCATGAATATCGTTAGCACTTAGAATGTGGAGCTCACGGCGCTCCTGAGCCGACATAGTCAAGGCCATCATTGCGGCCAGGGTTGATAATACAAATTTTTTCATTGCGTATTCTTAAATTTAATCCTTATTTCTCTATGCTCACTAACTGGGGCGCCAAGATCTATCTCATGGCCCCACACATCACACACGGTCAGCTGATCGATAAGCTTCACGCTCATACGTCGTCTGGCCAGATACATCAGAAGTGCGTGGCGTACTTCAGCCCCCTCAAACACTTCTACAATAACCCGGTTGATTTTTAGTCTCATATTCTTATTTAATTATCAATTGCAAATTATCAATTATCAATTGAATTAGCGTACGCCGCCTCCGCCGCCTCCGCCTGAGAAACCACCTCCTCCGCCGTGGAACGATGAATGTCCGCCACCGCCTCGGGCCCTGCTCTCTCGCGCCGCCTTGTTTATTGCAGCACGAGCTGCACCACGATGCATGACAGAATAAATGGTAGGCAACGTCATATCATTGGCCATCTGTCCGGCCACCTTATCCATATTAAAGTATTCTGGGTTAATCTTCTTCATATCGCGTATCACCTGATCGGCAATACCGAACAGTGTAGCGTAAATCATATAGTCCTTCCACAGCTTCACCTCGTCCACGCCGCGCTCGTCAAGCAGCGTAAACTCCTTCAGGAATTTCTTCAGTCCAAACACCTGTCGCACCTCATCCTCACGATTCTTGTATTTCGATATCGAGGTCTGAGTATGCAATGTGTTGATGAAAGAGTCAGTAATCTTCGAGTTGAAGGTGCTCTGCATGTACTGCTTGAGTTCCTTTGGTTCCAATACTTTGTCACCACCTGCAGCTAGTTCGAAAATGTTGTATATCTTGCGAATCAGCAATGGCTGTTCACTTGAGTTGGGCAGTCTGTAAATAGTAAAGTTAGGCTCTAATTTGCCACTCATAGTGGGATGCGTCTCTATTTTAATGGCGCCCAAGTCAATCAGTTTCAGTATGCAAGCCGAAAGCAGGTTGTTATAGTCGGCATTACCCCACTTATAGGCATTCAGTATGTTATTAGCCTCCTGCAGATTACCGTTAAGCGGAATGTCGCGATACCACAACAGATTCTTATTAATACGCCGATGGGCGCGCCACTTATATATAGCAGCCCAGATGCCACCAATGACAGGCGCAATGAATGTAAACAGCACGACAATAATACCAAGTACCGTTTCCGGATCACTCCAATCTACTTCGTCAGAGCTATAGCCGTAGTCATGATAATCGCTACCTTCTAAGGCCTGCTGCTTTTTCTCTTCAAAAGTGCCCTCGTCCATGTAGCTTGGCTCAAACATTCCTTTGGGGAACTGGACCATTACGTATAATGCCGCCTCGCTACTCATAGCCTCAGTAGTCTCAGCTATGATAGTGCCATTTTCAAACCACAGTTCACCTTGAAAACGGAATCCCCATATACCGCAGCTGTCAGGATGAAAAGCCATAGTAGAATCTTCTGGAACAATGGTAATTTTAGCATGGTCGGGCTTGGGCGATACCGCCTGATCCAGAAACACGTGACGCAGTCCGTCGGCATCAGGATAGCCGCGCACCATACTGGTCATCGTATAGCTGGTAATATAGGTGCGCTCACCAGAATCACCAAGTCCCCAACATACTTCATAGCCTTTGCTGGTTTCTAGTATACCACACTTATATGTTTTCCAACTGCGACTCTCGTTGATATCCCAATCCACATTCTGGAACTTGGTACCAGTCTCATCACTCACACTTAAATCAGAGATACGGCTTGGCCCCATATTGGCCAAACCGATATAACACTCTGTTCCCTCACTATCGATAGTCATCTGTCGGGTCTCTGTAATCCGGGTATCGCCATTCTTACAGAGCACGACCTTGATATCGAGATCGTGCAACTGCGGACGACCAAACACACTGATGGTCGCAAGCAACAATAATGCTGTAAACAGCTTAATTCTCATAATCTATCTCATGGTCGAGTTTTGATAGGAAGTCATCATATACATCCTGATCAACATCGCCCATCTGGAACTCCTTTTCTGCATCCTTACGTATCTCAGCAATCCATGCACGACGAGCCTTGACATAATCCTCACGGATACGTTCGCAAGCGGCCTCATCGAGTTCTTCAAGCTGGTAGTAATCCAGAATCATCTGGTAGCTCCATGCCCAACGATAGTCGCTATAGTTATTATTGATTTCAACGAAACGATCCAATACCTGCTGGATATTATCAATGGTTCCGCTCTTGATATCGTCAACCAATTGCTGTTCCTCACTCTGAGGCAGCAACAGACCACTCATATCAATCCACTTGCCTACTCCAACATTGTTTACAGGACGTCCAATATACCCCTCCTTCTGTGCGCGCTTCAATACGGCACCCATATAGATGCGCAGGGCGATATCATAGTACTTCAAGCCCTTACGGAGTGATGAAGCATTGATAACATACTCGTGGAAGTTGTAGGTTGATACATTATCACCCGATGCCTCGCGAAGTGCTTTCAGGATCTTGATACCCTCTACAATCTCGCCTACAGTGAATGGGCTGAGCCAGTCGAAGTTGATGATACTCTTCTTCGACTGCTTAGAACGCTTATCACGCTTAGGCCATTTCTTGATATCACGATAGAGGCCTACGGTAGTAATATTACGTCCTGGCACCAGATAGCAGTCGTCGCCATAAGCCATCAGATAACTGAAAGGCAGATTGCGTGTATCAGGATGGTGCATCAGCTTACCAAAACACACTGAGAAAGCGCCGATGGTGGCAGGCATCAGCACGTAAGCGCCAGAAGCCGTCTTTGTGCCACGCTCAAGGGTTCCGTAGTGCATAGGTCCCATCTTGTAAGCATGGTTCGAGAAGTTGGTGTTAGAGCCAGCGTTATAGAACGAGAACTCGCCACCAATAAGCAGCGAACTCTTATGATGCGATGCCGAGAATGGGCCGCAGAATGCAGCACAAGCCTCACCATTGGCCATAAACGAGTTGGCAAAGAAGAGTGAAGCCTCAGCAGTAAATCCGTTGGTTATCTGACAAGCCTCACCCACGAAGCAATCCTGCATTTTTACAGAATTATTGATTGAGCAGCCATCGCAGATGATAGAATTCTCACAGATAACACCTGTGCCAATGAATACTGGGGCATCCATTGACGACATGACGGTACATTCTGACAAACGTGCAGCGCCACTGATTTCACAATCACCCTTGATAATGGTGTTGGTGATATCCTTGGCATTGATAATCTTTACGTTGTTACCTATATAGCCTCTGTCGGGGCGCGATACACGCAGCTCATCCTCAATCATCTGCTGTAGTGTCTGCTTCAGACTCTTATCGTTATTGTGCTTCACCATAAACGAAGCCAACTGACTGTTCAACTCGCGGAAGATGGTTACATTGCCATCACCCATCTCATTAAGCACCGAGATGACTGAACCTTCGCCATAAGTGGCATCATCAGTTGTTTCCAGAGTACATATATTAGAAATGTAACAGTCGTTGCCTATGGTGTAATTATTAATATAGTTACCAATCTTTTCTATTAGGCAGTCGTTTCCAACAGTTACATTGCGCAATGTGGCATCATTGATACCAGAATGTTTGGTAAAACCCTTGCTTACCTCAACCATCTTATCAAATGCTCCCAGACGAATATCGCCATAGAACATCACGCGATGGAAGTTGTAAGGTTTAAAGTTTTCGTCGACTAATACTCGCTGCCAATCCTCGGCCCAGCAGACGTTGTTCTCCAGAACATCAATCTCGTTTTGGGTTAGTTTTCTGTAATTACTCATAATCTTGATATAAAAAATCGTTATAGGGATATTTTTGAACATGAAGCTCGCGGACTCGTTTATACATGATGTCGCGAAGTTCATCTATATTATCTTTTTGTTTTGCTGAAATGAACAGACACTCCAAATAGTGCTGGTTCTCGCCTGTACGAGCCATCCAAGTCTTCTCAAGGTCCTCAAGCGAGATATTCTCCTTGGTTGGTGCTGTGAGGTCATCCTCCTCCTGAGGCGTCCATGTGTAGGCATCAATCTTATTGAATACCAACATGGCAGGTTTATCGGCACATCCCAGTTCCTTCAAAGTCTCCTCTACCACACGAATCTGGTCCTCAAAGTCAGGATGACTGATATCTACCACATGTACCAACAAGTCTGCCTCACGTACCTCATCAAGGGTACTCTTGAAGCTCTCCACCAGGTCTGAAGGCAACTTGCGGATAAATCCTACAGTATCAGCCAACAAAAATGGCAAATTGTCGATGGTCATTTTTCTAACCGTAGTATCGAGTGTAGCAAAGAGCTTATTCTCAGCAAACACCTCACTCTTGGCCAACAGGTTCATCATAGTCGATTTTCCTACGTTGGTATAACCTACCAAAGCCACACGAATCAAGCGACCACGATTCTTACGCTGGGTTGTCTTCTGCTTGTCAATCTCAGCCAAGCGCTGTTTCAACAGCGTGATACGCTGCAGGATGATTCGACGGTCCATCTCCAACTGTGTTTCACCAGGTCCACGCAGACCTACTGAGCCTTTTCCACCACCAGAACCAGATCCGCCACCCTGGCGTTCAAGGTGCGTCCACAGTCGCTGCAGTCGTGGCAACATATATCTGTGCTGAGCCAGTTCCACCTGAGCCTTAGCCTCGGCAGTCTGAGCACGCATGGCAAAGATATCAAGAATCAGCGATGTGCGATCCAGAATCTTCACCTGCAGTTCCTTCTCGATGTTTCGCATCTGCTTGGCAGAGAGTTCATCATCAAAGATGACCATACCCACAGGCTGTGGAGCATTGGTCTCATCGAGCAGTCCCTCAGCAAAGAGCGATGCATCCTGAGCATCAAGCCACTCATCGTATGCATCCTGGCATTTCTTGATATATTCTTTGATTTCAAGCAGTTTTCCGCTACCTACGTATGTAGTCTGACTAGGGCCACCTACTTTCTGGGTGAACCTCTTAACAGTTACAGCTCCTGCAGTATCAGCCAGGAACTCCAACTCGTCCAGATATTCTTTTGTCTTAGCCTCGTTCTGCTCTTTGGTAATCAGTCCCACCAACACAGCAGTCTCAGCTTTGGCTTCTGATATTACAAATTCTTTCATATTTGGGCACAAAATTAAGCAAATATCTTTGTGAGAAGAAAAAATCTGTGTTAATCCGTGTTAATCTGTGCCGAAAAAGAATAATTCGTTGTATTTTTGCACGGAAATTAAGAACCAAACTTAAAACAAATAGATTATGAGAGTAATTATTCAGAGTGACTATCAGAAAATGTCACAGTGGGCAGCAAACCACGTTATCGAGCGTATCAACGAGTTCAACCCAACACCTGACCACAAGTTTGTGTTGGGTCTTCCTACAGGTTCATCGCCAGTTGGCATGTACAACGAACTGGTAGAAGCCAATCGTGCAGGAAAGGTTTCTTTCAAGAATGTAATCACATTTAACATGGACGAGTATGTAGGTCTGCCAGAGACTCACCCTGAGAGCTACCATGCTTTCATGGCTCGCAACCTGTTCGACCACATCGACTGTCCAAAGGAGAACATCCATATCCTCAATGGTAATGCAGCCGACCTGCAGGCTGAGTGCAAGCACTACGAGGAGATGATTAAGGAGGCAGGTGGTATCGACCTGTTTATCGGTGGTATCGGCCCTGATGGTCATATTGCCTTCAACGAGCCAGGTTCTTCTCTGCGTTCAAGAACACGTATGAAGACTCTGACCACCGACACCCGTATTGCCAACAGCCGTTTCTTTGGTGGCAAGCCCGAGAATGTGCCTGCTCATGCACTGACCGTTGGTGTAGGTACTGTGATGGATGCTCGCGAGGTGATGATTCTGGTAAACGGTCATGGTAAGGCACGCGCTATGCAGGCTGCAGTCGAGGGTGCAGTCAACCACATGTGGACTATCTCTGCTCTGCAGATGCACGAGCACGGAATCATCGTAAGTGATGAGGAGGCTGCCGACGAGCTGAAGGTTTCTACCTATAAGTATTTCAAGGACATCGAAAGCGACCAGCTGCTCTAAAATGCAAAAATGAAATAATGAAAAAATTATTATTTGCTATATTCATGGCGTCATCAGTCCTATGCTGGGCTGATGACGTTCGTGTTTCATCACCCGATGGTAATCTGGTGGTGACTGTAAGTGATGCTGGGGGCCGACTGGTTTATTCGGCAACTCTTGGTAACAAACAGATGTTAGTTCCTTCTGCCTTAGGACTGCAAACCAGCCTCGGAGACTTAACGAAAGAACTGACAATTTACGAGAGTCAGGCATCGACAATCAACAGCTCATATCAGATGCGTGGCACCAAAGCATCGTCGAACACATATAACGCCAACACGCTGTTGCTGAAAGTACGTAACAAGGATGGTGTAAAGTTCAGAATGCAGTTTCAGGTATCGAATAATGATATAGCCTTCCGCTATCTGATGACTCGTCAGACTATTAAGCGTAGAGAATACAAACGTATTCGGATTCTTTCTGAACTCAGCAGTTTCAATTTCCCTGATGGTACCACAACCTTTATCTCGCCACAGATTGGTCCAGAGACAGGTTGGGAACAGACCAAGCCATCATACGAAGAAGGCTATTCGAACGATGCACCTATGGACAAACCATCGCGTTATGGTCATGGTTACATCTTCCCAGCCCTGTTCCACCTGCCTAATGGTTGGGCACTGGTTAGTGAGACAGGCGTAAGCGGAGGCTATTGTGGTTCACATCTCTCTGACTATCAAGCAGGTAATGGTTTCACCGTAGCTTACCCAGACAAGGGCGAGAACAATGGTTTTGGAACAGAGTTTGCAGCTATTCCGCTTCCTGGCGAGACACCTTGGCGCACCATTACCCTTGGCGCCAATCTGCAGCCAATAGTAGAGACCACCATCAGCTATGACATTGTGGAACCACGCTACGAGGCTTCTACCGATTACAAGCCAGGCCGCTACACATGGAGCTGGCTGATTGGACAGGACAACAGCATCAACTACGATGATCAGGTACGCTTTATTGATCTAGCATCGGCCATGGGTTTTGAGTATTGTCTGGTGGATAACTGGTGGGACCAGAACATTGGTCGCGAACGCATTGCCGAACTGTCGAAATATGCTCAGTCAAAGGGTGTTCACCTGCTGATGTGGTATAACAGCAACGGCTTCTGGAATGATGCCCCACAAACGCCACGCAACTGTATGAACACAGCCATTGCCCGCGAAAAAGAGATGAAGTGGCTGCAGAGCATTGGCGTAAAGGGTATCAAGGTCGACTTCTTTGGAGGCGACAAGCAGCAGACCATGCAACTCTATGAGGACATTCTGAGCGATGCTAACCGCTATGGACTGCAGGTAGTATTCCATGGTTGCACCATGCCTCGTGGATGGGAACGTATGTACCCTAACTTTGTAGCATCCGAGGCTGTTCTGGCCAGCGAGAATGTATTCTTTGGCGAGGGCGCTGCCATCAGCGAGCCATTTGACCTCACCCTCCACCCCTTCTGTCGTAATGCCACAGCATCTATGGACTGGGGAGGAATCATCATGAACAAGTTCATGTCTACAGACAACAAGAGCCGCCATCCACGTCACACTACCGACATCTTTGAGTTGGCATCGGGCATCACCATGCAGACATCAGTTCAGTGCGTAGCCATGCAGCCCAACAATCTCAATGAACTGCCTCAGTTTGAGATGGATTATCTGCGCCAGCTGCCCACCACTTGGGAAGAGACCCGTTTCATCGATGGTTATCCAGGCAAGTATGTTGTTCTGGCTCGTAAGGCCACCAATGGCAATTGGTACATCGCAGGCCTCAACGCTCAGAAAGAGCCTATCACCCTTTCTATCAATCTAAGTGATTTTGGCAGCAATTTGTCAAAAGTGCTCATCGATAATAAGAAAGGACAGCCTGTTCAGACTGCCCTTAAGACTGATAAGACAGGAAAGGTAAAAGTAACTATCCAGCCTAATGGTGGATTGGTTATTTATTAAGAGGTAAAAGTATTTATCTCCTCTCCCCTATCCCCTCCTCCCATGAGGAGGGGAATTCTTTTCCATTCTAATAAACAAAGATTTTGTAATCCTTTATACTTCCTGGTGCACCTTCTTCCATACGTGGCAGATAGTCGATACCAGTGATGGTTTGCTCGCTACCAAGGTCGATAACCACCAGATGTGGCAGAGCTACGCCCTTCTCTGTGCGCCAATAGGTTGACTCCTGAAGGTCGAAACTCTTCTCAGCAGTATTATTACCACGTTTGGTCTCTTCGCTATCGGCATATTTCACCGTCCACGACTCACGACTCAGTCTGCCGCCATTAGCATTGATGGCATAAAGCTCAGCTACTGAAACCACATCCTTACCATCGTGGGTAGAAAGAGCCTGAATAGCCAGATAACGTCCAGTCTTTGGTGTATCAAAACGTACCATCTGCCAACCATTACCAGCAGCCAGGGTACCAGCGCTCAATGGTGTTGCTGAATTCAAATCAGGCTTATCGCCAGGATTATTATGTGTGCGCGACTTCTCTACGTTCAACAGGTCGAGCTCAGGATGATTCTGTGCGAAGAGCCATGGCGACAAGCGTTTCTTATCCTTTGTGAAATAATAAGCTTTTACTGAGGGACCTACTACATCAAGCACTATCACCTCATTCTTACCCTTCTTCAGCCAACAACCAGGCACGTATAGCGTCTGCTGAGGACCAATAGACCAGAAACGACCTACAGCATGTCCATTCACATACACCTGTCCTTTGCCAAAAGCCTCCATATTCAGGAAGGTGTCACCCACCTTCTTCAGATTGAAATAACCACGATAATAGCCAGAGCCCTTAAACATCATCTTAGTCAGCGAATCGCGCTTAGCTGTATCCAGCGCCTTCTTGGCGGCATCATAGCTATCAGGAATAGTAAAGATGTTCCAGCGTTTCAGATTCCATATCAGCTCATGTCCATCTCTATCTGTCGACAGGGTTACACTCTCCGTGATACCCTTATAGTCCTTGATGGCACGTCCAAAGTTGATACGGCCCATAGCCTCAATAAGGATCTTCAGCTCCTGACCTTTCTTAACGGCAGGCAGAAGCAGGCTCTTCTCATTGCGCACGCGGTCTATCTTTCCAACATATGTGGTATCAATGAACACCTGAGCAAAATCATGACAGTCATTAAGTGTCAGTACACTTGGCGAATCAATCTCAGGCAGTGTGGTTACATAAACCATCGAGCCCCATCCTTGATTCAACTCTTCCATCGTACGCAACGGACTATTCATCACCAGACTATCGGCACCAAGCAGGATGTCGGCACGCTCTCTCAACTCGAAAGCAGGGATATTAATCATGTTAGCAGGACGAGCAGGAATGGCAGGCAGCGGTTTATTGCTGTACTTCTGCATCATCTTACGCAGCTGGAAGAATTTCTCGGTGGTGCCACCATATTCGTTGATAGGGGCATCGTAGTCATAGCTGGTCACATCAGGTGCAAAGCCAGGTGAGTTAGCACCAGCCCAATGACCAAAGCTTGTACCTCCGTGAGTCATATAGAGCGAGAAACTGATGCCTTTCGAGAGCATCTCGTCCATGCCATCCACCATATCCTTAGCAGGACGAGTCTCGTGGTTAGCCCCCCACTTGTCAAACCATCCGCTCCAGAACTCCGAGCACATCAATGGAGCATTGGGACGAAGCTCTTTCAGTCGTGCAAACTCATGGTCGATATTGGCACCTGTACCAAAGTTCATGGTCCACACCAGGTCGTCGAGTCCGTTCTTCTCGAAGTTCGAACTCCAGTCGCACTGGAACAATGCCAGTTTGTCGCCATAGATACCACGCAGACAGTCGCGAATCTCTGAGATATAAGGCTTATTCTCGCCATACGATCCATACTCATTCTCCACCTGTACCATAATGATAGGACCACCATTCTGTATGGTGAGTGGTGCTAACTGCTCGCCCACCTTCTTCTCGAATATTTTTACGCGCTCCATAAAATAGGGATCCTGCTCGCGCAATCGGATATCCTTCTTCTTGAGCAGCCACCAAGGCAGTCCACCCATCTCCCACTCTGCACATACGTATGGTCCAGGACGCACAATGACGTACATACCATTCTTCTGTGCCAAGCGGCAGAACTCAGCCACATCGTTATTACCGGTGAAGTCGAACTGTCCCTCGCGCTGTTCGTGGATATTCCAGAACACGTAGATGCAAAGGGTGTTCATGCCCAAAGCCTTGCACATCTTGATACGATGATCCCAATAAGCCTGGGGAATACGCGGATAGTGCACTTCGGCCGCCTTTACCACAAATGGCTCGCCATTTAACAGGAATGTTTTGTTGCCAACAGTAAAATCGCCAGCATACATAAACAGTGGCAAAACGGCAAAAATAACAGTAATTAGTAGTTTAACCTTTTTCATTTTGTATCTTTTACTTTAATATTTGGCGCAAAGATACGAAATAATTGATAATTGACAATTGATAATTGATAATTATTTTGTATTTTTGCCGAAAATTTTTCAATTATGTGTTTCAAAAAACTATCATTACTTATTATTGCAATGGTCTTTGCTGGGATGGCAAAGGCTGAAGACGGGCACCAGTTGTGGCTCCGTCAAGCACCTGTTAACAAGGCTGTGGTAAAAGGTCCAAAGTGTCTGGCTACCGACGAGCTTGCTCGTTATAGCAAGAACGACGTAACGCTGAAACTCGATCCTACAATGGAGCAAGATGCATACAGCATCAACAACGGCGTGATTACAGCCAAGAACGAGATTGGTCTGCTTTATGGTGCCTATGCACTGTTGCGTGGTGAGACCACCGGTAGCAAACCCTTTTATAAGCTCCGCATCCTGAATCACTGGGACAATCTCAATGGCACCATCGAGCGAGGCTATGCAGGTCTGTCTATCTTCTGGAAGGGCAAGGCTGGCGAACGTAAGTTCCATGGACGTACCATTTTTGTAGAGGATCCTGACCAGCCAATCGACGCAGAGCTCATCAAGGAGTACGGACGTGCCAATGCCTCTATCGGCATCAACGGAACAGTACTCAACAATGTCAACGCATCGCCCAAGATGCTGTCGGCCGTATATATTAATAAGGTAAAGCAGTATGCCGACATTCTGCGTCCTTATGGCATCAAGGTTTATCTTTCAGTTAACTTTGCATCGCCCATGACTATCCCAGCCAAGGGATTCAACAAAGGCAAGGTGCTGAAGACTGCCGACCCACTGAACCCACAAGTCAAGGCATGGTGGAAAGCCAAGGCCAAGGAGATTTACGCTCTGATTCCAGACTTTGGCGGATTCCTTGTGAAGGCTAACTCTGAAGGACAACCTGGTCCATTCGATTACAATCGCACCCATGCCGATGGTGCCAACATGCTGGCCGATGCCGTAAAGCCCTTTGGTGGCATCATCATGTGGCGCAGTTTTGTTTATGGTGCAGCTCATAAGGGCGAGGACCGTGTAAAACAGGCTGTCAGCGAGTTTGCAGGCCTCGATGGCAAGTTCCGCGATAATGTCATCCTGCAGTCAAAGAACGGTCCACTCGACTTCCAGCCACGCGAACCATACGCTCCTATCTTCGATAACATCAAACACACCAAGCAGATGGCTGAGCTCCAGATTACTCAGGAGTATCTGGGTCAGTCACGTCATCTGGTTTATCTGGCTCCCATGTGGCGTGAGTTCTTTGGTTTTGTAGCACCAGAAAAGCTGGTTGGTATAGCAGGTGTTGCTAACATCGGACTCGACACCAACTGGTGTGGGCATCATTTCTCTCAGGCCAACTGGTATGCCTTTGGACGTCTGGCATGGGATCCTACCCTCACCAGCGAGGCCATCGCTCAGGAATGGCTCACTCAGACATTCGATAGCGCTCCATCTCCATTATTGAGTGTCATGTTACGCTCAAGAGAGGCATGCGTTGACTACATGATGCCAATAGGCCTGCACCATATCTTTGCCTTCGACGAGCATTATGGACCAGAGCCCAATGGCTACATCGCAAGCTACCCTATCGAGTGGTGCCCCGTTTACTACCACAAGGCCAACAACGACAGCATTGGTTTCAATCGTACCCACACAGGCTCTAATGCCACAGCACAGTATCGCGAGCCCTATTGTCCCATCTACGATGATATCAACACCTGTCCTGAGCGCTATCTGTTGTGGTTCCATCGCGTACCTTGGACCTATCGTCTAAAGAGTGGTCGCACCGTTTACGAGGAGATGCAGTATCGCTACACTCGTGGCGTCAATGAGGTTGAGGATTTCATCCGCATTTGGAATGAAGCCAAGCCCTACATCGACGACCAGCGCTGGCAGGAGGTTGACGCTCGCCTACAGCATCAACTCGAAAACGCCAACCTGTGGAAGAACACCTGTTTAGATTACTTCGGCAGTTTCGTCAAGGAATAAAGGATTATCTTTAATAGAATTTGCGGCCGTTCTGGATTTTGAGGCCGGGATAGGTAGCATCAACACGGCGGCCTTGGAGATTGAAGATAGGGAGCGATGGATTAAGCTCTATGGCATCACTGACAATGCCGAAAATTTCTGATGAAGTAGCATCAGACTCATAACAGCCCAGGTCTGGGGCTATGCCTTTGTAGCTGACATAGGTTGCAATGGTATCGCCTTGGAACTGGGTTTTATCGTAAATCATGCCTTTATCAATCAGGTTAGTGGCTGTGCTCTTGAGGTGCAGCAACGATGTCTCTGCAAGTGTGCCATCGGCATTGCGTGGAGCAAGCAGCAAACCCTCAACATCAAGACTCTCGAAATCGGCATCGATAGCCGTGAACCCATCGAGCCAGGAGTTGTGACTCTGGGTAATGGTGCCGCTGGCATGCGACTTAAAGTTGGTCTCTACCGGGTCGAGACCGATGCAGTTATGGATATCGAGGGTATAAGTGTAATCGTTACCAAAACCGTAGTTAAGTTTATTAGCGTAACTAGTACAGTTGACTATCTTCATAGAGCCGGCATTGTTGTTCTGATCAAACCCCTTAGAGCGGTGGGCTACGGCCAGACAGCGATAGAGCTCGGCATGATGTACGGTGCCCTTACCCCCCAACTTAAATCCATTGGGATTGCCGCCATTGCTGATATTTGCAAGATCTTTTCCCTCGAACTGAGCAGTATCAACACCCAGCGCACGGGGATGCTGAGAGAGATCGAAGCTAGCAGGACCGTTGTTATAAGTGATACAATTAATGTAAACGGTAGGCGTGCCGTTGGTTTCACGTTCGTATGAATCCCACCCATCGTCGCTGTTGTTCCAGGCGCGGCAGCCGATATACACATTACCGGCACAGGCATCGCCCTGTTTATCGGCAAAACCATCGGCATTGCTACCATTATTCTGATAGTCGAAGTTATGATGTGAGTCGCAGTTCACCACGGTATTATAGCCGCCGCTGCGCAGCTGGATGCCAGAGTCACAACAGCCATAAACCTCAAGGCGTTCGAGAATGCAGTACTTGGCCTTTTCGAGCCAGATACCCTTCTTGCCGGCATAGCGGATGGTGAGATCGCGGATATAGAGATACTGTCCGCCCACCTGGATGCCATTAGTGCCCAACGCCTGAGCACGGAAGTCGATGATGGGCTTGGCACCATCGGCAGCTGCAATGGTAATCAGAGCCGAGGCAGAGCCCGAGCAGTTAATCTTGAGTGTCGAGGTCAGGTCGTACTGTCCATCGGCGAGGTAGAGCTCATCGCCAGCCTTGAGGAGGCTGACGGCAGCAGCAAGATCGTCGGTAGGCGATACGTTATAAACGGTAGCCGAAGCCAAGCCTGGCAGAGCCATGGCTACGAGGAGTGCTAATTGTTTAAGTTTCATATCATTAAAAGACTTTTTCCGACTGCAAAAATAAAAAGTTTTTTGCGCATACCTTACTTTATTATATTATAAATGGAACGCAATCGTTTACGCTCGAAAACGTTTACGTGACTATTTTCGCAAAAAGCGGCATAAAAGTTTGAATTTTACAAATTTTTATCTAATTTTGCAGCAATTTAGTGACTAATAACTCTGTAATTCAAGTCAAACTAGTATAATTAATAACTTAAAAACAAAAGTATGAATCAAGCAATGAGAAGATTGTGTAAACTCTGCCTCTTAGCTGCATTCTTCGTACTGGCTCCCCCCGAGGTGCTGGCACAAACGATTGCGAAAGGTCAGGTTTTTGACTCAACTAACGAGCCCGTTATCGGTGCTACAGTAGTAGAGAAAGGTAGCCCTAAGAATGCTACCATTACCGATTTTGACGGTAACTTTGAACTAAAACTGCAGAACAGCAAGCAGGTTGTCATTACCTACATTGGCATGAAGAGCAAGACGCTGAATGCCAGCAACAACATGAAGGTGATAATGGAAGACGACAACACCACTCTGAACGATGTGGTTGTTATCGGTTACGGTTCGGTAAAGAAAAAGGACCTGACCGGATCGGTTGCTACCGTGAACAGCGAGACCCTGCAGGCTGTGCCCGTAGCAAATGCATCGGAGGCACTGACTGGTAAGATGGTAGGTGTGCAGGTAACAACAACCGAAGGTTCGCCTGATGCCGAGGTAAAGATCCGCGTGCGTGGTGGTGGTTCAATCACCCAGAGCAACGACCCTCTGTACATCGTAGACGGATTCCCCGTTGAAACCATCAGCGATATACCTGCCAACGACATCGAGGACATCACCGTACTGAAGGATGCTTCATCAACAGCCATCTACGGTAGCCGTGGTGCCAATGGTGTTATCCTGGTAACCACCAAGAGCGGTAAGGAAGGTAAGACCAAGGTGAGCTACAACGCCTACTACAGCTGGAAGAAGATTGCCAAGAAGCAAAGCGTACTCTCTGCACGCGACTATGCCACATGGCAGTACGAGCTGGCACTGCTGAAGAACAACAATGATCCTGAGAAGATTTCATCTTACACCGATTTCTTCGGCAACTACCAGGATTTGGATATGTACGACAACATTGCCACCAACGATTGGCAGGATCTGGTTTACGGACGTACTGGTCACACCTTCAATCACAATATCAATATCAATGGTGGTACCGAGAATATCAAGTATGCATTCAGCTATGCACACATGAACGATAAGGCCATTCAGATTGGTTCAAGCTTTAAGCGCGATAACTTCAGTCTGAAGTTGAACACCAAACCTACCAAGCGCACTACACTCGACTTCCAGGCACGTTATGCCGATACCGACATTCGCGGTGGTGGTGCTCAGGATGCTACCGGCGTGTACGACTCTGACCGTCGTCTGCGCTACGCTGTTATCTACAGCCCATTCCCCATCAAGAACCTTGATCCATCAGCCGGTGCTGCCGACGATGATCTGGGAAACCTCTACAATCCTATCGTGGCACAGAGCGATAACGACCAGAAGAAGGAGCGTAAGAACCTGAACCTGGCTGGCGCATTCGGCTGGGAGGTTTACAAGGACCTGAAGCTGCGCACAGAGTTCGGTTACGATGACTACACCAACTACGACCAGCGATACTGGGGTTTGACCACCTATTATATTAAGAACGTACCAGCAGTTGACAACCAGAACATGCCAGCCATCCGTCTGACATCGACTAACCGTCACCGCTTCCGTAATACAAACACCATCAACTACGACTTCAAGAAACTGCTGAATAGCGAAAACCACAGTCTGAACATGATGGTTGGTCACGAGTACGTGATTACCAAGACTCGCACTAACACCGACGAGGTTCACGGTTTCCCAACCGACTTCGACGCTACTACTGCATGGAAGCTCACCACTCAGGGTGTGCCCTACTCTATCGACGATGCTTACAGTGCCGACGACAAGCTGTTGTCATTCTTCGGACGCGTAAACTATAACTTCAAGGACCGCTACCTGCTGAGCGCTACATTCCGTGCCGATGCTTCTTCTAAGTTCTCTAAGGAGAACCGTTGGGGTTACTTCCCCTCAGCAGCTATCGCATGGCGTATCTCTTCTGAGCCATTCATGAAGGGTACAGAGAAGTGGCTTGACGACTTGAAGCTCCGCTTCAGCTATGGTACTGCAGGTAACAACAACATTCCTGTGGGCCAGCTGGTACAGACCTACGGCGCAAGCTCTACTGCTTGGGTTAACGGTATCTCATCATACTGGGCTCCTTCGAAGACCATGGCTAACCCCGACCTGAAGTGGGAGACCACTATCACACGTAACGTTGGTCTGGACTTCACACTCTTCGGCGGCAAGCTGAATGGTACCATCGAGGCCTATCTGAACACTACTAAGGACCTGCTCATCCAGTTCCCTGTAGGTGGTACAGGTTACGACAACCAGTATCGCAACATGGGTAAGACTGAGAACAAGGGATTGGAGTTCAGCTTCACCTGGCACGCTGTTAACCAGAAGCACTGGGGTATCGACGTAAGCGGTAACATCGGCCTGAACAAGAATAAGGTTAAGAGCCTTGGCGTGATGGACGACTTTGGTTGGAACACCAACTGGGCTTCGACCGAAATCGGTAACGACTATTGGATCTCTGTAGGCGATCCTCTGGGCCAGGTAATGGGTTACCGTCTGGACGGCAACGGCCGTTACGAGGTGAGCGACTTCGCAGGTTACGACGAGAAGCAGGGCTGGATTCTGAAGGATGGCGTAGCCGATGCTACATCGGTAGTAGGCACCATCCGTCCAGGTTCACTCAAGCTGAAGGACCTCGATGGCGACGGATACGTGACTTACGAGAACGATGTTGAGGTACTGGGCGATGTGAACCCCGATGCATTCGGAGGATTCACACTCAGCGGACATGCTTACGGTTTCGACCTGAGCGCAGCCTTCAACTTCAGCATTGGCAACAAGGTTTACAACGCTAACAAGATTGAGTATACCTCTACTTCTAAGTACCAGTATCGCAGTATGAGCACTGAGATGGAGGCTGGCAAGCGCTGGACCAACCTGGATCCAGAGACCGGTCTGCTGTGCAACGACCCAGCTCGTCTGGCACAGCTGAACGCCAACACCACCATGTGGAGCCCATACATGAGCAAGATGGTACTGACTGACTGGGCCCTGGAGGATGCATCATTCCTGCGTCTGAACACCCTGTCACTGGGTTATACTATTCCTGCTGCCCTCACTAAGCGTGCCGGCATCAACAGCCTGCGCTTCTATGTAACAGCTTACAACGTGTTCACTATCACCGGTTATAGCGGTTTCGATCCTGAATCAGACTGCTACCGCCGTACTGCTCTGACTCCAAGTGTTGACCCTGTCTCTTATACACATCT
>LXOW01064869.1_pt1 | contig 28073 bp, 28 predicted proteins | sample 1368591 | NCBI WGS metagenome assembly LXOW01 (sample SAMN04884650, study PRJNA319009) | bovine gut metagenome | isolation source: Cow rumen | host: Bos taurus | place: Italy: Legnaro (PD) | collected 2014-07-09
TATATGATCGATTTTACAAATCAACATAGAATGAATAAGACATATACAGGCGCTAACGGCAGCAAGATTTCCGTATTGTACAATGGCGAATTGTATATGTTAAAGTTTCCGGCTCCCCCGTCGAGAAACAAGGAAATGAGCTATACCAACGGTTGCGTCTCGGAATATCTCGGCTCTCACATCTTTGAGATTATCGGAATCTCCGCGCAGGAAACTCTACTTGGAACGTTTACTCTAAACGGCAAGGAGAAAGTCGTTGTTGCCTGCAAGGATTTCACAACCGAAGATACGGTCCTTCAGGATTTTGCGTCTCTCAAAAACACGATAATCGATTCGGAGCACAACGGCTACGGAACCGAGCTCTCGGATATATTGACCGCCATTGAAGAACAGCGTGCCATTGATCCAGCCGAATTGAGGGAGCACTTCTGGAATATGTTTATAGTTGATGCGCTGATCGGAAACTGGGACAGGCATAACGGAAACTGGGGTTTTTTGTATAATCGCAAAACCGATGAAATAAAGCTGGCACCCGTGTTTGACTGCGGAAGCTGCCTGTACCCGCAAGCGGATGAAACGATTATGGAAGCAACGCTTAACAACGCCGACGACATGAATCTGCGTATTTTCCAGATTCCTCTTTCCGGAATAAAGATTGAGGGCAAGAAAATCAACTACTTTGATTTTATTTTTTCCCTTCAAAACCCAGACTGCAACGCCGCATTGAAGCGTATTGTCCCGAAGATAGACATGCAAAAGATTAACGATCTGATAGACGGTACACCGTTTATTTCGGATTTGCAGAAGAACTTCTACAAGACAATGCTTGCAGAACGCAAGGAAAAGATCCTTGACAGATCACTAAAAAAGCTTAGCCGTAAAAGAACTTGATGCGCCTCTCGTCTGAGGCGGAAAAAGAAAACGGGCTGCTCACTCTCTCCATTACGGGGAGGGCGAGCAGCCCATTTTTATTTTTTTCTTGTTTTTCGGCAACCAATATGGTATAATAATGTTGCGACTATAAATAGTTGCAAGGGGGCTCATAATGGATAACAGGCTGGATTACAAAGAATACTTCACAATAATTCATTTCTCTGCGCCTGATCGACTTCTCTACGGCAAGATTGAAGGTATATCTGATCTTGTTGCATTCGATAGCGAATCCGCTTCTGAGATCGAAAAAGAATTTCACGACGCGGTAGACGATTACCTTGATTTCTGCGAGCGAAACGGAAAGAAACCCGACAAGCCGTACAAAGGAAGCTTTAACGTAAGGATCGATCCGGAGCTTCACCGCGCTTTAGCCACCAAAGCACAGAAGAGCGGTATTTCCCTCAACCAGGCGGTTGAACACGCCATTCGATCGTATGTTGGAGAAGGAGAAGACGGGCCTATTTCTATTGTTTCGCCGACCGGACTTCGAATCGCTAATTGAACGCAAGGGCTGCTCACACTCTCCATTACGGGGAGGCGGGCAGCCCTATTTTGTTTTATAAGTCGATAGCGGTTTCGTCTAAAAGGAATTGCTCGACGCCGATATACATAATTCCGTTTTCGTCTCTCCAGGGATTTATATCGCCGCCAACTACAACTATTTTCCTGAATGAATCCGGTACCTTGATTAAGGAACGGATTTCCTGCTCACGCTTTTCGGGATCGTCAATCGACAGCGCCGACTGGATGTAATACCTCTGGCTACCGCGGTTGATTACAAAGTCGATTTCAAGTTGCTTTCTAGCGCTTTTCCCTTCCTTGTTTTTGTAGTTGTACTCTACAACTCCAACGTCAACGTCAAATCCCCGCCTTACCAAATCGCAATAGAGAACGTTTTCCATAATGTGCGGCTCGTCCTGCTGCCTGAACCTCAATCTTGCGTTTCTGAGACCCACGTCGTAGAAGTAATACTTCGACGGCGATTTGATATATTTTCTTCCCTTAACGTCGTACCTATCGGCTTTGGATATCAAAAACGATTCCTTGAAATACTCAAGGTAGGTGTCTATGGTTTCAACCGCTACCTTAACGTGCTTTTCGCTTTCAAACGTATTCGACAGTTTGGAAGAGTTCGTCAGTGACCCCATGGACGAAGCAACTATGTTTATCAGGTCGTCCAGGATTCCAATATCATTACGGATTTCATGCCTTTCGACTACATCCTTCAGATAAGTCCTCTCAAATAGATCTCTCAGATATTGACTCTTCTCTTCGTGCGAAGACAAAGTTAATACGACCGGCATTCCGCCGTAAGTGCAGTAATCTCTCCAGGCATGACGTTTCTCGCCTTCATATGCTTCGAAAAATTCAGAATAAGAAAGAGGAAACACTCTTATTTCGTCCCCGCGGTCTCTGAATTGAGTCAGAATATCCGATGAGAGCATTTTTGAATTGCTGCCAGTAACGTAGACGTCGGCGTTCTTGAGTTTTATAAGACCGAGAATAACGTCAATAAACCCGACCATTGCTTTCGGATCATTCACATACGGGTTCTGCGTCTCATTAACGAACTGTATCTCGTCAATCAGGATATAGTATCGCTTGTCACTGTCGATCATCCGATCCCTTATATACCTGTCCAGCTCAAAAGGATCTCTATATCTGGCATTTTGCAGTTCGTCCAGTGCTATTCCAATAATCTGATCGTCTTGTACTCCGACTTCTCTGAGATATTTGGTGAACAACTCAAAAAGCAGATAAGACTTACCGCAGCGTCTGATTCCGGTAATAATCTTTACTCTTCCATTGTCCTTCTTCCGGACAATCTTTTGAAGGTATTCTTCTCTCGCAAGTTCCATATCGCCCTGCCCTAACTGAATTTTTTGCGTAAATACGCATTTTCTTCAGCCACATTATATCACATAATTGGTGAGTCGTCAACATGTTAGCTGAATTTTTTGCGTAAATACGCATTTTTTTCAGATAGCCGGCATTGAAAGAAAGCACCGCGCCAGGAATAACTGGCGCGGTGATCCTCGCTTAAGGTGGTTGGCACCTCTCTATGTTCTTTGAACATCTGCATTTATTATACAGCGTTCCAGAACTTTTGTCAAGTATAATTTTTGACCGTCGTTAATTATTCATTTTTCAGTCTTCAGTTAACCGAAGGCATCTTAGTCCTCCCTCGCGACCTCAACGCAGTATCCTCTTCTCCCGCATTCCGGGCATGTCAGTTTGCGCGTCTTCGGCGTGTGCGGCGCGAAGAATACTTCGCGGAAAGTCGGGCGGAAGACCTTGTGGCATCCGGGGCAGACGTAGGAAACGTTCCTATAGTAATATATGCTCAATGCAATCCCTGCAGGGATTGTCGCCGCGAGCACAGCGACGTAGAGCCACCACCAACCCCGTGTGATCCAGAAAACGACAGCTGCGATCTGCAGAATTGAGAGCGGAATCAGCGCAACCGCCATCCTTGCGCGGATTTTTGTGAGTATTTTGCTGTTTGTCATGCGGTAAGCCGCGTCACCTATTGATTCGGCGGATATAATATCGAGAGATCTGAGCTCGCGCGTCAGCGATTCAAGCCGTGCGGACTGACTTTCCAGTTCCTTTATCTCGGCGTTCAGCTCCTGCTTTCTCTGTTCGAGCAGCAGAGAGACGACGTTCCCCGAATCATCTTCCGCAAGTATTTTCGATACGTTGTCGATCGACATCCCGATGCCGCGCAGAAAACATATCGTCTTCATTCTGTTCAGATCGGCGTCCGAATAGAGCCTCCGTCCGCCTTCCGACAGCTCGCCCGGAACGAGTATGCCGCGCGTATCGTAATACTGAACCGTCCTGACCGTGACTCCGCAGAGCTTTGCGATATCTCCCGTCGTGTACTGTGACATGGCTTTTCACCTCCTTCGCGTATATTTTACAATATTACGCAGCGTAACAAGCAATACCTTACGCAGGGTGATTTTTACTTCCCGAGCGCGATTTTCAGAAACTTCGCGTCGTTCATCTGCTCGTTCGTCAGATATCCGCCGTCGCGGAAAAGGGCGTAGGTTGTAACAGGCGTTGGCGCGTTCTGCGCCTCCTCGCGCGTGTTCAAGCGGATCGCGCGGAAGGGTATACCGTTATCCGCCGCGGTTTTTTCGACAATCGGAACGTATTTTCCGTTGAACGGGCACTGATTTGTGTAATAGAGCACAAAACCTTTTTCATCGACGTGCGGATGTTTTGCGCACTCTTTGAAACGCGGCTTCGGCGCGTCGGAGGAAAACGGAAGATACCACAGCTGTATTCCGTTGTCCGCCTCGTCGCATACCGAAAATCCCTTGTGCGCGAGATATTTCGGATCTGCGAGGAATGGTTTCTTCTTTGCAGACGACAGTATGCAGAGGCCGCGCTTTCCCTTCTCGCGGCTGTCACGGACGCACGCAGCGAGCAAATTGTTCGAATACCCGTGGCCCTTGAAGGATCCCGACACCCAGAGGCAGTCGATATAAATATATCCGTCGGCGTCTATCGGATTCCAGGCAAATTCTGCAGGAATATATTCGATGAAACATTTGCCCCTCTCGACGCTTTTGAGAAAGACGAGTCCCTCGTCAAATCTGTCGCGGAGCCAGGCCTTCTTCGACGCGACCTGAACGTCTTTGTTGTTGGATATTGCGCAGCAGATGTGCTCAGATTCAAGATTTTCCTTTGTAACTCTAACGTATTCCATCATATTGCTCCTTTGTGATTGCAAAAATAACTTCTTTATCTTCCGGTTTTAAGCGGTCGATTTCATCTCAGTACAATAATCTTTATCTGTTATCGATTATGCGCACCTGCGGGGCGGGCAGCCCGCGACATTTTCTTCGAAAATGTGGCGCCCCTACAGTGTAAGTGGTCAAATCGATAAAAATAACGTCATTAGTGCGCGTCGATTGTTTGCGGGCCGAACCCTTCCGCTGCGCGAAACGGATCGGCCCCTACGGGTGGTCCTCAATATCCTGGTTTGCATTCACAAAACAAGCGATATTATTAAGAATCCTTTTTTCTCCGTTCAATACGCTCAATCAACGAAAAACGAGAAACTTCCCTCTTTACACTTTCCGTTCGTTTCGACGATAATATAGACCGTTCCCTGTTCGAGGTCGGAGCTCTCTCCGCGCAGCGACGCGCCGTCGCCCGCCTTGAAAAGTTCGGTTCTGCCGCGGCCGTCGTCGAAATACACCGTGACGTCCCCGCTTTCAAGCTCGGCGGTCCAACTAATGCTGTCGGCGTCTGCGCATTTCAGCTTGAACACCATGCTGCCTTCGAACTCCATAAAGCTCATCTCGGCCTTATGGTTGGTATTCGAGTGCACGAGAAGAACCGCTTTGTAGCTCGAACCGTAAGACGAACAGGCGGACAGCGCGGCAAGGAGAATGCACGCGATCGCCAATAACGATAGGAATCTTTTCATATTTTTTTCCTTACACGTCTTATCAAAGTTCGGCCTTCAGCTCCTCGGCACGGCGTTTCGCAAACTCCGCAACGTCTTTTACCGTTTCCTCTTTAAGCGGATTCGGCAGGCCTGCGCGTTCGAGCGTTTCGAAATATCCGTAAACGCCGCCGAGTCCGCAGAGCTTCAGATAACTGCCGAAAGCATCCTCTCCCTCGCACTTCATGCGGTAGAGCGCGAGCGAATCGAGCTCCGCCATCGCGTAGTCGACGTAGTAGAAGGGATAGAGGAAAATATGCTGCTTCTGCATCCAGAAACCGCCGCCCTCGAGGAATTCGTTTCCGTCGTAGCTGCGCCAGGGCATATATTTCTGCTCGATATCCTTCCAGATTTCGCGCCACTCTTGAGGACCCGCGGCCGGATTTTCGAACACGCGGTGCTGGAATTCGTCGACGCTCACGAGATAGGGAATCGTTTTTATCGTCTCGGTGAAGTGCGCGTAGCGGTATTTCGCCGCGTTTTCTCCGCAGAAGCGATCGATCCAGGGATATGCGAAGAACTCCATCGCCATCGAATGTATCTCGTTTATCTCGCTGGTAGAACCGGTAAGCTGCGCGAGCGGCAGACGGCGGGAGGCGTAGTAGCCTTCGAAGGCGTGTCCGGCCTCGTGCGTCAGCACGTCGATATCGGCCGACGTTCCGTTGAAGTTGGAAAAGATGAACGGGGCTTTGTAATCTGCAAGGAACGTCATATAGCCGCCGAGATGCTTGTTCTCGCGCGTAACGAGATCGAGCAGGCCGTGTTCGGTCATAAAGTTGAAGAATTCACCGGTTTCGGGCGACATCTCTTCGTACATCCGCCTCGCCTTTTCGGTCAGTTCCTCGGGCGTGCCCTCGGGTTTCGCGTTGCCGTCGGGGAAGCAAAGCTCTTCGTCGTAATATTCGAGCTTTTCAAGTCCCAGCTGCTCCGCCTGTTCGCGATAGAGTTCGGTGCAGAGCGGAGTTATATACTTTCTGACTGCCTCGCGGAATTCGGCGACGTCCTTCGCCGTGTAGTCGTATCTCCCTCTCGCGGGATATACGTAATCGATATAGTCGGCAAATCCTAACCGCTTCGCTATTTTGCGTCTGACGGCGACGAGTTTGCGGTACTGCTCGTCGAGTTTATCCGAAATTCCCTCGTAAAGTCCCGCCCAGGCATCGAACGCGGCTTTTCTCTCGGCGCGGTCGGTCGACTGCATGTGGCGGAGCAGGCCGTAGAAGTTGCATTTTTCGCCCATGAACTCGACCGAGCAGGCCGCGGCGGTCTTCGAATATGCGGTACCGAGGTTTGCCTCGCGGATCGAAGGCAGAATCGTGGAGGGCTTGACGAGTTTCTGCGCGACTTCCATATCCTTGAACATATGCGAGCCGTATTTCTCCTCGAACCGTCCGCGGAAGGGGCTCTTCAGCACAGCTTTGATCGCTTTTTTGAGAGAGAGCATAAGCTTCGGACCTTCGCTGTTGAAGAACTTGATCTCGCCGTCGTAGAATTCATCCTTCATATTCATCGTGTTGCGGACGTATGCGATTGTCGACTGCGTCTCCCACCCTTCCATGATAATCTGGAAGTCGACGAACGCGGCGTCGGCCTCTTCGAACGTTTTGGCGTCGGACAGGCATTTGACGCATGCCGCCATTTCGCTCTTTACGCGCTTCGGGTCGGGTCTCCCGTATTTCAGATCGGCGAATTTTCCCGTCATTTCCATGCGTGCGTTTGTTCCGTTTTCCATTGTGTGCTCCTTTTCGTTAATAATTATTGATGTTTTTTGTTATTCGCTTTTTGTGATTAATCAGACAGAGTAATAACTATCAGCTTTTTCATTACGGTCGCTCCCTCTCCGGATTACGAATCGAAGAACTTCCGGCCGTCGTCTGTGACGAGCCGGTCGGCCTTCGGATATTCAAATATTTCATCGTGTCCGGCGTTCGCTTCGAGATATCGGGCGAACCCGCGCGCGTACCATTTTGCCATTTCAAGATTGTGCATGCGGCAGTATCCGCAGTTCTCGGGAGCGGTGCCCGGCACTTCTGTCGCACTCTCAACCGACGAGAAGGCGTCCTTTATCAGTCCGTAAAGGTCGCGAGGCGCGCGGTTTCCCTTGAGGATGAGATAAAAACCGGTGAGACAGCCCATAGGTCCCCAGTATATCACTTCGTCCTTCCACTCGGAGTTGTTGCGCAGCCAGGTCGCGACGAGATGTTCGAGCGAATGCATCGCCGCGACGTCGATTACCGGCTCGACGTTCGGCCTTCTCAGCCGGATATCGTAAGTCGTAACGTAATAATCTCCGAGGCGGTCCACCCTGCTTGTGAAAATTCCGGGCACGATCCTCGTATGGTCCACCGAGAAACTTTGTATCATTTCCATTTTTGCGTCTCCTGATTTTATTCTGTTATTTTTCTTCCGTCCCGCCGATAGCGGCGTCGACGTAAATTTTTGCGAGATCGGCGGTGCTTTCCTCGCATCCGTATCTCTCTCTCAGCATATCGATAATCCGCAGCGGGATATCGATATACGCCTGCTGCAGGGATGAACTCTTCGCGAGTTTCGCGACGGCCTCCTCAATCGACAGTCCCGCAAAGTCGTCCGAATACAGATAATAATCGCGTATCGCCTGCTTCCGCCGCGCGTGGCGCGCGTTGTGCAGGACTCTCAGCAGCGTCGAAATTCCGAACGACAAGAGAAACATTCCGAAATACGTAACTGAAATATGGATTATCTCCCCACTGCAGGCTTTTAACCGGCTGCTTGATTATTTCGAGAATCAGGCATATGAGCCAGCAGACGAATATTACGTGCCTGTAGGTTTTTTCCGAACAGTTTCTAAAACCCGCCGATACCGCGACCGCCGCGATAATTATCAGCGCAATGCAGACAAGGTGAAAAACGCCGAACATGGCCGGCTTTTCGACCTGATACTGAAAAAAGTGAATGAGATTGATCATGATTCACATATTATCCGCATGGTCATACTGCCGCGTCGGTGAGCTTCAGCCGCTTTATCTTACGCAGAACGATCCGGTCGACGATCGCGGCGAACAGTATTGCAATCCCTGCGCCGAGTCCCCAGGCGGCGAAGCTGACGCTCCGGTCAAACTGAACGAAGGCCTGCTCCATCGAGCGCAGTATGCCGTATCCCATAATCGCTCCGACTGCGACTCCGATAACGATACCGACCGCCGTCGTAGGAATAATCTCGCGCAACAGATAGGCGACCGTCTCCCTTTCGGAGAAACCGTTTATCCGCATAATCGTCATCTCGCGCTTTTTCTGCGTAAAGAAGAGGTCTGTAAGGTTCAGAAGCACGACTCCGGCGAGCAGTCCGGCCATAAACGTCAGAAGCGCAACGATGGCGTCGATAACCGACGAGGAGGATTTGAACGTCGAGCGGTTGACAGGACCGTACGACGTGATCTCCCACATTTCTTCGAACTTCTCGGACAGCGCCGCTTCGTCCGCGCCGTTCATATTCACGAGTATCATATTGCGTTCGAAGGTTTTGTCGAACGTTTTTTCGTAATACTCGGAACTCATCGCGGCCGGAAGGCCTATGTAATTCTCAAACACGCCCGCGACGCGCACCGTCACGAGTTTCCCGAGCCCGTCGGAGAGTTCGAACTCGCTCCCGACGTCAAGGCCGTATACCTCGGCGAGCTTTCTCTGTATGAGTATGCCGTCGGCTTCGGTGAACTCCGCGCCGGTTTTTATATCGCGCAGATGAAATACTTTATTGATTTCGTTAAGATCGCCGCAAAACAAATCGGCGATACCGGTGTCGTCAATTTTTGTCACGAGCGTCGTGCGGTAGACGGCGGCACTGTCGGCTCCGGCTTCGTCAAGGACGTGTCGGACGTCCTCCACGGCGTAATCGGGGCATTCGATCTCCCAGTCGTATAGAGTCACCTGCCCGTACTGCTTCTCGACGCAGCCGGTCACGCCGTGGCGCAGCGTGAATCCGTTGACGAGCAGCGCGCAGCATCCCGCCACGCTGACGACGGTTACGGCGATCCAGCGTATATCCGTTCTGACGTTGCGCAGTATCAGGCGCGAATAGAGCGGAAGCAGACGCTTTCCGGATCCAGCCGAGCCGCTCTTCCCTTTCGGAGCCGGCGGCTGCATCAGCTGATAGGCGGGAGTGCGGACAAGTCTGCCGCAGGCAAACCACACCGCGGCGGCCGAGAGCAGAACGCTGACGACAATCACAATAGCCGTAATCCCGGGCGAAAACCTCGATCTCGTTATATCCACGCTGACGTACTTTCCGTATCCGCCGAGCGCTATTCCTTCGAGCACGAAGCGGGCCGCCAGCATGCCGGCGATATCGCCGATCAGCGTACCGCTGACTCCGTACAGAAGATATTTTGCGAGTATTTCGCGTTTGTAAAAGCCGAGCGCCTTTTCGGTGCCGACAAGCGTCCGCTGCTCGTCCACCATCTTGCTGACAGTCGCAAAGACGACAAGCAGGCTTATCACGATGAACATAAGCGCGAACGAGGTCCGCAGACTCCCGATGTTCTCGGCTCCGGCGAGCAGCTGAACGAAGCTCGGGCTTCCCCTCTCGTCGAGTACTACCCAGCGGGACCTCGCCGTATCTTCAACCGATGCGCGCATATCGCTAATGCCGGCAAGCGACTCCTCGTAGGACGAAATGCGGCTCTCACAGTCTTCGATATCCTCCTTCGAGGCGTTCGGATCGGCTTTCAGCTTCTTAAGGTCCTCTCTCGCTTCGGCAAGAAACTCGTTATACGACCTTTCGTAGTCGTCGATTGCCGCGTACGCCTTTTCCTTCACGGCGGCGTCGCGGATAGGCGTGCGCTCTTTCGCCAGCGTCTCGATTTTTTCGATCATCCCGGCGGATATTGTCTTCGCGCGCTCCGAGAAGCGGTCAATACCTTCCATCGAACCGACGAGTATCTCCGCCTTCATGCAGCATCCTTCGAGAGAATCGTGATCGAAGGCCGAAGAAACGACGATAACGTATCCGGTCTCTTCCAGACTTGTGCTCAGATGATCGGGGTGTTCGACGATTCCGGTGACCGTCATCGGCTCCCAGACCGAAAAATACTGCCCGAGATCGTCCGTCATCTCGAAATTTTCGATAACGTCGCCGATTTTCAGCTCCAGCGCCTCGGCTATGCGGCTTTCTACGGCGCATTCGGTAACGTTTTCCGGAAGTCTACCCTCTTTTACAATCGGGACGTTGATTTTTTCTCCCGGAGTGATGAAGGTCGCCTTTGCCTTATTATCGTTAAAAAACAGATTGCATCCCGCCTGCCATACCGGCTCGACCTCCGTCACGTCGTCAAGGCCCCGCAGCGCGTCGAGATCCTCCTGCGTCAGAAGGAGCGTCGATATCACTTCGATATTCCGGAACTTCATCGCGTCGTAATTCTCGCTGCAGTTTCTGCGCATCGAATCCGACGCGTAGCTGATGCTCAGAAAAGATCCGGCGCCGAGCATCGCGATCAGAACGACCGAGAGATACGACACTGCCTGCTTCCGGATGTTCCGGAACGCGTCTTTCCACTGTGTTCTTTTCATCGGCTCACCAGACAAGTTCTTCCGCGTGAAGCGGATTGCGGTTTCTGCGTATCGACGAGACTTTTCCGTTCCGCATCTTTATCACGCGGTCGGCCATCTTGGCGATCTCCGAGTTGTGCGTGACCATCAGCACCGACGCGCCGTCGCGCCTTACAATGTCTTCGATGACGCTCAGCACCTCGATGCCCGTCGCATGATCGAGCGCCGCCGTCGGTTCGTCGGCGAGTATCAGCGCCGGCCGCTTGACGATTGCCCGTGCGATCGACACGCGCTGCTGCTGTCCGCCCGAGAGCTGCGAGGGGAAATTGTCCTTCCGGTCGCTAAGGCGCACCTTATCTATCGCCTCTTCGGGCGGCATCGATCCGTCCGCGAGCTCGGCTATCAGCTGCACGTTCTCAAGCGCCGTCAGATTCGGCATCAGATTGTACGCCTGGAAGATAAAACCGATCTTTCTGCGGCGGTATTCTGTCAGTTCGTCCTCTGTCATCCGCGAGAAATCCTTCCCGTCGACAACGAGTTCGCCGCCCGTCATCGTATCGATTCCGCCGACGATATTCATAAGCGTGGATTTGCCGCAGCCCGACTCGCCGAGCACGACGACAAATTCGTTTTTGTATATTTCGAGATTTATTCCTTTGAGCACCTGAAGCACGCCGTCGCCCGACGGGTACTCCTTGGTGACGTCTTTCAGCGTGGCGAGGACTTCCTTCTTCTCTCCCTGATCGACGGCGAGACCTTTTTCCTCGATCGTGATCGCGGCCAGCGCCGCCATCCTCTCGCAGAGTTTGAGCTCTCCGTCGTCAAAGCTGCCTCCGTCCTTTTTGTTAACAATTTGCACGCAGCCGATAACCTCGTGCAGATTGTTCAGCGGAACGCAGATCATGCTCTTCACGGCGAGGCCCTGGTCGTCGAATGCGGTGCCTTCGAAGCGCGGATCGTTGGAGGCGTCCTCGAGCAACACCGGCTTTCCGGTTTTTGTCACGATTCCTTCGATTCCGGTTCCGTTTTCAACGGTAACGCCCGAAATATCCGAAGGTCCGACGTGAAATACCGGGCTTATGCTGTCGGTTTTTCCGTCGAGCAGCCAGATTGCTCCCGCCTCGCCGCCGAGCTCGTCGACGATTATCTCAAGACTCCCCGACAGCGCCTCTCCGAGGTCGTCGGTTTCGAGCAGCGCCTCCATGATGCGCCAGGTCGCCATTGCAAATCTTTTTTCTTCCGCCATCTCTCTGTCTCCGCTTCTTCAATCACTCACTGCGCGGCCGCGCGTTGTCCGTACCGTTTTCCGGGGCGCCGCTAGTTTTTTACAGCAGCCGGCTCCATCCTTCAAGGAGCACCGGATGCCCTTCTACGTATTTATCGCGGAAAATCTGCGCGGTTTTCCTGTCGGCGCAGATTTCCTTCGGATATTCTTTTTCAATCTGCTTATATTCGGCTTCGGTTATTTCGCACGTGGTGATGTAGTCGTCGTTCCGGTTCGGATACCCGTGCCAGGCAAAATACTGCCGTTTCCCGTCGACAATTCTGTATCCGCATCCGAACCTCACCTGGTTGGAAATAACGCGGAATTTGTAACCTCTGTTTCCTGCCATTAATATGCCTCCCAGTGTCCATATCTCTTTCCGCCCTTACGGACTATTATCCCGCTGTCGGAAAGAATCTTCATAGCCCGTTTTATGGTGGGAACCGACACTTTAGCGGCTTCTGCCAGAGCGGCTTGAGTAACTCGAGAATCTTCTTTTATATGCATAATGATTATATCTGCCAAAGTATCACTCAAAGTATCAATCTGATCCTTTGGCACTTTGGAATGATCTATAAGAGCTCTTTCAAGAGCTTTAAACCTGATTCTTAGAGAAGTGCCTGTAAGCTCGTATTCCGGGAGGTCGGCACCGATTTTGCGGCATTCGTCGCATATCTTTTGAATGCCCTGTCCCCAGTTCTCTATGAACCCGGCACGGTAAAACACGTTTGCAATATCCGGATTGTACGGAACCGAATCGTGTTTCATCAGAAGCGTCTCGACAGTCCATCCTTCCGGAAGAATGCACCGGTTGCTGATTGTGATCTCATCTTCTGAAATCCTTATCTGAATAGGCGTTCCGTACATATAACAGTTGTGTGCAATCGCGTTATAGACCGCCTCGCGTATTGCCTCTCTTGAAAAAGGATACTCCTCAACCCGAACGTCTTGCTCATAGCTTATTTTAGCCTTGAGATACATCTGGAAAATCAAATTAACAACTTTATTAGCGTTCACAATCAATGATTCGTCAAGATCGTTGTGATACGCGACGAGCCCTTTTTCGTCAAATTTTCCAACTTTGACAAAGCTGCCGACCTGAACGGCGCCTGGATCGTGGTAAAACAGCAGAATCGCTGACCTTTTAAGCTTTCCGTCTTTCATAAGATGCAACTTTTGAAGCAACTCTTCATTGGAAACTTCAAGCTCTGATTCGGTCATTCTTTTCTTTCGAACGGCTTCTCTGCGGAAAATCTTGAAACTTTCGTCGTCCAGATCATCAACGGTTATTCCGTCAACCGTAACGTCTTCCCAACGGATGCCGGTTTTGCGCATGATAAATTCCGAAAGAGCTACGCCGGTCAGCTGCTGCTTGGTGGCTCCGCTCCGGTAATGAAATTCTCCGTGATAGCTGATTGGAAAAGCGCTCGGCTTCACTTTGATTTCCAAATATTCTTTCCCGTCTTTCGTGTGTCTGTCTACGTCGGCGACGATACCGAGTCCTGATTTGATTTTGTTCGGAATATCTTCCAGCAGTTTTTCCGTATTCTGCACTCCGACAACCTTGCCGGCATCGTCAATGCCAATAAATATCGTGCCGCCCTGAGCGTTGGCAAAACCGCACACCCATCTCAGGTATTCATCACGCCAGGATTCCTTATATTCAACGTTCTGGTTTTCAAACATTATCAGTTCCCTCCAGGCCTTTTATCATTATCAATTCCGGCGGCTGGGCGTATCCGGGCACGTCGATCGCAAACTCTCCGGCGTCCATGTATCCGAGCTTCCGCCAGAAGTATTGTCCGTCCTCGTCCGACTGAGTGGAAGTCATAACCATCCCGTGACCGAGCGCCTTCATATCGCGCTCCCAGCGTTCCGCAAGCTGCCTCCCGTATCCGCGTCCGCGGCATCCGTTTCTGACAAAAATCAGGGTGCAGAACGGGACGCTGTCCCAAAATAGATTGTAACGAAGAATGCCGACGATCTTCCCGTCGTCTTCAAGGACGTATCCCTGTCCGTCTCTGACCTTGGCGTCGAAACCGTCGCGCGGCAGGCCCCGGTCAAGTTCGAACCAGGAGTCCCTGTCGCGGCTCTCAACGAATCTGATCATCCGGATCCTCCTCTCGCCGTTGGCGCTGACGGCTTATTTCCGCGCCTCCCATTCCTCTTTCGTCATCAGATTGACGTACCCTTTCCGCGTCTCACCCAACTGAGTCGGCGCGTCGTCGGTCGTCCATTGATATCTGAATCCGAGCTTTTCCTGAACCCGCTTGGATTTTTCGTTGCCCTCATAGTAGGCGCACCAGACTCTGTTCAGCTTCAGGTCCTCGAAAGCGTGGCGCAAAATCTCTCGTGACGCCTCCGGAACAAGTCCCCGTCCCCAGTAGGGAACGCCTATCCAGTATCCGAGCTCGGCTTCGTCCTCCTTCGAGGCAAGATCGTCGTGATGAAGTCCGATGCTCCCGACCGGCAGCCCGGTCTCCTTCAAAACAATGGCGTAAGTCTCGGGAACCGCCAGTATCTCTCGTATCACGCGACGGCTGTCTTCGACGCAATTATGAACCGGCCATCCCGCCGCCGGCCCGACCCGCGGGTCGCTGGCGTATATGAACAATTCCTCCGCGTCGGATTCATCCCACGGACGGAGAATGAGTCTTTCTGTTTCCAAAATCATTTTCTTTTTCACCAAATAAACGGAACGATTCTGTATTTCACTTTTTTGCGGTATTCCGCATACCCTTCCAGCCCTTCCAGAAGGACTTTTTCCTCGTTCTTTATGCGCTTCGCGATTATCGGAATATAGAGAAGCAGAACCGCGAAGGAAAAGGGCGAGCCGAGAATAATTCCCATCGACAGAAAGAGAAACAGAGTTGCAGAATACATCGGATGGCGCACGATTCCGTAGAGCCCTTTGTCGATTACCTTTTGATCGTTCTGCACCTCAATCGTCCTTGAAAGCCAGACGTTTTCCCGCAGCACCTCGGCGTAAACTGCGTACGCGGCAAGAAAGACGACGGTTCCGGCGATCACAGCCCACCGCGGCAGCGTATACCAGCCGAAGCGGAATCCAAGCCCGGCCAAAACGAAGGCCGCGATAAACATTATTCCGCTGAGAGCGATAACCGTTTTCTGTTCTCCTTCGCTCTCTTTCGCGTTCAGACGCTTTTTCAGAAGTTCCGGGCTCTTTATCATCATAACGATTCCCGCCGCGAACATCGGTATGAACAGAACCGCCATAAGAAGCCAGCCGTTCAGATAGTTAAGGCAATACCGCACAATTCGCGTGCGTGTATTGGCGAGAGATTTTTGTGCCTGTTTTGACTGAGAAATCGCAGGAAAACAGGCGGTTTTTCAAGATTTCGACGTCTTAACAGGCGCAAAAAGAGCCGTCAAGACGCGTGCGTCGAATTGTGCGGTATTGCCTTAAGCGTCCCGGCGGGCAGAAAAATCAAAGTTCCTATCAGTATCAGGCCGATCGCAAACTTGCCTATCGCCTGAAAAAAGAGTTTTTTAGTCATTTTTCCCCGGACCTGTTGAGCTTTTTTCAAAGAAATCACAGATTATAGTGAAACCGACCTTTTCCGGCACGTGCCGGCTGCGCGCGTTTGTAAGCACGGCATCGGCAAATAGCGCAGGGATATCGAGTTCGTCGAACACGCAATTGCCATCACAGGTCCTTATCCACCACGTAATATTTGTGTCCTTTAGGCAGATCGGGCAGCTCTCCGACGATCTTGTAGCCGTTTTTCAGGAAAAATCCGACGTTCCAGTCGTATATTTCCTCGGCAATGAACTTTCTTGCTCCCTTCTCTTTTGCCTTCTTTTCATAGTGCTTCAGAAGACGCGTGCCGAGCCCGCGCCCGCGGTATTCCTCGTCGACCCAGATCTTCCAGATCCAGCCGACGTCGGTGCCGCCCACTCCGGCCATAATCGCGGCGACGACTTTGCCGTTTTCGTCGACAAACTTGCGGTTGATTTTTATATAATCGTGTTTCGGCTGCAGGAAAGGCAGATTGTATTCGTAGAGCTTGTCGTCGATATACTCGCCCTCTTCCTCGCTGCCGTCCTGAATTTCAAACTCTATCGGTTTGCACGGCCTTTTTGCTTCTTCCCTGTCAAGGCGCTTGAAGAGCACGTAATCCTCGTGTCCGGCAGGATTGCCTTTAACGGTTCCGAAAACCGTATATCCGTGTTTCAGATAAAAGGGCTTCGCCTGAAAATCACCGGTGTCCAGATATGAGAGGTAACACCCCCTCTTTCTGCCGGTTTCCTCCACCGTCCGCAAAAGGTTCGAGCCCAGCTCCTGCCTGCGGTATCTCTCGTCGACCCACAGATCGTCGACGTACAGACACCCCCACTGGTAAACGTACGCGACGCAGCCGGCGATTATATTGCCGCTTTCGTCGGTTATCTTTTTGCAAATCAGTTCTTCCTCTTCCTTGAACCCGTCAGCAACGGGCACAAGTTTGAAATAGTGTTTATAAACGAGTTTTTCTATCCGCTCGGAATCCTTCCGGGCGCTTTTTCTTAAACGCAGTTGCTCCATTTTTCAAAACTCCTTCCCGTGGTGTTCGTTTTTTCAAATGCGTATTTTCTCATTAAGGCAATACCGCACAATGCGCGTGTGCGGATTGTCGAGTAATATTGGCGCCGGTTTTGACTGAAAAATCGCAGGAAAACAGGCACGTTTTTACACTTTTCAGTCAAATCGCCAGTGGCTATTTGGCTGAAAAGTGCGATTTTGACGTCATAACCGGCGTCAATATGGCCGGCAAGATGTGCACGTCGAATTGTGCGGTATTGCCTTAAGTTTTGTGTCGGTGACGCAACATTATTTTATCAAAGAAAAGTCATTTATTCAATATTTTTTCAGCGGTTTTGTGTCATTTCTTCAATATTTTTTCAGCGGTTTTGTGTCATTTCTTCATTATTTTGGGGGTTTTGAAGAGTTTGTAATCATCCGCGTCGTGAAGGAGCGCCGCCGGGGCAACAGCCGTCTTGTCGCAGTCGGGATAATGCTCCGCGATACTCATCGCGTTCCGGAAAACGCGGAGCGAATGTCCGGCGTCTTCATCTTCCGGATAATACGTGTTCGTACATGCGCGACGTCTCGCCGTCGCTCCCGCGGACGAAGCAGAGAAACCTCCATCCGTATCTTTCGTAAAAGCCGACGTGATCGGTCAGAAGATACAAGGCGTCGATACCCATGCCCGCCATGTCTTCGCACACGAATTCCAGCATACGGCCGGCGATCCCGCGGCGGCGGAAGTCTTCGTCCACGTATACGGAGCAGACGTTGGGCGCGAGATCTGTACGCTCGTGAAAATCGTTGGCGATGACTCCGCACCCGGCGACGATCCGGCTGCCGAGCGTCACGGCGTACCACTGAGGCACTCCGGTCTTGTTCGCGAGGCATTCGCCGATGCTTTCCCTGTACGCCTCGAGCGGGACGCCCCATCTTTTATGAAACCATTCCGCAAGCTCATCCGCGATTTGCGGACGCTCGCGAATCGGGAAGCATATCTCCCCTTCTACCATGTTTTTCCCCTGTTGAAAAAGTATGACGACGACGCGTTTTTATTTTGCGTTTTTGTAAATATCGCAGGCGAGGTCTTCCATCGCTTCGTCCGCGGCTTCGGTAACGTTGTTGTACATGACGGCAACGCAGATATCCTTTTTGAGCGAGAAGGTCCAGCTTGTCAGGAAGCCCGGGTTCTCTCCCCCGTGTCCCGCGACGCTGTCCTTGCGCGCCTTCGAATCCCAGGAGTAAAGGCAGAGACCGTAGTCGTCCATGACCGGCGTCATCATCCGGCGCGCGGTCTTCTTTTTTAAGGCAACACCGCACAATTCGCGGATACGGATTGGCGAGAGATTTTTGTGCCTGTTTTGACTGAAAAATCGCAGGAAAACAGGCGGTTTTTCAAGATTTTGACGTCAAAACAGGCGCAGAAAGAGCCGTCAAGACGTGTGCGTCGAATTGTGCGGTATTGCCTTAAGAATCCGCCCCTGCGATAGCTCTTTGATAGCGCAAGTCCGATCTTAACGAGCTCGGTAGGAGTGGTCCAAAGCCCGGCAGCGGCGTGCTCTGGATAATAGTGATACCCGTGTTCCGGGTCTTCGCGAAGGCCCAGTCTGCCGCCGAAGGCGGCGCTTGCGACGAATTCTTCGTCAAGCGGCTGGAAGAAGCCGGTCCGGGTCAGTCCGAGCGGTTCGGCGACCTCCTGCCGGAAGGCGTCGCGGAGAGTCATTCCGGTGATCCTTGTAAACGCGAGCTCGGCCAGTGTAATCCCGCCGCCGGAATAGTCGTGCTGCTTGCCGTACGGCTTGATCCTGCGCAGCTTCGGCGTGTTGCCCCTGCCGTCAAGCACGTCTTCAAGCGAGAGCGGTTCGTGATCCGCCCTGTATCCGGGAAAGCCGTGCAGATTATATCCCGCGGTGTGCGAAAGCAGCGCGGCGAAGGTCACGGGAGACTTCGCGTATTCGGGAACGACGCCCGAGATATCGGCGTCGATATCGATAAGTCCCTTATCCGCAAAGCGCAGAAGCGTCATGGCGAAGGCCGGCTTCGATACCGATCCCGCCTGAAAGAGCATATCGGGATTCACCGGAAAGTCCTCGCCGTACCGGCCGCTGCCCGAGCAGTAGGTCGAGACGTCGCCGTCTCCGTCGCAGACGGCGATGCTGACTCCGTAACCCTTTCTGCCTTTGATGCGCATGCGTTCGTCGACGTTGATGCCGAAATACCCTTTGACGGTCCTGTTAGGACCCTTCAGCATCCGCATCAGCATTGCCTCGTCGTCCGAGATGATACCGGTCTCACGGAATCCGAACTTGTGATACACGTGCAGTCCCACCTCGTTCTCGGGCTCGGTGGAAAGATAAAGCCGGTCGGCGCCGTTGTCTTTGAAGTATTTGATTATCTCTTCCATCGCCGCCTGACCGTACCCTTTGCCCTGCTCGCTTTTGTCTATCATGAAGCGCCAGAGCCAGTAACGGTCCTCGGGATCTTTCGCCTTGGGAGCGAATGAGAACATGCAGAAACCGACAAGTCTGCCGTCGGCATAGATTCCGAAAGGACGGGCAACGCCCGGATATTCGGCGTTGGTCTCAGCGGCCTGTCTCAGAGAAACTTCGTTCGAAGCGACGAAGGGCTGGTCCTCGCGCACCGAAAGCGCGAGCACCGCCTCGCGATTGTTGTCGTTTACAGGTTCAAGTTTGATTATCATAATATCTGATCCTCTGTTTTTCTTACTGTCACCCGGCCGGGTAGGTGTCAATAATCCACGCGCGCCAGTTATTATAAGCGGTATCAAAGCTTATGCCGAACGCCTCGTCAAAAGTCTTCTGTCCGAAACAAAACCGGCTCAGCTGTTCAAAGCCGAAAGCTTCATCGAGCCACGCAAGGAACGACGCCGCCATAAACGCTGACAGGACAGTGTCTCCCTGTTCTTTGTCTTTGAATCTCGTAAAGATTGGCTCTTCCGTTACAGGCAGGCTCTCACAGTAACTGCCCCAGTGTGTCAAACCTTTTTCAAAGCATACGCGCGAGCAGGCGTCATAGAAAGTGCGATAATCCGCCGCGGTAACGTTTGCGGGATCAATGCCCGCGGCTATACACTGCGAATAGTACGGAAGTTCCGGGGAGACCGGCCACTCATCAATTACTTCGGTATAGGGGTTGATACAGGTGCCGACGTACCACGCATAGCCGAAATGCTCCCAGCCGACGGCGTCGCTGTCCATAAGCGCAAGCAGATACATAAACTCCCTGTGCGTTCCGATTTCGTTGTACTTGAGCGTTATCTGCCCGTTATCAGTACTATACTCAAACAGGTTGTCGATCCTTACGTCAACAGGAAGTTCCGCAAGCCCGGAAGGATAGGCGTCGCCGGCGTTTTCGCGCAGATACTGCCGCACAAAACCGATCCCTTTTTTCGTTCTGTCAATCAGACCGGGCAGCTCAGTCCGCACGTCAAACCCCAACTGACGCAATAAAACGAGATATGCGCTGAACTGAAATCCGTCATCCTGAACTTTCACAACCCGTGCGTCTTCTATCTCATCCGGCAGTGAGAGTTCCGAATAATCCTTAATTCCCTTAACGTAAACCGTCTGAGTTTTGGCGTCATAATTGACGGAACGTTCAGTGCCGCAGCCGGTCAGAACGCATATAAGTATGAAAACAGCCTGCAATCCGGCGATTGTTCGTTTCAAGAGAAGTCTCCTTCCTTATTTCAGCCCCAACGCCTTTTCGGCAAGTTCCAGCGTGCCCTGAACGCCTATGCTCTCGTCTCTTTTGATGACGTGAAATCCGGAATGCAGAAAACGGTCGTACTGCTCCTGCGAATTGATAAGCGTCAGCCCTCTCCGGTAATTCTCCATAGCCGCGTCGGGATCCGGCTCTTCCATGATCAGCCGGTAGAGAAACTGCTTCTCGCGGTCCGGCCTCTCGAAAAAGCGTCTCACCGATATCTGCGGATCGGCCAGCATGATCAGCACGCGGTCGTGCGGCGCAACTGTTTTCAGCGTTTCGATTGAAATATTCGTATCTACGAAAACCGGTCTGCCGCCGTGTTTCAGGCCGTCAAGTATACGCAGCTCCAGTATCTCGCATTCTTTCGAGACTCCGTCGTACCACGCCTTGTATTCCTCCGGACTTCTCCGGATAAAATCGTGCCAGTCTTCAAGATCGCGAGTGTATGTCAGATTCGGGAATTCCTTTTTATCCAGCCCGGGCAGCAGCCGGTCGTGATAGTTTTCTTCGCAGAGAATTCCGTGGTATTTCTCCGCGAGAAGCCTGAGAATCGTCGATTTCCCGGCGTAGGCGTTTCCGGTTATGAAGTAGAAGTTATTATATCTCATGCGTGCTCCCGGACCCGAAATCTAATAATTCGTAAATCCGTCATTATCTTTCGTCAGCCACAATATGCTTTGTTTCTTTGACCGGATGCACAAGCTCTGTTTTGAAGAATTCCGGGTATATTACTTTGTCTGTTCCGAACGGAACCCACTCAAGGTACTCGGGTGTTCCATCCTCCAGGAACGTATTGCCCTGCAGGTCGAAACCGTCAGGCACTTTCATGTAAAAATAGAATGCCGGTTCATAAATCAGGCGTTCCCGGCCGTCTCCGACGGTGCCGTGGAAATATGCCTCGGAAACAAAACCGAGCCGGTCAACCTCCATATCACAGCCCAATTCTTCTTTAACTTCGCGTCTTACCGCTTGTTCGGCGGTTTCCCCGAACTTGATCCGTCCGCCGACCGAATAGTAATAATCATCGCGGTTGTTTTTGACCATAAGGACTTTATCATCTTTGATGATGATCGCTCCGACACGGATATTGACGACGCCTTCTCCGCAGCGGACGCATATATCTTTGTTCATGTTTTTCTCCCGTTCCTCTGCGTTCATCCAATACAGTTCATGATTACGTCAATCATAACTTCTTTCTCTTCCGGTTTGGATTCAGCAATCATAATTGTCAACGCAGCAAGAGTATGGTCGTCAATCAGTTTTTCTCCGTCAGCAAAAAGAATTCCGTTCTTATCAAGGAAATAAAGGAATATGGTGGCGGCTATCCTTTTATTGCCGTCTGCGAAACTGTGATTCTTGGTAATGAAGTAGAGAAGGTTTGCGGCTTTTTCCTCGAGACTCGGATATATTTCTTCCCCTGCGAAAGACTGGTAAATATTCCCGATACTACCCTTAAACGAATCATCTTTTTCAACGCCGAACAGATCCGACTCTGTTCCAAAGCGCATGCTGTCGATCACCTTTCTGCACTCCTCATATGTCAGAACATATATGGAAGCTCTGCCCTCCGGACGCATCAACGTCTGGTGATCATAGGAATCAAGCAGATCAAGCGCCGTACTGAATTTTTCAACAACGGTCAGAACCTGTTTTGCATCCAATGAGTTTTCAGTGCGTTTCAATAATTTCACCACACTGCCTAAATCATCGAGTCGCTTCTGATTAACAGCATAGCCCCGCATTATATACTGCTTTAATACGTTGTTGGCCCAGCGGCGGAATTCAACGCCCCGTTTCGATTTAACACGGTAACCTACAGAGATGATCATATCGAGATTATAGTATTCAATTTCTCGTGTCACCGATCTGCCGCCTTCATTTTGAACTGTCGCAAATTTTGCGACAGTTGAAGGTTCCAGTTCTTCTTTCAACGCATTCCCTATATGCTTGCCTATCGTTTTGACATCCCTGCCGAACAGTTCGGCAAGTTGACCGCGATTCAGCCATACGGTGTCATAACTCACCTGTACAGGCAGAGTTATGCTTTTGTCTTCTGTTTCGAACAGAACGATTTCATTTTTCATTTTCTTTTCTCTTCAATTTCACAGGTTGGACCTTCTTTTCAAATCGCTGTAAACGATCCCTTGAAAGATAGTGCTTAAAATCCGTTTCAGTTACTTTTTACCTCCACGCGTATATGGAGCAACATTAATAGCTTTACCATTCCAATGGCGTGTGTATCCGGAAACGGTGTGTTCAACAGGTGAAGCATGTGTACCATGTTCTATACTATCCGTGATGGTGGAAGCTGTAGTTTCTGCCGATTTACTCGTTGCGGAAGAGTTTACCGTAGACCCACTAATGCCCGACCCGAAGTTGTGTGAGTTACTATGTGAACCCCCTGCAATCTTTGAAGCGCCATATGACAAGGCTGCTCCCACTGCAATTTTAGTTCCTTCAACTAAAACCGTAGACAATATGGGGTGACTGGCTCTAAAATTTCTCCATCCGTCTATCGCTCTGTGAAATCCGCGTACAACAAAAGACTCGGATTGATTTGAAACTGCTACTGAATCAACTCTCGGACGGCCACTTTTCGCGGCAAAAGCTTTATTCTCGGTATTAACAGTTTTGGATTTTCTCTCATCCGTGATGACAGGATCTTTCACGGGAGTTTTTTCGTCAAGGGCAGAATTGTTTTCATTTAACGCTTTCGAACTCTGTAAACAGATCGGGGCACTAAGTTTTATTGCTTCGCATGGAACATATTTGCCTTCTCCAAAATCATGAAACTCTTTGGTTACGGGGTCATAGTACCAATTGGTAGGATTTTGCCAGCTTCCCTTATGTGCTTCAAGGTGTTCTTGGTGTGTAAGGAATTGTATGTTATCTGGTTCACCTTGGAATTCAGGATACTCCGCCGCGCTTTTCATATGCTGCCCTTCATAGGCTTTTCCGTCTTCGTCGTATGCTTTACCTCGGTCGATAATATCCTGTTGTTGTTTTTCAGTCCAATCGCGTGTGCCCTCACCCCCTAATACGCGCTGCTGTTCCTTTTCCCAAGCAAGCCTAATTGCTTTACTCGCATCAGCTGTTCTTCTCGACATAGGATTATCCTCCTATCCCGAGTAATTCGTAAAGATCTTTTAGGAACGAATAAAAATCTTCATATACTTCATCTTTTTCAATCCGTCCACCCTCAAGATTGTAAATCGAAATCTTTTCCCCATCTTTTTCGCAGAGAATTGGATCACCTGTCGACAAGGCACCGATTACGACATACTTGTCATCAGGTCTTTCGGCACTATTAGCGTCTATGACAGGCTTATGCTCAATTCCATAAAACTGTACACCTGCAGGCAAAAAGCACTCGCCACCATCTGAAAACAGTAACCACTCCCGATACTGTGTTGGAAGTTTTACATGGTTTTCAATCTCAAACTGGCTAATCTGTTCCTCGGTAACGCCATCGAAAAACAGCATTTTCCCCTGGTTACTAATTGTATCAACTATACTTTTCAGTTCTTTCGAAATCATAGATAATAACCTCCATTACAAGTATGATTAGATTGAAATCTAAACATCTTTTTGGTTTCCAGTTCATTTTTCAAATTTTGCATGAATAGGTTCTCCATTAGATCTATTAGTTGTATATCATCTAATCCGTAGCCTCAGCCTCGGCTCGAATGATCAGTGTAACTACCTTCACATGCCCGGTTCTCGGGAACATATCGACTTCACCAATATCCTTTGGACGATATGCTTTCTGCACGATATAACGCGCAACGCGCGTTGCGATATACGCTCACTTCGTTCGCGTGCGATATATTCGGTTTTACCGAATGCGATATGATTTGAATTCCGTCTCGCCCCGCAGGGCATATCGCGTCCCGCGGGGACATATCGCAAATTCCGTCAGGAATTCATATCGCTACGAAATTATTTCGCCCCAAAAGATCCGGGCTCGTGCGACCATGGCCTGTTTGTGTCTTCCTTGATATATGACCTCACTATGCTCTTGCAATCGAGACAAAGATCCGAATAGACTTCCACAACTCCGGTCAGGCTGAAAAACCCTGTTCCGGTTGAATACTTCAGGCCGACGTTCCCCGCCTCGGCGCTTTTTCCCCAGGATACGCCCTGCTCAATTCGTTCACTGCCGCAATACGGACATTTCATGTTGTTGTTTCTCCTTGACTGTAATTTATTATGCCCCGCAGGGCAAATCATGCGCGAAGCGCAATTCATGCAACGTAGTTGCAATTCATGCCGCATCAGCGGCAATTCATGCGCCGCAAGGCGCAATTCATTTTCAAGGGGTCTATGTTCGGATTACCTCTAAACTTATTACCGCCAATTAGGAGTTCATATCATTCTGGACAAAAAACACAACATTTGCCAGACGCTTTCTCTGTCGTCGCGGTTCATTACCTCATCCTCTACATTATTAAACAGCAAAAACAGAGTAATTCCTGTTTTCGGCATCCATCCACAAGAACGCAGAATCCTCATTTCAGGCGTTCACAATACATCCCCAAGTTGGGGTTTGTTATTATTAGTTTATCGCCGTCAAAAGAGACCGCTAGCTTCCATACGATTCGATATTCCTGTTCTTTTTCAAAGCTAAATGGCTTTGTAAAAAGAATATCGTTTTCAACTTTATCCCGAATAAACGAAACAAGAGATGACCCATCGAATTTCCTGGATGTATCAAGCTCTGATATATAATCTGACAAAAATCCTTCATTCTTTCATTTCTCGCCTTTCTTGATAATATAACACATTTGAAAATATTGTGTAATATTAAGCTACACCTTCAATGATACGTCTTAAACGCACATTAACCATCATTTTTAAAAAGCCAAAAATACCCCCCTGCCTTTTTTTGCCGCCCGTTGAGCACTTCACGAATGCTCTTTCTGTTAATCCCCGTCTTGCGTTCCGCAGCATTAATTGAATCATATTCCCCGACAATGACTCCCGAAACGTCTACTTGGCATATCGACTTGGATGTGTTTTCGACAGGATGTTGTTGCATAGGTGAAATTGAACATATTGGGCTTCCAACTATTGCGCGCTTCCACAAAAAACCTCCGGCAGTTAATGCCCGTCCGCTAAGCACTTTGGAGATTTGTTGAGCTGATACCAAAACATCTTTTGCTGCTCCTGCGATAGAAAGGTAGCTACGAACAAAAGCACCGTCTATACTGAATTTTCTGATTTCTGTCTGTGGTGCATGTTTGTTTTCCTCTTGCCGTTTTTTTATCTGCACATGAGTATCCGGCAAAAACAGATCTGAAACAAGAAATGGCAACCCATCTTTTAAGCATTGTTCTACATAAGCATCGTTTTTGTGTTCTGGAAAAACATTCTTATTTAGAAATAGCATTACTTTGGAAAATGAAATCTTTTCCAAATAAGACCATACGATCAATTTTATACCATAACGCAAACATTTATCTCGTTTTTCTTTATCCATTTCACGCTGCGCAATCAACTTGGCTTCTCCACCAAAATAATCAATTGCCTCATAGTGCTGTTTCCCATGATATTCTATTGCACAGTTATATTGTGGAATAAAAACATCTAAAGATTGTGCATCCAGCCATTCATCCCGATATTGGTAAATTGCATCTGGGCATAGGAGCTTGACATATTGATATAGTTTATACTCTGACGTCCAAAATGATGGCCTTGCTTCTTGACTGGAGGAAGATACTTCTGCATATCTATCTTCAATCCATTTTCTTAACATCCCAATAGATTGGCTAAACGCACGCATCACATTGGAAGAGTGAACTACTCGCTCATTATACCGATAAAAAACCTGATTCTCGATTTCGTCAATAATCCTTAAAATCGGTGAGTGAGTAGCCATTTCATCTTTGATACTCTTGCACTTATCATCCCCTATTGCTTCGCCGGGTGTAATCATTAACGGGTCTAGCCAATGTGTTCCATACAAGCATAGCAAGAGAGGCTCGTTTTGAGCCCGAACAGGTATTTGGTACTGTAATAAATCCAAGGGCGAAACGATTCTACCTTCGACGGTGTGTTCTTCGACAAAAAACAGCCGGACATAAAACTTCTTGTTGAAAGTACACTCGACGGGCACGAAGATTACCTCATCATTTTCACTCGGAGCAGAGCAATCCATATCTGAAATTGACTGCGGTAAAGCTGAGATTTTTTCTTCTAATGAACGGCAAAGTGATTTTATTTTCGCAAACAATTCAGCTAGTTCTGGATATAGCATCCATGCAGTGTCTATATGTTCCTCGGAAAAAAACCGTTTATGTTGCAACCTAATAGATCGGTCGGTGATGCTTTTCGTCGTAATAACGGCATGTTTATCCCTGGCAGAACGTATACGTTGATTTATTATCTGCTGATGAGCGGTAATAGTTTGAGGGAGCGATTCGCCTTCAATAATTTGATCGTTGAAGGAATACTTTACTCCGGTTATACAGAGCGTGATGTCGTTTAGGTGATTGATTCTGCCCATGGGGACATACAATGAAAAACAATCATTGACATCATACATGATGGTTTGAAAGTACTCTTTATTATTTATTTGCATTCCTTCAGATTGTATCCTACAAAAAACGCCTCTAATGTCTTTTACTCCGTAATCCATTAATGTGAAGCACAAATAATTACCTTTCTGAGTGTAATAAACACTAGCCAAAGATAATTGGAGCGAATAATCCGAATACCAGCACCTATGCGGTTTGACACTTTCTACTTTTTTCCCATGAAGTTCTATATCAATAGTTGGGGACAAAGAACATAGATCTCGACGGCTCTTGTTTAAATCATATACAACAAAATGATCAGTTATATCAACATCAAACATGCGAATATCCTCGAATTAATATTTCGTTTCTTATCATCAAAGTCATAACCACCACGGACTGAAGTTTTGCGCTTCGCGCAAAGTGAAGTTAAGTTTGCCTGTCTTTCACTTCACCGCAAGGTGAAACTTCACTCACGCAGTGAACTTCACTTGCCGAAGGCAAACTTGGTTTCGAATCAGTTTTAAAACTGATTCGACATGCCTTGGGACAACAGTGTGAATAAAATGGCACATATTCATGCTGTAGTCACGACCCTCGGCGTCAGGAATATGCCGTTGACCGGTTGCGTCAAGACACCCGGATCGATTTCATTGTCCCGGCAAGCCGGAATTTGTAAAATGATGCTTACAGCTTTTTACAGGTGAGTTCGTCGTACGCCACACAGTCGTCACTGAAGGTCAACTTGAGCATCCCGCCCTTCCTGCCGAACTCGTTTTCCCCGATGGGATAGAGCATGAATTCGACTTCATCGCCGTCTTCGTCGATTGCTTTTGCGTAAAGCTCATCGTTTCTCAGGAAGACTTCGTCGACAATAAAATCGGCGTCCTCAGGATGCTCGTACTTGCCGCAGAAACTATTCCATTTCGACTTGTCGACACTTTTGAGTGCAATATCCTCAATCGACACGATGGGCTCCGGTTCCTTATCCCTTGCGATTGCTTCCATTCCGTTCCAGTAACCCAAATACGCCCTTACATCCCTGTAGTCCCGGTTGGCGAGGATCACAAGAACCCTGTCCGCATCTATGAAGCGTTCAAACCAGGTAGCGACACCCGGCAT
>LXOW01014713.1_pt1 | contig 28067 bp, 35 predicted proteins | sample 1368591 | NCBI WGS metagenome assembly LXOW01 (sample SAMN04884650, study PRJNA319009) | bovine gut metagenome | isolation source: Cow rumen | host: Bos taurus | place: Italy: Legnaro (PD) | collected 2014-07-09
CTCCAGAAGGCTCTCCTTGACGGTCTGCGGGTACTCCCCGCGCTTCTTGGCCTCCCAGATTTGGTCGGCGATCGTGCCGGCCTCCAGCCATGCCTGTTTTTCTTCTTCGGTCATAGCTCTAAAGTGTTGATAATTGATACATCTTCATGGCATCCATCAGGTCGCTCTTACGGGCCTTGCAGCGGAAGCCGGAGCCAATGATGGCCTGGCCATACATCCCTTTGGCGCGGTTGCGGTTGAAGGTAGCCTCGGAGATAGGCTTTTCGGGCGACAGGAAACGGCAAATCTCCGACCTGGATGTCAGCCACTCGGACTGCTCCAAGTCCCGTCTCGCTGCCTCATAGCCCCTCTTGACGGCATCCTCAACCAGCTGGGCCAGCTGCTCCTCGGTTATACCTATCAGGCTCATGCCGCACCCTCCATCAGTTTAATGTAGTTGCGCATGGCTCTCTCGCACACCATCACGCTCTTGTGTCCTCTGGCCTTGTCAATGGCCTGCTGGTTGGTCAATCCCTGCCCCAGATACTTCTTATATAGTCTGTAGGCAAGGGCCGCGATGGCGTCTCTCTTAATCTGTCTGTTCGTCTTGGTTTCCATAGTTATTTTTTCCGAATTTCCCGTATGCACGACGTTCTTTTCTGTCTTGGGTAACTATACCCTATCTAATCCATCCGCTCGTTGTGCGGCCGTTTTTGGTTACCACCCGGAACTTGTCGGCTCCGGCGGGCATATTCACTCGAGCGCACTCAATAGCCTCCGAGAAGGGGGTACTGCCGGGGGCGGAGAATACAAGCTGCTGCATGTAGCTGTCATTGTACTGAAATACTATCGTTCTCATATCTTCATTGATTTAAGGGCAGCCCGCCCGAAAGCGGGCTGCAAGGGTTAAACGTTAAGTTAGGCGGTATAAGCGAGGACAGGACGACAACGGAAGCCACCGTCGTAACGGATGTAGTAGCTGAAACAGCCGCCGTAACCGCTGAAGAACCACGAGATGTAACCGCTGTAATCAGCGCAAGAACCAACAGGGTGCCACAGCTCACTGCTGATATAGATGTCCTTTGCGAACTTCTTTCCTCCAGCCTCCTCCAGAGCCTTATTGATTTCCTCGATGTAGATGGCAATCAGGAAGCCCTGCATGCGGTTGAAGGTTGCCAGCCCCAGCTCCTTGAGCTTCTCCTGGGCGCTATCAAATGAGAAGTGGTCCGCGCCATCATCCAAGTCCTCGGGAGCCACGACGAAGTCCTCACCTAAAGCCTGCACACGGACCCACTTCGCACCCTTGAAGTCCACAATGCTGATCGTGGCCGGGCAGTTGGTACCAGCCACCGCAGGGGTGGGGGTCTCCTCGGCTGGGATTTCCTTCTGGTCCCATCCCTCGCCATAGATGCGTGTCATCATGACGTTTGCCAGCCTCATGCACTCCATAGAGTTGTGCCTGTCCGGCTCGCACGCCACAAAGAGCTGCTTTGCCAGCTCGTTCCGTTCTTTGATTAACTCGTTCATTGTTGTGTGTTTTTGATTAATAATTGATTGATTTATGCCTTTCGGCTTTGGGGAGGGACAGGACTCGAACCTGTACGGTCTCAACCGCGCTGCCGTGCACCTCCCTCGGTTTCCTGGACCTCGATATTAAAATTCATCTAATAGTTTGTCGCAGACACAGGAAAGGTTGTCAACCGCCCTCTGTGCGTTCTTTGTAAGGTTTGGGTACTGCACCACGAACTTCTCATCAGCGACAAGTTCTTTTGCGGCTTTCAGTTCGTTGTTTAATACGGCATAGAGATGGGGCAGGTACTCGCTATCAATCTCGATTGTAATGTTCATCTTCATAGCTCGGCCCTCCTTATTTGCAGTAGAAACTGAATTTGATACCTCTGCGGAGCTTGCACACGCAGACATCACCGAGGCTGCTGAAAGCCCTGTCCAGCAGCTTCTCAAACATCTCCTGACCAATCAGGGCAATGGCACCGCTTACGCCAACCAGCATGTTGACCTTCTCCCCCTGGGGGTCTAATCCAGCAACCTTGATGCGGAAGTTGCTGTTGATTTCCTTCGTTGTGTAGGTTAATGTGTTCATTTTTTATTCCGTTTTAATTTTTTGTTGTATCTTTGCATTGAGTTCTAAACTGAGTGCAAAAGTAAAACAATTATTTTACATGGCAAAATTTTTTTTCAAAAAAGTTTTACCGTGAACGACAAGAGATTAGAAAATAGGCGAATAGAAAGTAAAATTTTTTTCGGGAAAGTAAAACCNNATTACTAAAAATTCGTGCCGAGTTGTGCGAAAATAGCAGCCAAAAGATGGCAGACCGGCTCGGCATACCGAAGCAGAGGTTGAGTAACTACATCAACGGGAAGAGCCTCGGGAGTAAAACCATCGACACCATCCTAAAGGCTTTCCCAGAAGTCAACCCCTCCTGGCTCATCACAGCCGAGGGTGACATGCTCATCGACAACCACCCCTCCGGGCCGTCCATCAACACCGTAAACCAACAGGGCAACAACACCCAGAACAACACAATGGCAGACATGGATGTGGCAAAGCTGGTCGATACCATCCACAGCCAACAGGAAACGATAAAGGCTCTTATAGATAAATATGTAAAGTGATATAGATATGAGGCACATCTTACTCTTGGCGCTGCTGGCGCTCTCACTCTCGACGGCTGCACAGGTCAGGGCGATAAACAACCCACAGCCTGCGGACACCACACCGCAGCTGTCTATCATGTTCAATAATACCATTCCACCCTCGCAGCTCCTTATAGAAGCCGGAAGGTATCGTACCCGGGCAATAGAGACGGTGCTTATAGGTGGCGCCGTGGGAGGGGTGATGATGACCATCAGCGACCCGGAGGGTAGCACCAACTGGCAGCTGCTCGGTGCTGGGGTGGTCGCGGCCTCGGCCATCGTCGGCCTCATCTTCGAGGGTATATCGGCCAGCAAAGAACGACAGGCTGGCGAACAGCTCCAGCGTATCAGTATCTCCCTCGGCGGTATCTCCTATCACTTCTAATGCCATGAAATACTCCATCCGCTTCACCCTCCTGCAACCCCCGCGTGCCGACGGTACCCATACCATCCGCATGCGTGTTTACTGGAACAAGACGGACCTCACGCACTACCTCGACACGCCCATCTCCCCATCCGAGTGGGACACCACCACCCAGACACCCAAGCGGACAGCCCACAGGGCGCTCCGTGAGGTCGAGGAGAAAACGGCAGCCATAGGGCGCATATTCGACACCGCCCACCTCGAGCAGCGCATCCCCACCCGTGCAGACCTCCAGACAGCTCTCGGCAAGAAAGCCCCGGAGCCGAAGCCATCAGGCCACAATCTGCAGGCCGCCCTCACGGAGTTCCGGACAGAGCAGCGCAACGGATGGAGCGTCGGCACCTTCAAGCGCTTCGGGGTTATCGCCAGCCATCTCAAGACATGGCGACCAGAGGCCACCGTGGAAGATCTGGACCGCAGCACCCTCCCCCTATACGTTGACTATCTATATTCCTGCGGCCTCTCCAATACCACCGTGGCGAAAAACATCTCCTGGGTGCGCTGGTTCCTCCGCTGGTGCTATGATAAAGGCTACACCCCCTCGGCAGACTTCGACCGCTACCGCCCCAAGTTCAAGGGCAGCGACCAGCAACGGGAGGTTGTCTATCTCACCGAGGAGGAGCTGCGCAGCATCATCAACCTGGACCTCTCCACACGTCCAGCTCTCGACCGTACCCGTGACGTGTTCCTATTCTGCTGCTTCTCCGGCCTCCGGTACAGCGACGTGGCAAAGCTACGCCGGTCGGACATCAAGGGCGACCACATCCATGTCGTCACAAAAAAGACTGACGACCCCCTCGACGTGGAGCTTAACAAGTTCACGCAGGCCATCCTCGCCAAGTATGCAGACCGCCACCCTGACGACCTCGCCCTCCCCATCATCAGCAACCAAAAGACGAATAAGGACATCAAAGAACTGGCACAGCTGGCCGGCATCGACCAGCCTGTCCGCAAGGTCAGGTGGGTGCGCTCGGAGCGCATAGAGACCGTGGTACCGAAGTACCAGCTCGTCACCTCCCATTGTGGGCGCCGTACCTTCATAGTCACAGCCCTGTATCTGGAAATTCCCTCGGAGGTCATTCGGAAGTGGACGGGACACAAGGGGGAGCAAGCCATGAGACCCTACATTGCCATCGTGGACAAGCAAAAAAAAGACAGCATGGCGAAGTTTGACACCATGCTGTCGGACACCTTGACGGAATTTTGACGGATATTTTGAGCCTTTATGAGTTATCTTGACACCTACCACCGCAGCCCATCAGCCGACACCCTCCATATTTGCGCGGGTTTGCGTCGATTTGCTATCGCTTTGAGCGAAGGGTGCGTGTTCAGGTAGGACAACAAACGGCACTGATTATCAGTGCCGTTTCTATTTTTTGACGGATTTTTGACGGATTTACCGCCTAAAGAGCGCCAACCAGAGGTGTCTTGACTTCCACAGGATGAAGCCGATTAGGCCGGCAGAGAGCCACCAAAAAGCCGACAGGCGGAACTTCTGCCACTTGGTCAGCTGGGCCGGTACCTCCACGGGCACCTCAACCGGAACTGGCACCTGGACCTCCACAGGCTTCTCGACATACTGATATACGGTGTCCTTCTCGCTGGTCTTGGTCTTTTCCTTCTCGGTGGTATTGATAAAGACGGTGTCCCCCTTTACCTCAATCGTGGTCGTTTTCTCTATAATGGTAGTATCGTGCACCTCCCGCACTCGGTCGGTAGTGTCGTGGATGTATACAGGCTTCTCTTTCTCCACCGTCACAACCTTTGTCATGCTTTTGCATGAAGATAAGGAGGCGCACACTATCAGCAAGATAGCGACAAGTGGGATTTCTTGCGCAAATAAAAACCTACTCATGGCTGTCCTCCATAAAATAGAGTTCGACTTCGGCAGCCCTGCGGCGGACCAATCCGGTCAGCTTCTTGCCTCCAGCATACACCCAGCGCATGAACTGGCCCTCGATGTCCTCCCGGGCAGTCACACCCATATTGATGAGGCGCAGGAGGGTGGACTTGCGGAAGTTCCCCATCCCCACATTGTAGGCCAGAGAGGTCAACGCGTCATACTGGTGCTCGGTCAGCTTCGGGACAATGGCCGCACGGGTGTTAATCTCGAAGTTGAACACGTCACGTTTCAGCATCTCCTCGGCCTCCTTCTCCGTGATAACGTCGCCCTCCTTCACGCCTTTGGTGTGGCCGTAGCCGATAGTCCACACCCCGGCAGGGCATTTGTACGCCTTGAGGCGCAATCCTTCGAAACTCTTAATGAGTTCCAATCCTTCGTTTGTCATAGATATATAATTTATTATACAATAAGCGTCTCTGTGTGGCCTTAATATATGAATAAATATATAATAAGTACCTGCACGGCCTGTCCCAGCACACCGCCAATGACGGTTGCCAGAAAGTCGAGCCAGTCCCACTGGCCTCCCCATTGCTTGTCCTTAAACTCCATCCCACCGGCACAGCCGAGGGCGCATAGAACGGTCAGCACGAGGCCGAGAATGAAGCCACCTATCAGGTGCTTCCACCGATTGCTTTCTTTAATCCATTTGCACATATTATTCCTGTATTAAGTTGTCATCATCTTCGCAAAGCAGCTCCTCGCCGTCCTCGGTCAGTATCTCCGTTGCTATCGGCAGCGTGGCGCCACCTGTGAGCTTCGTGAGGTCATGCACCTGGCGCAAGGTCAGTCTGCAGGTCGTGGCATGCTCTCCCCATCCCTCCAGAGAAGTAAGGATGTAGAGGCAGTTTTGTATCGTCACAAAGGGGTTGCGACGGAGGTAGTCGTACAGCTCCTTATTGATATGGGCGTACACCTGTATGGTCTTATTCTGCAGGTTGTAAACCTCCTCGATGTAGTCTTTCCAGCAACGCTCGTAGAGATACTCCGTGGGCTCGTCCGGTGCGTAGGTGTACTGCTCCTGCACAGGGGCAAAGAGGACCGAGAGGCCATCATCGGAGACGGTATTGAGCACAGGCAGAACGGAGCATTGCTGCTCATCGGTAATAATGTCCCCTCCATGCCAGCAAAAGCGGCTGTCTCGCGTCTCCATAGCATGATCGTCCGTGATATATGCGGCATCCCTCCAGCCGTCCCTCATCTCTGCCGGTATCATGCCGTTGTTGTGGCGGTAGTAGAAGTTGCCGCTCACCGATGCACACTCGCCATTGCTCCTGTTGGCTGGGAGGGGCGGCTGTTCCATATACGAAGCCATCCTCTTGTCATCCACATTGAGAAGCTGGCCACAGGGTGCCAAGTTCTGGCTGAACATCACCGAAGAGACGATACCCTTCAAAAGCTCTTTGTCATCCCTGTTCAGGTTGCTGGCCGTCACTATTACCTTGCTGCCATAGGACTGCCCGTATCTGTCTGCGTAGCCATCTACACCATCGACCGAAGGCTCATCGAGATTGAAGATGACCCTGCGGGAGTTCCAGGAGAGAGGCTTTGTGACCACACCCTGCATGACATCCACCTTGTCGGTAATGTCCCGGATGCCCTCGGCCACCCTATCAGCATAGTAATCGACGGACCGCAGCACCGTGACCGTCTTTTCGTTGTCATCAACCAGCCACATGAGATGATGCAGTTTGCTGTACTTCAACAGCACATTGAAGGGAGCCTCGGAGGTGAATAGGCGCTCCAGAGACACGGTGCTGTTGCTCCTGGCAGCTTTCTCGATAGTCCCTCCGGTTATAACATAGCCGTAAAGGCTTCTCAATGGCAGCTGTCCATTGTACCAGTAATGCTGCACACCTCCCTCGAGGTACATATACGGGGCGCAGTTGTTCTCAAATGTCAGCACAGCCTCAACGGTTATGCCTCCATCAGTTACCGGCACCACACCCACCTCGTTTGTAATGGAGAAGTTAAGGTTGCCACTACCCACAACAGGGTCGTAAAACACGGTAATGATGCGGTCGCCACCACTCGTCACCCTGTTTCGTATCAGCTGCTCCACATACATGAAGTTGGTTAAATCTTCATAGCTGACAGCATGGTCATTTGGCAGCATGAACACCAGAGCCTCGGACGACGTGAGTATATTATTGTTGCCATCCCTCACGGTCAGCGTGTACAGGAATGGGTTGAAGCCATCAAAGTACATCGTCTTTCCCGGCTTGCCGTTGATTTGCATAGTCACATCGGCAGTAACGGAGATTTTATTGAGCCTCGTGGACTGCACCAGCACCTCATCGGAGGTCGAGGTGTAGTTCAATGTTTTCAGTCCCTCCACCTGGCCATGATTGACACCGCCCACAGGGTAGTCGGTCTGGTCGATTATGTCATAGGTCTGCGGCATGTACTTACTGACATACTTCTGCGTGCTCGGTATAGTGTCGATATAGCCTCCCAAATCGGTGGCCAGCTGCGGCAGCATATACACCAGCCTATTGAGCTCTTGGTTGGTAGGACTGAACCACCTCCCGTCGAGGATTAGACTATACCCTTCCGTGATACCCTGAAACTCTCTCGCGAATAGCTGCCATAGCATAGAGACATAGATATACGGCTGCTGGTAATAGCTGCGGTATTCGAGCATCTGTGCGTCCACCGTGCCATCCTGCACATCTACCTTGCTAATCGGGTCTCCGGAAGCATCGCGGGCAGAACACAGCACAGGAAGGAAGGACGGCTTCGCGGCGGGTGTTCCGTCTATCGTTCCCTTCTCCAGCCACACATCACTCTCGAACTCCTTATATCGCCCCTGGGCTGTAGGTGCGAAGCCTACGATGGAGGCAATATAAGCCTCCGTCTCGCTCACAATGCCATACAAGCCATAAGACGGAGCCAGCATAAACCTCTCTATCGCTGTCAGGTAGAATTGTGGGTTATCTATCAGCCATGATGCAGCTACCAAACTGGAGTTGATGGCGTTATTCGCCGAAATTAGACGGATGGGGACAACCGACATTGAGCTACCCACTTTTCGATATTTCAGCGGGTCATCCATCAGGAAATAGGTGTCGTCGGATGCTGCCTTCTCGGTATCAAAGCCAGCATTGAGGAGCCTGTTAAATATGTAGCTCTGTGAGCCTACCAAAGACAGGTTGTAGTTCTTACTGTCTATATTGTTCACTATGGCGGACCCCGTGCTGATAATGGTACCAGTATTGTCGAGCAGCACATAGTCCATCCGCTTCGTAGGGTCGTAGCCTCCGGCCAGTACCACGCTGTCGAGGTGCACAAAGTTACTGAACAATTTGTTATTCTCTGGGCATCTCGGCACTTGCAGATTGTAGGAATACTCGCTTATATAGTTTGTGGGGTTGTCGAGGTTATCATGCGAGAAGTTTAGCGATATGTCGCTTCTCGCATCCATCTTCATCCGATGGAAGCCGTCGGCAAACTTCAAGTACAATATCATTGTTCGTTGTTGTTAATGGTTTTCAGTTCCACCTGGAAAGCCTGACTACGGCCATTCTTTGACGGCAGGGTGGCTGCATTGTTCGTCTTGGCTGTGCAATACCAGCCCTCGTCCCTCTCGCTGTCATAGACATAGAGAAGCCTGCTCTGCAGCATGGTCATCAGGTGGGCGTAGGTCTCTTTGTTGACGATGCCGGACCACAGCCGTATCGTGGCCTCCTCCTTGACCTCCAGAATATCATCGGAGCCGTTCAAGTTCACGATCGCCGTCGGGGTGTCCTGGACTGCGAACACCACATTGCCATCCATACCGAAGGACGTCCAGCCACCTGTCGGGGTAATCCAAGCCACGTAAAAAGGCTTCGGGCAGACATCCACCACCGCAGCCACTACGCTGTGCAGCACCCCAGCCACATCCCAATAGAGAGAGAGGGTTGCACCTGGCATTGTGCTGACGGCATAGGCGCTGTCGTCGGACGTACCGCCGTCGTATTCCCCATCGTAGGCCGTTTCCGTATCGCCTCCATCAATTTCATCATACCACCCACTCGAACCAGCGTCTCCGCCGTCTATTGCACTGCTGCTCAACTCGGCGAACAGCTGCATCAGGGTAATGGCCATTGCATAGGTGCCTCCGTGTCGGTAGGTGATAGCCACATTGTCAACGCTGGAGGCGCCTATGGCTATGCTCCCCACATCAGCCTCGGCTCCCTTGTTGATGTTCAGTACCAACCCCAGCCAGAAGTTGGCCGTGGAGATAGGCGGTATATGGGGAGGGACAGAGGTGGCCAGCGTGGCATACGTCTGTACATAGTCGAACACGGCCACATCCTCCAAAGCTCCATTGATGGCCCCCAACTTCTGGTACTGCGGACACCATGCACCGCAGACATCCACGACCTCCCTCTGCTCGGTGGCGTTATACTCATACACCACGGCTATTTTGGTGTTCCAGAATAGGCGTTGCGAAGCCTCCACAGCCAGCACCCTCTGTCCGAAAGAGCTAATCAGGCAGGCGGGCCTCTGCAGCTGTGAGGATGGCTGCAGCTCACACTTCCAACGGAAGAGGTAGTCACGCAGCACCTTCTCCAGATGTATCTCGGTCTCCCCATCAGCATCCACGAAGCTCTTGCCATAATACAGCACCTCCTCGGACACACCGCCCACGGAGTCGCTATTGTACAGCATCCTCACGTTGTATTGTAGATACGTTCCTGCTATGTCATCCAGCCCGGAGAGGGGCACGATAATCGGTTTAATAGTCGACAGCATATTTTCCTGTTTTCCTTAAAAGTATCGTTTTGACGAAAATCCGAAATGGTGTATTATATAATGATAGTATGGCAAAGCCATTCTATCATCAAATAATACGAAAAAAGCACCCCCACGGAGGGGGTGCCCATTACAACAACGATTGATAAATCAAAACGGAACTTTCTTTTAGGTGCCGGGGGTGGTTTCGTTGAAGAACGTTTCCACAGCCGACGGTGCCACCTCGTAGGGCAGCTCCTTCGACTGGTCCGTCAGCACAACGGTGTACTCGTTGGCGTCGGTGTTCTGCGTTCCGGTGTTGCCAGTGCCGTCAGTCATGGTCACGGGGTCATCATAGCCCAGCAGCCAGTACACGCCGTTACGGTCCTTGACGATGACATACATCTCGGAGTTGGCCATAGCCATGATGGCCACGCGCTTCGAGGTGTCCATCTTCGAGAAACGCAAATTCACGGTGCTGGTCACGAACTTGTTGCCCGAATCCTCGGCGATAGTCCACTGCTTCTGGAGGCCGGAAGCGTTCTTACGGAAAGAATACTTTGCAGCCTGCGGAGCGGCAGCGGCCATCGTAAACGCCGTGACCTTCCCATCGGTCACGGTGATGCCAGTGACTGCGTTACGGTTTTGAGCGAGCATCTCTTTAATGCCACCCATATTGCTGCCGCAATCGACATCTATTCCTACCAGTGTTTGAGTGCAAGACATTTTCTTTTCGTTTTAGAGGTTAGTTGATAGGGAGGGGTTGTGCACCCCTCCCGTTACTTGCCGTCGGTTTAGAGACCGCCGTAGGGGATGCCGGCGAGGACATCCTGCGGGAACGAGTACTGCACACCGGCGAGCCACTTGGCCACGAAGCGGAACTCCTGGTTGTCCTTGCTGAACCAGAAGTCGAACGACTCCACATCGTCCTGCTTGTCGAAGCCGTAGGCCACTTCCTCGGGATTGAGACCCCAGATGGCGTCGACGCCAGCGAGGCCACCCACACCGATAACCTTCAAGTCCGTGCCGGGGAAAATCATCGTCAGGTTTTCGCTGTCGATGTCTCTCTGGTAGTGGTACATGTTGGAGTTGGTTATGATGAGGGAGAGCTTGCGGAAGTTCTTGGTGGACATGTAGAAGTTCATCTTGTTGCCCATAGTATCGGGCACCATCTCGGCCAGAGCTTTCACGCGGTCATAGATGGTGTCGCTGGAGCCAGCGGTCGCCTTGTTGGCGGAGGGGATGACGGTGGGGTTAGCACCGCAGTCGGCCTTGAGGATGGTGTGCAGACCATCGAAGAAGGCGTTGTTGCCGGTGCCATTGGTCTTGTCGCCCTGCCAGAAGGCGACCTCCATAGCCTCGCCAATCTTCTTGACGATGAGAGCCAGCACCTTCTCCTCGAAGGGCATGGTCTCGCGGCCAGCGCCGATGTTGACCTCGTTCTGCATGTAATACTTGCGGAGGGCATCGGGGCAGAAGCTCTCGTTGACCTTCAAAGCGCCGGGGGTGAGGACACGCTGGGTGAAGCTCACATTGCCGGAGGCATTGAAGCCACAGCTCTCACCACTCTGGAAGGTCACAGGAGCGGACAGGAGGTTGAGGGTGGTCGGCCCTTTGGTTTCGGGCATGGGCTGGAAGCTGTCTCTTATACACATCTGACGCTGCCGANNGGAGGTTGAGGGTGGTCGGCCCTTTGGTTTCGGGCATGGGCTGGAAGTACTGACTCGACTTGAAAGCCAGCACGGCCGCAGACATCAGTTCGCTGCGGTGTTCGTTAACGTACGCGTTGAGCGCAGATACATCAAAAGCCATTTTCTATCGTTTTTAAGGGGTTAATACTCGGTTAATTGTTGCTGTGAGCAGCTTTCAGGAGGCGCTGCGTCAGGGTCAGGTCTTTGTTCTTGCCGAACTTGCGCTCTTTCTTCTCCTCGTCCTCGATGGACTCGGCGGCGGGCTCTTTCTCCAGCTCGGCAATCTTGGCCTCCAGCTCGGCAATCTTGCTATCCTTCTGGGCCACCTCGGCCTCCAGTTCAGCGATGCGGGCTTTCAGCTCCTCGGGGTCGTCGGTATCGGTGGGGTCTCCACCCTCACCTTCGCCGCCTCCTTCGCCATTACCATCTCCCTCTCCCTCCATATTCTCGGGGTTTTCGGGGTCTTGGTTGTCGATGGGGTCGGCTTCGGCCTCCTTAATCTCGGTAATCTTGCCAGAGGCAACGACAATCGTCTTGCCCTCGGAGGTGTAGGTGCCATCAGGAGCCGGCACCATGTTTCCGTCAGCATCGCTGACAAACACTTCGGCATCTACGGCCAAATCGCCCTCAATAAAGAGAACGGTACCCTCCTCGGTCGGGATTTCCTGTACAAGGGCGAGCAGTTTCGCCAGCTTGATACGTTTTGCTTTCGGTATGTTCATAGTTTGAATGTTTTGTGTATAAATTATCGTTTTCAGGAAATGATTAAATTTATTGTGCCTCCTTCTGCTCCATAGCTCGGTACTTTCTGTCTATCTCATACGTCTTGCGGCTGCTCGACGTAGCGATACCCCAGACGGCACCTGTGAACGACAAAGCCTCTCCAAAGGCTGTTAATACTGACGGCGAGATTTCGCCCTTCGGGGGTGCAAAAAAGCTGAGGAAAATAAGCACCACACCGGACAGCAACACCACCGAAGAGGCGAGGTATTGCCAGAAGAATTTTTTTTCGGTTGTCAATTTCATGAGCAGAGGTTTATTTCGTTCCTGGTTTTCAACTTCACTCGGCAATATACCCCGGCGAGGTTATCTGCGAACTTCTGCACGAAGGGGGTGTACTGCCTCGTCTCGTCTATAAATAAAATATCGCTCTCCCCATTTTCCGTAATAAAATTCAGCATCGTCTCGGTGGCCTGCTCGGCAGCATCCCAGCAGAGCATCTTGTTTGAGCCGTCCTCCATCAGTCTGTCGGCAGTATAGACAATCAGGTTGTAGGTCTTGATGTTCTCTGCCGTCTCGATGCTCTCCAGCTCAAAACAGGCAGACAGATAGCGGACCTCCTTATTATTCCAAGTGTCGTAGGCGTCCCCGTCGTAGATGCTCTCGACATAGCCGACAAGGCCAAAGCCTTCCAGTATTTTCTCTGCAATCTCCGACAAGTTCATAGTACTATCTGGGTGTTAAAGGTGTCCGAATCGGCCGGAATGTCGGCCACGTCCCTGCGGCTTCTCCATTCAGGGAACGAGGTAGCATTGGCGCACAGGTAGTCCGTCATTCTCTTGCCGTAGAAGTCCGCAGAATACTCGTAATCCTTGCGGATGTAGTCCACATCACTCTTGGAGAGTTGCGTCGTCTGCTGGTCCTGCGACTGCACGATGCCACTATTGCGGATTTTCGCAAAAAGAGGTATCTGTATGTCGGCCATGACCTTGTTACAGAGATACGGCGTGATATACTCGTCGAGGAGCTTCTTGTACTTGGCGTTCTTGGTATCGCCTATCTTGTCACTCTCCACCAACGAACACACCTTTTCGAGCAGGTTGCTGCCGATAAGGGGCTGCAGTCCCATGTCCTGGGCTTTCTGTATGGTGGGGCCGATAAAGGCTGCATCCACATTGTCGTTAATGAGGGTGTAGGCTTTCAGTGTGGTCTCGGAAATCAGTTGTACTCTCATACTACGGTGGGCGTTTGGTTGGGTTCGAAGTCGATGGTAAACTCATTCAGGCGGAAGGTAAAGGCGGGGTCAATACGGGCAAAGGCTGTCTCAATCTCGCTCTGGATGGGAGCCACCACGGTCTTTTTGAACAGCTTGAAGCTCTCCTGGTACTCCTGCGAGTTGAAGCCAGTCCGGTCGGGGTCAGTACCAAACAGCTGCGGCTGGGCGCGGAAGGCGACAAAGATATTCTCCTTCGTGCTCTTGGAGAGCGCCTGATACTTCTGGTCGAAGTTGTCCTCCGGCACCCTCGCAATGGTCACGGCCTGGTCTTTGTTGTTGTTGAACGACACCAGCATCCTCGCTGCGTTGGTGCTTCCAGAGAACTTGTCGTTGATTTTCCGCTCTATCATCTTCTGCTCATCCTTCGTCGGGACACCATTATTGAAGTTGATGACAGCGGAGGCGACAAAGTTATTCAGGATGGCAGATAAGTGGAACTTGGAAATCTCGATCGCCGTCGTGACATCCTTAACAACGCTCGACCACATCGGAAGTCCATACACCCCACGGGCTGCAGGGCGCTTGTAGTAGAATATGCAGTTGTCGAATTTTCTGTCTCTTTGCCAGCGGTCGTATTTCTTCATCTCCCTGCCGTACTTCGTCCAGTCCTTGCGGTAATACACCACCTCGCCCTCCTCATCCAGTCGGACCCTCCGGCAGTCAATCCATAGAAGCTCTGTAATGCGGCCTCCCTTATCACGGATTATCTGGATGGCAAAGGCTCCGAAGATGAGGTAATCAGCCACCACCTGCTTGACAAGCTCAATCAGCGTCTCGCCCTTCTTATTGATGACACGCTTCTCCAAGTCTTGATTGTCCATTCCGGCGGCACATACATAATCTATCAGTCCGAGGATGATAGATTGCAGGTGGCTGCAATCCGAGTAGCAGTTAAACAGGAAGTCGGGGTAGGCGTTACCCTCTCCGAAAGTGACAAATCCTTTCGACTTGTCCGGCGTCTCTTTGGGCTGCGGTATATTGACCTCGCGCATCTCCAGCGAGACCACCCGCACCTCGTCTTTCGCCTCGTTATCCTTCATAGCTCGTTACTTTTATTTCTGGTTTATACTGGGATGCCTTCGCCTGCCGTTGTCCGACCTGCATCAGTCCCTTCTGCAGCTCTCCCTTCTCGTCGAGCAGGGAATAGCTGTATTGTCCCGGTGGCATCTCTTTGTCGAAGTTGAACACCACCTCCACCTTGTAGGTCTTTACCACAACGGAGACGGACCGATACGAGAACTCCACTTTGCTAACCTCATGGGTAGTTATTAATGTGAGATTTCCCGTTTCTGCCGTTCTTTTCGTGGGTATGACCAATTCCACCAAGTCGGTGACGTTATCGCCGTAGAGGTCGTTATTCTGCTCCGTGGCGATATCGTCACCGTCCTCGGTCAGGATGAAGGGGGCCGTGTCTTTTAAGAACAGCATCGTCGGCAGGGGTTTATTGTTCCTCGGTAGTGGTGGGTTCAGCCTCCTCCTCGTGCATGGGCTCCGGCTCATTCACATACTGCCACGACTGCACAATCTTCGTGCCGTCCTTGCTGACCTTATAGGTAGCCACAGCCACCTTGCCGGCCTTCTCCGTGGGTGCCTTCTCCTCGATGGGGAGATAGCCTGCAGCCTCCAGCTGCTCCTCGGTGGGGTTATAAACCTTCTGGCCATCCAGCTCGATGTAGCTGGGGTAGTTCTGCGGCACACGCAGGGCACCGCACACGATTTTACCGTACTTTTTCATTTTATGTCAATTTTAACGTTTAACATTCAGTTATTTATTGCTTGCTCACCTTATCTATGCGGCGAGCATGTGCTTTAATTCTCTGTATTCGTTCTTATAGAAGGTCTCCTTCGTGAACTTCGGGCGTATGGTCACCTTGCTATTGTCCTCGGATGGCATCAGCACCACACCCAGCACGGAGCCACGGATACGGTCACAGATGGCTTTGCGCAGCCGGTAGGCATTGCACCACTTCAAGAAGCCGAAGTAGCTGTTGAGGGTGGACTGGATTTGCTCTGCATGAGCATACGCCCAGCCATCCCTCTGCTCTGCTCTCCGGATTGTGCGCTCGACATACCACATCAGGTTGTGATGGATGCGGTCACTCGGCAGCATCCTGTTGAAACGCACCTTGAAGCCCAGAGCCTCCACACCTTTAGAGTAGTGCTGTAGGTACCGCTTGTTCGGGTGCAGCGTCAGTCCGAACTGCTCCCGATAAAACCTCTCCAGCCTCTCGACATCCTCCAGCCACTTCTGCTTGTCTCGTACCAGCACCACGGTGTCATCAGTATAGTGGATGAACACGTAGCCCAGCGACTCCAGATAGCGCAGCGGGAAGGTCGTAATTATCAGGCCGGAGGTCTGGCTGGTCCAGTCACCTATCGGCACGCCCTGGTAGTAGGGTCTGTTTCGCAGGCTCTTGGATGGGTCAAGCTGCTGCCTCTCGGCAGGGTGCGCCATGTCCCGCAGGTGGTCCTGTGTGGCGGCGAGGTAGGTAATCCTCGTGAGGTATATAAGAAGCTCCTGCTGTGGATGGCCGCTCATTTCCTTCTTGATGAAGTCGGTTATTACCTTGCACACCTGGAAGCAATCCAGCGACATAAAGAAAGCCTTTATATCGACCTTCGCAATCCAGAGGTCGGTCGTGTAGCCATTCGACTGCTCGAAGATATAGTCCTGTAGCTGCTGCATGGCTTTGAGGCTACCCTTCCCCCTTCGGCAGCTGTAGCTGTCTTTGTGGTATAGGTGCTGCTCAAGGTACGGCTGGAGACTGCGGATGTAGTAGGTCTGCATGACCCTCTTGGGAGCTACGGCGCAGACTATCTCTCGCACTCTTGGCTCAAAGATAATATGCGCGGTGCTCTCGGTCGGCATGACCTCACAATTCCCTACTTGGTGGGCCAGAGCCACCAGCTCGTCGATGCGGTGCAGCATAAAGAACACGTAACAGGGTTTGCTTCCCTTCCCCTTCACCGTCTCCTTGCTTATCAGCAACCATTCGGAGAGGGGAACAGGGTAATAGTCGAGGTTTGAATTATCGTACCAACCATAGTCGAGGACAGGACGACAACGGAAGTTACCGTTGTAACGGTTGTTGTTGTTGAAACAGCCGTTGTTACCGTTGAAGTACCACGAGTTGTTACCGTTGTAATCAGCGCAAGAACCTCTTTGCTTGTCTATGTTGTATTGACTATTCATATCGCACGAATAGTTAGACATCCTTATAATCGGCAGACGCGCTCCCCATTGCGCACTCCGGGGAATCGGACCCGCCGACGCCTTTAGTCAGCGAGTACACAAGCCTCGACAACCCTATTCTTATATCATCAATCTGCATCGCAGCCTTCGCCCAATCCTTCTCGCTCATAATACCAAACTCGTCCATTATCATCAAATCCATGTTGCTCTCCGTCAGCGCAAGCTCAACCTGGGCCTTGCTGTAGTGATACAGCTTTTCCTTCTTGAACTTGTTAGACAGTTCAAAGGCACGGATTATCTCGTTCTTGGCCTCCGTGATGTGGCTCCGGAACTCATTAACGAGGGTGTACCTGTATTGCTTTTTCCATTGGTCGCAACGAAGGTACGCCCACGCTTCAAGTCGGCGGGCCTGCACCACAATGGGGGAGTCGAGTGATTTCGGACGTTTTCTCGGCATTGCTTTTTCTCTAAAGCCACCCCACCCTCCGGGATGGGGTGGCAAAGATTAAAAGATTGAAACGTTAAGCAAGGCTCAAAGCGAGGACAGGACGACAACGGAAGTAACCGTAGTAACGGCTGCTGATGTTGAAACAGCCGCGGTCACCGCTGAAGCACCACGAGTCGCCACCGTTGTAATCAGCGCAAGAACCTCTATNNCACCGTAGTAATCAGCGCAAGAACCTCTATACAGAGAGTTCGTCAGCTGGGTGCCAGCGCCCACGGTGGTCACATTCTCGTTGATGATGGCCATAACATCATCGCGGAACATCAGGCCAATGTCGCCGGGCTCGGGGTGGTAGTAGTTACCGGGCAGGAAGCCCTCGGAGGTCTTGCCGTACTGCTGAGCGTTGTACTCGGGCGGGTAGGCAGGGATGAACTTGTAGTTGTAGTTCACGTTCAGGCAGTCTGCTTTGGCCTGGGTCTGGGTCATGCCGTAGTTGCGCAGGTCGGCAGTCGTGCCAGTAGCAGCTGCCAAATCCATGCAGTGCGACATCAGGTAGCCGTCGTACATGTCGGTCATGTTGCCATAGCGGGCCACATACTCCTCACGCAGCTCTGCATAGGCGCCGCTCTGGTCGGTCAGCAGGTGGGTGTAGTAGTCCTTCATGCCGAGACGGTGGGCGTCGCTGCCGGTGTAGTTAGTCACCTCGGTATCGAAGCGGCTCTTGCGCATGACATGGCCCACGCTGTCGTCCTGGCCACCCTCTCCATCATCGTAATAGGTATCGTCACCAGAGGTCGAAGCCCATGCTTTGAACTTGGCAAAGTTGATACCCACGCGGTAGGAGTAGTTAAAGCCATCATTGGCGATGCAGGTAGAGTTGGGAGCCTTGACGGTGGCTCCGAGGATGGATTGAGCGCTGGCGCCACGGAAGTTGTGGTGCGCGCCCTCACCGATGAAGGTGTAGCCAGCACCGGGGATGTAGTTACCACCCACGGCGATATTGGCGTTGTGGCTCTTGAGCATGGCCAGTCCAGAGCAGTCAATCACGGTGCAGCCGGTAGGAGTACCAGACACGGTCAGCGTGTTGTTACCATTGCCGCCAATCTCCAATCCCACACCCTTGCCGTCATCCAGAGCGCCAAAGGTGATATAAGTAGTGTTCAGGGCGGTGAACTGCGCCACGATGGAGGTCATAGTGTCGCCTGCGCTCCACGAGATCGTGGTGGAGGCAATACTACCATTGCCAGAGGTGGCGGAGAAGGTCACACTGCCGTTGGCGGTATTGTCAATCTCCAAGCGGTAGAAGCAGGATGTCGCGGCCACATCATCGCTGTAGAGAGTATTGCCGGCCACTGCATCATCATTAGCCACGAAGTGGGCTTTGCCGTCAAACGTACCCACATAGGTGTCGTAGTTGGTCTCATACCGCAGCTGGTTGTAGTCAGCCAGCACAGCACCGATGGCCGCCTTCTTGACGATGCAATACACCTCCTCGGCTCGGTCATAGAACAGCATATCGCCCACCTCCAGCGTCTCGGCACTCAAAGCCTTGATGCGGGGGTCTCCGCTGTTGGCTATCAGCGTGGCGAAGTTGCACTTCTTTGTCGTCATGTCATTCAGGTCAACACCCGGAATGACAAAGCTCGCAGCGTCGCCATTGAACGCAGGGAGCTCGGAAATTTTCTTTTTACCCATTGTCTTCGGTTATTAATTGTTCGTAATTTTCTGTCAACAGGCCGAAGCCGTCCTCGGCCATCAAGATAGTGGCGCTCTCGTGCAACAGATAGTCGCCGGCCTCCGTCATAATCGGCTGGCCGTTCTCTGCTATCAGGTAGTCGTCATCATCAGGGACAAGGGTGCCCCCTCCTCTACGCCTGCGCCCTATCGCGTTCAATATACCGACTATCAGCGACATAATTTAGTAGGTATCGACTTCGGAATAGAATACGTCATCGGTCGTGAGGTCAACAGCTCCGGCTGTGATAAACTCCAGGAGGGTGGGGTTCCAATCGCCTACGACAATCGGCACCTCAACGGCACTGTCATTCTTCACAGGCTTTGCGCTGATAACTACCACGTCCCCGGGAGCCAGCTCGGAGCCAGCCTTCGGGGCGATGAGGATGTGGAAGGATTTACCGGATGCGGGCTTGAAGTTCGTGGCGAGACTGTCCACCTTGCCAACCTTCAAGACTTTTACTGATTCGAAAGTGTTAATCATATCGTTAAAGTGTTACTATTGTACAACCTACGCTGGCCCACGCACTACCCTGGTACTCGGTCTCGGCCACCTTGTGGACATACAGCTTCTCGCCTCCCTCAAAGGGTGTTCCTGCAAACACGCTGCCCCCCAGAGTGGGAGGTGTCGGGGAGAGGCAATAGACATCCTTTAGTTCGTTGCAGCCATGGAACGCATCGTCCTCAATAGCCAGCATCCTCTCCGGAAGGATTACGGCGGTGAGCAGGGCAATGTCCTTAAAGGCCCCAGCCGACACCTTGCTACCCATTATCGCGCCACTCTCAAAGAGGCAATCGATATAGTTGATACCGGAAACGAGTTTTTGTGTGGCATCCAGCGGGCACGCCTCCCCGTTAACACCGATAAAGAGAAGGTTTGACGCATCTCCCAGTACCTGATAATCGCCCTCGGCGGGAGCGCTAAAGACACAGCGCACCATCAGTCCGTTGGCAAACGAGGCAATCATGTCGAGCACATAAGCATTCGTGGCCAGTATCAGGCTGACGTCGTAGCCGTTTTGCTTGGGAGCCTTCGGCGTTCCGGTGAAGTTCGGGCTCTGCAGCTTGGCATACAGTGCCAAGTTGATGCCGTCCAGCTTCTGCTTGTCAGTAGGAGACATCAGGCCAGCCTTCGATGCTGTAGCGTTGCTCGGCTGGTCATAAGGCAGGGAGTTGTAGGGCGTGGTGCCGTTACCAATCTTCTTGAGCTTGGTGTCGGTCTCAATGCACATCTCACCGTCGGCAGGGGTGGGGTTGTTCTGCGCCCACCGTGCTGCGGTGTCCCTTCTGGTCTTAATGTGGTAGTATTGGGTCATTTTACCGATTTTTGATGATAAAGTATCGTGTTTTGATACAATTCTAAATTAATTTTTGGTTAATTTGGTCAAATTCTCCGACAATTCAACGCGGACAATACGGTTGAATTGGTCAGTCAGGGCTGCAGCGAACTGCCGCACAATGTCCGTTTCCTGGATTGCCTCCCGTAAGGGGTACTTGCCATGATGGTCTGGGTCAAAGTAACCGCGCTTGTGTATCTTCTTCGTGATAGCGTAGGCCAGCTGCTCCACCTTCGGCACCCTTTTTGTCTTGGGGTCTGCCCTCGGCACAATCTTCTTTACCTTCACCCACTCCAGAATAGCGGGGTATAACTTGCCGCCCTCCCCCTTCTGTGTTGGACCACGGCCCTCCTCGATGTATTTCCAGTAGTCGGGAAGCCTCAATACGAGTGTCAGGGTCTCGCCTTTCCACTTCAACATCCATTTGTCAGCCTCATAGGTGGCAGCATTGACGAGATTGCCCTGGGCTACTGCACCAGCGTTCTCGATGTTGTTCTTATAGGCATCCAGCAAGTCCTTGATGAGCTGGTAGAGCTTCGTGCTGTCGGATACCTCGCCGTAGTCTATCGTGCTCATACATCCCTCTTGATTACGGCAGGGTCAATCTCCTTGTAGATGGTGGTCATATCGACATCGCCTGTGTGGTACCCCGGAGGCATGGACGCCCAGCGCTTGGCCTCGGTCATCACATGGAACGACCGGCATCTTCTCGTCAGGAAAATGCGCCAGTTACCCACCCCACCGGGCAGGCTTCCGGAGGTGTCCCCATAGTACTCGTAGGCTCGGAAGCACTCGTTGCCCCGCAAGGTGGTACCATAGGCGCACACCTGTACCTGACGCATGCCGGTGGCAGGGGTGTGCTCCTTGCTCTCATCGTCATAGGTAATCATGGCAAAGTACTGGCCATCCATACACGCCTCTATCTGCTCACGGCTGGCCACGATGCTGTCAGTCACAGCTATTGAGTCGTCATCCTCGACCTCATCATACGTCGGGAGGTCATAGTTCCACGGCGCAAGGTCAATGTCGGTCACCTCAATATTTGAGATGCGGTCAACCTGTATCGTCTGCCATCTCTCCTTGTCGGGAATATAGACATTGACAACGGTGGCGCCATTGCGCACTCCCATCTCCTTAATCTGGGCCAGTATCTTCTCCTTGCCGATGGTTATCTCCAGCTGCTTCTTTTTGTCTATGGCTCTGCGCACGTCAGCCTTTGTCACCGAAAAGAACTCATCCAGCGGACCCTCTACCGGCTCGCTCTCCACCAACGCGGCCACATACTCGTCGATTGTAGCCTCCCTGCGCTCCGTTCTCATCTTCGGAGCTATACCAGCACACACCTCGACCGAAAAGCCGTTCAGCCCGCCCTCTCCGCCATTGCTGGCCTTGATAGCTTTCCACAGCTCCTCGTCCGTCACCTTGAACGAGACAATCCAAGAGCCGTCGGGTATTCCCTGGAACTCCACGGGACAGATACCGCGCTCGGAGTTCGTGAAGTAGCTCTCAATCATCACACAGGAATTTATGCTGTAGGTCTCGCTGTCATGCTGCAGGTTGATGACATTGAGCAGCCCATCATGGCTGTACTTCTGTACCAGCTGCTTGATGGTCTCGCGCTCAAAGACGATGTAATAGTCACCACCCAGAGCGGGGTCGTAGCGGTAGATAGGGGTGTCGGCCAGCAGAGCCACACCAGTAATAACGCGCTGGTCCTCGTCGGCTTTCAGGGTGATGCGCTTGGGCTGTCCCTCATCCTTGAAGCGGATGAAGTTTTTCTCCACAGCCGGGAAGTCCACGAGGCTGATCGCCAGCAACCCCAGAGAGGGGTCGTTGAGGTCGTCGATGGTAATTCTGTAAATGTTCATGGTTTAATGTGTTGCTTGTTCAACGGTTACTCTTACATTGTTCTGCGCCCTCGATATGTCACCCTCGAGGACATACACCTGCTGTGCGGGCAGCTCCTCGACATCCTGCGTAGTCGGTGTCTGGCGGGTGTTCGTTACCTGCGTAGCAGCCACCTGGACTGCCGATGCGTTCACGCTGCCGAGCGATGTGCTGGTTGAGGTGCTACCACCACTCCCGGAGGTCGATATGTCCGTATTCTGGATTTTTGATACCTCGGCCATACCAGCCGCCACGGTAGCAGCTGCAGCCAGAGCGCCGGCAGCTATACCAGCGGGGCCGGGTATCGCCTCAATCATTCCCATGTAGGCATCCACACCTCCCTTGATAGTGCTGATTATGGCCTTCGTGGTCATCACGTCTTTCCACTCCTCGCTGCCCTGCTCCAGTGTCTCACCCACGGAGCCGAGGATGGAGGTAATAGAGTCCGTGATGGAGCGGATGGCGTTGGCATAGTTCTCGTTGAGCTTCTTACGCTTCTCCAGAGCTTTCTGCTCAATAGCCACACTCTTCTCGGCTCTCTCCTGCTGCAGGGCAAGGAGGTTGTCCTGCACGGCTATATAGTCCTCTGCGGTCAGGTTTTCGTTTTCCAGTAGTTGCTTCTGCAGCTCTATCTTCTTATCGAGGAGGGCGAGATATGCCCTCTCCATCATCTCCTCGGCCTCCTGCACCTTCTCCTCGGAGTAGTCAGCGGCCAGCCTGTTATCAGTATCAATCTGCATGCGGGTGTACGCATCCTGCTCGGCCGCTATCAGCTTCTCGGTACCAGCCACAGCGGCAGCACTCCTACGCTCCCACATCTCAATCTCCCGCTCCTCATCCTCGAGGTCGTACTTATCGTTTATCTCCTTGACCTGCTGCCGGTAGTATTCTGTGAGCTTGGTGGTGTCCTGCCCTCGCTTCTCATAGAGTACCTGCTGCTCCTTGTAGGTGTCCTCCAGCTTGGCCAGCTCACCCTCTCGGTCGCCCATCAGTCCAATCTCGGCCTCGCGCTCTATCTTGGCAATGTTGGCCATCTCCCTCTTTTTCTCCTCGACTGCCTTCTTGGATGCAGCCTTCTGGTCCTCCAATTTCTTCTTTGCCGCCTCGACCTCCTCTTTCTTTTCTGCTATAAGCGAGTTATGGTAGTGCTTCGTTCTTTCCGCGCTAATCTTGGCAAGGTTTTCCGAGTGTATCTTATACCGCTCATCCCACTGCTCACGCTCTGCTTCTGTCTCGGCATATAGGCGGTTATGCGCTGCCTCCTTCGCCAACTTCTGCTCATCCTCGTACTGCTTTTTCAGGATTTGCTCACGGTACTTTCTGACCTCCTTGGCAGTATGGCCCTCGGCCTCGTACATTGCTGTCATGTAGTCGTCCCATTCTTTCCTCATATCGAGCGCTGCCTTCACATCTTCCAGACTGTCGGCCAGTCTTGTGGCGGCATCACTCGTAGAGCCGAAGAGTGATTTGAGCTTATCGAAGTTGGCAATCAGCAACCCCACGCCAACAACCAGCGCACCAATGCCGGTGGCTATAAGAGCCTTGCGAAGTCCACCGGCAGCAATGGACGTGGCCTTGATTGAGATAGTCAGCGCCTTAAAGGATTTAACACCGGCATCGATAGCAGCAACGCCCTGTGTGATAGCCATAGCACTCTGCAGGAGCTTGAGCATCTTAACATCGTCCCCGAGGTTGACACCCAGCAGGGACAGGGTGCCAATCATGGCCTGGAAGCCTCCAGCCACGCCCGTGATTGTTCCTCGGATATTGGAGAGGCGATCGCCGAAGTCGGTGGTTGTCCTCTTGATTTCCTCCTGCGCATCCTTGAGGTCGTGGGTTTTGTCTGCCAGCTCCACAAGGGTATCGTTGTATTCCTTCGTGCCCTTGTCAAGATTGAGCAGCTGGTCCCGGAGGTCTTTAATCTCCTGCCGTAGGTCTTTAATGCTCTTGGTCGACTTGGAGGTGTCGATATTCAGTATTTCAACATCGGTTTCTGCCATAGTTCAAATTCGTTTCCTATAAATTATCGTATTCCCGAAAATCCTCCATGCTGGTACGCCTGCCTGTTGCTTTCGTCCAATATTCTGCGGTCGTGCTCATAGTTATAGACGTACAGCACCTGCAGCACGCTCTCACGCATGGCAGTGGTCAAAGTCTCGTGCGCCAGCTGGCAGTACGTAAGGACGAAGGGAAGGATGCCATAATTCGAGAGAGGCGATGGACCTCCCCCTTCAGTGCTTTCCTCTTCTCCGTCTCCATCCCCTTTGTCATCTTCCGGGAGGTCAAAAAGCGCAGGATGGTTTTTATGGATGCTTTTGACCATGTCGCAAAAAAATGGACTATACCCACAGCCTCGGTCACAGGCATGGCTCCGAGGTCATCCTTAACCTTCGCCATGTCGTAGCCGTCATTGTACTGGTGTCCCTGGGGTATCAGCACCACGGAAAGCATATCGACATAGCTCTCCCTCTTGGAGTAGTTCGTGAAGTCAATATACTGCGCCGTGGTAAAGTTGGCAGGGGCGATGTCGAGGACATACACCGTGCCATTGATTTTGTACTCGGCATTGGCCGACACCTTCTCGTTGGTTATTGGCTCATTGAAGAAACTATTGAGGCCGTGTACCATAGCCAGAAACTCCGTATATGGGATTTCCAGAGGGTCAACCCCATACAGGCACATGATAATCTTTCGGGAACGCTCCTCGGCGTCCTTCTCACCGGCCTGTATGCTCATCAGGTCAGTGAACTGCTGCAGCGACAGCTGCTTCCATGAATTAATGATGTCTCTTTTCATTGTTCAAAGTATGTTATACGTTCCAGTTTTAAGTCCATGCAGGGCGAAGGCTGTGGCCATGATGCAGTCATCGTGATAGCCTGGAGTGCCGTTGTAGGTAATCTTACCGCTCGGCGTTTTCTCCATCCTAAAGGCCGACATCTGTATGCTCTGCTCGTTGTCATCCAGTAGCTGGATGGTGCGGTTCTGCACCTGCACGACAAAGTTCTCGACAGCCTCCCTCTTACTCTCGTTGCTGGTGTTGAACTCCACCACCTGACAGGCCAGCCCAGCCCCCTGTATAGCTCTCCGCAGCAAGCCCAGATAAACGCCACCGATGCTATTGGTCTCCACCACCACCTTGCGGACATTCCACTTCTTGAGGGCGTCCACAATACGGGCGATCGTCGTCGTCTCGTCGAGGTCGTTCCAATGCAACAGCCCCACCTGCTGATATAGGTTGTTGAAGATAGACAGGGAGGTGCTATCGCTGTCGTCGTTCTTGGCGTTCTTACCCACGCCCCAGTCGATGCCTGCGGTATATTCCCCTGTCATGGTCACGGTGTTGGAGAGTATCTTTTTGAAGTCTCCGAACACGTCCGATGTGGTCTCCATCCATTGGCCGAGGTAGTCTGCCCGGAATAGGTTTATCGGCATCTTACTCCGGTACAGCTCCAGCTTGTCGGCAGTCAGGAATGGGTTGTTGTACTCCGTAAAGTCATAGGAATAGATGTTACTGCGCCCATTCACTCCATCGTTAAAGAACTCATAGAAAAAGCCCTGTTTAAAGCGTGGGGTACTCACGGCCACAATAGGGGCGTGGTTGGCGTTCACGAAGGGGGTGGCGGTATAGAACACCTCGTCGGAGATATAGGCCGCCTCATCAAAGGCCAGCACACCGTATTTCGTCACCGTCTGGCCTCGGATATTGTCCCCCTGCTCGGCAGACAGGAACACAATCGATGAGCCGTTGACGAAGGTAATCTCCAAGTCGCTGCTGTTGCTGGAGGCATACAGAGGGGTGCGCCTGAACTTCCGCACAATGCTCTTGAGGATTTTCCTCGCCTGCTTGAACGTCGGGGAGATGAGCACAGAGGTCTGGTTGGGGTTGGAGAGGGAAGCCTTGACGAGTATGTTTTCCACCATCATAGACTTGCCGCACTGACGGACAGCCTTAACGAAGTGGAAGCTGTCGGACCAGTTCTCGGCAAGCCCACGGTGGACTGCCAGCTGGTAGTCCGTAGGCTTGTATAGCTTGACCTTTATGTGCTGCTCTTTCTTCATTGAAAGTCGTCGACCTCGATGGTCATATTGCCATTTTGCTCTATCTCGTTCTTCTCAACATAGCCCCTGCTCTTGAGCTTCGTCTTGCAGTAGAATATAATGGCCGTGAGGTTGCCGGCCCGGATGTGCTTCATCAGCTCGCCCTCCACATAGTCGCCAGTCTCCTCGGCCACCATCTCCACTGCATCAGCATACTTCTGGTCGTGCTCAATCCATTTGTAGTGTGTCTCACGGGAGACGTTGACGTTCTTACAGGCCACCGAAACATTGCCGCCTGACCGTCGTAGAGCCTCAATCATGGCCTCCTTTTTCTTGGTAGTAGATTTCCTTTCCGCCATAGTTTATTGTCGTTTAGGTTCGTTTGTAAAGGGTACGTCCTCCGGGTAAGTGTCCCATGCTATGTTGCTGCGGTCATCCTTCCCCACCTTCAACACTCTGGGGAATAGGTATTTTTGACAGATATGGTGGTGCAGCCTGCCACCGTTGTTTTTCTGCTTCTCGGCATAGATGGCAGAGGGGAACTGGATGGGAGTGACCAGCGACTTGTTCAACAGCTTGCACTCCCTATATAGGTCGGTAAGTCCACCCTCCTGCTTGGCGCTGTCGGTCTGCTTGAGTGTCAACCCCACACCACAGGAGCCTGTGAAGTATCCCTCGTTCATCACGCCAGTAAAGAGGCTTGTGTCGTCATCCTGCACACCCCTCTCGCCTCGATAGACGTAGGGCATCAGGTAGAATGTGGTGTTCATAACCTTGGGGATGTAGAGACGTGGCCTGCAGCCTCCTATCATGTCACCAGTTTGCGGCAGTCCAAAGAGGCCGATATGCTGCCTCCGCATAAACTCCTCCACATACTGGAACACTCCCCGGATGTCATCCCCCTCGGCCATCCTATACAGCCCCGGCGCTCTTATTTGATAATGCTGGGTGTCGTCATCAATGACGCAGTAGAAGTCTATGCCGTTGAGCTTTGCGAAGTCCTGGAAGGTATTACGGGCCTGCCCTGCGCTCCTCCGGGCAGGGGATGGGCGATGTACATAGTCGTAACGCTTCCGGGCATCCTCCATGTCGAAGATGTGGAGCTGCACCCCCAGCTTGGCGCAGGAGAAGTCGTACTCGTCCTTATCGTCGGCCTCGCTGTCTATGAACACGTGTATCTTGTCCGGCTGCCACCCCTTCTTGACAAAGTATTTCGCCGTCTTGATGTTATCAGGGCGGTGATAGGAGGGGATGAAGATATTGATGTCGTCCTTCATTCCTCGTCCTCCTTCTCATCCAGAGTTACCCGCTCGGTGGTCCTCAACAGGTCGTCCTCGATAAATCCATTAATGCCGGTGTCGGTCAGTACCAACCGCAGCCGCTCGATCGCCTTCTTCTCCTCGTCGGTAGCCTTGAAGGTGTAGTAGTTGGCCACGCTCTCGAAGTCTATCTTGATGAAGCGGTAGGTAAATATCTTGAGCTGCTGCTTCTGCTCCTCGGTCAGGTCGTACTCATCCAGCGCGGCCACCTTCGCATTGAACTTCTCCAAGTTCACGCAGTCCATCAGCTTGAGGTCGGGCACCTCCAGAGGCTCATAGTACACCCCGCTATATTCCATCTTCGACAGCTTCTCGGTCTCGGTCATCGCGGGAATATCGACACCCCAGAGGTCGAGCAGTTCCACGTCCCACTCGTTGGCCAGCATGTCCATGTCCCACTCACCGAAGCCGGAATTGTCCTTGATGGTGTACGCCTGGAGGTTTTCCACGGAGGTCTCCTCTGGTATCACCTTGCAGGGCGCATCCTTATAGCCGAGCTCCTTCATGGCGGCATATCGCATATTGCCTCCGATAATGATATACTTGCCCCCCCCTATCGGGTACACCAGCAGCTCGCGCAAAGCCAGCATTTCGGGGTTGTCCTCGATGCTCTTTTTGAGCTTCTTGAACTTCTCGTCCTTAATCAGTCGTGGGTTCTGTGGCAGTCCCTCCACCTGTCCGGTGTTCGTCTCCAAGTTCGCCAACGGCAGCACCACAGCCTGGAGCACGCTTGTCTTTTTCTTGCTCATT
>LXOW01217737.1_pt1 | contig 28052 bp, 25 predicted proteins | sample 1368591 | NCBI WGS metagenome assembly LXOW01 (sample SAMN04884650, study PRJNA319009) | bovine gut metagenome | isolation source: Cow rumen | host: Bos taurus | place: Italy: Legnaro (PD) | collected 2014-07-09
GACTACAAGGAGGGCGACACGGTGCCCGTCACCTTTGTCCGCAAGCATTTCTTCGACAAAGAGACCACCAATGCCATTCGAGGGGAGGCGTAAGCTATGAGTAAGTTTGCTGCGGGTCTGAAGGAATCCTTCCGCAAGTTTCTGGTCTCCCTCAAGCGGCGGCCCCATATGATCCCCCTGCTGGTGTTCGTCCTGGCGTTCCTGGTCTATTCCCTGAACCTCATGAACATCTCCGACACCACGGCCAAGATCCAGGGCAAGGGCATGGGCCTGTGCGGCTTTGCCACCATGCTCTTCTCTCTCCTTTCCCTGCTGTGCTTTTTGAACGCCTTCCCTCACCGCAAGAAGGTGAACGTGCCCATGCTGGTTTTGGCGTTTCTCATGGTGGGCGTGATCCTGTTCTGCGACAACTATTATCTGAGCGCCATCACCAATGCCCTGACCCGGGCTGAAAACCCCATCAAGATCGGAAAGACCACCCTGTACATCGCCAAGGCCAACAACATGCTCAACGACCACATGGTCATCCTGATCGTGGGCGTAGTGCTCACGGCACTGCTGCCCGTGTACTCCAAGCTTCTCAGGAAGATCAATACGTCCGTCAGCGTGGAGGACAACGGCAAGCTGGACGCCATCGATATCTCCGGGGAGGACTGAGGCTGAGCTATGGCGGCCGGACGCAAAAAGAAACAGCAGGAGCCTGCGCGTGAGCCGGAACGGGATGCTGCGGAATACTACCGCCTGAAGACCAAGGCGGTGGAGGACCTGGTCACCGCCGACGAGAGCAACTCGCCCCGGGTATCGGAGGAGGAGCTGAACAAATACCGGGGGCGCGTCCGCAAAAAGCTTCCCCAGTGGCTCAAGGTGTCCCTCATCAAGGCCTGGTTCTACGGGTCCGTCTGTTTCTTCTTCCTATGGGGCCTGGGCGGCTACATGGCCGACCAACTGGACCTGTTCTTCATCACGGCCATCGCCCTGGGCATGGTGACGGACCTGCTGATCAACACGCTGCTCAAATACTATGCCGAGACTGACGGCGCCAATGACCGGTGGATGATGGTCCCCCGGCGCGGCGTTGCCGGCCTCTTTTTGAACATATTCTACGCGTTCGTGGTGTTCGCCCTGGTGGCCCTGGTCTATAACGTGATCAACATAGCCATCCTGTCCGTCACGCGCGAGACCGACACCGTGCCCCTGGGGGTGGGTCCCATCCTCTTCGGGCTCTTCTACATGGGCATCGATACCGGGCTCATCGCGCTCAAGCACATGCTCGCCTCCATCGTGAACGACGCGAAGCGCAAAGCCTCCGGTGCGTCGGGCCCAGGGAAAGGAAACAAAAGATGATACGACTGCTGTACGCGAGCGCCGTCTCAGCCTGCTTCGAACGGGTGAACGGCGCACCTTATTACGCCCCCGCCCCATATACCGTGTCCCTCGACGGGGAAGAGCGGTTTACCGCGGATACCAACGTATTCTCCCTCTTCGGGCTGGCCCCGGATACGGAGTACACGCTGACGCTGTCCGACTGGGACGGGGCCTTTTCCTTCCGGACCCGCCCGGAGACCTTCGCGCTGGACGTGAGGGACTTCGGCGCCGCGGGTGACGGGGTGCATGATGATACCGCGGCCATCCAGGGCGCCCTGGACTTCCTGCCGGAAGGCGGGCGGCTGATCTTCCCGGCGGGGCGGTACCTCACGCTCCCGCTCCGGCTGAAGAGCCATACGACGCTGGAGCTTCAAAAGGATGCCGTCCTGCTGGGTTCCCCGGACAGGGAACGGTATCCCGTCCTGCCCGGCGAGGTCACGGACCCCGTCACCGGCGAAAGCCTCGTCACCGGCACCTTCGAGGGGATCATCCAGCCCATGTACCAGTCTTTGATCAGCGCCCAGAACGGGTCGGACATCCACGTAGTCGGCGAGGGGACGATCGACGGGAACGCCCAGAACAGTGATTTCTGGACGGACTTCCGTTCCTTCCCGGCCGCCCGGCCCCGACTGGTGTCCCTGCTTCATTGTCAAAACGTAGTCTTCCACGGGGTCACGGCCCAAAACTCGCCCTCATGGAACTTCCACCCCTTCCACTCGGAGAAGGTGGGCTTTTACAACGTGACCGTGCTCGCGCCCAAGGACAGCCCGAACACCGACGCCATCGACCCGGAGGGCTGCGACGGCGTGGACATCATCGGCTGCCGGCTGAGCGTTGGCGACGACTGCATCGCCATCAAGTCAGGAAAGCTGGAACTCGCGGAGCGCTTCGACTGGCCCGCTGTGCGCCACACCGTCCGCAACTGCCTTATGGAGTTCGGCCACGGGGCGGTGACGCTGGGCAGTGAATCCGCCATGGGCATACGGGAACTGACCGTGTCCCAGTGCTGGTTCAGGCAGACGGACAGGGGGCTTAGGATCAAGACCCGGCGGGGGAGGGGCGAACGGTGCGACATCACGGACATCGCCTTCGAGAATATCCGCATGGAGGGGGTGCTGACCCCTGTCGTGATCAACATGTGGTACAACTGCTGCGACCCTGACCGGTACAGCGAATACGTCTGGTCCAGGGAGAAGCTGCCCGTGGACCGGCGCACGCCCCGCCTCGGGTCTTTCCGCTTTACCGACATGATCTGCACGGGGGCCCAGGTGGCGGCCTGCTACATCGACGGCCTGCCCGAGCGGCCGATCGATGCCGTGACGTTTGAAAACGTGACCATCGAATTCGACCCGGAGGCGACTGCGGGCATCCCCGCCATGCAGAACTTCGCGGAGGAGCGCTGCCGGCTGGGCCTGTACTTTGAGAACGTAGAGCACGTGCGCCTTGAGAACGTCCGCCTGCTGGGCGTGGACGGGGACGATGTGATCGCCGGCCATTGCGGCGGCGTAGAGAGGAGGTAGCCATGTACGAGCAGATCGACGTCTATATCCGCCGTCTGGTGCGGGAATCCTCCCCGGAGCGGACCGCCTGGAACATGGAGCGGGTCCGGCAGGGGAAGCCCGCCCACTGGAACTATATCGACGGCTGCATGCTCAATGCCCTGTTGACCCTTTCGGATATCAGCGGCGACCCCATGTATGCCGATTTCGTGGAGACCTTCGTGGATGCCTTCATCCTGGAGGACGGTACCATCCGCACCTATGACGCCTCTAAATACAACCTGGACGACATCAACGAGGGCCGGGTGCTCTTCCCCCTGTACGGGATGACCGGGAAGGAGAAATACAGGCTGGCCGCGGAAAAGCTGGCCCGGCAGCTTAGGGACCAGCCCCGGACGAAGGAGGGGAGCTTCTGGCACAAGCTCATCTACCCGGACCAGGTGTGGCTGGACGGGATCTACATGGCCCAGCCGTTCCGGGCCCTGTATGAGAAGTCTTTCGGGGATAAGGACTATTCGGACATCGTCGGCCAGATCACGACCGTGCGCGACAGGATGTTCGATTTGAGGAAGCATCTGTATTATCACGGCTACGATGCCGCAAGGAGCATATTTTGGGCGGACCCGGTGACGGGCTGTTCGAAAAACTTCTGGCTCAGGGCCATCGGCTGGTTCGCCACGGCGCTGGTCGACCTGCTGGAGATCGTGGACGATCCCGACGGGCTGAACCGCCTTGGCCTGATCTTCGTGGAGCTCATGGATGGCGTAGCCTCCTACGCCGATCCCGAGACCGGCATGTACTACCAGGTGGTGGATAAGGGCGGCCGGGAAGGCAATTATCTCGAGACCAGCGGCAGCTGCATGATCGCCTACGCCATGCTCAAGGGCGCGCGCCTCGGCTGGTTGGACGAGTCCATGACCGAGCTGGGCAGGAAGACCTTCGACGGCATCATCCGCCGGTATCTCAAGGCGGACGGGGAGGACGTGGAGCTTGGCGGCATCTGCCTCGTGGCGGGCCTCGGCCCCGCGGACAACCCGCGCCGGGACGGGTCGTACGCCTATTACATCTCAGAGCCCGTAGTAAAAAACGACGCCAAGGGCGTGGCGCCGTTCGTCATGTGTTATACGGAGGTCATTCGTCCTCGTCGAGCATGATCTTCATGCTGTCCGGATCCGGTTCCGGCACGTCATACGGGTCTGCGAAGCGCTTCTCGGCATAGTAGTGGCTGGGGGAAACACCGTACCGCTTCTTGAACATGCGGGAGAAGTACAGGGGTTCCCTGAACCCGCACTGGCGGGCCACTTCGGTCACGTTCCCGTCGTTGTACGCGGAGCGGAGCATGGCGGCCGCCGTCTGCAGCCGCTTGTCGCTGAGGTACTGCAGGGGTGTCATCCCGAGCTCCTTCTGGAAGAGCTTGCGCAGGTAGTCGTAGTTGTACGGCAGGGACCTGAGGTAGTCGTCCAGGGCATACGACGGGTCGGCGTAATGGCGGACGATATGGCTCTCGATCTCCCGGGCGATCTTGCTCAGGGAGGAGGTCTGGCGGTATGCCATCAGGTAGGCGGCCAGCAGGTCGCCGTAGGCGTTGAGGATGGTTTCCCGCTGTTCGCCGGCCTCGTAGAACTGGAAGAAGACTCCGGAGAAGACCCCGCGCAAGGACCGGTTCGCGTCATCCTGGATGATCACAGGGCCGTGGAAGTTCAGAGTCGCGTTCGCGAGGTTGATGTGCATGTTGGTGAAGCCGCTCTGGCTCATGTTGGAATGGGGCGTATAGGGGGGGATGACCGCCACGGTCCCCACCCCGTAGGGCAGGGTATGATCATCGAAGCAGAGCTCACCGCCTTCGCCGGTGCAGTAAATCAGCTCCCAGGTGTCGTGTTCGTGCCGGGGGACCCGGTAGGTCACCGAGTGTTTGCCCGCATAGACGATATCGTTCATGGCCACGCTCCTTTCCCTGATGACCGCAGTATATCAGAAAACATCCGTATTGTCTATATCGAAGTATGATTTATCCATATGAAAGGGGATGCCTGAGCATGCGCTCGATCAAACTTGCCTATATCGGCGGCGGGTCCAAAGCCTGGGCCCGCGTTTTCATGAATGACCTCGCCCTGACGGACGGCCTGACCGGCGAGATCGCCCTATACGATATCGACCGTGCCGCAGCGGAGCGGAACAGGCGCATCGGGGAGCGGATAGGCGCGATCCCCGGCGTCGCCGCATGGCGGTACACCGTGGCAGGCACCCTGGAGGAGGCCCTGACGGGGGCGGATTTCGTAGCGATATCCATCCTGCCCGGCACCCTCGACGATATGGCGGCCGACGTGCACCTGCCGGAGGCGTACGGCATCTACCAGTCCGTGGGCGACACGGTGGGCCCCGGCGGCGTCATGCGCGCCCTCAGGACGGTGCCCCTCTTCGAGGGCTTCGCCCGCGCCATACGGGACTGCTGCCCCGACGCCTGGGTCATCAATCTGACCAACCCCATGACCATCCTGTGCCGGACCCTCTTCGACGTGTTCCCCGGCGTCAAGGCCTTCGGCTGCTGCCACGAGGTATTTCATGCGGAGGACTTCCTCTGCTGCGTGGTGAAGGAGCAGCTGGGCGTGCCCCGGCCGGACCGGCACGAGCTCGCTGTGGAGGTCTCCGGCATCAACCACTTCACCTGGATCACCGCTGCCCGCTGGCGGGACCATGACGTGATGGGGCTGCTCCCCGGCTTCATCGACCGGTTCTTCGATACCGGCTACTGCGAGCAGGGGGACGACCCGCAGGCGTTCAGGGGGGAGAACCCGTTCCTCTACGGAAACAGGGTGAAGATGGACCTCTTCCGCCGGTACGGGGCCCTCGGCGCGGCGGGGGACAGGCACCTCGTCGAGTTCATGGACGGACGAAGGTACCTCGCCGACAGGGCCGCTCCCGGAACGTGGATGTATCACCTGACTTCCGTGGACTACCGCCGCAAGGATCAGAAGAGGAAGATCGAGGAGGCCGAAGCGCTGGCCGACGGGCGCAAGTCGGTGACTCTGAAGAAGAGCGATGAGGAACTCGTCGCGTTCATGAAGGCCCTGCTCGGCATGGGCAGGGTGACTTCGAACGCCAACGTGGCGAACGCGGGCCAGATGAAGGAAGTCCCCCCGGGCTCCGTAGCGGAGACATTCTGCATCTTCGACACGGACAGCGTCACGCCGCTCCCCGCCGCGCCGCTGCCTGAAGGGGCGGCCGCCATGGTGCGTGAAAACGCGGAGAACATCGAGGACCTGTACGCCGCCATCCGCAGCCGCGACCTTGACGCCGCCTTCCGGGTGTTCCTCAGGCAGCCGCTGTGCAGCCGCCTCGGCGAGGCGGACGGTCGGCGCCTGTTCGCAGAGATGCTCGCGGCTACGGCGGGCTGCCTCGCGCCATGGTACGGGATCGGTCCGTGGATAAACCGGATATAGTCCGTTTCGTCTATATTATTGACCTGTTTTAGCGATTCCGTTTTCCTCTGGTTTTTTCTATACTAAAATAGACAGTATGGCGACAGGGAAATTCTGAAAAGTACAGGAAAAGGGGAAGAGTTCCATGGCACATCTAACGCTCAAAGGCATCAACAAGATCTATCCCAACGGCTTCCATGCCGTCCATGACTTCAACCTGGAGATCCAGCGCGGCGAGTTCATCGTGTTCGTCGGTCCTTCCGGCTGCGGCAAGTCCACAACGCTCCGGATGATAGCGGGCCTCGAGAACATATCCAAGGGCGATTTCTTCATCAACGGCAAACGCGCCAACGAGATGGGTCCCCGGGAGCGGGGCGTGGCCATGGTGTTCCAGAGCTACGCGCTCTATCCCCAGATGACCGTGTACGACAACCTGGCCTTCGGCCTCACCCTCCAGGGCGTGGACGAGGACGTCATCGACGAGAAGGTACAGCGGGCGGCGAAGATCCTGGGCCTCACGGACTATCTCGACAGGATGCCCCGGGCGCTCTCCGGCGGCCAGCGCCAGCGTGTGGCCGTGGGCCGGGCCATCATCCGCAAGGTGGAGATCTTCCTCATGGATGAGCCGCTCAGCAACCTGGACGCCAAGCAGCGCGTGACCATGCGCTCCGAGATCACCCAGATCCACCGGGAGACCGGCGCCACAACCATCTACGTGACCCACGACCAGACCGAGGCCATGACCATGGCGGACAGGATCGTGGTCATGAAGGACGGCTACGTCCAGCAGATCGGCACGCCCCGGGACCTGTACTTCGACCCCGTGAACGTGTTCGTGGCCGGGTTCATCGGCGAGCCGCCCATGAACTTCCTCCGCGGCACCGTGAACGGCGGCCGCCTGACCTTCGGGGACGTCAGCTTCGACCTTACGAAGAAGCTCGGCGACAGCGCGGCGGGATACGAGGGCAGGGAGATGGTATTTGGCTTCCGTCCCGAGGGCATCGTCCTCGGCGAGCAGGAGGACGCCTACCGGGTGCCTGCGAGCGTGGAGCTCACCGAGATGCTGGGCGACAACACCAACGTGTATGTTGACATCGCCGACAGGAAGGCGATCCTGAAGGTGGACCCGCATGACACCCCCGAGATCGACAGCAACATCGTCTTCTCCATCCCTTACGAGAGTGTATACCTCTTCGACGGGGAGACCGAAAGGCGCATCTGACATATAAGGAGAGAGAAACATGGATATCCGTTATTCTGCCAACCCCCGCGATGTGAGCCGGTACACCACCGAGGAACTCAGGAACGAGTTTTTGATCACCGGACTGTATGAGAAGGACACCGTGAAGGCCACCTATTCCCACGTGGACCGCATGGTGGTGCTGGGCATCATGCCCGTGGACGAGGTCCTGCCCATCGACAAGGGCATCGACGTGTGGGCCAACTTCGGCACCGAATACTTCCTGGAGCGCCGGGAAGCGGGCGTGTTCAACCTGGGCGGCAAGGGCCGGATCACCGCCGACGGCGAAGATTTCGCCCTGGGCTTCGAAGACTGCCTCTACATCACCAAGGGCACCAAGACCGTGACCTTTGAGAGCGCCGACCCCGCCGATCCCGCGCGGTTCTACCTGGTGTCTGCCCCCGCCCACACCGCCTACAAGACCACCTTCCTGTCCTTCGCCGACGCCAACAAGCGGCCCTGCGGCAGCGCCGAGGGTGCCAACAAGCGGGTCATCAACCAGTTCATCCATCCGGACGTGCTGCCCACCTGCCAGCTCTCCATGGGCCTCACCCAGCTCGATGTGGGGAGCGTATGGAACACCATGCCCTGCCACACCCACGAGCGCCGCATGGAGGTCTACACCTACTTCAACATCCCTGAGGACAATGTCGTCATGCACTTCATGGGCACGCCGAAGGAGACCCGGTCCATCGTCATGCAGAACTTCGACGCGGTGATCTCTCCCTCCTGGTCCATCCACAGCGGCTGCGGCACCTCCAACTACACCTTCATCTGGGCCATGGGCGGCGAGAACCAGGCCTTCGACGACATGGACAACCTGAAGCCCACGGACCTGAGATAAGGAGACGGCCATGGAAGCTTTGGAAAGAATGAAGCGCTGCGGCATCGTGCCCGTGGTGGTGTTGGAGAACGCGGACGACGCCGTGGACACGGCCAGGGCCATGCTCAAAGGCGGCGTGGACGTGATGGAGATCACCTTCCGCACGGCGGCGGCCCCTGAGTCCATCCGCCGGGTGGCCCGGGAGGTCCCCGACATGCTGGTGGGCGCGGGCACGGTGGTGACCCTGGATCAGTGCAAACAGGCCGTAGCCTGCGGGGCAAAGTTCATCGTCTCCCCGGGCTTCGACGAGGAAGTGGTGGCCTGGTGCTGCGAGAACCATATCCCCGTGACCCCCGGCTGCGTGACGCCTACGGAGATCATGGCGGCCCTGAAGTTCGATCTGAAGGTGCTGAAGTTCTTCCCCGCCAACGTCTACGGCGGCCTCAGCGCCCTCAAGGCCCTCTCCGGCCCCTTCGGCGGGCTGAAGTTCATCCCCACCGGCGGCGTAGGCCCGGAGAACCTCAGCGACTTTGCCGCTTCCTCCACGGTCCACGCGGTGGGCGGCAGCTGGGTCTGCCCCAAGGGAGACATCACGGCCCACAACTTTGAGAAGATCGAGACCCTGTGCCGGGAGGCCCGGCAGGTCATCGAAGAGACCCGCAGATAGGAAAGGATACCGGAAATGAAGTTTTTGACCTTTGGAGAGATCATGCTGCGGCTCAAGGCCCCCCATCAGGAGCGGTTCTTCCAGAGCCCCTTGCTGGAGGCCACCTTCGGCGGCGGCGAAGCCAACGTGGCGGTGTCCCTCGCCAACTACGGCCAGGACGTGTCCTTCCTCACCCTGCTCCCCAAAAACGCCATCGCGGACGAGTGCGTGAAGGAGCTGAGAAAGTTCGGCGTGGATACGAAGCGCATCGTCCGCGCGGACAGGGGGCGGCTGGGCATCTACTACCTGGAGGGCGGGGCGAACCAGCTCCCTTCCAAGGTAGTGTATGACCGCGAGTATTCCGCCATCGCCCTGGCGAAGCCTGGCGACATCGACTGGGACGCGGCCTTTGCAGGCGTGGACTGGTTCCACATCACCGGCATCACCCCCGCCATCTCCGAGACCGCCATGGAGCTCTCTTTGGAATCCGTGAAGGAGGCGAAGAAGCGGGGCATCACTGTATCCTGCGACCTCAACTTCCGCAAGAACCTGTGGAAGTACGGCAAGAAGGCCGAGGAAGTCATGAGGGAACTGGCCCGATATGTGGACGTGGCCATCGCCAACGAGGAGGACGTGCAGAAGTCCCTGGGCATCACCACGGACGTGGTGGTGGAGTCCGGGTCCCTGGACCGGGCGAAGTACAAGGCCCTGGGCGACAAGGTCCTTCAGGCCTACCCCAACATGCAGATGATCGCCATCACTCTGCGGGAAAGCAGGAGCGCCGATTCTAACGGCTGGGCGGCCTGCCTCAACGACCGGCAGCGGTTCTACGAGTCCCGGCGCTACGAGATCAACGACATCGTGGACCGGGTGGGCGGCGGCGACAGCTTCGCCGGCGGCCTTCTCTACGGCCTCACCACCTACACCGACCGGCAGCAGGCCCTGGAATTCGCCGTGGCGGCCAGCTGCCTCAAGCACAGCATCCTGGGCGACTTCAACCGGGTGTCCGTGTCCGACGTGGAAAAACTCATGGGCGGCGACGGAACGGGCCGCGTACAGCGATAAATATCAGGAGGGAAAAATATGAGCTTTGATATGAACAAGTTTTCTCTGGAAGGCAAGGTAGCCTGGATCACCGGCGCCAGCTACGGCATCGGCTTCGCCATCGCCACGGCCTTCGCGGCCGCCGGCGCCACGATCGTGTTCAACGATCTCACCCCGGCCCACCTCGAAATGGGCCTCAAGGCCTACAAGGAGAAGGGCATCGACGCCCACGGGTATCTGTGCGACGTGACCGACGAAGCCGCCGTCCAGGCCCTGGTGAAGCAGATCGAGGCGGAGGTGGGCACCATCGATATCCTGGTGAACAACGCCGGCATCATCAAGCGCATCCCCATGCTGGACATGTCCGCGGAGGACTTCCGCAAGGTGGTGGACGTGGACCTGAGCGCCCCCTTCATCTGCGCCAAGGCCGTGATCCCCGGCATGATCCAAAAGGGCCACGGCAAGATCATCAACATCTGCTCCATGATGAGCGAGCTGGGCCGGGAGACCGTGTCCGCCTACGCGGCGGCCAAGGGCGGCCTCAAGATGCTGACCCGGAACATCTGCTCCGAGTACGGCGAGTACAACATCCAGTGCAACGGCATCGGCCCCGGCTACATCGCCACGCCCCAGACCGCGCCCCTGCGGGAGCGGCAGCCCGACGGCAGCCGCCACCCCTTCGACCAGTTCATCGTGGCCAAGACCCCGGCGGCCCGCTGGGGCACTCCCGAGGATCTCATGGGCCCGGCTTTGTTCCTCGCTTCCGACGCCTCCGACTTCGTCAACGGCCACATCCTCTACGTGGACGGCGGGATCCTCGCGTACATCGGCAAGCAGCCCTGACCCCCATGCAATTGGATCGCGCTGATATCTGGTGAGCCGGATCGGCATCACTGTTTCGGTATAAAAAAAGCCCATTGAAAATGCTTGTCAATGGGCTTTTTTGCAGCGATGATTATTTCAAAGGTAAAAGCGATGTGATGACCGTTCCCTCTGCGCCTGCGGCGACACGCCGCAGGCGCAGAGTCTTTTGGCGGAGCCATGTATCGCTTCGGAGCACTCACTCTTCCGGTGAATATTCCAGTATATCCCCCGGCTGGCAGTGGAGCGCTTCGCAGATGGCGATGAGGGTGGAGAAGCGGATGGCGCTGATGTGGCCGTTCTTCAGCTTGGACAGGTTCACGTTGGCAACGCCCACCTTCTCCGACAGCTCGTTGAGGCTCATTTTCCGGTCCGCCATGACCCGATCGAGCCGCAGAATGATCTTTCCCATAGGATCACCTCACAACGTCTCGTCGGCTTCCCGCTGGAGCTGGGCCCCGTAGCGGAAGACCATGCAGAGGAAGAACACGATGAGGGCGGTGAAGATGGGGGTCAGGCTCAGGTTGAAGTTCATCTTGCTGAAGCCCGCGACGATCCCGGAGGCGGCGGCGGTGGCGAAGCACCCCACCACGGCGCAGACGATCAGCGTCCAGGCGAAGGCGGTCATGCGCTGGATGACGGCCTCGTCGAAGGGGCTGCGGCAGACGCTGAAGGCCTCACAGAGCTTCCGGAACATGGTGAGGGTGACGATGCCGCAGGCGAGGGCGATGAACCCGGCCAGGATGGCCTTGAGACCGTCCCGGACCCCCAGGACCTTGATCTCGTCCAGGTCGTTCACGTGGACCATGAGGCCCTGATCCACCTTTTCGAGGGTCACGCCGTCGAACTCCTCGTCCACCTTGGCGTTGGCTTCCGTCAGCATGTCGTCGATGGAGGCCCAGTCCTTGCCCGCCAGGGACTTGTTCACCAGCACGTCCACGTTGGGCTGGATGGTGATCTCCACCGCGTCCCTGGGCAGCACGGCGCAGACCACGCCGCCGATGACCAGGCCCACGACCCCGAGGATGAGGCACACCGTCAGGATGACGGAGACGATCTTGCCGGCCTTGCCGATCTTGTTGACTTTGGTTTGAATGTTTTCCATGGTTGATTCCTCCCTTTGCTTTCGTAAATTTGTTAACGACTATCGTTAACTTCTGGGCGCAGTATACACCATGTCTTCACGTTTGTCAACACATATTTTATGTAAAACGTAAAATATTTTACGATGACACAAAAAGGGCCGCCGCCATTGACAGAGGGCGAGCGGGTCGGTATACTTTTTATCAGAAAAACGGCGAAAAAGGCGGGGGGGACCACCATGCTGGACGACGTGAAACGATTCGATATGCAGAAGCCGCCCATGCGGCAGCATCTGCTGCCCCTTGCCTGGGCCATCGCGGCCGGGACCCTGCTCCCCCATAAAAACAAGCTCACCAAGATCGGCATGGAGGGCGTGAAGCCCCCCTATCTGCTGCTATGCAACCACAACGCCTTCATGGACTTCTCCGTGGCCACCCGGGCCGTGTTCCCCCACCGCGCCAATTATGTGGTGGCCATCGACGGCTTCTTGAAGCGGGAGTGGCTCCTCCGGCTGGTGGGCTGCATCTGCAAGCGGAAGTTCACCCGGGACATCACGTTGGTCCGCCAGCTCAAGCGGGTGGTGGACCGGGGCGACATCGCCGTCCTCTACCCAGAGGCCCGCTATTCCCTCTGCGGCACCACGGCGGTGCTGCCGGATTCCCTGGGGAAGCTCTGCAAGCTCCTGAAGGTGCCGGTGGTGACCCTCCTCTGCCACGGCCACCACGTGAACTCCCCCTTCTGGAACCTCCACGACCGGGGCGTGAAGCCCACTGAGGCGGAGATGACCTGCCTGTTCACGAAGGAAGAATTGGAGAAGGCCACTGTGGCGGAGGTCAACGCCGCCATCCGGGAAGCGTTCATCTACGACGACTTCACCTGGCAGAAGGAGCGGGGCATCCGCGTCACCTACCAGGGAAGGGCGGAGGGCCTTGAGAAGGTCCTGTACCAGTGCCCCCACTGCGGCGCGGAGTACCGGATGCGCACCAAGGGCATCCGTCTCTTTTGCGAGAGCTGCGGGAAGGTCTGGGAGATGGACCAGCTTTCCGAGCTCCATGCGGTGGAGGGCGAGACCGAGTTTTCCCACATCCCCGACTGGTACGAGTGGGAACGGGGGAACGTCCGCAAGGAGGTGGAGGCCGGGACCTACGGCTTCACCTGCCGGGCCCGGGTGGACGCCCTGCCCAACGCCAGCGGCTACATGGATCTCGGCATGGCCACCCTCACCCATGACATGACCGGCTTTACCCTGGACGGGACCTATGAGGGCGAAGGGTACCACGTCCACATCCCCGCTGCCTCCCAGTACTCCGTCCACATCGAATACGAGTATTTGGGCAAATATGGCGACTGCGTGGACCTGAACACGGACCGGGACACCCTCTACGTGTACCCCAAGGACTGCCTCTTCGCCGTGACCAAGTTTGCCCTGGCCACGGAGGAGCTGTATCAACTGTACGAGCGCCGGCGGAAGGCGGAGGAGAAAGCCTGATATGGGACGGTTGGAAGACCTGATCCTGGGGAACTCCCGGCGGGGCATGGACCGGATCGCGGACCTGCTCTCGCCTGATTTCTGCACCCAGGCGGGGCGATACGTGCTCTCCTGGCCCCGGGGCCGGGTGCTGCTCGTCACCGGCTTCTACGTGGACGGCAAGGGCGAGACCGACGGCCCGCCGGGGACGAAGCTCCTGTTCGACGCCCTGACTCGGTTGGGCTTTTCGCCCCTCATCGTCACGGACCCCTTCTGCGCCGCCTATTGTCAGGCGGCGGGCTTGCCCTATGTGACCTTCGGAACAGAGGCGGGGGAGGGGGAGCTCCGCTCTCTGTTGGATACGGAGAAGCCCGTGGGCCTTATGGCCGTGGAGCGCTGCGGCCGGGCCGCCGACGGACGGTACATCAATTCCCGGGGCCAGAGTATCGGTCGGCACATGGCCTCCTTGGACGGCTTGTTCCTCCTCAGTGACGTTCCCTCCGTGGGCATCGGCGACGGGGGCAACGAGATCGGCATGGGGAACATCGCCATCGGCATCGCGGACCGGCTGGGCCGGGTCCCCTGCGTCGTGAAAGCCGACCGGCTCGTCATCGCCACCGTGTCCAACTGGGGCGCTCTGGGCCTCTGCGCCGCCCTGGGGGAGCTGCCTACCGAGGCGGAGCTGCTGGCGGCTTACAAACTTTGCCCCCGGGCAGGGCTCATCGACGGCATCACGAGGGAGCCGACCCTCAGCGAGGATGGCTTCCCCATGGACTACATACTCAAATTGCGGAACGATCTGGAGAACCTGACATGAACGAGCACGAGGGGCATCGGGCCCGGCTGCGGCAAAGCTTCCTGGAGACCGGCATCGAGGGCATGGCCGACCACCAGGTTTTGGAGCTGCTGCTCACCTACGCCCTGCCCCGGGTGGACGTGAACCCCCTGGCCCATCGGCTGCTGGATCGGTTCGGGTCCCTGAACGGGGTCCTGTCCGCCCGGCCCGACCAGCTGCAGCGGGTGAAGGGCATCGGCGAGTCCGCCGCGGCGTTTCTGAGCCTCCTTGGGGAGGTGGACCGGCGGATGCTGCTGCAGCGGTTCTCCGGCCAGAATAAGCGGCCCGTCCTGGCCACCCCCTCGTCCCTGGGGGGCTACATGCTGGCCCTGTCCCTCCAGGACCGGTACGAGACCCTGCGGCTGGTGTGCCTCAACAAAAAGTACGAGCTGATCTACGAGAGCGTCATCTCCTCCGGCTCCCTCACCGAAGTGCTGGCAGATCCCCGGCCCATCTTAGAGACCGCCCTGGTCCATAAGGCCTGCTTCATCGCTATCAGTCACAACCACCCTTCGGGGGACCCCACTCCCTCCCGGGAGGACGAGGACGCGGCGGTGCGCATCGAGCAGGCGGCCCGGACCGTGGGCATCGGGGTGGCGGACCAGTTTATCCTGGGCAGCGGCGCTGTCTACAGCTTCCGTTCCGACCGGGTGCTCCTCTTCGCCTCCCCCGACATCGTCACGGATGTGTCCCTGGCGGAGTACGCCCGCCGGGGCTGAAGGGCAGCCCTCACATCTTCGTCTTCGGACGGGCGAACAGAGCGAACAGATACCCAAACAGGATGGCCGCGGCGATGCCCCCCGGCCGTGGCGGTGAGGCCGCCGGTGAAGGCCCTCAGGAGGCCCTGTTCGCCGACGGCCTTTTTTGCCCCTTCGCTGAGGGCGTAACCGAAGTCCGTCAGGGGCATCGTTGCCCCGGCACCGGCCCCCCAGGATCACCCCGGCGGGATGGAAAACCTCATCGTCGGAAAGGTCCTGCTTGACGAGATCACAGGAAAGCGGAATCTGCCGGGACTCCCTGCGGTTGCCGATCAAGAGAGCGGTCAGCCCACCGAACAGAGCACATACATACGGAGAAAGGTTCCGCCCGTTCAGCCGGATCTTTGGATCGGAGACGTCCCTCCGGTCCATGCGTAAAGGTTTACGGAAACCGAAAGCCTTCCCATGGAGCCGCAGCCAAAACGTCGGCCGAGCACCGGTTCCGTTCAGGAAATACCCGGCTTTTTTCAACGAGACATAAAAAACAGCGTATAAAAATGTTGACAATCACCCAAATGGAGTTGTATAATCAGCTCAAGGAACGCAAACGTTTACGAAAACAGAACAAAGCAGGAGGGCTCCAATGATCAAGGCAGTCATGTTTGATATGGGCGGTACGCTGGAAGATCTGTATTCCGATGAAAAGAACGATCGCGCTACCGCATATGCGCTGTACGACATCCTGCAGAAGCATCACATCCAGGTCCCCTACGAGGCCGAGCCCCTCTGGGCCAAGGTAGGCGCGGGGATCCAGGCCTGCAAAAGAAATTCTGAACGCACGCTCCGTGAGCTGAAGCCGGAGGAGATCTGGTGCGACTGGGGCTTCAAGGACATCCCCGTGGACAAGGAGAAGCTGGCGGAGGCCAGCGAGGAGATCGCCCACATGTGGGAGGTCACCTTCTATGATCGGAAGCTTCGCCCCCACGCCGCCGAGATGCTCAAAGCCCTCAAGGAGGATCTGGGCCTCTACATCGCCGTGGTCAGCAACACGGCCAGCCTCTTCCAGGTGTTCTCTTCCCTGGAATCCTACGGCGTCCGCCAGTATTTCGACGACATCACCCTTTCCTCCATCACCGGCTATCGCAAGCCCCATCCCAATATTTTCCGCGTGGCCTGCGCCCAGGCGAATCTGGATCCTTCGGAATGCGCCTTCGTGGGCGACACCCTGTCCCGGGACGTGGTGGGGCCTCGGAAGATGGGCTTCGGCCGTGTGTTCAAGATCAACTCCTTCCTGACGCCCCAGAAGGATCTCGGGTCCTTCGACGTGGCGCCGGACTATCAGATCACCGACATCTACGACGTATACACCATTCTCAAACAGGAACGCACAAACGCATAAGGCATACACCGACCGTTGTAATCTATCCCGCATGGAGGTCTGAAGATGGCAAAGAAAGGATGGAGCCGCCCCCCGATGAGTCGGGAACGGTTCAGGAACCAATTCAGAAGTCTGATCGGCAACCCCTTCAACGTGATCGTTCTGATCACGCTGATCCTGCTGTTCGCGCTGATCGTGATCCCGCTGCTCGCCATGGTGCAGAACACCTTCGTGGTGGCCAAGGCCGAGGTGATGCGCAAGACCATCCCCGGCGCCAAGATGGGCGACTACACCCTGTGGTACTGGAAGTATCTGCTGGCGAGCCCCCTCACCAAGACGATCCTGTGGGTGCCCCTTCGGAACTCCCTGATCATCGGCGCCTTCGTCACGGCCATTTCTGTGCCCATCGGCGCGCTGATGGCCTGGCTCATGGTCCGCACGGACATCCCCGGCAAGGGCCTGCTGTCCGCCCTGATCCTGATCCCCTACATGATCCCCTCCTGGTGCAAGGCCCTCTCCTGGATGACCATCTTCCGCAATCCCAGCATGGGCGGCTACGGCGTGCTCTACAGCCTGGGCATCCCGGTGCCTAACGCTCTCGCCTCCGGCTTCGTGCCCATCATCATCGTGATGACCATGCACTATTACGCCTTCTCCTACATCATGGCCTCCGGCGCTCTCCGATCCATCAACTCGGAGCTGGAGGAGATGGGCGAGATCCAGGGCGCCAGCAAGGCCCAGATCCTCAAGAGCATCACCCTGCCGTTGATCCTGCCCTCCATCCTCAGCGCCACCATCATGACCATCAGTAAGTCCATCGGCACCTACGGCGTGGCGGCCCGCCTGGGCGGCAACAACCCGGACGGCACCCCCTTCTACGTGCTGGCCACCCGGATGAAGGCCTTCATCAACGACGGTCCCAACGCCGTGGGCTACGCCATGTCCATCCTGATGATCCTGCTGGCGGCGGGCACCATCGTGGTGAACCAGAAGCTCATCGGCACCCGCAAGTCCTACGCCACCATCGGCGGCAAGGGCACCCGCGGCAACCTCATCCCGCTGCGCGGCGCCAAGTGGCCCATGCTCATCGTCATCGCTCTGTTCCTGGTGGTGGCCATGGTCATGCCCGTGTTCTTCCTGGTCATGGAGTCCTTCCAGATCATGCCCGGCGCCGGCTACGGCGCGGACAACCTGACCCTCTACGCCTGGATCGGCGAGCTGCAGAGCGCGCCCCATCCCTCCTTCAACCAGAACGGCCTTTTCCGCAACTCCGAGTTCGGCCGGGCCCTGGGGAACACCGTGAAGCTGTCCCTGATCGCCTCCCTCATCACCGCCGTCTTCGGCCAGTTCTTCGGGTACATCACCACCCGCGGCCGGGGCAAGTGGTACGGCAACACGGTGGAGCAGCTCATCTTCATCCCCTACCTGATGCCCGGCGTGGCCTTCTCCGCCATCTACTTCTCCATGTTCAGCCAGCCCCGGCTGGGCGGCCTCATCCCGTCCCTCTACGGCACGTTCACCCTGATCCTTCTGGTGTCCATCGTGAAGCACTTCCCCTTCGCCAGCCGATCCGGTTCCTCCAACATGATGCAGATCTCCGTGGAGCTGGAGGAGGCGGCCACCATCAACGGCGCGAGCTTCTGGCGGCGGATCCGCAGCATCGTGATCCCCCTGGCCAAGAACGGCTTCCTTTCCGGCTTCCTGCTCTCCTTCATCAGCATCGCCAAGGAGCTGGACCTGATCGCCATCCTGATGACGCCGAAGAACTACACCCTGTCCTTCCTGGCCTTCGACTATTCCAAGGAGGCCATGCCCCAGGTAGCCGACGCCATCTGCATCGTCATCATCGTATTCATTCTCGTTACCAACCGGATCGCGGACAAGTTCGGCGGCAGCGTGAGCAAGAGCATGTGACCAGTCTTGAGTATAGAAAGGAAGTTCACCCATGAGCAAGATCGTATTGAGCCATATCGATAAGTTTTACGGCGAGAATCACGTCCTGCGGGACATCAATCTGACCATTGAGGACGGGGACTTCATGACGCTGCTGGGGCCCTCCGGCTGCGGCAAGACCACCACGCTGCGGGTCATCTCCGGTCTGGAAAAAGCTCAGCACGGCACCATGACCATCGACGACAACGTGGTCATCGACGCGGACAAGGCTTTCTTCGAAGCGCCCAGCAAGCGGGGGCTGAACCTGGTGTTCCAGAGCTACGCCCTCTGGCCCCACATGACGGTGTTCGAGAACGTGGCCTTCGGTCTCAAGATCAAGAAGATGAAGAAGGAGGAGATCGAGACCACGGTCATGCGGGCCCTCAAGACCATGCGGATCGAGGAGTATCGGGGCCGCTATCCCAACGAGCTGTCCGGCGGTCAGCAGCAGCGGGTAGCCATCGCCCGGGCCATCGCCTCCAGCCCCAAGCTCCTCCTGCTGGACGAGCCCCTCTCCAACCTGGACGCCCGGCTCAGGATCGACATGCGGGCGGAGCTCAAGCGCCTCCACAAGGAGACCGGCACCACCATCATCTACGTGACCCACGATCAGGTGGAAGCGTTGACCATGTCCACCAAGATCGCCCTGTTCAAGGCCGGCGAGATCTCCCAGATCGACACGCCTCTGGGCCTCTACACCAACCCCATCGACCTGCAGGCGGCGGACTTCATCGGCAATCCCCGCATCAACTTCATAGAGGCCAAGGGCTTCTATGACGGGACCTCCCTGCGGGTGCGGAGCGCTTTCGGCGAATACAACTTCCCCAAGGAGACCATGAAGCTGGACGAGGAGGTGCCCGAGAGCCGGGAGTTCGACTGCGTCCTGGGCCTCCGTCCCGAGATGGTGGATATCTACACCTCGGATCCCAACCACAAGAACACCGTCGCCGCCCAGGTCTACGCCAATCAGCCGGCGGGCAGCGAGACGCTGGTCACGCTTACGGTGGGCGGCACGGAGTTCCTGGCCATCCAGACGGGCCTGGTAGAATATGATATGAACCAAAATGTGTTCGTGGTACTTCATCCCGGCCGCATGAACGTGTATAATAAGGAGACAGGACGGCTCATCAAGTTCGCCAAGACCAAGCACAAGGCTGGTATCGACGACTGAGCCTGTACCTTCAAACGAGATATGTCCCAGGAAAGGAGATCGTACCCCATGAAGAAGATCGTCGCTGTATTGATGGCGCTGTGCATGCTGACGGCGCTGGCCGCCTGCGGCAAGGACTCCGCCGAGGCCGGGACCGCCGATACCGGGAACGACACCGGCAGCATCGTCACCGGCGTGGAGGCCATCGACGTCGTCGGCGAGGACGGCATCGACTGGAACCATCTTTCCATGGATGAGCTCTACGAGATGGCCAAGAAGGAAGGCGGCACCATCACCATCTATTCCACCACCGCCGACGCGGACACCGCCCGCAAGTACATCCGGGACAAGTATCCCGAGTTGAAGTTCGAGTACATCTCCTGCGACACCAACACCGTCATGCAGAAGATCGGCATGGAGGCCGAGAGCGGCACCCCCATGGCCGACGTGCTCATGGTGAAGGACTCCTCCGGCGAGGTGTACAACGAGTACGTGCTGTGGGATCTCATCAAGATCTACTACCCGGCCGACGTGTGCTCCCACATCGCGCCCGAAAAGCTCCAGTTCGGCCTGCCCCTCTATTCCACCTTCAACCCCTGGTTCTATAACAACCGGATGTTCGACAAGGTGCCCATCGAGAGCTGGTGGGACATCGTGCAGGGGTACAACGAGGACAGCCAATCCTACGTGGACGCCAGCGGCAAGAACGCCCAGTATTGGACCATCTTCTCCAAGGACATCACCGCGCCCTCCTACGCCGCTCTCTGGGCCCAGCTCATCTCGGACAGCGATCTGCTGCTGGAGCAGTACAAGACCCAGTACGGCAAGGACCTGGTGTTCACCTACCATGAGCATCTGAAGAACACCCCGGGCATCATGGAGCTGCCGGAGAACAACGCGGGCGTGGAGCTGTTCTGGCGCTTCAGCCAAATGACCATCACCCCCCTCGCCGACGGCGACGCGGTGGTGGAAGCGGTCCACGAATCCGTCAACGGACCGACCCTGGGCCTGTGCTCCGCCTCCAAGCTGGACAACTCCAAGCAGTCCATGGGCGAAACGGGCATGGATATCGCCTGGGTCACGGGCCTGTCGCCCTACACCACTCAGGACGCCGCGGCCTACTCCTACGTGGTCAGCGGCTGTGACAACCCCGCCGGCGCCCGGCTGTTCATCAAGTTCATGATGGGCGGAGACGACGGCCAGAGCGGCTGCTACACCGTGTTCGACAAGCTGGGCCACTGGTCCGTGCGGGACGACGTGGTGTACAAGAAGTCCGGCACCACCTATGAGGAAGTCAACCTGACCTCCCCGAACTACGCAGACATCTATAAGAATTACCCCAACGTAAAGGCTTACTGGACGTTGTGGAACAGCACCCGGTGACCACCGGCTGCGGCTCATGACCCTTGCGTCCCGCGAAGGACCTCTCCTCTTCGCGGGACGCTGACCCATAGTCAGAGGAAGTATGGCGGCGAAGCGATCGGACTTTCAACGGAAGCTGGACGGCGTGCTGCGGGGCCTGTTCTTAGAGGAGAACGGGAGACCCAAGAGCGCCGTGTTGCTGTATTCTTTCCTGTTGGCCATTCTGTTCGTCGTCCTCTACGGGGCCAGCTACCTGCTGCTGCTGGATCCTCTGGAGACAGCGTTTTCGGGTGCGCCCGTATGGGGGCGGAACCTGGCGGAGTACCTGATCCCCGCCCTGGCGGGCAGCATTCCCTGCCTGCTGATCGCGTTCCTGCCGGGCGACACCAAGCGGCTGGTGCTGGGGGCCTACCTGTGGATGGGGGGCCTGCTCGTCGCCATGATGCTCTTCGAGCTGCTGCTCATCGACTGGTCCGACGCGGCCGCGGAGTATGGCCTCTTCATGGCCATCTTGAACCTGCCCGCCCTCGCCTCGGTCCTGACGGGCGGGATACCGGCCCTGCTGCTCTATCGGAAGGAACAGAAGGCCCGGGCGGAGGCGGAGAGGAAGGCGTCGGAGCGCCCCTCCTGGTACAGGAGCTGAGCCCATGCTGGAAGTGTTCTTTTGCAACGTGGGCGACGGGGACGCGGTGCTGGTGCGGGAGTTCCGGGAGGACGGGACCCAGTACGCGGTGCTGGTGGACGCCGGTCGGCCCTATGTGGAGTCACGGGAAGGGTCCCTGCGCAAGGACGCGGTGGAATATCTGCTCCAGCGCCAGGTGACGCACCTGGACCGCCTGATCCTGACCCACCCCCACATCGACCACGTGGGCGGGGCCCAGCGGGTCCTGCGGGCCATCCCCACGGATCGGCTCCAAATGCTGAATGTGCCGCCGGAGGACGCCCAGCGGGTGACGCGCTCCTTCACCTCTACCGCGAAGCCGGGGAACGGCCTTCGGCAGATGCTGAACATCCTCCGGGAACTGACGGAGGAGGCCCGGGCCCGGGGCACGGCGGTGGAGACCATCCCTTCCGGGGAAGAAGCGTTGACCGACCGGCTGACCATGCGGGTCTATTACCCCCGGCAGGAGGTGATGGACCGGCAGAAGCAGGTGTTCGACGCCCTCTATAGGGGCGGCTCCGTGGCGGAGGACCTGTGCACCCAGGTGTCCAAGGAGCGGAACGTGTCCAGCCTGATGCTCCGCTTCACCTACGGAGGCCGAAGCGTGCTGCTGACCGGCGATCGGTACGCCGCCGACTGGGAGGCGGAGGACGTCCCACCCTGCGACATCCTGAAGCTCCCCCACCATGGGGACAAGAAGTCCATGACGGCGGCGCTGCTGGAGAAACTTTCCCCCTGGTGCGCCATCGTCTCCTGCGAGAACGATCCCAACGCCAAGAAGGAACGGCCCAGCGAGGAGATCGCGGCCCTGCTCCTCAGGCACCTGCCTTTGATGCTCTGCACGGAGAATAGGCCCATGGCCCTGATGGAGGGCACCACCGTCAACGGCGTCCGCTTCGACATCCAGCCGGACGGGGCCGTGAACTGCCGCAGGGAATAGAAAACGGTATCCACTCTTTGTCCTTTTCGGCAAAGTGAGATAACACTAAAAATGAGGAGGCACATCATGAAAAAGCTACTTTCTCTCGTTCTCGTCCTGCTGATGGTCCTGACGGCCGTCGCTTGCACGAAGCCCGCTGAGACGGCTGCGCCGGCTGCCACCGAGGCGCCTGCGGCGAAGCCTGCGGAGAAGCCCGCGGAGCAGCCTGCGGCGGAGAAGCCCACGGAAGCGCCTGCGGAGCCCGAACCGGCGAAGACGACCTACGTGGCTCTCGGTCTCAACATCAAGAACAAGACCGGCAAGACCATCGACGAGGTGTACATCTACCCCGTGGGCGGCGAAAAGGGCAACAGCGTGGTGGCCCCCGGCTGGCAGGACAAGGACGCCGACAAGGAAAACTACGAAAAGAACATCTACATCGTCCGTGAAGCTGACGCCGAGATGGAGCTGCTGGTGGTCTTTGCCGACGGTACCGAGGCCAAGAAGGCTCTGGGCCAGCTGCAGATGTACTACAAGATCTCCATGAAGAACGGCACCGATCCCGCCGGCTGGGAAGTGGAGCTTGAGGACAAGGCCGAGGACCAGGCGGCCATGGACGCCGCGGTGGCTCTGGGCAAGACCAGCGACAACTACTATCCCGGCTATGAGCTCATCGCCGTGGAGCTGAAGAACAAGACCGGCAAGAACATCGTGGACCTTCGCTTCTATGAGGAGGGCGGCGATGCCAGCGCCTACAACAACGTGATCGACTACCTCTACAACCAGGCCGGCGAGAAGATGGCGTCCCTCATGCCCGGCAAGGCCAAGGAAGGCGGCATGTATCTCTTCAAGTGCTTCATCCGGCCCCACGCCGACAACTATAACGTGTATGTGAAGTTCGACGACGGCGCGGAGATCACCTACCCCATCGAGGACTGGTTCAAGCCCGACGGCGGCGGCAATCTGCCCAACGAGATCTCCCTGAAGAACGCCGAGGACAAGTACGACATCAAGGTCCAGTACGACGACGGCGATCCCGAGCCCCTGCAGTACCTGGCCGAGTCCGTCGCCAAGGGCAACATCCTGGATCAGTGGTACCCCGTGTATGACGGCGCCCCCGCCGTCGACGCGGCTGCTGTGGAAGCGGCCAGAGTCGAGCTGGCCAAGGTCCTGGTGCCCGCCCCTGAAAAGCCCGCCGAGGCCCCCGCGGCTGAGCCCGCCGCCGAGCCCGCGGCAGATGCGGCGGCCGTGCCCGCCGGCTACACCGGCCTCAAGCTGATGGTCAAGAATAAGACCGGCAAGGACATCGCCAAGATCTATCTCTATCCCACCGGCGAGGACAAGGGCAAGAACATCTTCAAGACCCTGGCCGACGTGCTGCCCACCGAGGATGAGACCAAGGAAGGCAAGCCCCATGAGATCCAGGTCTACGTCCTGCGGGAGACCGACAAGCTGGGCGCCATGACGCTGCTGGTCCGGTATCCTGACGACACCACCGACGAGTACGTGCTGACGAAGCCCGTGGAGGATTACACCGTGTTCACCCTCAAGGAGAAGGCCGAGGACTTCAAGCAGAAGGTCACCGACGACGCGGAGGACATCGCGGCCATGGACGCCGTGGCGGCTGCCGGCGTGTCCACCGACGGCGTGGAGTATTGAGCGCCCCCCCAGGTCAGCTGAACACATCATTTGAACGACATACAGCGGAGCGCGGCCGGTCCAAACGGCCGCCTCCGCAGTATCGAAATCTCCCGATCGATCTATGATGGAAAGGCGCAGGTATGAAACGGGTCGTTTCGCTTTTTTTAGTTGTTTTCATGTTCTGCAGCCTGATTTCCGTCGGCAGCGCCGCGGCTGACGCGGAGGGCTGGTGGGAGCAGGACGTGTGGAGCACGGACGTGCTCGTCTCCCTGGGCGCCGTACTGCCGGACTACGACGCGGCGTCCGGCACCTATCGCATCTCCGCCCCGGAACAGCTCCTGTATCTGTCCGGCCTGTGGAAGAATGAGGATACCAACGGCGATGGCGCTCCCGACGCCCCCTGCGGCGGGACCTACGTGCTGACGCAGGATCTGGACATGGGGCCGCTGATGGAGCAGATCGGCGCCGCTATCACTGCCCAGTCGGGCGAGGATACCCAGGGCTACATGCCGCCCATCGGCGCCGTGGCCGACGCAGGGAAGGAGGAGGGCGTCCACTGCGCGTTCTTCGGCACCTTCGACGGGCAGGACCACGCCATCCGCGACCTGCGGGTGGTCCGCATGGGGGGTAAGTACTGCGGCCTGTTCGGCAACATCGGCCACGATTTCGGCGAGGGCTTTGTCAGGGATCTGGCGATCCTGGACGCCGAGATCAAAGGACTGTCCTCCTGCGGGATCCTGGCCGGGAGCCTGTACGGCGACGCGGACAACGTGGTCTGCACCGGTAAGATCGACTGCCGGGAGAAGAACGCCGGCGGCATCGCGGGCAAGATCAAGCGCAACGAGAACGGCTACTGCGGCATCGCCCGCAACTGCTTCATCGACGTGGATATCGTCGTGCGGGGCAAGGGCAGCGAAAACGGCGCGGCGGGCGGCGTCACAGGCTCCTGCTCCGGCGGCGGACAGGTGGTCAACTGCTACGTGGCCGGGTCCATCCGCATCCAGGGCGACGACGCGGACAGCGTGGGCGGCCTTGTGGGCAACCTGAAGGGCGGCACGGCTCTCGATAACAACGTGATGCTCCTCTCCGTCATCGACGGCGGCGACGACAGCCAGAACATCGGCTTCCTCTGCGGGAACTACGCCGGCGATTCCGGCTCCCACATCCATGACGACGTGGTGTGGAACGGCACCCGGCTCATGGGCGGCGTAGCGAGCAGCCATCCCGAGGAGGCGGCCTACGCCCTCGTCAGCAGCCAGCAGATCCGGAGCAAGGAGCTGTTCGATCAGCTGGGTTGGGACTTCGACACCGTCTGGACCTGGGTCGGCGACGAGCATGACGGCTATCCCATGATCCGGGCTTTCGCGGACGCCGTGGATCTCAAGGATCTGGTCCGTGAGCAGCTGACCGTATCCAAACCGGTCCTTCGTCTTTCTGAGCCCATGATGAACAGCGCCTATTCCGGCGAAGCGGTGCGGATCGACGCCCTGATGACGCTGCCGGAGGGCGTGACCGCCGGGGAGGCCCAGGTGCATGTGGGCACCAGCAAGAAGCGCTCCTCCTGCACCGAGATCGTCCCCATGGAACCCATCCAGGACGGCTATTCGGCGGAGCTGCCTTTAGAGATCGGCACCTACTATTATTACTGCACCGCGGAGGCGGGGGGGACGAAGCTCTCCTTCCCCACCGAGGGCACGGTCCGGCTGGACGTGGTCTCTGAGACCGTCCGCTACGTGCCGGAGCAGATCACTCTGACCCCCGGCGCGTCCGTCACGGAGATGGGCTTCAACTGGATCACCGCGGCCGACGGGCTCACCGCCGAGCTCCGGTGGCGGGAGCGTGACGCGTCCAGCTGGAACATCGTTCCGGTGACCGAGATAGAGCGCGTCAACGTGCGGGGCGATCACGGCACCTTCACCAGCTATTCCGTGGACCTAAGCGAGCTCAAGCCGGGGACAGACTATAAGTATATGGCGGTCACCAACGACGGGACCAACGACTATCAGAGCAGCGTGTACGAGTTCCGGACCCTGCCTGCGGACAAGTCGTTCTCCTTCGTGTTGATCAGCGATCTGCAGTCCACCAACGAGGAGGGGTATCTGCCCTTCCTGTATACCGACCAGACGTTCCTGACGGACACCATCCATCCTGACTTCATCGTGAGCCTGGGCGACCTTACCGAGGACGACACCATGGCGGAGTGGTCCTATCTGTTCGACCAGCTCCAGAACGTGTTGGCGTCCACGCCCTTCGCCTACGTCCCCGGCAACCATGAATCTAAGGGCGACGTCGTCTACTCCCACTTTAAGGGGCGGACCAACCTGCCCAAGGGCATCGACGAGGAGATGCTGGCCGAGACCACGGCCTCCTTCGTGGTGGGCGACGTGTGCTTCGTGATCCTGAACACCGAGCCCTATACCGGCGTCGACGGCACGGACGCGTCCAAGGACAAGCTCCGGTTCTATGAGCAGCAGAAGGCCTGGGCCAAGGATGCCTTCGAGGCCTCCGGCTGCGGGTATCGGATCGTGCTGGCCCACGCGGGCCTGGTGCAGGACGACGATGCGGCCACGGCGTTCCTGGAGCAGATGTGCGAGGAGCTCCAGGTGGATCTGTTCTTCAACGGACACATCCACAACTACTTCAGGGCCACGGTGGACGGCAGCGGCAAAAAGGCCCAGCCCGGCGAAGCCACCACCTTCGTCACCGTCAGCCCCATGGGCATGAAGTTCGACGAGTACGGCGGTGAACTGGACGAAGTCCTGGGATTCCAGACCGGCGGAAAGTCGGATGAGCGGCAGTACCTGGCTTACGTGGAGGTCACCGAGGAAGGCATCGCCGTGACCGCCTACCAGCGGACGGAGGCCGGCGACGCCAGTTTGAAGAAGTGCGCCGACTACACCACCATCGACAGCTTCGACATCCGCCACGAGCAGAGCAAGCCGGCGGAAGCGGAAGCGAAGCCAGAACTGGCCACTGCGGAGCCGAAGGCGGAAGCCACGGCGGCGCAGGAAGCGAAGCCCGAAGCGACGGCAGCGGCGGCGGATCGGACCACGCCGTGGGCAGCCATCGGCTGCGCGGCGGCTGTGATCGCGGCCGTGATCCTGGTGGCCGTATTTCTGAAGAAAAAGAAGACCGCCAAGTAAGGTCTTCATATCGGTCTATCGGCGTTTGCCGTTCCGGCTTCCGGTCGGTTCGGATAGACGGTAAACGCCGATTTCATTTACCCCATTTCTGTAAACGTTTACGCAGCGTGCGGCGTCTGTTCTGATCCTTTAGATCGCGTCAAGGAGGCGACATGTATGATTTTTGCCTGTGATCTGACGAGGCAATTTACCCTCGGGCAGTATCTGGAGTTCTTCCTTCGGGTGGTGGTGGCCTGCGTCTGCGGCGCGGCCATCGGCTATGAGCGCAGCAAGCGGCTGAAGGAGGCGGGCATCCGGACCCACGTCATCGTCTGCTGCGCGGCGGCCCTGACCATGATCGTGTCGAAGTACGGATTCGCGGACGTGGTATCCCCTGACGGCGTGGGCCTCTACGGCACCAAGGGCACGGACCCCGCCCGGCTGGCGGCCCAGATCATCAGCGGCGTCTCCTTCCTGGGCGCCGGCATCATCTTCCGCAACGGCAGCTCCATCAAGGGCCTCACCACGGCGGCGGGCATCTGGGCCACGGCGGGGATCGGCCTCGCCATCGGGACGGGCATGTACGTGATCGGTATCTTCACCACGGTGCTGGTGGCGGTGATCCAGATCCTGATGCACAAGTACACCATCGGCGTGGATTCCACGGTGATGGGCCGGCTCCACTGCATCGCCCCCAACGAGCAGGCTTTCCGCCAGGCGTTGAACGCCTACATCGCCAAGCGCCGCATCCAGGTCCAGGACATGAAGATCAACTTCCTGGACGACGGCAGCGCGGAGTACAGCCTGGCGCTGCGGATGCGTCAGGACGTGACCGTCAACGACGTCTCCGAGTTCCTGGAATCCGTGGGCGACGTCCGCGCCGTCAGCTTCGAACTGGGCAGCTGA
>LXOW01179964.1_pt1 | contig 28015 bp, 16 predicted proteins | sample 1368591 | NCBI WGS metagenome assembly LXOW01 (sample SAMN04884650, study PRJNA319009) | bovine gut metagenome | isolation source: Cow rumen | host: Bos taurus | place: Italy: Legnaro (PD) | collected 2014-07-09
GACTTACGTTGACGGCAAGCATCGCTACTATGAGCTGATGGAATACCTGCGTGGAGGTACGCTGCGTGACCTTCGCCTGGAATGCGATTTTAACCGTTTTAGGAGGATTGCACTTCAAAGTGCCGCTGCTTTGGCCTATTGCCATTATCATGGCGTACTTCATAAGGATATTAAGCCCACTAATTACTTCTTTCGTGATGAAGAAAAGACGGAGTTAGTGTTGGGCGATTTTGGCATTTCAGCTCTTCGCGAGGGCGATGCCCGCACTTTCCATACCACCCAGGCCCGTACTCCTATCTATGCTGCCCCCGAAATGTATACGGATGTCATAGATGGCGAGGTGGAGATTACTGAGGCTGCTGACTATTATTCCCTGGGCATTACGCTCTTCGCCATTTGGTTGGGTGAGAACCCAATGAGCTCGAACGAGCGCATCATGATGAAGCAGAAGAGCGAGGGACGTCTGCCCCGACTGGGAGAACTGCCCGACAAGGTAAAGCGTCTGGTTCAGGGACTTACCTCCGTGAACCAGCAGAACCGCTGGGGCTATGACCAGGTGGAACGATGGTTCATGGGCGAAAATGTGCCAGTCGACTTGTCGTCGCCGTTCCTGCGCTATAAAAGCTTTGTGGTGGACCCAGACAAGAATGTCATCGCTGAAAACGTGCATGAGTTGGTGCCTTTGTTGGCAGAACGGGAAAAGCTGGGTATAAATTACCTATATAATGGCAGGCTTGTCACATGGCTGGAANNTTGGCTGGAAAGCAGTGGCAATGTGAAGCTCTCAGAGTTGCTGAAGGATATCATCACCAACAGATTCCCGGTAGACAAGAAAGCAGGATTCCAGTGCGCGTTGTACACCATGGATCCTACTTACCCCTATATTGACCTTCAGGGAACTTCTTGCGACGACGTTCATGGCGTGGCCTTATCACTGTTGGGTCTTCAAGATAAGTATGCCGTGGCGCTAAAGCGTCCAAACGACTCGCTGTTCCTCTGGTTGGAGACACATGTGAAATGTGATGTTGACAGACTGCGTTCCTATTTCAGTGAAGATGCTGACGAACGTGTATCGGTGCTTCGCATGGTTTACGAGATAGACCCAGAAATCCCGTTCCTCGCTCGTCATCCGTCCTCTTCAGTGAAGGATATTACCCATTCCTTTGGATTCTCCAACCCCACTGAAGAAGACTGGAAATCCTTGTGCGACGGTCGCCTGCTGTCATGGATGTATTCCCATGAGGACATGATGGCCTGTGAGTCGCTGCGTATTTTGACCCAAGGACAGCCTTATTCCAGGTCGTTGGCCTATAAGGTTCTGTATAATCTTGACCGTGATGCAGCCTATGACTTGCGCAATGCAAACACTCCCAGTGGAATAGGCGACTTGTTGTCTCATCAGCTGATGCAGACGGAGCATCTGTCGGAAGATGACTTCGCCCAGCAGATGCAGGAATATACCGACCCGGAAGGGCGGTTCTATTATTTCGCGCAGTTGCATGGGTGGTTCGACCTTATGAACCAAGCCACCCGCTGCTTCGACCTTTCTTCGCCGGAAAACCGTGACAGGCTGAGTGCATACGACCTCAGGACTGCCCTCTATCGTTTTTGCCGCATCCTTGGGGCGAAACCCAGCTATCTTCTGCCTAACGGTGCGATACTCAACGACGGACGCAGTATTGATTCCAGCCATAATTCGCTAGTACGGACTGAACTGCGGAATGGAGCCTTGGCTCAGTGGATGTCGGTGTTCTTCCATGAGGATCCGGAACAAACCTTCGAAGAGGAATACAGCTATGAGCGTGAGATGGAGGAATGGATAATGGCCCTAGGACGTCTGGATAACCAACAGACTTATTATCGACGGTTTACAAAAGCCTGTGAGGATACCAAGGCCCGTATAGCCGCTGTCAGGAAACAATGGCAGAATGCCCGGTCGAAGGAGAAGACGTGGAAGTACATATTCATTTTCCTCTGTGCACTTTGGATTGTGTTGGTGCTTTCCTTTGGCGTCACTGGGCGTGACTATATCCTGGAACACAAGTTCCTGTCCATCGGATTGCCACTCGGTGGCATGACGGCTATTATCGTCGGCGTGCGTAGCTATTTTAAAGGTATGGGGCCGACGCTTTCCACACTAACAGGAATTGTCGGCGCATTGACTTCCTATATACCTATATATATATTATCTATAGTACAGCTAAATAGTCCAGATATGTTTAACTATGCTGTGGTAGGTATTACTATCGTATATATGCTTATCTGTCACTTGACGGCATTCAAGGAAGGCCATGCAGAGGATGCTGCTGAGATGCGGAATCTGCTGAAGAACGATGACATCAAATCGACGCTGTTAGAGCCCTTGTATTATACGTTCAAGACCAAGTCACACCGTTATAAGAGTTCGAAGTTCGGACTTCTTGACGAGCTTAGCGACCATGTGAATTCCCTTTCGGGAGAATCGGTGATGCACTTTGTGCTCTGGTCAGTATTGGCGTTGGTGATGTTGCTGGAGTTTTGTCTGTTCAGTTCCAGTGTGTTCAATATTCAGCTGCCATAATTGAATTCATTTAGAGTCTATATTGAAAAAGCATAGCAAGAATGACATGTGATTTTTGCCACAAAGAAAATAGAAGTATAGCGAAGTTCTGCAAATGGTGCGGACAGCCCGTTGTGAGCCATACTCTTGACAAGATGGTCGGCCTGGACGATGTGAAGAGGCAGCTTAAGACCATCGTAGACACTTATACATACCTGCGTTCCCGAAAAGACATTTCGGCAGTCAGATTGTCTGTCAATGCCATTATCATCGGAGAGACGGGAACTGGAAAAACAGCTCTTTCGGCCATCATTCGCGATTATTTTTTCCAGCATAAGATTATCGACAAGCTCAAGTTGACCATGGTCGATGCCGTGGACTACCAGCGGTTTGTGGATAAATGGGATGAAAATATCAAGAAGGCCCGAGGGGGTATTCTGTTTTTCGACAATGTACAGAAATTACTACCCGACAAATACTCCAATCAGGTGAATCCGCTCGACAAGCTCTTCGTGGAGATGGATAAGTGGGATGACAATCCTATCGTGATTATGGCGGGTCTGCCAAAGGGGCTTGATGATTTCTTGGAGAGCAATCCTGCCGTCAAGAACCGCTTCAAATACACCTTCCGTCTTCCTACGCCCAATTACCATGAATTGTGTGAAATCACCAAGATGGAGATTCGCAACAAGTATGGCATTAACACCTTTACGCCCGAGGCAGAAGACCAACTGACGCGCTACTTCAAATATCAGATAAAGATTAAGGACGAGACATTCGGCAATGCCCATGTTGCCATGAAGACTGCTGAGGATATTTTCACCTCATTCATCAGCCGTGGTGCAAATTCCAGTCAGATAGAGAAAGCCGATATCAAGGGATATGTTCCTGAGGAGCGGTCGCTAGACGACATCCTGAGTGACCTCGACTCCTTCATCGGTATGGCTGAAGTTAAGCAGGCCGTGCGTGAGATAGCATTCTCTGTACAAAACAGTCTGCACAGGCAGGAGCGTGGATTGGGCGAACAGGAGAAGATGTCTATGCACATTGTGCTGACAGGTAATCCAGGAACGGGTAAGACTACGATAGCTCGCAAGTTGGGTGAGATCCTGGCTGCCATTGGTTATCTTGACTCAGGACATGTGGTGGAGGTAGACCGTTCGAAGATGGTTTCTCCTTATCAGGGAGAGACCCCGAAGGTGGTCAACCGTTTGTGCGACAAGGCTATCGGTGGCATCTTGTTTGTTGATGAAGCCTACACGCTGGCTCCCCTTAGTCAGGCTGGCGAGCGTGACAACCAGGGTGCCCAGGCTTTGGAGACGATGATGAAGCGCATGGAGGACGATCGTGGGAAGTTCGTGGTCATAGCTGCCGGATATCGCACTGAGATGGACAACCTCTTCCGCGTAAATCCTGGTATTCGGAGTCGCTTTAACTATTTCCTCAACATCGAGGACTACAATCCTGAAGAGCTGTTCGACATAATGCAGGTCTTTGCTGCCGGAAAGAAGTATGTGTTCTCGCATGATGCGGAGATGCTTACGAAGAAGATGATTTCCGAGCTGCATAAGCAGCGTGATAAGGATTTTGCCAATGGTCGTACTATGCGCTCACTCTTTGACCAGATTTGCAAGAATCAGGCCAAGCGTTTGCAGAATGGTGACATCTCGCAAATGACCAACGACCAGTTAATGACCATTGAGACTGCCGATATTCCTTACGAAGCTCCAAAGGAAGTGGACTATACCGAGTGCCTGAAGAAGTTTGAGGGCATGGTGGGACTGGATGCTGTAAAGAAAGAGGTCACCAACTTGGCTGCCTATCTCAATCTACAGATCAAGCGCGGAGAGAGCAATACTTTCCAGGGTAAGCACTATGTCTTCACGGGTAATCCTGGTACAGGTAAGACAACAGTGGCACGCATCATGGCCGACGTGTTCAAGACGTTAGGTATTCTTTCGCGGGGACAGCTTATTGAGGCCGATCGCTCTAAGCTTGTTGCAGGATTCTCCGGTCAGACGGCCATCAAGACCAATCAGCTCATCGACTCGGCTATGGGTGGCGTGCTCTTCATTGACGAAGCATACACCCTTAGGTCCAGTGACAATGACTCCTTCGGCAGCGAGGCCATCGACACGTTATTGAAACGTCTGGAGGACGACCGTGGCAAGTTCATCTGTATCGTGGCAGGCTATACCGACCAGATGCATGATTTCATTGACAGTAACCCCGGACTGAAGAGCCGTTTCACGCAGACCATTCATTTCGATGACTACACGCCTGACGAGCTAACACAGATATTCCTCAATCTGGCTACTGCCAAGAGTTTCACTATCGACGATGCCACCCGCGATGCTATACACCGCGAATTTGAGCAGCTCTACCTGCGACGCGATAAGAATTTCGGCAATGCCCGTGAGGCTCGCCGCATCTTCAATGAGGCCGTAGAGAAGCAAAGCCAGCGTCTGGTGACTCTGATGAACGACCCGACATTCACTGAAGAGGAGATGTTCAAACTGACCACTGCCGACCTGCCTGCCGCCCAGAGTTCTGCCGCACGCCCACTCGACGAGGTACTCAACGAGCTCGACGATTTCATCGGTATGCGTTCGGTCAAAAATAGCATCCGCCGCCTGGCCGTACAGAGCATGTTTATGAAACAGCGTGCTGCGATGGGCGCAGGAAAGGTACAACAGCTGGCTATGAACTTTATCCTGATGGGCAATCCCGGAACAGGAAAAACCACTATCGCCCGCAAAATGGGTGAGATTCTTCAGTCGATGGACATTCTCCCCACGTCACGCGTTATCGAGGCCAGCCGTGCCACACTGGTTGGAAAATACATGGGAGAGACACCGAAGATTGTAAACTCTACGTGCGACAAGGCTATGGGTGGCATCCTGTTCATTGACGAGGCCTATACCCTCAGCGATCAGAATGACCAGTACGGCAAGGAAGCTATCGACACGCTGATGAAGCGCATGGAGGACGACCGAGGAAAGTTCGTGGTCATAGCTGCCGGCTATAAGGAGAAGATGGAGGAGTTCCTACAGGCAAATGCAGGTCTGGCCAGCCGTTTCACCCACAAGCTGCACATTGAGGACTACAATGAAGACGAGCTGCTGGCCATATTCAAGAAGATGGCTCAGAAAGACTCGTATATTCTTTCACCGACGGCCGAGTTTAAAGCTTTGGATGTCATCTGCCGCATGTTGATGACCAAGGACGAGACCTTTGGAAATGCCCGTGAAATGCGCAATCTGCTTGATGCCACCATCCAGCAGTTGTCGGTCAGGGTGTCGCAAATGCCGCCTGACCAGGTGACCAAAGAGACCTACCAGCTCATTCTGCCTGAGGACATTAAGGAACTTAAATCGTAAAATGTAAACTAGCAATATGATTATTTGTCCTAACTGTAAAGAAGAGATTGACGACGATTCCTACTATTGCGACCAATGCGGACAGGGATTGCTGTATTGCGAAAAATGTGGACGTGTGGGATTAGGTCGCCGTTGCACCAGTTGCGGCGGGCTGATGATTTCGCCCGAAGAGTTCCTGAACCCTAACAAGAACAATTCGTCTATGTCTTCGTCAGTATCAACTGGATTCGTGTCTCATGACTTCTCCTCCAACCGTGGCGACAAGACGCTGCCTGGTACAGGTCAGTCACGTATGCCGCAAGGCATACCACAATTGGTGCTCTATAATGACTCGCTCAACATCCGTTTCCTGGGAATCAACGGTGCGGTGATTGGGCGTCGCCAAGGGCCGTATTCACAGTTCTTTCAGCAGAACATGTATGTTTCCGGCGTTCATGCGCAGTTAAAGTATAACAGTATTTCGGGGTGGCGTGTTTCTGACAAGCATTCATCTAACGGAACGAAGCTTAATGAACATCAGTTGCAGCCTGACGTGGAAATGTCTATCAAGAATGGTGACATTCTTACCATTGCCAATGTCAACCTGCAAGTTAGTATTAGTTAAGAATAATCCTATTGAGCAATGAAATTCAGCATCACCGCTTCCAGCAGGACTGGATGTGTTAGAGCCAATAACGAGGACATGGTTCTTGTTGACCAGTGGTTCATTCGTAATGGAAAGATGAGCGCACATATCGATACTTCCAGTGTTGACCGCTATCTCATTGCACTGGCCGACGGAATGGGGGGGCATAGCAGTGGCGAGGTTGCCAGTAGCGAGGCTCTCCACAATCTTCAGTTCTTTTTCTCCGACCTTCCCGTTGGATTGTCTATCAGCGATTTCAATGAGGCTATCTACGAATGGCTGTCAAGTATCAACAATATCATCGACTCCAAGGGAAGATGCGAGGAGCGACTCAGCAAGATGGGAACGACGCTAGTGGCCTTTGCCTACTATGGGGGCAGCTTCTATTGGATGAACTGTGGAGACAGTCGTATCTATCGGTTCCACAATGACGAGTTAAGCCAACTGTCAACCGATCACTCGCTTAGCTCCCTGATGGGGAATAGTGAGCATACGAATATTATTACCAATTGCATCGGCGGAGGCTGTAAGAGCAGTTACATGGATATTGTGGAATTTACAGCCGACGTACAACGTGACGATGTTTATCTGCTCTGCAGCGACGGTCTTTCAAACATGTTGACTGACGAGCAGATACGCCAGTATTTGGAAAGAGACTGCAATGCCGACATGCTGTGTTTCGCAGCTGAGCAAGCAGGAGGTCATGACAATGTTTCTGCCATTGTCGTAAAAGTTCAATAGTAACTCCATAACTGCCAGCAAACAATGCCCTTACGCCTGCCTGACCGTCTTCCAGCCATAGACATTCTCAAGAATGAGAATATTTTCGTGATGGCCAATTCTAGGGCTCATGCCCAGGACATACGACCGTTGCGTATTGTTATTCTGAACCTCATGCCACTGAAGATTACCACGGAGACCGACCTGATACGCCTGCTTTCCAACACCCCTTTGCAGCTTGACATCAGTTTCATGAAACTGCGTAGCCATACTTCGAAGAACACCCCGATAGAGCACATGATGATGTTCTATCGTGACTTTGCCGACATGCGTAAAGAGAAGTTCGACGGCATGATTATTACCGGTGCGCCAGTAGAGACCATGGAGTATGAACAGGTACGCTACTGGGATGAAATAATTGACATCTTCAGCTGGGCACGAACTCACGTTACCAGTACGCTCTTCATTTGTTGGGCAGCACAGGCCGGCCTGTATCACTATTACGGTGTGCCCAAATATCCCCTATCGAAGAAAATGTTCGGTATCTTCCCACAGCAACCCATTGTTTCGCAACTGCCTATCTTCCGAGGCTTCGATGACACTTTCATGATGCCGCACAGCCGCCATACCGAAGTGAGACGCGATGATATCCTTCAGCATCCCGAGCTCACTCTTATTGCTGAGTCATCTCAGAGTGGAGTGAGCATTGTTATGGCTCGTGGGGGACGTGAGTTCTTCATTACCGGTCATCTGGAATATGCCCCGAATACGCTTGATACGGAATACCGGCGTGACAGGGATATACGCGACGACGTCGACTTGCCCTTCAATTACTACAAGAATGATGACCCCTCATTGCCCCCACAGGTGACATGGCGCGCCCATGCCAACCTTTTCTATAATAACTGGGTGAACTACTACGTCTATCAGGAAACTCCCTACGACATTACCAAGATTGAGTAATGATACAGCTTGAACTTCTGGCACCTGCCAGAGATTTATCATGTGGCATGGCCGCCATCGACCATGGTGCTGATGCTGTGTATATCGGCCCTCCTCATTTCGGGGCACGAGTAGCTGCAGGAAACAGCGTTGACGACGTTGCTAGTCTCTGCCAATATGCCCATCGATATGGAGCAAAGGTCTATGTGACGGTGAACACGCTCATATATGAACGCGAGGAAGAAGAGGTGAAGCTGTTGTTGCAACAACTGGCCAATATCCATGTTGATGCCATCCTTGTTCAGGACATGAAACTGCTGTCATTGTCCGCTGGCTTGCCTATGGTACTCCATGCTTCTACACAGGCTGACAACCGCACGGCCGAACAGGTGGAGTGGCTCTGGCATCATGGCTTCAGTCGCGCTGTCCTGGCGCGTGAGCTTTCTGCTCTGGAGATTGAGGCCGTTCATCGGCAAGTGCCGCAGATGGAGCTTGAAGTGTTTGTGCATGGGGCACTCTGTGTAAGCTATTCCGGCCTGTGCTATGCCTCAGAGCATTGTTTTCATCGCAGTGCCAATCGTGGCGAGTGTGCACAGTTCTGTCGCATGCAGTTCGACTTGCTCGATGCTGACTGGAATGAGCTGATACACAAGCGACACCTGCTTTCGCTCAAAGACCTTAATCTCAGTGCTTACCTTGGCCGTCTTATTGAATCAGGTGCCACATCCTTCAAGATTGAGGGACGATTGAAGGATATTGCTTACGTGAAGAATGTCACGGCTGCCTACAGCCAGTTGCTCAACAACTATATTGCTGTCCACCCCGGACAGTACGAGCGATCCTCTCAGGGCCATTGCCGCTATTTATTCCAACCCGACCTTAGCCGCACTTTCAACCGTGGTTATACTTCATATTTTGTTGAAGGGCGTCAGCCGGCAATGGCGTCTTTCTTCACGCCGAAGTCCATCGGGCAGTATGTTGGCAAGGTGAAGGAGCTTCGCAGCCAGTCGTTCACCGTGGCAGGCACGGTCTCATTTACCAATGGCGATGGACTTTGCTTTTTCAATGCCCATCGTGAATTAGTTGGCTTTCGTGTAAACAGGGTAGAGGGTAATCACCTTTATCCGCAGTCCATGCCTCAAGGGTTGGTTCCCGGCGCAGCACTCTATCGCAGCAGCGACCAAGCCATGGAACGCGCCTTGTCGAAGCCCAGTGCCGAGCGGCGCATTGCCGTGACAATGAGGCTTGAGGCTTTTGGCACGGAGGATACTGATACGGGCTTCATCCTTACCGTTGACGATGGTAAGAGAAGTGTTGTTGCACGCCTAAAAGCAGCACATCAGCTGGCGCGTACTCCACAGATTAGCTATATTCAAAAAGAACTATCGAAGTTGGGTAATACACTTTACACTTGCTCTCAGGTGGAGATAGCTGCCGATTTCCCTTATTTCATTCCAGCCAGCAGTCTGGCATCGCTACGCCGTATGGGCATCGAGGAACTGGAAGCCAAGACCGTCAGCGAAAATGTTAAGGCTATTAGCAGTGTCAATAAAGTGAGAAGCGACACCAAAACTGTTGAAGCAAAGGATATGAAGCAGGGCAACTTCCCGCTGATGCAGTGCCGTTATTGCCTGCGCCATGAGATGGGTTTCTGCGTCAAGAAAGGCGGTAAGTTGCCCACCTGGCGCGAACCGCTGTACCTGAGACTTGGCGACGGTCGCCGTTTCCGTCTGGAGTTCGATTGCCGTCGGTGTCAGATGAATGTATGGCCGAATCTAGATTGATGTAAAACGTCTTTTGTTTATTTACTATCTACAGTGCCTCGTCTTCAGGACGGGGAATGGAAGGACCTGGCTTAGTTGATCCGCGCCGACCATTCGCATTGCGTTGCCGGTAGGCATCGCGCCGCTCTTCATAGTCCTGTAGTCTTTTTTCCAGATATCCGTCGGCCATTGTCGTGAATAGCTATTTGAACTTGGCGTAGACCACGCTGATGCGGATAGGCTCGTTGGGGTTGTTGGGACCGCCAACAAGTCGAGTGCTGGTCAGCGACATGTCGTGGCTGACGCTGGTAACGGAGCTGGTGGTCGTAGAGGTAGTGAAGGTAATGGGCACAAGCACCATCTTGTTCCAGTCGGGGTGGTGTGCCTCCCACTGTGGGTCGGTCTTCAGCCCCTGTTGACGAAGCTCCCAGAGTGTGGTGATGAGCGACGAGAGGTTATTGAACGTGTAGGTGTTGTTGCTAGTTTGGCTGCTGGTACTAGTGGGCATGGGATTGTTGTAACCCGTATAATAGGAAGTTATATTGTCGGGTATTCGGTTGTCTTCGAAGAACACCTTCAAGCTGTCCTTCTGCACCATCAGTAGAGCTTGTGGTATGGCCAGCAGACGAACGTCGCTCGACTGGCTGTTAAGTCGCTGGAAAGTGAGCTTGGCAGCCAGCAGCGAGTCGCCCATATGTTGTTGCTTTATTTCAGTGACAGGCAGTGCGACCTCGGTAAAGAGTCCGGCAGGAGTCTTCAGGTATGTGTGCTGTGTTTCTGCGGCCAGCTTTCGCAACATCTCCTTGTCGTTGGTGACATGAGTAGTCTGCAGCACTTCGCGTGTTCCTGCCAGTATCAGTCGGCCTGTCACAACAGAGGTGTCTGCTTGTGCAGTATAGAAGACTCGAAGTCCGATGTTTGTGACCTTAGAGTGAAAGCCCAGTCCGTCGGAAATCTTGAACAGGAAACCGGGGCAGAGCTGATAGGCGAAGGTGTAGGAATTTCGATAATACTCAGGATGGTCATAATACTGGCACATCAGGTAGGTGCCATAATTATTATAGGTGTTGCCATTGGCTGCCGTGTAGCTGTTAGTGAGAGGTATTCGTATGGCAATCTGATAGTTGCTACTGGTGCGGGCGCTGTCGGTCTCGTCAAGGTTGGCATAACTGAACACATGTCCCTGGTTGATGCCTGTGCTGCGTATCATACCAGCCTGTAGGGGGTCAAAGTTCGAATAATATCGAACCCCTTCTTCCATTGGCCTTGACATTTCCAGTATGCGCATCTTCATAGCCTCCAGGCTGTCTTCTTGGTTCAGCGGGTTGCTGAGATAGAGGATGATGTCGCAAGAGTCTGCGGCGGCCCGTCCGTCGTAGCGGCTAAGCACTTTATCCTCCGGGGCAATATAGGTATCGTCAAGCAGGTGGAATTGGGTGGTGAACTCGCTAGTGACGTCAACGCCGGTCTCCGGGTCTTTCACCCGGCCAAAATAGCAGTCGGCGGCTAGCGAGAGCACGGAGTCAGCCATGATAGTCCGTGTAGACACTTCATAATTATAGGTGCTTACTTCAAGCTTGTCACTCTCGTCAGTAAGCGATTGACCAATATTAAGGTCGTCATTATCGCAAGAAGAAATGGCTACCAGCGCAAGTGCTGAAGCAGCCATGTTAAAGACATGTTTGAACATTAAATATTAATACATTAATACATTATAATTTAAGTCCGCTGTAGTCCGTAGCAAAACAACATTAAGTCCGCTGTATTAGATAGTCTCATAGAACTTCTCGTAGGCTAAAGCATAGTCCTCAGTATAATCGAGCAGGGGAATGTCCTTCTTGGTTACGTGTTTGATCAGGTCCTTGTTCACCTTCGGGTCGGCCAAGATGATGCCGTCGCTATAGTCGATGGCCAGCTTGCCCAGTTCCAGGAAATCGAAGTTGTCGTTGTAGTCAGTCAACAGCTCTGGCTTGGCATCGCGGAAAGCAAGGCATTGCTTGAACTTCTGTCCCAGGTTTTTCTTGAGACTGCGGGTGAATAGCGAGGTCACCACCTTAGTATCAGCAAATGACGGCTCGTCGTGATAGGCCGTCTTGACGTAGAGAGGCACAACGGCACTCATCCATCCCTGGCAGTGGATGACATCGGGCACCCATCGCAGCTTGTTTACTGTTTCCAGCACGCCACGAGCGAAGAAGATAGCACGCTCGCCGTTGTCGGAATAGTCTTCGCCATGCTCGTCAGTGTCCATTCGGCGCTTAGAGAAATAGTCTTCGTTGTCGATGAAGTAGACGGCAACACGCGATGACTGTATGGAGGCCACCTTGATGATAAGCGGATGGTCGGTGTCGTCGATGATGAGGTTCATGCCCGACAGGCGCTGCACCTCATGCAACTGCCCCCTGCGTTCGTTGATAGTACCCCATTTGGGCATGAACGTGCGTATCTCATGCCCCAGCTCCTGCATGGCTCTTGGAAGTTCGCGACCCATGATGGAAAGATCGTTATCGTCCACGTAAGGAGAAATCTCCTGATTAATGAATAAGATTTTCTTTTTAGCCATCGCATTTAGTATTATTTTCATTGCAAAGGTACTGATTTTTTTGCAGAAAATCGAATAAAATGTGTGATTTTAGGAAAAAGTGACATTTTATAGGGATATTTTTAGGCTTTTTTTTCCTTGTTTGCGAAAAATGTTGTTATTTTGCAGCTTGTTATGAAAGTCTACAGCAAAATAGCCGCATTGCAGAATGCACTCTTCGACGACCGCAAGGCCGGCAAGACGGTAGGCCTGGTGCCTACGATGGGTGCGCTCCACGAGGGTCATGCCTCGCTGGTGCGCCGCTCGGTGAAGGAAAACGATGTTACGGTGGTGTCGGTATTTGTCAACCCGACGCAGTTCAACGACAAGGGCGACCTTGAGCGCTATCCGCGTGACTTGGATGCCGACTGCCGACTGCTGGAACAGTGCGGAGCCGACTATGTGCTGGCTCCCTCGGTTGAGGAGATGTACCCGGTGCCCGACAGGAGGCAGTTCGAGTATCCACCTGTGTCAACCGTCATGGAGGGTGCACATCGTCCGGGGCATTTCAATGGCGTTTGCCAGGTGGTCAGTCGTTTATTCTATATTGTACGTCCCGACCGTGCCTATTTCGGTGAGAAAGACTGGCAGCAGATAGCCGTGGTGAAGGCTATGGTACGGAATCTGGGTCTGCCGGTGCAAATTGTGGAATGCCCCATTGTGCGTGAGGCCGACGGCCTTGCCCGTTCAAGCCGCAACAGCCTGCTCTCTGCCGACGAGCGTGCCATTGCCCCTACTATCTACCAGGCCCTGAATAACAGCCTCGCATACGCGAAAAGCCACAGCCTGGAAGAGACGCACGACAAGGTAGTGAGCGACATCAATGCCGTCAGTGGGCTTGAGGTGGAATATTTCTCTATCGTCGATGGCGACACCCTTCAGGACGTTGCCCAGTGGGAGGATTCGCCCTATGTCGTGGGTTGTATCACGGTGTATTGCGGCAAGACCCCCATCCGTCTCATAGACCATATCAAGTATAAGGGAGCGTAGATTCGCAAACAAGATAGTATAACTATCTGAATTACAAATTGTTTATTCTTAAATCGAAAATCAAAAGAAAGTGCTGATTGAAGTAATGAAGTCGAAGCTGCACTGTGTGCAGGTGACTGAGGCTAACCTGAACTACATGGGTAGCATTACGATTGACGAAGACCTGATGGATGCTGCAAACCTGATTGCAGGCGAAAAGGTGCAGGTGCTTGACAATAATAATGGTGAGCGCTTCGAGACATATATCATCAAGGGCGAGCGCGGTTCGGGCTGCATCTGCCTGAACGGTGCCGCCGCCCGCAGAGTGCAGGTCGGCGACACCGTCATCATTATTTCGTATGCGCTGATGGATTTCGAGGAAGCGAAGTCCTTCCGTCCTTGTATAGTGTTTCCGCGCGGCAACAGGCTATTGTAGCGCCTCTTCCTCAGTCTTTTCTTCTTCGGTCTGAATGTCAGCTTCCATCGGTTCTTCGCTGTCATTCAGCAGCTTCTTCAGGGCCATCACCTGTTGCCTGCGGCAATAATCTTCCGGCAGGCGGGCGATGAGGGCCTTCACGAAGTCGGCATACTCACTGAGGTCGATGAATTTTGTCAGCAACAGGAATCCCAGTTCGTTGTCGGCATTTTTCTCAGCCGCCTCCCTTACTTTCAGTCCTATTTCCTCTGCTATTTGGGCATAGCGCTCCATCAGTGCCCATTTTTTCTCTGTGTTCCGTGTTGTGTCCTGGAAGAGCGCCTGTTCCAGCTCCTCTATTCTTTCATAGTAGGGATTGACTGTTTCCACCAGCTCCTGAAGGGCATCGTTGGCTACTGTTCCCCCCACCTTGGCGTCTCCGGCCTTTTCTGTTAGGGTTATCTCAATGGTACCCGGCTCCGTGAGGAAACTCACGCTGTTCATTTCGTCTTTGGCCACGTAAACAGAGTAGAAGCACACCGAATCGGTCGTGCCTGTAAAGCTGAACTTTCCGTGGCTGACGGTAGTGGAATCTATTGCTTCACCGTCGATATCAACCAGCAGCAGCATGTCGCCGTCGGCAAGCCCCGCTGCCGTTCCTTCCACTTGCCAAGCGAGACCGTCGCTATTTTGCTGGCAAGCTGTCAGCAGCATCATGACCACGAGAAATACGGAGAGCAAGCCCCCCGTATTCCTGCATTTTAATGCTCCTGAGAATTTCATGTTTCCAAATATGTCACACCAGGTATTGATCGCTGATGCTCTCGTTGTTGATGACGCGACGGATGGTCTCGGCAAACATGTCGGCCACGCTGATTTGCTTTACCTTGGCACAGCGCTGTGTGTAGGGTATGCTATCGGTGAACACAATTTCCGTCAGGGCCGATGCCTGCACGCGGTCGCTGGCGGGACCGCTCATCACACAATGGCTGGCACAGGCACGAACGCTCTTGGCTCCCGATGCCATCATCAGGTCGGCAGCCTTCGTAATCGTGCCTGCTGTATCAACCATGTCGTCGACGATGACCACGTTCTTGCCCTCCACGTCGCCGATAATCTGCATTGTAGCCACAACGTTAGCGCGGGCGCGCGTCTTGTTACACAGCACCAGCGGACAACCCAGATACTTTGCGTAGGTGTTGGCACGCTTCGACCCACCCACGTCGGGGGAGGCGATGACTAGGTCTTCAAGCTTTAAGCTCTGCAGGTAAGGCAGAATGACCCCAGAGGCATAGAGATGGTCAACGGGCACGTCGAAGAATCCCTGAATCTGGTCGGCGTGCAGGTCCATGGTGATAACGCGGTTCACACCGGCCACGCTCAACAGGTCGGCTACTAGTTTGGCCCCGATGCTCACGCGCGGTTTGTCCTTGCGGTCTTGGCGCGCCCAGCCGAAGTAGGGGATGACGGCATTGATAGTACGGGCCGAGGCGCGTTTGGCTGCGTCGATCATCAGCAGCAGCTCCATTAGGTTGTCGCTAGTGGGGAAGGTGCTCTGAACCAAGAAGATATCACGCCCACGAATGGACTCCTCGTAGCTAACGGTGAATTCACCGTCGGAGAAATGGGTAATTTGCAGCTGTCCCAGCGGGCAGCCCAGGCTTTGGCAGATTTTCTCTGCCAGGTATCTCGTGGCAGTACCGGAGAATACCATATAGTTGTTTGTTTCCATAATCAGTTAACAGCTTTCTGCAGTTTCTTGAAATGAGCAATCAGTTCCTTGTAGTCCTGCCCCTGATGAATGTTGAAGCGGTTCCACAGGTCGCCGCACACCACTACGCCTCCGAATCCCAGGTCAGCCACCTGCCTGATATTGTCCAGGTTGATGCCCCCCAGAGCATAGACATGCTTGTCGATCAGTCCCTGCTTCGCGGCGGCGCGCAGCTCGTCGGGAGTGAACGACTGCTTGTCATCGAGGTTGCTGTGGCTGTCGAAAACCGACTTTAGGAATACATAAATCGAGTGTTTCTTTGCCTCGCGGAGCTGGCTGAAAGCCGTACATGTACGACTCACGTTCCCCCGGTATCCGTAGGGAAGTTCGTCAGTGGGATTCTCCAGATGGATGCCACGCAGGCCATATTCCTCACGCAGGTAGAAATGGTCGTGCACGGTGATGCGTTTATAATAGTCTTCAGGGAGCAGGGTTAGCAGACGTTCGGAGTATACAGGTTCCGATTGAGGTTTAAAAAGATGCAGGCTGTCCATGCCTTCCTCAAAGAGGGTGGCCAGGATTTTGTCTTCCTCCACGAAGAACGTGGACTTTGTCATGATGATGAGTTTCATCTGCTTTCCTGTTTGCGTGTGCAAAGATAGCAAAAAATATTGGTAACGCCAAGGAACTTGCCGTTTTTTTCTGGGGGCAGGTCACAAACCTCAAACCTCAATCATTTTCAGCAGGTCCTTGCTGGTCAGCTTATGGCTCTGGCTGGTTCCCTCCAGCATGGCGTCGGCCAGGTTTCGCTTTGTTTCGTGCAACCGCAGTATTTTCTCTTCGATGGTATGCTGCGAAATGAGGTGATATACGGTGACGTTCTGACTTTGTCCTATGCGGTAGGCGCGGTCAGTGGCCTGCTGTTCTATGGCGGGATTCCACCAGGGGTCTAGGTGTATCACGTAGTTGGCCCCCGTCAGGTTCAGTCCCAGTCCTCCGGCCTTCAGGCTGATGAGGAACACAGGGCAGCGTCCGTGCTGGAAGTCCTGCACCATCTGCTCACGCTTCTTCATCGTCACGGCTCCGTCCAGATAGAGATAGTCCTGGCCGACCTTTTCCAGGGCCTTGCGCACCAGCGAGAGGAACGAGGTGAACTGGCTGAACACAAGCACGCTGTTGCCGCCGCCGGTGATTTCCGCCACCAACTGCAGAAGCACGTTGATCTTCGAGCAGTCGCCTTTCCATTTCTTCTCGGCCAGCTGTGCTGCACAGGCCGCCTGTCGTAATCGGGTAATCTCGGCCAGTGTGTTCACGCTGGGGCTGGAGGTCGTTTCTTCCTCCAGCAGTTCTTTGGCTCTTCGGCGTATTACCTCATAGACGGCCAGCTCGTCGTCGCTCAGCTCTACGGGCATGGTGATTTCGGTCTTGTCGGGCAGCTCCTCGATGACCTCCTGCTTGGTGCGGCGCAGTATGAAGGGCTGTATGATGCGCTTCAGCTGCTTCGACCGCTCCTTGTTATCCTGCTGTTCAATGGGCACGATGTATTTCTGCGAGAACTGGTCGTAGCTGCCCAGCAGTCCGGGGTTGATGAACTGGTAGAGGTTCCACAGTTCGCCAAGATGGTTCTGCACGGGCGTGCCGGTTAGTATGATGCGGTTTTTGGCTTTCAGCTGCATCACCGCCTGCGAGGTTTTCGTCTCGCGGTTCTTGATGACGTGGGCCTCGTCCAGGCACACCGTGTTCCATTCCTTCTGCAGCAGGTGCTCGGCCTCGGTGACAAACAGCCCGTAGGTGGTCAGCATCACGTCGCCCTTGCCGGTTTCTTTGATGGCAGCCTGGCGGTCGGGTGCGCTGTTGAGCACGATAACGTTCAGCGACGGCGCGAATCGTTCCAGTTCGCGGCGCCAGTTCAGCACCACCGATGCCGGGGCCGCCACCAGCGCGGCGCCGCCTGTCTGCGTCTTCAGCAGGAAGGCGATGGTCTGCACCGTCTTGCCCAGACCCATATCGTCGGCCAGACAGACGCCGGCCCCCCAGTCGGTCATGCGGTTCATCCACAGGTAGCCATCCTGCTGGTAGTCGCGCAGGTCGGCCTTCAGCTGCTTGGGCACGGCGGGTTTCAGGGCCATGCTCTTCTTGATTTTGCCCTGCAGCTCGTCTATCGACTTGTCGTGTTTTATCTCTATCTCGCCGCTCAGGGCACTGCCCAGCAGCGAGGCGTGAAGCTCCGAAATCTGCAAGTGGCCCCGGTTCGAGGTGGTCAGGCTCTCCAGGCGTGCCAGCTGCTTGCGCAGCTTGTCGGTGATGGCCATATAGTCGTTCTCGCCCAGCCTGATGAATCCTTTTTGCTGGCTCGATGCCACCAGCTCCAGCAGCTGGGCGGCGGTGATCACGGTGTCGTCGTCGATGGGAATCTCGCCCTCCACCTCAAACCATCCGTTTTTCGATTTCAGCCCGATGTTCCAGGCCGACGGGTTGGCCGTCTTCAGGTTCAGCTGTCCGCCTTCGGGCCACTCCATGTAGAAGTGCTCCTGCTGCTCCTTGGCAAACTGCATCAGCAGGAGCAGGTCTTCGGCATCGATGATGATGGATGTGCGGTCGGCGAAGGGCTCGGAAATGGCGTCGTCGAGCACATTATTATCGTCGAGGAAGGTGGTCAGCAGTTGCAGGTTGGCACGCTCGCCCTTGATGTCGCGTGTCACCTGGAAGCGCTCGCCGTCGGCCTCGGCCACGCAGGGGTTCAGTCCCTTTCCGGGGGTGAAGTAGCTCTTTCCCTCGTTAAGCGGATGTGCCAGGCAATAGACCGAGAACTGGTTGCGCGTGCCGGGCGTGGGCAGCACCTGCAGGCACAGCTGCGGCTGTCCGTTGCGATGCTGCAGCGTGGAGCCGCCTTCCACCAGGTCGGTGTGCACCTCAACCACGTCGCTCACCTTGGGCAGGAACTCGCGCAGTTGTTGCTCCGCCTCCAGGGGGAATGACCCTATGGCCAGCAGCTTCTTATAGTAGATGCGCTGCTTTTCGGTTAGGGGAATGACGGTGTAGTGGGTGTCGCCGTCCTTGCGGAAGATTGTCTCGCCATCGATTTTGACATTACCGATGTTCGACTTTACGCTGAAGGCATTCTTGCCGCGTTCAATGATGAGATAGGGCTTCTCCTCTTCGATGGTGACGGGCTGAAACGGAGCGTATCTTCCCGTGTAGACGCGGTCGCTGCCTATGAGATGGGGCAGTATACACTTCACGTCAATGTCGTAGGAGTACCAGTTGCGCACCTTGGAGGCAATCTTGCGATCAGCATCGTCCATGAAGTCAGTTCCTCGGTGGAAAGTGTCTAAAGACATACGTTTGCCTGCACCCCATGCGCCACTCTTCAGGCGTGACTGCTCGCGCACCTCAACGCGGTCGTAGTTCACTAGATAGCTCACGCGCACCGTGCGCTCTTCCCTGTCGCTGTCTGCCCCGGCTTCCTTCGGAGTCAGCTCCTCGAGCAGCAGTTCCCAGGGCTGTTTGTAACGAATACGGCTAATCAGGGGCTTGCCGCCGAAGTCCTTTTCCAGTTGCAGCCGTTCCTCGTCGGTCAGCTTCAGCCAGGGCGACAGCTCATGGCGCAGCAGGCGCAACTTCGGCACGGGTGGTGTTCCTTCCGGCACTGCGACATCCAGACCGAAGAATTTGCCCGTCAGCAAGGCCAGATATGCATAGAGCTGCTCCTTCTTCTGTATGTTCTTCAGATGGCTGCCCAGGCTGGTCTTCGAGAGAATCTTTCCTTCCGTCAAATAGGTACCCAGCCTTGCGGGGCAGAAGAAAGCTTGCTTGTCGGCGAAGTTGTTTTTCTTCATGAGTGCTCCCAGCTTCTTGTGCTGGTCGCTCTCCTTGAAGTGGAAGGCCATGACTAGCACATAGTTGTTCAGCACCATTTGGAAGAAGCCCTTTTCGTAGCTGTCAGCCTCGCGATTTGATTCGCGGATGGCCAGTGTCAGCTGTTTGAAGGCAGTGTCATAGTCTCCGGCGTACAGGGCGTGCAGACCGCAGAGGATATAGCCGTACAGGTTACCTTGGGCGGCGGCCTCTGCATCGTAGCGCCCCCGTTGGTAGTAGTCGTAGAGGGCTATGAGACAATGGGTCTCTGTCCGTTGCGAATCTGACATCAAACCATAGTAGCGGCGTGCCAGTTGGCTAATCGTGTCGTCAGGGTCGGTGATGTCGTTTTCTGCCTGATACACCAGCACTCTGCTCACGAAACCTCCTATCTTATACACAAGCATGGTGCACAGCCAGGGCAGGAATACCTGATAGCAGGCGAGAGGCACCATAGCACTGATGATGCTTTCGTTGGTCGTCGTCACAGAAAACTGCGTCAGCGGCAGGCCCATGATGCAAGTGCGCAGCATTGGCAGCATCTCTTTGACATAGCTTGCCTGCAGGCTTTTGTATTTCTGTTCGAAACTGCGCAGCCAAACGGGATTCTCGCACAGCATATACACCAGCAACGGCCCTTGGTGAACAGCTTCTAGGGCGTACTCGTTGTGGTAAGAGTAGTAATAGCCGTTTTTCAGGTAGTCACGTAAACTGAGCAATGTCTTCAACATCTTGTCGCGGGTCATGCCCTCATGCCTGGTGTAGGCAGTAAACGCCCGTGTGTCGGTCGTACTACCTGTATAAGCCAAAAAGCAGAGCAACTTCCGCTGTTCTGTCGTGAGAACCAGGTATCTGTTGTAGAGTTCTTTCATCAGAGTACTTGTATAATAGAGATGCAAAAGTAAGCAAATAAAATGAGATTACAAAATTTCCCCTCTATTATCTTTTAGTTACTTTTTCTCATATCGCTCAGGGTCTTAATGTGGTGTTGCCTTACCTGTGTACAAATGTACACACCCCAAAAAAGCCGAAAGTGCAAAACTTCCGGCTCTTTTTATGACCTTAGTATCCGAAGATTTCTTCCGTGGTAAGTCGCTTCACGGGTCCTATCTCCTGTAGTGACTTCATGTCAAGCTCTTTTTCGTTGCCTAGGATGATGTAGCGGTAGGGCTTGGCGGCCATCTGTTGCTGCTCGAAGCTGACGATGTCAGCCAGCGTGACGCTGGGCAGTGCCTTGTAGATGCGCTCGTTGAGGTCGTAGTCGATGCCTTTCTGCCTGGCCGTCAGCCATGCGTTGATCAGACCGAACTTCGTGGTGCGCTGACTCTGCAACCGCTTGGTCAGTGCCTCCTTGGCGATATTGAAGGCAGTCTCACTCTGCGGGATGGTATCAAGGATCTGATGGAACTGGCGCACGCAGTCCATCATCTTGTCGTTCTGCGTGATGATGTGGGTGAAGAAGTACTCCGGCTCGCCCTGATACTGTGGCTCTATATAGGCGGCGTAGGCGTTGTAGGCCAGTCCGCGAGCCTCGCGCAGCTCCTGGAACACGATGGTGTTCATACCACCGCCGTAGTATTCATTGAACAATGCTTTCACGGCAGCCTCGTCGGGATTCCAGGGACGCTCCTCGTTGTGCACCATACGCATGTAGATGTTCTTGGCATCGTAGGGGGCTATGAGAATTTCGTTCTCAGGCGTAGCCTGCATGGTGTAGTGACGGGCAGCGGGTGGAGGGAGCAGGATGGTGGATGTCGGATGGTTCTTCGTTACGGCTTCGGCCAGTTCCTTCTGGGTCATGGGTCCGTAGTAGAGGACGGAGTGCTCATACTGGTTGAGGTTGCGCAGCAGGAGGAGCAGTTCCTGCGGGTCGGTCTGGCGCAGCTGCTCGGCAGAGAGCATGTTGCGATAGGGGTTGTAGGGTCCGTAAATGCCATACTGCACCAGGTACTGGAAGTTGCGCTGCTGGTTGTGCTTGGCATCGGCACGCGATTTCTCCACCAGTCCCACATACTGCTGCCAGGCATCCTGATCGACCTGTGCGTTCTGGATCACGTCTTCGAGCAGGGCCAGTGCCTGTGGCATGTTCTCGCTCAGGCCGTTGAGGCTGACGGTGATGGTGCGCTGACCGACAGAGATATTATAGTTGCAGGCCAGCTTGTAGAACTGCTGCTTGATCTGCTCGTTGCTGAGCTTGTCGGTGCCCAGGAAGTCGAGGTAGTCGGAAGCATAGTCGTAACGCAGGTCCGACTCCTCGCCGAACTCATAGCGGAAGCTCAGGGTGAAGCGTCCGTTCTCGGTGTTCCTTACATAAATGTAAGGAAGTTGAGTGTTTAGAGTTGAGTGTTGAGATACTTTAGTGTCGCTATCAGCAGAACTAGCGTCTCTCAACTCTGAACTCTTAACACTAATCTCTCCGAAGACGAGGTCGCGGTTGAAATCGACGAAGCGGGGCTGGATAGGCTCCACCTTGGTGTCCTGAATGTCCTTCACGAACTGCGAAACGTAGTCGCGGTTGGTGGGGATGGGGGTGATGGCGGGCTTGTCAATTTTCTGCAGCGTGGGGTCATCGCCCTGACGCTTATAGACCACGACGTAGTTGTCGTTGAAGTGCTGCTTGGCGAAGCTTACAATCTGCTCCTTGGTCATGCCGCTGATGCGGTCGAGATAACCAGCCTGCTGAGCCCAGGGAATCTCGTTGATATAGGCCTCCACAAACATGTTGGCACGTGCGCGGTTGCTCTCCAGCGAGTTGTAGTAGCTCAGTTTGGCATTGTTCACCACCGATGGCAGCAGGTCATCGCTGAAGTTGCCGCTCTTCAGCTTGTCCATCTCTTCGAGCAGCAGCTGGCGCACCTCGTCGAGCGTCTGGCCCTCCTTGGGCGTGCCTACCATGAGGAACCCGGAGTAGTCGCGCAGCCGCTCGGCTCCGGCTCCGGCACCCAGCATCTTCATCTGCTGGTTGATGTCGAGGTCGATGAGTCCGGCGGTGCCGTTGCTCAGGATATTCTCGATGATGGTCAGCGTGTCGGCCTGCAGCGAGTTGCCCCGGTCGAAGCGCCAGCCCATCCACAGCGTCTCGGCCTCCAGTCCATAGACGGTGGTGTCGCGGGGGGCGGTGATAGGCTCCAGGGCAGGGAACTCCGGCTGGCTGACATCTTCGCCCGGCTCCCATTGTCCAAAGTATTTCTCGATGACAGCCATTACCTTGTCGGGGTCGAAGTCACCGGCCATACAGATGGCCACGTTGTTAGGACGGTACCACTTGTTGAAGTAGTTCTTGATATTGGTGATGCTGGGGTTCTTCAGGTGTTCCTGTGTGCCAATAGTGGTCTGAGTACCGTAGGGGTGGGTGGGGAAGAGCATGGCACTCATTGCCTGCCACAGCTTGCGCTGGTCCTGGGCGATGCCGATGTTGTACTCCTCGTAGACGGCCTCCAGCTCGGTGTGGAACCCACGGATGGTCATGTTCATAAAACGGTCGGCCTGAATCTTTGCCCAGTTCTCCACCTCGTTCGAGGGGATGTCCTCGGTGTAGCAGGTGACATCGTTCGACGTATAGGCATTTGTTCCTTCGGCACCGATGGCCGACATCAGCTTGTCGTATTCATTGGGGATGAAATACTGCGCTGCCAGCTGGCTGATGGAGTCGATCTCGTGGTAGGCCTGTCGACGCTCCTCGGGGTCGGTCAGCAGACGATACTGCTCATAGCGCTGCTCAATATCATCGAGGAAGACCTTCTCGGCCTCAGGGTCGGTGACGCCGAACTTGTCGGTGCCCTTGAACATCAAGTGCTCCAGGTAGTGCGCCAGGCCGGTGGTCTCGGCGGGGTCGTTCTTCGAGCCGGTGCGCACAGCGATAAACGTCTGGATGCGAGGCTCCTCTTTGTTTACACTCAAGTAGACCTTCAGGCCGTTCTTCAGGGTGTAGATACGCGCCTTGGTCAGGTCGCCCTTCACCTCTTCATAGTTTTTCTTGCCACACGCGCCCAGAAGGAGCAGGGGCACCAGAAACAATAGTAATTTTTTCATAACAATATTATATATTAATTCTCATAGTCTATCTCGTGGTCGAGCTTCTCAATGAAGTCATCGAACACTTCTTGGTCTACGTCGCCCATCGCAAACTCTTTCTCGGCATCCTTGCGTATCTCGGCAATCCACGCACGGCGTGCCTGCACATAGTCCTGCTTGATGCGCTCGCAGGCCTCCTCGTCGAGTTCGGTCAGGTGGTAGTAGTCCAGGATGAGCTGATAGCTCCATGCCCAGCGGTAGTCGTTGTAGTGGCTGTTGATGTCCTCGAAGCGGTCGAGCACCTGTCCGATGTTTTCAATGGTGCCCTCCTTGATGTCGTTCAGCAGTCGCGTCTCTTCGCTGACAGGCAGCAGCAGACCGCTGAGGTCGGCCCAGGGGCCTTTGCCTACAGCCCCACCAGCTGCCCCTGATGGGCCGGCAGAGGCTATAGTGTCATCCTCAGGGGATGACAGTGGGGCAAGCTCCTTCAGCCTGCGCTTCAGCACGGCTCCCATATAGATGCGCAGGGCGATGTCGTAGTATTTCAGACCTTTGCGCAGGCTTGTGGCGTTGATAAGATAGTCGTGGAAGATATAGGTGCTGACATTGTCGCCACTGGCTTGGCGCAGCGATTCCAGGATCTTGATGCCCTCGACGATTTCGCCCACGGTATAAGGGCTGAGCCAGTCGAAATTGATGATACTCTTCTTCGACTGCTTGGAACGCTTGTCGCGCTTAGGCCATTTCTTGATGTCGCGGTAGAGTCCTACGGTGGTGATGTTGCGGCCAGGCACCAGATAGCAGTCTTCGCCGTAGGCCATCAGATAGCTGAAGGGCAGGTTGCGCGTGTCGGGATGGTGCATCAGCTTGCCGAAGCACACAGAGAAGGCTCCGATGGTGGCAGGCATGAGAACATAGGCACCGGAGGCCGTCTTTGTGCCTCGCTCCAGCGTACCGTAGTGCATGGGGCCCATCTTGTAGGCGTGGTTCGAGAAGTTGGTGTTCGAGCCGGCGTTGTAGAACGAGAACTGTCCGCCGATGAGCAGGCTAGACTTGTGGTGGCTGGCTGAGAAGGGACCGCAGAAGGCGGCACAGGCCTCGCCGTTCGACATGAACGAGTTGGCAAAGAACAGGCTGGCTTCGGCAGTGAAGCCGTTGGTGATCTGGCAGGCCTCGCCCACGAAGCAGTCTTGCATCTTCACCGAGTTGTTGATGCTGCAGCCGTCGCAGATGATGCTGTTCTCGCAGATGACGCCGGTGCCGATGAATACCGAGGCATCCTCGCTGCTCAGGATGGTGCACTCGTTCAGACGTGCGCAGCCGCTGATTTCGCAGTCGCCCTTAATGACGGTGTTGGTGATGTCCTTCGTGTTGATGATTTTCACGCGATTGCCGATGATGCCCCGCTCGGGGGTGGAGATGCGCACCTCGTCATCGATGAGCTGGCGCAGTCGGTTCATCAGGGCCTTGTCGTTGTGATATTTCACCATGAAGGCGGCCAGCTGCGAGTTCAGCTCGCGGAAGAGCACCACGTTGCCGTCGCCCATCTCGTTGAGCACGCTGATGGTTGAGCCGGCACCATAGCTGGCTCCCTCGGTGGTCTCCAGCGTGGAGATGTTGGAGATGTAGCAGTCGTCGCCGATGGTGTAGTTGTTGATGAAGTTGCCAACCTTCTCGATGAGGCAGTCGTTGCCCACGCTGACGTTGCGCAGCGTGGCATCGTTGATGCCTGAGTGTTTGAAGAAGCCCTTGGCCACCTCGACCTTCTTCTCAAAACGTCCCAGACGGATGTCACCGTAGAACATCACCCGGTGGAAGTTGTAGGGGCGAAAGTCGTTATGCACTAATACGCGGTTCCAGTCCTCTGCCCAGCATACGTTCTTTTCCAGTACCTGGATTTCTTCTTGTGTCAGTTGTCTGTAATCACTCATAAATTATATAAAAAAGGTGTTAGTCTTTATGGACACGGAGTCAGTCTTTCTCGTACAAGAAATCATTATAGGGATATTTCTGCACATGTAGTTCCCTCACTCTGTTATATAATAACGTGCGAAGGTTGTCGATATTGTCTTTCTGGCGTGCAGAAATGAAGATGCAGTCATCGTTCATCCTGGCCATCCAGGTGCGTTTCAGCTCGTCGAGCGAGATGTTCTCCTTCGTGGGTTCGGTGAGGTCGTCTTCTTCCTGCGGGGTCCAGTGGTAGGCATCGATTTTGTTGAACACGATCATCGAGGGCTTCTCGGCGCAGCCCAGTTCGGCCAGCGTCTGTTCCACCACGTTTATCTGCTCTTCGAAGTCGGGGTGGCTGATGTCTACGACATGCACCAGCATGTCGGCCTCGCGCACCTCATCGAGGGTGCTCTTGAACGACTCCACCAGGTCGGAGGGCAGCTTGCGTATGAAGCCCACCGTGTCCGCCAGCAAGAAGGGCAGGTTCTCGATGGTCATCTTGCGCACGGTGGTGTCGAGCGTGGCGAAGAGCTTGTTCTCTGCAAACACCTCACTCTTCGACAGCAGGTTCATCAGCGTCGACTTGCCCACGTTGGTGTAGCCCACGAGTGCTACGCGTATCAGCCTGCCCCTGTTCTTGCGTTGCGTCGTCTTCTGCTGGTCTATCTCTGCCAGGCGTTGCTTGAGCAGGGTAATGCGGTGCAGTATGATTCGGCGGTCCATCTCCAGCTGTGTCTCGCCCGGGCCGCGCAGTCCCACGGTGCCCTTGCCGCCCCCTCCGCCCGAGCCGCCGCCCTGGCGCTCCAGGTGAGTCCATAGCCGTTGCAGACGGGGCAGCATGTAGCGGTGCTGTGCCAGCTCCACCTGTGCCTTGGCCTCGGCCGTCTGGGCTCGCATGGCGAAGATGTCGAGAATAAGGCTGGTACGGTCCAGAATCTTCACTCCCAGCTCCTTTTCGATATTGCGCAGCTGCTTGGCCGACAGCTCATCGTCGAAGATGACCATACCGACGGGCTGAAGTGAAGAGTGAAGAGTGAAGAGTGAAGAATTCGCTACCGCATCATCGTATTCGTCCTGAACCTTTTTTATATATTGCCGGATTTCCTGCAGCTTGCCGCTGCCTACGTAGGTTACTTGGCTTGGGCCGGCAACGCGCTGCGTGAATCGCTTGACGGTGTGCGCACCAGCCGTCTCGGCCAGGAATTCTAGCTCGTCCAGGTATTCCTTGGTCTTGGCCTCATCCTGCTGAGGCGTTATGAGTGCCACAAGGACTGCGGTCTCTGTCTTGGCTTCTGATATGACAAATTCTTTCATCTATTTGCTATGGTGCAATAATCTTCTGAATAGTTCAAAAACAGGGTGGGGGTTAGTTTAGCTTGGGCTTCAGTTCGTCGGGCGAGTCGTTGGTAAACATGTCGACAGGTGGTGCCTGACGGGTGAAGAAATGGCTGATGACCTCAGGTTCCAGCGTGATGGCAGGCTGGAAGTCGGGACTCTGCATATAGCTGAGTATGGCTTTGCGCATCTGTCGGGCCACGGGTCGGGTGTCCAGGTTGTTGCTGATGTCCATAGTGGTCATCAGCAGCCTTCCGCCCATCACGCGGGCTTCGATGAGCATACCCAGCTTGCGGCTCACGTGCCAGGTGTCGATGGGCTGGATGGGTGGCTGATAGTCGGCGGGCAGCTCCATCAGGTTCATCACCTGTGCGTGGTTCAGCAGCTCCCACCAGTTCAGGTTGGCCCAGTCGTCGGTGGGGAAGTCGTGCTTGAACAGCGGGTGCTCCTTGTCGATGTAGGCACCTGTGGTGTGGGGCGGGCGCATCTTGAACCACGACGTGTTCCAGAACACGGGCAGGTAGGTCTGCTTCACGTCGCTGCCCAGCGTCACCCGTCCGGCCGCCGTGAGCAGCACCGTGCCTCCGGCACGCAGCCTGTCGAGAGCGGCATCATTCAGGGCATCGGCTATGAGGATATTACCCGTGCTTTCCGGCGCGTTACCCTCCGGCTCGGCGGGATACACCCAGAAGTCCCAGCGGTTGCAGATCAGGTTTTCCACGGTGACTTCGAGCGTCATCTTCGTGGCCGTTTTGATGCTTCCAAGGGGCAGGTCTATGGTTCCTGTGGCGTTCTGCTTGCCGATGGGCACAGAATAGCGGCCTAAGACATCGCTGGCAAAAAGGGAGCTGTCGTTCTGCCATATCTTGAAGTCAACGGTGCAGGGCTTAAGATTGCCGTAGATGGCATTCATGATCTCAATCGGCACGTGCAGGGTGTCGGCATTGGTATAGACGAACTTTGGAAAGCGTGCCAGCACGACGATGGAGTTGCAAAACTCGCGCCATACGGATGCGGTGACATAGCCCTTCTCGTTCCAGTGCACGTTGAGCGGACCCACGAGTGCGCTGCCCTGCCCGCTGTAGTCGTTGAGTGCCAGGAGCTGGAAACCGGCATAGTCCTTGGTGCGCAGGTTTCGCTCTATCTCATACTTGTAGCATAGCGTCTGCAGCTTGCCGCTGGCGTGAAGGAACTTCTCTTCCTGCCCGGCCAT
>LXOW01448525.1_pt1 | contig 28008 bp, 24 predicted proteins | sample 1368591 | NCBI WGS metagenome assembly LXOW01 (sample SAMN04884650, study PRJNA319009) | bovine gut metagenome | isolation source: Cow rumen | host: Bos taurus | place: Italy: Legnaro (PD) | collected 2014-07-09
AGACGGGATTTCCCAGCTCCTCAGAGCTCGTCGCGGCGGAGGCGACCTCGAACTCCGCGCTCAGCCCCGCGCGGCGCAGCATGTCGAGAAAGATAAACTCCGCCGCCGGACTGCGGCAGATATTGCCGTGACATACAAAAAGCACTTTTTTCATACGTTTATAACCCTTTATAAGCCTTTATATGGGGATTCAAAAACTATTAAAGAATCTTTTGTTGGTGTAAATCTACGTAAATCTACGCTTCCTCACAGGAAAATGGTGTAAATTTGGTGTAAAACACCGGCTCATATTCCCGCAACAGAGGAATACTTATCGAAGGATTTTGCCGCCGCGTCGTAGTCCAGATGCGTATAAATTTTCAGCGTGGTTCCGACATCGGAGTGCCCCATCAGGTATTGCAGCTCCTTGACCGGCATCCCGGCTCTGGCGAGCTTCGTGCAAAAGGTGTGGCGCAGGATGTGCGGCGTCACCACAAGCTGGTCGGGGTGCGAGGCGTTGTAGTTGTCCACGATCCGCTTGAGCGCGTGCTCGAAGTGCCCGGCCACCTTGGGCTTCTCATCCTTGTCCAAAAACAGGAAGCCGCTCTTGCCGTCCACAACGACCTCGACCTTCGGCGTGACCCGATCCCGCAGCACCCGCTTGAGTGCCAGATAGACCTCGTTGCTCATGGGGATGTAGCGCTCGCCACTCTCCGTCTTGGGCTTTTCGAGATAATACTCGCAGTGACGGGTCCGTGACAATTGCCGCTCCACATGAATCCTGCGTCTGGCGAAATCCAGATCGGAGATCGTCAGCCCGCACAGCTCGCTGATCCGCAAGCCTGTGCCCAGCAGGATCACCACGGGATCATAGTAGCGGCTGCGGTGCTCGTCCTCCCGGATGAAGTCCAGCAGCCGCTTTTCCTCGTCCTCGGTCAGAGGCCTGCGCTCGATGGTATCGTCCGGTACAACGTCGGTCAGGGTGAAGGAAAAGGGGTTCTTGTGCAGGATATCCTCCTCCACCGCCATGTCGAAGGCCGGACGCACCACGCCGCGGATGCTCTGGATGGAGCTGTAGCGCCGCCCGTCGTTTTTGAGCTCGAGAAACCATTCCTTCGCGTCGGAGGGCTTGATCGTCTTGATCATCCGCTGCGCGAAGTCTTCCTCCTCCAGAATGTTCAGCACGAAGTTGTATCCCACCTGCGTATTGTACCGCATCCCGGCCTTCTGCGCCAGATACTTTTTGACCAGCTCCAGCAAGGTCAGCTCCCCGGCGCAGTAATCCAGCCCGTCGTTGACAGCCTTCTGAATCTCCTGTTCCCGCTCCCGCAGTTCCGGCAGCGTGGAAGCATAAATGTATTTTCTCTTGCCCCTGATGTCGGTATACCGATATTGATACGTTCCGTTGGAACGCTGGCTCTCGCCGTCCTTTAATACTCTGCCCTTCTTGTCCTTGCGCTTTTCTGACATATAAACCTCCCTGTAAATGAAAAGCGCCTGATATGATAACCGAAGTATACCATAATCAGGCGCTTTTGCATAGATGTGTATCAATTAAATTGAATAGCTCTTTTCCAAAAAGGCTTCAAAGAGCTTTCGCTTGATGAGCCGCTTCGTCCCGACCCAGAGCACGAAGGGACAGTTCTGCTCATCACTGATGTCGCGCAGCCTGTTGATGCCGATATTGCTGTAGGCTGCCGCTTCCTCCAAAGTCAGGTTCGCTTTTTCCCATACCGGGACCTCACACTTCATTTGCATCCCCCCTCTCGTTGTTGAGCTTCTTGCCGGAGTAGCGGAACACGATCTCCGGCGGGATTTTCTGGAGCGTGCGCTCCAGATCGAGGTAATCGGACCTGAGCTGCGCTTCGTCCAGACGGCGCTTCATGTCGCCGTCTGTAGCCGCTTTCAAATCCTGCTTCAGATGGGCATTCTCCGCTTTCAGGCTGCGGATCGCCTGATCGTACTGCTTGGCTTTGGTGAGGAACTTCCCCAGCTCCGGGAAGAATTTTTTCAGCAGCTCTTCCAGCTCGGCGGCGTTCTTCTTCGCGTTGAAAGGAGTGGTGTCCTCCAGCAGTTCAAGGATCGCTTTTGCCTGCCGGTTCAGATTGGCCGCCTGCTTGAAAACGCGCGGCGGGATGTGTTCCCTTCCGGTTTTGCCGGCGCTCTCACCGCGCTCCAACTCCGGGTATCGGGAAACCATGTGCTGCCAGTAGCGATCCTGCCATGCGGACAGCGTCTTGCGGTTGCCGAGGATACTCTTGGCCGAGAGCCGCCCGTCCTCTGTGATCGGAACGAGGGAGACGTGCATATGCGGCGTTTTCTCGTCCAGATGTACGACAGCGGAGATCAGCCGATCCTCGCCCAGCTCGCTTTTGAGGAAGTCCACCGCGTGCCGGAAGAAGGCGCGAATCTCGCTTTTCTTCTTGCCCTCGAAGAACTCCGGACTGGCCGTGATCAGCGTTTCCACGATTCTCACGCTGTCGCTGCGCACCTTGGGGCAATTATACCTTTTGATAAGAGCCTCAGACATCCTGCGGTATCGGTCCGTCGGCTCGATGATATGGAAATTGTCCCTGCTGCGGCTCGTGTCCACGTCGGGATTGCTGGCATATGTCTCCTTCGTGCGCTCGTTGTGGGCCTCGATGTTGCCGATCTCCGGCCCCTTGTACTTGGCAAAGCGCAGGATGGCGTATTGGGCCTTGTCCGTTACCAGCACCTCCGCTTCACCGGGCGTTCCGGCTCTTTTTCGGGCTGGTGCCTCGTCTCCTTAGGTACCCACCTGACCTCATAGCCGAGCACGTCGGCCAGCTCCACAGCCTCCCGGTAGCGGAGCGAATTGCGCTGGAGCTTGTTGGAGAAGTTGGAGACCGAATCGCTCCAACCGTAATCGTCGTGTAAACGGTCAAGCACTTCTTGCATGGTGAATCCGGCGCGAATGATCTGCGCCTTGATCTCGTTTCTGGTTGTGTTCATAGTCAAATCCTCCTGTGTAGAAATAGTGGAATAATAGCCCGATGCTTAGCCTTTAGAGCATCCACCGGGTTGCACGGTTTCGTGGGGGGTTCCGCGCTTTGCAGCGATTGCCCACGTTTTGGTATATCTTGTTTACAGTTTCGGACAGCGCCGGACGGTGTAAATCCCGCTCGGTTCCGCGTATTTCTTTGCGGCAGAGAAAACAGCCTCGTTTGCTCGACTAGGGATGTGTCTTTATATTCCCCCTTGCGGTTAGCGCGTGACATCCGTCTAAAAAACTGCACTGACCTGAATTATCCGTACCGTCCGTACTTGCGTACCGTCGTGCTTTGTTAAAGCAGGGAATAAATCCCGATGTATCCTCGGACACACCGCCCGTTTACCTGCACCTTGTTGGTCGGCTCCAGATGATAGACGCCGGCCAGCGCAGCCATCTGGAGACAGAAGCTACGGATCGACAGCGGATGGCAGGCGTTTTCCGCACACCAGAGCTCGTACAGCTCATAGAGCCGCTGGGAGCTGATCTCATAATCCGCCTTGAAGCCGATATAACCCTCGGATTTGAGAAACTCCGTCACATTGTTGCCCTCGGCCATGCTCTCCTGCATGTTCTCTCTGGCGCGCTCGCTGATCGTGAACTTGAAGTCGTTGTCCGTCAGCCGCCGCAGGCCCTCCAGCGCCCAGAGGAAAATGCCCTCGATTTCGCCGCAGAGCTTCTCGGACAGAAAGGGATCGTCCACCCGCTCAGCCGGGCGATCCTTCACCGTCAGGATGATCTGCCGCCGGAAAAAGCCGAGGCTTCGGTCGTAGAGCGCCTGCAGCGTCCCGTTCCCGAAGCCGATGATCCGAACATACATGGTGCCCTGATAGCTCTGCTTGCCCTTCTTCTCCAAATCCATCGGGAGCTCGGCGGTCACAAGCGACTTGATGATGTTGGTCTGAGGCAGCGCCTCCATCTTCATATCGTCGTCCACCAGGAGCAACCCGTACTCCAGATCAGCCCGGGCGAAGGGGCTGGTCTCCACCTTGGCGATGCTGCCGGAGTACATATTGCTGCCCAGCAGGGCTGAGAGCACGATCCCGATGCGGGATTTCCCCTCGCCACCCTTGCCGACCAGCATCAGCATCTTCTGTGCCTTCGTGCTGGGGATCAGGCAGTAGCCCATGAACTCCTGCAAGGTCAGAATGTCCTCCGGGATCAGCAGCTCGCTGAGAAATTGCAGCCAACGCGCCGGGGAAGCGGCCTCCGGGTTGTAGCGCACTGGCAGCCGGTTCAGGCAGAAGTCCTTGCTCTCCTCGAAGCGGCCGTCGAGGAACAGCGTACCATTGGCTACATGGATTCTGTCGTGACAGATGGGCAGCGGCGGCGAATAGCACTCCGTCCGCAGCGCGTCCAGCAGCCCCGTGATCTTCCGCGAAAGGCCGCGCCGGACGTAGGGCTTGATCTTCTCATAGATCGCGTTCTTGATCCGGTTCTCGTCCGTCACCTTGCCGTCCACGGTGAAGAAGGATTCGTGGATGCAGCGCATGGGATGCTCGGCCCGAAACTCCTCGCAGAACAGCACTTCGTCGATCTTGTCCCCGTCCATCCAGACGGGAACGTCCTGCTGTTCAGAATATGGTTTCATATTCGACCACCCCTTTCTTGAGCCCTTGCTCATACCGATCCAGCACGCCGCCGGTCAGATAGTTCAGGCAATCCTGTTTCTCGCGCTCTGTGCCCCCGGAAAGCAAATCTGCCAGACACACGACGAAGTCGTACATCTGGCAGTTCTGCGCATATTCCGTTGTGATGGGATCGGCGATGCTGTGCGGCGCGGTCCGGCGCTTTTGCTTTCGGAGCAGCAGCTCCAACTCCAGCAGTACGTCATGACAGCGTCTGTCCGGATCGGGCGGCTTGGGCGGCGTCGATGAATCCGGGATGCTCTTTCCGTTCCCGAAGTCAGCAATTAGCTTTTCCGCCGCCTCCTTCGGCGTCAGTCTAAAGAGTCGCGCGGTCAGGTCGATCACGTCCCCGTCCTCTCCACAGCCGAAGCAGTGGAAACGCTTGTCCAGCTTCAGGCTGGGGTGGTGATCGTCGTGGAACGGACAGCAGGCCATGCCGCGGTTGTTTACCGTCAGCCCATAGTGTTCCGCCGCCTCGCGGGCTGTAACGAGGCTTTTCGCTCTTTGGTAGATATTGTTACCTCCTTGCGTATTTGTTTGAGGATTTACCCCTCTACTATAGTATACGGCGGAATTACCAGAATCGGCGTATTTATGCCATTATTGCATTTTCGAGTGAATTTTCTCGCGTTCAAATGCAAAAGTGAATTTGGGCAAAAAAATGACCCGAGCACATCGGTACGGTAGTACATACGGTACGGATGATTTCGGGTCAATTCTGTTTTATTTCGTTCGGGAGATAGGTCACGATATCGTCCAGCTCGCATTGCAGAATTTTGCAGAGAGCGTCCAGCGTATTGGTCGATACCGATTCCCCCGCTTTTAATCGGCGGATCGTGGAGCTGCTGATTTGCCCTTTGACCTGAAGCGTATAGGTCGTCGCCCCGCGCTCCTTCATGGTTTTCCATAGCGGCTCATAGGAAATCATGGCAGCTCACCTCACTTTCCTCTTGCTTTATCCTCATTATTGCCTATAATGGGGATAAAGTGTTATAGGCAATATTGCCCATGTTGAAAGAGAGGGAAATTCGATGAAAAAGACAGGAACCGCGTTCTTTGTGGACGACGTGCGCGTGTGGGAAGACTTGATCCACCCGCATCTGTTGGAGCAGGAAAAGCCGTATGAGATCGTCAAGACAGTGACGCTGGATAAAACCGACTACGAGAACTTCATCTTCGACATGCTGGTGTCCCGCGAGTATCTGGAAGACCCGGAGGAGCTGAGCTTCCGCAGCCAGAAGTGGCAGTGCTTCTGCGTTCAACAGCGCGGTCGAAAAGATGGCATTCTGGTCATGCCAGATCGGGACGGCTTCATCGAGTGGGCGGCGTATGCACTCGAATAACCCTTTGGCCAACATCGACTAGTTCATTTACTATCTGGCAAATATAAAGCGGGGCTGCCACTGTCTCCAAAGGAGAACAGTGACAGCCCCAAACGAAAAGGAGAGGAGAATCAGTACTTTTCCGGGTGCTTTTTCTTGTCCTGCACCTTGTAGATCGTCATACCGACGGCGGCGAGGAAGAGAAGCGCGGTCACAGCGATGGAGACCACGTTGCCCACCTGCCAGGGCGCCAGCCCATAGTGGATCTGAGAGCCGGAGGCGATGCCGTTCATGGCGTTGGAGTTTGCCACCATCCAGCACATCTCGTGGGTCGCGTTCTGGAGGTACTTGACCGTCGTGGCGCTCGGATTGTCCTGATCCACAAAATTCTTGCGGTTGGACTGGAGGCAAGCGGTGCCGCCGTTGCGGATCATCTGATCGGGATACATGAAGTCGTGCAGCGCGTAATCCGTGAGAGCGGTGCCGCGGAAGCCCCACTCGTCACGCAGGACGGTCTGCAGCAGGGCCTTGTTGCCGCCGGACCAGGTGTTGCCGACGCAGCTGAAGGCGGTCATCACGCCGGATGCGGCCGGGAAGTCTTCGATCGTCTGCCGCTGCCCGTTGGCGTCAACATACACGAGATCGGTCTTGGCCTCCTTGATCGCGATCTCAAAGGCCTTGAGATAGATTTCGCGCATCGTCTGTTCCGTTGCCCAGGTCATCAGGATCCACTCGGGGTTCTTGTAGCGATCCAGAGAGGCGTCCATGTGCATACCGCAGCACCAGCTTCTGGCAAAGGCCTCCTGATCGTTCATGGCGAAGTGCTTGATATAGCAGAACACGCCATAATTGGCCGCGCCGGAGACCTCGCGCGCGCAGAGCTTGCCAGCGAGGAAGGGATCCTCAGAGAAATACTCGAAGTTTCTGCCGCCGAAGGGATTTCTGTGCGTGTTCAAACCGGGGGCGTACCAGCCGGACATATCGTTGACAGCGCCCTCCTTGCCGACCATCTCGCCGATCTCCTCCAGCAGCTCCTCATTCCAGGTGCAGGCGAGCAGCGCCTCACAGGGGAAGGCCGTCATGTAATAGGTGTCGACACGCTTGTTCTCCTCGCCGAGCGCCTGATGGCGGAAAGCCTGAGGGCCGTCGTTATCCAGTGTGGAGGGCTTGCCGTAATCGGTGAAGGCCTCGGTCTGGAAGCCGGCTTTCCCAAGCAGCAGCGCCATCTCAGCGGGCGTCCACTGCTGGATGTAGGTATCCCACAGCGCGTCATCGTAATCCTTGCCGCGCAGGTCAATGAGCATCAGCCCGCTCTTCTTCCCCGTAACAGGCATCTCGTCGGTATCGTTGTGGAGGGCAATGGCGGCCTTGGTGGAGTAATTGTTGTCGTCAAGCACCGCCTTGAGTTCAGCGGGCATCACGCAATCCTCCGCCGTGGGAGAGGTCGGCCAGCTCTCCTTGAAGCCGGCGGCGCGGTTCATCGTGCGGTCACCGTTTGAAACGGAGAGGTTCGAGCCGGTCAGCTCTCGCGCGAAGGCATTGACTGCCGTGACATCATCGCTCTCGCGTTTGCCGTCGTTTAAGTCATTATAGATGACGGTTTTGCTGATCGCGTCGGAAGCGGAGAAGGTATAGGAGCTCTGATCGTTTGCGTAGGCCCAGCCGTGGCTGCCATAGACCGTTCCGTCAACGGTGCCGAGATAGAAGCTGTAATCACCGGTGTCCAGCACATAGCACTGATTGACCAGGTCGTCATAGGAGGCGATATCCTCCTGCTTGACCGTGATCGTCACGGTCTCGGATTTGCCGGGTTCCAAAATCTGCGTCTTGTCAAAGCCGCAGAGCACGACCTTGGCTTTCTCGATGCCGCCGACAATATAAGGAGTCTCCACATAGAGCTCCACCACATCCTTGCCGGCAAGCTTGCCGGTGTTCGTGACCTCGATCTCGAAGCTGAACACGCCGCCGTCATAGCGCGCGGACTTGATCTCCTGGGTGAAGCTGGTGTAGCTCAGGCCGTAGCCGAAGGGATAAACCACGCCGTTGGTACGGTTATAGTAGGGATCGTTCGCGGCGCTCTGCGTGCCGAAATAGCCGTCAGCCGCAGCAGTCTCATAGAAGCGATAGCCGGAATAGATGCCCTCCTCGTAGCCGACGAACATGATCGGGCGCTCCTTGGCCGAGCCGTCGTTGCCGGTGTAGGCGATTTTTGTGTCGTACATATTGTCAAACACACCGTCGGCATCGTAGTACACGCGGCTGCCGAAGTTCATCATCGCCGGGGGAAGCCAGCAGATCGGCTGCGTAGATGTCCGCGGTTCTGCCGGAGGGGTTCGTCGCGCCACAGAGCACATCGCCGATCGCGTAGAAGCCCGCCTTGCCCGGACCGCCCACATACAGGATCGCATCGACCATCGGGTCGTCCTGGAGCTTGGTCAGCTCCATCGGGTTGTTGGAATTGACAATGACGATGATTTTCCCGGTCTCGCCGCGCAGCTCCTTCGCCTTGGCCAGCACAGCCTCTTCCTCGTCAGTCAGTTCCAGATAGTGCTTGTTCGCGTTGACGCCGTATTTGTTGACGCTGCCGCCCTCTTTGGTCATCACCGTGGGCAGGTCATGGTACTCGCCGCCGCCGCGACCGAGCCACAGGATCTGTACCGGGTTGTTTTCCGCGCCAGTGTCCGCCACGGCCTCTTCGATCTCCTCCGCGTTCAGCTCCGGCACGTCCCAGGCCGCGTCATAGGTTTTGCCGACGGTCGGGCGCTGGGGCGCAGTGTTGGTGTCGTCGTCGGTGTAATAGCCGTTGGCCTTGCTGATCTGCCAATCGGTGTAGTGCGCATTCGACCAATCGACGTAATATTTCGCAATGCCTGTGTTGATCCCGATGCCGGAGGCCGCGAGCGCTTCCGTGGGCGAGACCAGATCGGAGCTGCCGACAGCGCCGGAGCCGGAGCCGCCGAGACTCGGATAATAGAAGGACCAGCCCAGGGCGTTCACGGTGATGCCGCTGCCGACTTCCAGCGGGAGCGCGTTCTGCTCATTCTTCAGCAGAACAATACCCTCGCCCTCTGCCCTGCGCGCAAGCTCCTTGCCTGCCGCTGCAGTTTCCTCCTTGGTCATGCCCACACCGTTCAGCCCGTAGTAGTCGGTATCCCAGCTCTCGGTCCCCGTCGCGGGGGTAATGCTGATGGCCGCCGAACCAAACACCGCGTCCATGACGGTGCTCCAGTAGCTCATCACGCAGCTTGCCACAATCGCGAGCACCAGCAGCAGCGCCGTCGCCGTGATCGCGATGCTCCCAAACTTTTTGGGACTCATTTTTTTCTTCATAGCGTCTTCTCCTTTTCGTTTTTTTACCGTGTACTTTCGGCCGAGCACAGGATAGCAGAACGGAAACGGTCAAAACAATAGATTTCCAGGATTTGAAACGACAGGCTGTTTCACAATTTGAAACGGCCTGATTGACAACGTATAGCAGGTATGACATACTGTTAATAATCGCAATAACGTTTCGGAGGCGCTTATGTATTACCACAAACTCCCTATCGTTGTTCTGTCTGAAATGGTCAGCAGCCGCGCGGAGTCCATCAACGGGCATATCGCCGCCTATATCCTGGGGCATATCGACGAAGTTCGGACTGATTCCATCCGCGAGCTTGCGGCAAAGGCGCATGTCTCAGCCAGCTCTCTCAGCCGCTTCTGCCGCGAGATCGGGCTTGCCGATTATAACGAGCTGAAGGAGTTGGCCATACACACTACCATGAACTTCGAAATCTGTTCCTTTGCCGACACGCCCATGAAACGGAAGGACGACTACATTACAGCCGTTCAGGACAGTCTGGAGCGGGTACGGAATTCCATTGATATGAACAAGCTGCGGCAGCTCTGTCTGGATATCCGCAGCTACCGCAGAGTGGCGGTGTTCGGCGTATTAAAGGCGGAGGGCGTCGCCATGAATCTGCAGGCGGATCTGATGCTGCAGGGGAAAACCGTGGTGACCAAGCTGCCCTTTTCTGAGCAGATCGACTATCTGGAGAGCGCCGACGCGGACGATCTGATCGTCATCTTCAGCTTCACGGGGATTTACTTTCAATACGGACTTCCCCGCAGCTTTCAAAAGCCGCGCAGGAAACGCCCCAAAATCTGGTTCATCACCAGCGACCCGGCGGCCGCTGCCTCCGGGCTGTATGACGGCGTGATTTGGTTCGATTCAATCCAAAACCAGCCCTCGCATCCCTATCAGCTCCAACTGATTGCGGGTCTGATCGCCCAGCGTTACGCGCATCTTCAGCGGGAGGAGCCTCTGGATGAGCAAGCAGGGGAAGGGGAAAAGAGATAAAGAAACACCGCGCAGTGTCCGTTACGGATCGCGCGGTGATCTTTTTGCTTTTTTACTTTGCGACGAGCTCGCCGACAAGGCGGCCCATCGTGGATGAGAAGGAAACAGAGGCCGCGCCCATATAGGTCTGATTGAAATACTCGCGGTTGCTCATCTCGCCGACGGCGTACAGGCCGGGGATCTGCTCGCCGTCCGCGTTCAGAACGTGACCTTCAAAATCCGTGACTACGCCGCCGAAGGTGCCGGTCATGCCGGGATAATAGCAGACGGCGTAATACGGCCCGTTCTCCGCGTAAGCCGTCATCTTGTCCGCGCTCTTGCCGAAGAGCGAGTCGCCGGTTTCCGCCTCGGCGTTATACAGCGCGATCGCTACAGCCAGCGCGTCGCCGATCCCGGCGTTCGCGGCAAGCTCTTCGAGCGTTTCACCCTTGAACATCTTTCCGGTATCCAAGCACTGATCCATGATCACCGCGACCTCCTCATCCGTGGAATCCAGGATCAGATAATTGTCGTAGCTGGAGTAGGCCAGGCTGATGGATACGACGGAATACTGCTGGCTCTCGTCCACAAAGCGCTCGCCGTTCTCGTTGACGATTGCCTTGTCCGCAAAGATGCCGTTGTGGCGGTTGTCGGTCAAAATGGCGGCTTCCGGAACCGCAGCCTTGATCTCAGAGGCGGGCTGGATCGTATACGGGATGACCCAGGGAGAGGGATACTCGACCGCGCCGACCGCGAGAGCCATCTCAATGCCGTCGCCGGTGTTCCCCGCAGAGGCGAGGCTGATCGCTTTGGCATACAGAGGAACCTTCTCCGCGACCTCCTCCTTATCAGCGCCGAAGCCGCCCGCCGCCAGCACGACGGCGTTCGCGCGGATTTCGAGGACCTGCGTTTCGCTCTCCGCCATCACGCCGACCACCTTGCCGTCCTCGAAGATCAGGCTCTTCGCAGGCGTGGAGAGGCGGATATCAACGCCGAGATTGTTGGCAATTTCCGTAACGGCGTTCACCATCCCGGCCCCGCGTCCAACGACACGGGTGGTAGAGAGGCTCGCGAACTTGGGCGCTGTGGAGGGCTCATACTCCACGCCGAGCGACGTGTACCAGTCGATCGTCTTGGAGGTCTCCGGCAGGATATACGCGACGCGGTCATAATTGATCACGCCCATGTCCTCGATGCTCTGCGCCTGACGTTCCTCCCAGTGCTGCAGCGCCAGCTCCAAACTGTCCTCGATCCCCTGTTCCTGCTCGCTGGTGGTGCCATAAGAGGCAAAGTTGCCGCTGCAGAACATGGCGCTTCCGCCCGTTCGGTTCAGCTTTTCCACCATGATGACGTCCGCGCCGTTCGATTTCGCCGAGATCGCCGTGGTCAGGCCGGAGATACCGGCACCAATGACAACGACGTCGGTACTGAGCTGCACGGGCTCCTTATCCACAGGAGCCTCTTCTGCAGCCGTGCGCCAGCGCTCAATATCTTCCCCCGCCTGACGGAGACAATCCTCCACGGCCTCGAGAATCGCGCCGCTTGTGAAGGTCGCACCCGTGACAGCGTCGATTGCGACGCTCTGGCTGCGCACGATCTCTTCGGGGATTTTCGCGAGCGCGCCGTCCGCAACTCCCGCAGTCTCCGCCTGTTCCAGCACTTTGACCTCTGTGATCTTTCCCTCTTCCAGAGTGACGGAGACCTTGACCGGCCCGTTGCGTCCGTTTCCAGTACCTTCATAGATCTCCGCCGCAAAGGCAGAAACCATCGCGCAGGAGTACAGAATGACGAGCGAGAGCAATACGGCAAGACATTTCTTCATTTTTATATCCCTCCTGTAATATGGTGATTGCATTCGCCGAAAAATTCATACCATATCGCAAAAGAGAAAACAACAGGGTTCCAGATTTTGAAACGCAGCCCTGTTTCAGTAATTGAAACAGATGTGTATATGAGCTTTATTAAACACGGTTGGAATGCTCAGACCAGTTTATTCCCCCATCAATACACCGTTTCATCGGCAGCGACAATGGTCAGAATGCCACGGTGCAGGATATAGCGGTTCTACGCCTCGTCGAAGAAGCACTGATACATAACAGAAACCATGTCCTGAAAACTTCCCTCAATTGACGGCCTTGCGCTGACCGAGGGAAGTTTTCGGGACATGGTTTTTGATACAGTTATGATGAGCGTGACAGCTTGCGACTGCAATCGCGCGCGCATCTTTGTAGAATCCATCGAGGAGGCGAGGAACATGAAAGAGAAAACATATCTGCCGGGGAACATCAGCCAACGGGTACGGGAGCTGCGCGAGGAGCGAGGCTTGACGCGCAAGGAGCTGGCGCAGCGGAGCGGCGTCAATGAGAGTTTGCTCGGGCGGATCGAAAATAACAAGATCAGGAAGATTCAGGACGACGCCCTGCAAAAGCTGGCGCAGTTCTTCTCCGTGTCCACAGACTTCCTTCTCGGCCTGACCGACATCCCCGACCGAAAGCATTACGATATTGAGGAGCTCGGTCTCTCGGTGGAGGCCGCCCGGAATCTGTACACGGGCGCGGTCAACGCGCAGGTCGTCAATCTTCTTTTGGCTGAGCCGCGCTTTGCCGTTCTCAGCAATCGGATCGCGGATTTCTTTGACGAGAACATGGCGGCGGGGTATGCCGCGCGCAATCAGTTGTATACTTCGGTCAGCGCGCTGGTCAGCCGCATCGGAAACGAGAAGCCCGAGCTGAAAGGCGCGGCGAAGAGAACCGGCAGTATCGTCCGCTCCATGCGCACACCACTGTATGAAAACGAGCTGACGCAAATTCAGGCGGAGTTCATGGCGATCATCCGTCAGCTCAAAAAGGAATCCCCTTCCAGAGTCGAGGCGTCCGAAAAACTGACAAAGGAAGCCTTCGACCGCACGATAGAAAAGCTTACAAAAGGCGGAGAGGCCGCGCAGCTCATGGCGATTTCTGAGGAAGACTTTGCCGAGCAGTTCAAGCTGAGTCTCGCCGAGCTGCCGGAGATCAGCGGGCAGTTGACGGACGAATTGCTTTCCGCTTTCTTCGCCGTCGCGCGCGTCGCGGCGGGCAAGAAGTCATGAGCACGGCGACAGCATCGCGGGAAATGGTGCGCGCCAGCAACGAGGAGCTCTGCCTGCTTGCTCAGGCCGGGAACGCTGACGCTGTGGATGCATTGCTCCTGCACAATGCCGGGTTTATCTCCCGCAAGGCATGGCATTTCTATGAAGAAAAGCTTCGCGGAGAATCTGCCTATTCCATCTCCCAAGAGGATTTGTTTCAGGAGGCGCAGCTTGCCTTTTGGAAAGCGATCTACGACTACGATCCCGGGCGAAAAGCGAAGCTGACCACCTTTGCCGGGATAACGATTTGGAACGCGCTGCATGACTATTGGGATCGCTACTGTTCAGAAAACCAGTATGAACGCAGCTTCCTCCGCGCGGAGAGCTTGGTCAGAGATGAGCCGGGGGCGAGCGACGACGGGATTCAGAATGTCGATGTCGAAGCGCCGGGAGAAGAGCCCGATCCGCTCTGCTTGGAGACGGCGGTAGATGAATACCGCCGCCGCCCGGAGCCGATCCTTCTGGAAAAGGAGACGAGAGAAGAAATCTATCGCGCCCTCAGTGCGCTGCCACGGCGGGACAAAACATATCTGTGCTACCGCTTCGGGTATCCGCGTGAGGACGAGCGTAGTTTGAGGGAAACGGCAGAACATTTTTCTCTGCGCGAGAGCCGCGCGGAGAAGATCGAGCGCGACGCGCTGGCCGCGTTTCGGACGGAGCTGAATTGGTAAACGCTGTGTTTTTCGCTGCGGCGGGACGCGGGGGACGGAGGCTGTTTCCAGCGGCATATTATGACGATGGAAACATCGCCATGTTTTTCGGTTGCCCCGCAAGGGGCGAGAGAAACGGCATCAAATATAAAGAACGACAACTTTTTGGAGTTCTTTATATACCTCTTGTTCCGCCGGAAGCCCGTGCTTCATTGCATTCCGCAGCGGCTTCCTTGATGAAAACGGCAGGCAAACAGGCTCATCCCTTCGCGGTTTTGCCTGCCATTTTCGGCGGGGAAAGAGCTGCTGTCCCGACCGCCGACAGCACCCCTTTTCCCGCCCAGCGGAGCAAAAGGTATAACACACTAGACCTTGCGAGCAAGGTCGTGCGCCAAAGGCGGGCCAGACCCTCCCTTGGAACCCTCCCGGATACCGGCAAAAATGTGGCCACACTTTTTGAAAACCGCATTTTTGTCGGTATCTGTTTTCGTTCGGTTTTTGTAAATCGGCAAAGCCCGCCTCATGCCAAACCGAACGAAAACGGGGAACGGGAGACGCGGCGCGAAAGCGTTTTTCGGGGGACGATGCTTGTTCGATATAGGGAACAATAGATTCGTGGTTTTGAATTTTCGTTGCCAAGCCTGTTGATGTATGGTATCATAAACACATATCAAAACAGCGAGGTGGTTTTTGTGCCGGTCAGTTACAACAAGCTTTGGAAGCTCTTGATAGATAAGAACATGAAACGGACAGAACTTCGCAAGGCCGCAAAGATCAGCACAGGCACATTGGCGAAGCTCGGGAAAAATGAGAATGTATCGACCGATGTCCTTGTGCGCATCTGCCGTGTGCTCTGCTGCGACATTGGGGATATTATGGAAGTGGTACCAGAGGCTGAGGACATGTCATGATCGTACTGATGGGATTTACAGAGACTTTCATGATGTTCAGGAGGAGAAAATGAAAAAATGGGTTCGTAATCTGTGGCTGGTTCTTGCGGCTTTCATTCTGACTGTAGTTGTGCCTGTCATTATCAATGAACTATACAAAAGGAATACCGGCTACCTGACGGTTTGGGGCGCAGCCGACGTGCTCAGCTACTATGGCACAGTATTGGGTGCGTGTGTTACCGTTGGAGCACTGATCGTCACCATACAATTCACCAAGAAGCAGATTAAGCATGATAACTATATTAAAACCCAAGAAGAAAAGTGGGACAGAATCGAGTCCCTGATATCCAGCAGTTTGGATAGAATCCACCCCGCCAGAATAGCTGAAATTATATTAAATGTAACATCCGGCAGCTACAATGAAGCTATCACTGCGTTTCATCTTTATTCTTTGCAGGCGAAAACAGCATTGGATTCTTTATTTGGATATATTAGCAGTGAAGACAATAAGAGGCTCGAACCGCTTCTGTCAGATATCCAAAAAGCTGTAGAAGAATACTGTGGAATAGCTTCAAAGTTAGATTCTCAATATCAAAAACTGAGACTATTAGAAAGACGTAGAAATGTATTAGACTCTATGGCTCGCCAAAACCAGCAAAAAAGTTATGCGGAAGAAATTAGCAGTGATATCTTTTTGCGTCAGACGTCGGGTCTTGACGAAACAGAGATTCGAGCAGAGATAAGAAATCTAAGCGATCAACTATCCTCTCTGTGTGATAACAGCTATCGCAATCTGCTTGAAAAGAAGAGAAGCACTTTTTCTGAAATCCATGACGAATGGATAAAAGAAGCAGACTCCATGCTTCGTTTTTGGAGGGACACCACCCATGCCGACGCTTGAATGGATTGGGAAAGATAAGGTCATCAATCATCATCTGGACGTGCCGTACCGGGTATTGGAGCGGCGGTACAGCTATGATGAGTCCGGGCGGCATGAGGAGGACAACGGCAGCGAGAACATGATCATCCACGGGGATAATCTGGACGCGCTGAAAGCCCTGCTGCCGCTTTACGAGGGGCGGGTCAAGTGCATCTATATCGATCCTCCGTATAACACCGGCAATGAGAAGTGGGTCTACAACGACAATGTGAACGATCCGCGCATTCTGAAATGGCTGGGGCAGGTCGTCGGCGCGGAGGGCGAAGACCTCTCCCGCCACGATAAGTGGCTATGTATGATGTACCCGCGGCTCAAGCTGCTGCAACGGCTGCTCTCGGACGATGGAGTTATCTTTATCAGTATTGATGATATCGAACAAGTCAATCTTCGGAATATTTGCAATGAAATCTTTGGATCATCAAACTTTATTACATGTTTCATCTGGAGAAAGGTTGACAGTCCCAACGACAACAAAGTAGCTGTTACGCCCGATCATGAGTATCTGATTTGCTATGCAAAAAATCTGCCAAAGCTGAAACTCGAACCCATGCCCTCTGCGCAAATTGTCGCAGCTTATGGACAAGTAGATGAAAATGGAAGGCGCTATAGGGATCGTTTATTAAAAAAGAATGGGAGAAACAGCTTGCGTCGAGATCGACCTACGATGTTTTTCCCAATAATCGCACCAGATGGTACAGAGGTTTTTCCTATTCATGATAATGGGGAAGAAGCTCGATGGGCAATGGGTCGGGAAGGTGTTCAGCGTCAGATTGATGCAGGTACACTTATATGGAAACGACGTATAAGGCAAGGAAAAGAAGTGTGGGAACCTTATACTCGTGAATTTGCACCTGAAAACCCAACTAGGCCATATCCGAGTATTTGGAGCGATCTTGATACTATGCGGCAGGCCAAGGCAATGTTACGCACTATTTTTGAAACATCAGATTTGTTTGATACTCCGAAACCTGTTAATCTTATTGAGCGAGTACTTCGTCTTATTTCTGATCCCGACGCTATCATCCTTGACTCTTTCGCCGGTTCCGGCACAACGGCTCATGCTGTTCTCAACATGAACAAAGCTGACGGTGGACATCGGCAGTTCATCCTTGTGGAGATGATGGATTACGCCGACAGCATCACCGCCGAGCGTGTCAAGCGCGTGATCGACGGGTACGGCAGCGGAAAGCAAGCCGTTGAGGGCATAGGCGGCAGCTTCAGCTATTATGAGCTTGGCGAGCCCTTGATGATCGGCGACGTACTCAACGAGAATGTCGGCGCGGACAAGATTCGGGAGTATGTCTATTTCACCGATACCAAGAGCCGCCTGCCTGCGCCGCACGAGGACGAGCCCTATTATCTCGGCACCCACGTCAACAACGCCTACTATTTCTACTATGAGCGGGAAGCCGTCACCACGCTGAACCGGGAATTCCTGCACACGATCAAAACCAAAGCCGACGCCTATGTGATCTATGCTGATCTCTGTATGCTCAGCGAAGAAGAACTGGCGCGGTATCATATCACATTCAAGAAGATACCCCGAGATATTACCAAGCTGTGAGGTTAGAGTATGGATGCAATCCTCAGCTTCATTTCAAATATACTGGCTGCTATTCTGCCATCTCTGGTCAAGAAGAAAGAGCCAACTGAAATTGACAAGAGATATGAAAAGTTGCGTTTTGATGTAGCGGAAGCGTTAGACTTGTATGCTTGCTATTATCGCGATCCTGTAGATTTGGCAAAGCAGCCCGACCACAAGCTTCCGCAAGAGTATGTAACAGCTTCTAAGGAACTGAGAAAACTGGGCTCAACCGCAAGCGCACTTGCCGCAACCACCAAAAGAAAGAATCCATCAATAAAAACTAAGCTAATGGTTGTTTCCGGTAATCTGACAGGACTCTCAAACAGCATGTGTACTCCATATAATTGTAGTTATACATACGATAATCATGCTGACGTGCGCGTAGCTGAAATTCGGAAGCAGTTGGACATTGAAATAGAAAGGCCATTAAGGAGGTCATGCCGTGGAGCTGAATAATTATCAGAGACAAGTCATGCGTGACCTGTCTGCCTATATGGACGCGGTCAACCGCAGCGTGGACCTCTATGCCGCATGGAAAAGCTATTGGTCTGAGAAGGATATCGCCGTGGGAGCAGGCGGCGTACCCCGGTACAACAACGCCATCAACGGCGTCCCCCATATCTGCATGAAGGTTCCCACGGGCGGCGGCAAAACCTTTATGGCCTGCGCCTCGGTACGCAAGATATTTGACGCTATGCCGCCCGGCAAGCCGAAGGTGGTGGTCTGGCTCGTCCCCAGCGATTCCATCCTGACGCAGACGATCCGCACGCTCTCCGACGTGAACCATCCCTATCGGCAGCGGCTGGATCAGGATTTTGCCGGGCGCGTCGGCGTCTACACGAAGGAGATGCTGCTGAACGGACAAGACTTCTCGCCGGACACGGTGCGCGAAAGGCTGACGGTCTGCATCATGAGCTACAGTTCCCTGCGCATCAACAGCCGCAGCCGGGACGTTCGCAAGGTCTATCAGGAAAACGGCAACCTGTTACGCTTTGCGGAATACTTCAAGGACAAAGAAGCGCTACTGGCCGACACGCCGGACACGGCGCTGATCCAGGTGCTGCGCCATCTGGAGCCGGTAGTCGTCGTCGATGAGAGCCACAACGCGGGGTCGGATCTGAGCGTGGAGATGCTGAACAATCTGAACCCGTCCTTCGTGCTGGATCTGACAGCCACGCCGCGCAGCAACAGCAACATCATCTCCTATGTGGACGCGCGCGAGCTGAAAAAGGAGCACATGGTCAAGCTGCCCGTTGTCGTGTATAACCGCACGACGCGGCAGAGCGTGATCCGGGACGCGATTGATCTTCGCCGCAGCATCGAGCAGGACGCAATCGCCGAGGAAGCCGCGGGCGGGTCCTATATCCGTCCCATAGTGCTGTTCCAGGCGCAGCCGCGCACAGGGGAGGGCAGCGATACTTACGACAAGATCAAGACGATGCTCGTGGAGATGGGGATTCCGAAGGAGCAGATCGCCGTCAAAACCTCCGACGTGGACGACATCAAGAGTCAGGACCTGCTGAGCCGTGACTGCCCGATCCGTTATATCATCACGGTCAACGCGCTCAAGGAGGGCTGGGACTGTCCCTTTGCCTATATTCTGGCGTCGCTGGCCAATCGCACGTCCACCGTGGACGTGGAGCAGATTCTCGGTAGAATCCTCCGGCAGCCCTACGCAAGGGCGCATAGATCGACCCTGCTGAACACGTCCTATGTGCTGACGAACTCGGCGGATTTCCGAGAGACCATCAACAAGATCGTCTCCGGCCTGAATAAAGCCGGATTCAGCCGGAAGGATTACCGGATCGGCGATGCTGCGGAGGAGCCGCCCGCACCGGTTCCGCCCTCCGGCGAGCAGATGGCGCTGTCGCTTGATCCCGAGCCGACAGTAGACGATTTCAGCGATGTCAGACCGGAAGAGGTCAAGGCCGAGCTGGAAAGCGGCAGCACCGGTAGTATAGGGGTTGCCGATATGATCCGGGAAGCAGAAACGCAGGCCGGCAGCTATAACGACGCGGTGAACAGCGAGGATGATTTTGGCTTTACGGGAGGCGAGCTGGGAGATATGCTGAAACAGTATACGATGCAGGCACAGTTTTCCGACGAGGCATCTAGACTGCGCGTTCCGCAGTTCTTCGTACACTCCATCCCGGATTTGTTTAGTGACGAGTACGAGCTCCTGTCAAAAGAAAGCCTGTCGGATGGGTTCTCTTTGGCCGGGCTGGACGCCAGAGTTTCCTTTAGTCTGGCTACCGGGGAGATATACACCGTTGATGTATCCGAAACCGGCGAGGCGGTTCCCAAATACCGGCGCGAGAATACGGAGCTCAGCGACTATATCCGTTCGCGTCTGGCGAGGCTGCCGCAGGAGCAAAAGATAGAGAAATGCGTCGGGATGATCTGCGGGCAGCTCAACCGGAACAACCGCTATGAAGCCAAAGAGATAAAGGACTATGTGCGCAGGGTCGTCGCCGGGATGACAGAGGACGAGCTGGCTAAAATGGAGACGGCGATCCCGATTTATGCGCGGAAAATCGCGGACAAGATCGAAGGGCTGGAAGTGCTCTACCGCGAACAGCAGTTCTTCCGCTGGCTGGATACCGGGAAGATCGTCTGCCGGGAGAGCTATGTGCTGCCAAATGTGATCACGCCCGCCGATGCGATTGATTCCATCCCAAAATCGCTGTACGAGGCCGAAAAGCGCGACATGAACAATGGCGAGCAGGATTTGATCGACGCGATTGTTGCGCTGGATAATGTCAGTTGGTGGCACAGGATCATTGAGAAGAAGGGCTTTGTCCTGAACGGGTTTATCAGCCACTATCCAGATTTCATGGTGATGACCATGTCTGGCAAGCTCGTTTTGGTCGAGTACAAGGGTGATGACCGCGACAACAGCGACAGCGAGCGAAAGCTAAAGCTTGGGCGGCGCTGGGCGGCACTGGCTTCCCAGACGGGGAAACCATATCGCTACTTCATGGTGTTCAAGAACCGGGACTTCGGTATCGACGGGGCGTATATGCTGGATGATTTCGTGCAGGTAATGCGGGAACTGTAAGCATCTGTTTCATTTCACAATGGGCAACGAGAAACGCGAAAGGGTTGAATACAATGGATAAAACTGGTGTGATTTACATACTGACAAACCCGTCCTTCCCCGAATATGTGAAGATCGGGTATGCGGACGATATCGACAAGCGGCTGCAGCAGCTCAATCGGAGCGAGTGCATCCCCTTTGCCTTCCGCGTTTATGCGACCTATGAGGTCAACTCTCGACTGTCAGACTTGAAGATTCACAGCATAATCGACAAGCTGAATCCCAACCTGCGCTCCATTGAGAATTTCAACGGGAAGCAGCGTGTCCGTGAGTTCTACGCCATGTCGCCGGAGGACGCCTATTCTATCTTGGAGGCCATCGCGGAAATCCACGGCTGCGCAGACAAACTGAAGCGAATCGCAATGGACGAGGCGCAAAAACAGGCGGAGGAGACCGCTCAGGAGATCGACGCCGAGCATAAAGAACGCCTGGCTCCGTTTCGTTTTTCCATGTGCAACATCGTTCCCGGAGAAGAAATCGAGTATTGCAACAATCCTGAGATCAAGTGCAGGGTCGTGGACGATAAGCAGGTTGAATACCAGGGGCAGAAGTATTCGCTATCCGCGCTCGCTCAGCTCCTGACCGGCAGCAAGTGGTCTGTCGCCGGCCCGCGGTATTTCAAGTATAAAGGCGAGTGGCTGAATGACATCCGGTTTCGGCTGGAAGGGTAAGAGACTGAATAAACGCATTATAAGATAGGTGAAAAGATGAACTTCATCACAAGCGCAACTCTCAAACGCTTTCTCGAACAGGATAAGAGGAAATTTGAAAGTCTGTTTCCTGAGTTGGTTAAGAGGCTAATTCTGAGCAGTTGTCAAAGTGTCTCCCATATTAGGATTCCAGGGCATGATGATGTATGGGCACCGGGGTTCGACGGGATTGTAGAAAGCCAAGAACAAACCACTTACGTCGCGGCAGGGAAGAGTGTCTGGGAGTTTGGTACAAATGCCGATTCGTTAAACAAAATAAATAATGACTACAAAAAACGCACGGATAATCCGCTCGGGATTGACAAATCAACAACGACTTTTTACTTGGTAATACCTAGAATATGGGCATATGATAATCAGGGTGTGTCGAGGACCAAATGGGAATCTGAACGCAAAGACGAATGGCGTGACATCCGTGTTTATGATGCTTCTGTTCTCTGTGATTGGATCGATTCTGAACCAGACGTATGCGCATGGTTATTTGAGCAGTACGGAGAGGGAAAGCATTTAAACTTTTCTACGGTAACCGGTGGATGGACACTTTTTTCAAATCGTACAAATCCACCCCTGACGTCTTCAATGTTTTTAGAAGGACGTCAAGATGAGACTTCGGAGTTTCAGAACAAACATACGCAAAAAATGTGCAGGGTAAGAGCGGAAACCTTTATAGACGCATATGGCTTTTGCCTTTCGGTTCTGATGCAGAACCCGGATACCAAAAACCGAGTCATTGTCGTCAATACTGAGAGCACATATTTCGAGCTTGCAAGATACCACAAGGATAAGATTTTTTTGCTGTCATCTCCATTCTCTGGGCAAGTATCCGACGATAACTACACCATCCTGTGTTATTCAAAAGAAAGCCCTCTATCTTCTGACATGATAAACTTGCGTGCTCTTTGGAAATCTCAGTTTACAAAAGCGCTGTGTGAAATGGGATTATCTGATGTGCAGGCAAGTGAATGCTATTCATTTACGCATGGAAATCTTTTATCCTTAATTCGTCGGATACCTGGGAATGCAGCAGATTCACGTCCCAGATGGGCAGACGAGTCGGGGGTTGAGTCGCTTTATCCTATCGTTTTCCTCCGACAATTCAGCCCGTCAAGCGATATAGAGAAGCATGTTCTGGAATCGATAACAGACATTCGCTTCGCGGATATAGAGAGGAAATACGAATCGTTCCTTCGGATGGAAGATGCTCCGATCAAGAGGATTGAAGACAGGTATTTTCTCGTTAATTATGAGGAAGCATGGATGACACTTCACGTTGATGTTGCTGACGCAATGTCATCTAGAATGCACGAGACCGTTATTACCCTCTTAACTGAATGCAGAGACGTAGATGAGTATTCATCACAGCCGCAGGCGTCAATGATCCACCGACTGATTTTCAATTACATTTATTTCAGGGAGACAAATTCCGATCAAACTTTGATCAACAGTCGGGTCAAGACTATCCTCGAGTTTGCAACACTCCCTGGCAGCAAAGAAGTTGTATTTAGATCGCTATCTTATCTTGCTGAAGCTGCTCCCTCTGAAACATTGAGTTTTATCGAGTCTGAGTTGGAGAATGGTGTTGTTTTTCAAGCATTCAGCGAAGCCGAAAGTTGGTCAAGCAGCTATCAAAATGTGCTTTGGGCTCTAGATAAGCTCGTAATGATCGAAGATACAGCAATACGTGCCTGCAAAGCCTTATATAAGCTTACCAAGGTGCAAAGAAAATACCATACTTCTAATTCACCAAAAGACAGTTTGTTAAATGCACTGTGCCTTTGGTCTAGTCATACTGCCATTCCAATTGAGGTAAAGACTCGCTTGGTGGCCAAGTTCATTGAAGATGATTGCTCTATTGGAATTCCATTTGCGATTGAGCTTATTGCGAAGACAAGCGTGTTTACAGGAAATAGAATTGGTGAGAAAGCGCGAGAATACGGGTACATAACGTACCCAGAGTTATTTTCAGCTCACAAGGAAATAACATCTGCAATATTTAATACCGCAATCAAGGAAAAACACGCGGACTGGGTTGCAGATGCATTGAAAGTCTATTGGTATATTCCCTGTGAGGTTTTTGACTCTTCGGCGGAGCTGCTTGCATCCGCTGATTTCAGCCCAGAGCAGAAGATGCCAATCATTTTTCAGATAAAGCATCACTTGTATTATATTCAAAGAGGCGGTCGGGACGATCGTACTCAATGGATTGAGCCGTTTAATAAATGGCTTGGCCGCTTGATTGCTGATGATCCTGTCAGCAAGGAAGGCTGGCGGTTTTATCGAACCTACAATCCGCCATTTCCGGAATTGCTCTCTGAACCGGAGGAAAGCTTTTTCGAGAAAGAAAAGAAGGCACTAATTATTCGAGAGCAAGCATTTAGGTCTATGCGAGACGAGTATGGAATAGATGCTGTAGTAAACCTGGTTCACTGCATGGAAGATAGCAGAGAGTGGGGGGAATTTCTGGGGAACAACCTGCTTGTTGATGAATACTTAGAGGTCTCTTCTCTTTTGAGTTATGGCCAGAAAATGCACTCATTAGCTGGCTTGGTTGATTCTATCGAGCTACTATATGCAACTGGAATCTACAACTCGCTATCTTCGGAAGAACAAGTATTATTACTGCCATTGTTGTATCGAGCCGATATCAGCGGATGGCTAAGTACCCCAGAGATGGAGCAAATCTATTGGCAAGACAAAAAGTTATTAAAATTCGACAACCGTGCATATCATTCTTTGTTAAAATACAATCCATGCGGGTTGCTTCTGCTTTTTGATCAAGAGGATAAGACCCCGGATTCATTTAATCGACTGATCGAAGTTGTCCAGGCAATTGTTAACACAAACAATTACTCTGATACTGGCTTACTTACCCATATTGTGCGGGAGTATGACAGCCTGTTCTATTCGGAAGCATGGGCAGAGCTTTGCCTTGCAATGTACGATAAGTCTGCTTTTGAAGGTAGCTATGGTTACTATCCTGTTTGCCTAAGCACCTATTTCTATGATCATCCGAATAAAATAGTTGAAAGATATTATACAGATTCTATTGCTTTTTATGGACACTTTCATTCCAGTTATATATTACCTAACATAGCGTATGAGGATTTTGACAGATTCATTGCTTGGTTCGATTATATATATGAGACCGCAAAAGAAGAACCATTTTTAATCTCAACACTTGGCTCAATCTTGGGTAAATCGGGTTTAGGTAAAGATGGTGTTTTCCCGCATGAACATGTACGAATTGCACTTGAGAGGTATTCCGATAATGACTTGACACACAATGTAGCTATCGGATGGTTGAATTCGCGCGGTGCGCGCTCTGTACAGGATGGCCTCAACGAAAAGAAAATGGAATTACAGTATCGGGGATATGCGCACAGTATGGAATTGGATTATCCACAAACTGGAAAGTTGCTATCCATAATCGCAGATGATTATCGTTGGGAAGCAAAAAGTGATCAACTAGATTCAGAACTGTTCCCAATATAATCCACCACAATCAACGATTGATAACCAGGAGGCCCCCCATGCTCGACAAACTGATCACCGAAGCGACTGATTTGGATTTCAAGGTCGCTTTGGAAGTGAAAAAACCGAAAAGCTGGCTGAAAAGCGTCAGCGCCTTTGCCAATGGGATCGGCGGGGTGCTGCTGTTCGGTGTGGATGACGAGCGGCGGATCGTCGGCCTTGACCACGCACAGGAGGACGCCGAGGCGATCAGCCGCCTCATCAAAGAGCGCATCACGCCGCTGCCGCAGTTTGTCCTGCGCGGCATGGAGGAGAAGGGCAAGGCGCTGCTCGCGCTGGAGGTTGCCGCCGGACGCTCGACGCCCTATTACTACAAGGCGGACGGCGTGACGGAAGCCTACATCCGTCTCGGTAGCGAGAGCATCCCCGCGCCGGACTATGTGCTCAATGAGCTGATCCTGAAGGGCACGAACCGCTCCTTTGACGCGCTGGTGACGGACGAGCGCCGCGAGGACTACAGCTTCACGCTCTTGGAGGCCACCTACCGCGAGCAGACGGGCCTGCGCTTCGAGCCCACGGACTACGTCTCCTTCGGCCTGACGGATAAAAATGGCTTTCTGACCAACGCAGGCCGTCTGCTCGCCGATCAGCACATTGTATACAACTCCCGCATCTTCTGCACCCGCTGGAACGGGCTGGAAAAGGGCTCGATTTTCGACGACGCGCTGGACGACAAGGAGTTTGAAGGAAACCTCATCTACCTTCTGCAAAACGGCTGCGATTTCATCCGCAACAACTCGAAGGTGCGCTTCGTGAAAAAGGCGCAGTATCGTGTGGACAAGCCGGACTACGCCGACCGCGCTGTGACCGAGGCGCTGGTCAACGCCCTGATCCACCGGGACTACATCGTGCGCGGCAGCGAGATCCACATTGACATGTACGACGACCGGCTGGAAATCCAGTCGCCGGGCGGGATGTTCGAGGGCAAGCCGATACAGGACTGCAACATCAGCACGGTCGGCTCCGTGCGCCGGAATCCCGTGATCGCCGATCTCTTTCACCGTATGCGTTACATGGAGCGGCGCGGCAGCGGCCTGCGGAAAATCGTCAGCGAGACGGAAAAGCTCCCCGGCTACACCGAGGCCCTGCGCCCGGAATTTCACTCCACGGCCTCGGATTTCCGCGTGGTGATCAAAAATGTGAATTACAACATGGTCACTGGTGACGATGATGGTGACCATGATGGTGACTATGATGACGATGATATAAAGTTTGCCGCTCTGCTTGATTTTTGCAGGACACCGCGCAAACGAGAAGAAATGATGTCCTTTCAAGGTATTGCCAGCCCGTCCTATTTCAGACTGCATTACTTGAGGCAGCTCCTGGATTCCGGCAGGCTCAAAATGACCATCCCCGACAAGCCAAAGAGCAAAAACCAGAAATATATCCGTTCTGATGAATAAAAATACACCCGGAAGCACGGCGCGCCGACAGGCGGTGATCCAATGCTTCCGGGTGTTCATTTCTCATATCAGACGCAAATGGTGTACGCTTTTGGTGTAAATTTGGTGTAAATCCGAGGACGGCAGCGGCAAAAAACCCAGTGTTTTCAAGGCTTCGCGGGTCGTGTTCGTATGCTGCCGTGACAGACAAATAAGATTCTGGTCATACGCTCACGCCTCCTGAAAAGCCGTATTCTGCCCCGTTTTGCAGCGATTTGCCGGGCAGAAAAAGTTGTTAATAAACTGTGACTCTGTCACGGAAAAAGCAAAATACGGCAAAATGCGGCAAGTCAATGCCGTCAATGGTAGTCAAATGGTAGTAAAAATCGGGGTGGTTTACTACCGACGGGGAAAAGAGATAATGCGAGTTAACCCGGAATCTATTTCACCAGATTATTAATCCTGCAATCCGGAGTTTCGTTTTTCATTACTCGTTCAATATTTTTCACAAAAAACTCGTAGCGCTTCTTGTGATACTTCACTCCATCGGGAAGGCCAGCAGTATGCGGAGTTAAGATTACATTCTCCATTCCGCGGAGCGGATGATCACGCCGCAAGGGTTCTTCTTCAAAAACGTCCAGACAAGCACCTCCGATAAGGCCCTTCTCCAACGCTTGCAGAAGTTGTGGCTCATCGACGACTCCACCTCTCGATGTGTTGATCAGGACAGCGTCTGACTTCATTTTGGCAAACACATCTGCATTTATCATATGCCGGGTACTTTCATTCAGAGGAACATGCAGGCTGACAATATCGCTGTCACGGAGCAGACTCTCCAAGTCTCTTTGCTCTATTCCCGCAGCATCAGTTGGATGATGGCTATAAACCAGTACTTTCATGTGAAAAGCATTACAGTATTCTGCCACTTTTTTCCCGACATGACCAAATCCAACAAGGCCGATTGTTTTTTCCGAGAGTTCGGCTCCGAAATAGTTTAGTCCGCCTTCATCGGAATTCGTCTTTAAGAACCTGTCAAGTTTTACAATGTTTTTGTACCAGCAAAGAATCAACGCCATGACATGTTCAGCTACAGCGTTGGCATTTACACCCGCTGCATTACATACCTGGACACCATGCTTTGTACATGCGCGTAAGTCAACATTGTCATATCCCGCGCCTGTCTGCACCAACTTCAGCTTAGGCGCTTTCTGAAGGATTCCGTCGTCAATCAGGATGTGTTCAGGAATCAATACATCGGCATCTGTTAATTCCTGTTCAACCTCTTCCGGCAAAACAATTCTGACATCCCAAGCACAAGGAAAACTGCCACGGATTCTGTCTTTTGCTGTCTCCGGGAAAAAGCCTATGATGACGACCTTCATTGAACACCTTCCTTATCATTCCAATCCTGACTTAATGAAGTCTCCCATCACACCCACAAAATTAAGTAATTTATTATACACCATCACCACGGATTTTTCCACTATAAAAAAACGGCACTCTGCAGCTCGCAGAGTACCGATCATTTAGCGACAGGCAACCCTTCACATGTTTTGATATCTCAGGGAACGGTCGCATACTCAAAAACTGCTTCTAACTTGTGCCAGAAACCTTTCCGCGATGGGCGTAAATGCCTGATATCGATTCCAGATCAGATACAGCCTTGTCTCCAGCGTTGGGAAAAGAGGACGAAATGTCAGTCCGCTGTTTTCCGATACGTCAACAAGATTGCGGAAAGATAACTGATAGCCAAGACCTTCCCGTACGAACATGGAGGCATTGTAGGCCAAACGGAAGGAGCCTTCCAGATGCAGTTCTTTGAACCGTTCTCCCGCCCAT